>Ga0208757_100044_pt1 | contig 122048 bp, 121 predicted proteins | sample LakWasMe97_LOW12_2_FD_183917 | JGI IMG/M metagenome (GOLD analysis project Ga0208757, IMG submission 183917) | Freshwater sediment methanotrophic microbial communities from Lake Washington under simulated oxygen tension - Sediment Metagenome... | ecosystem: Environmental > Aquatic > Freshwater... | reverse complement strand
AGAAAAGGCGGCGCGTATAAGAACCCAACTGGCACGGGGCTCGCCCATGAACGAGCAGCAAATGCGTAATTTACTTGATTTTATAGCCCATTCTAAAGTTAAGCGGTTTTAGAGTAAGATGGGAGTAAGAGTAAGGGCACTTAAGCTCACAGTTAAAGGCGCGGTATTCGCTTTTCGTTGTCCGACTATTAGCTACATGTGAATGTTGGGCACAAACAGCGTGCCCGATCTACCCGGCTGGTTCATGATTGCTTCTCCGGTTAGATTATAAACCCGTCACCAAACATGCCAAACATTGGTGGCGGACTGAACGAAATTGGCATCATACTGGAAGAAGCACTGGGCCAGTCCGCCATAATGGACAGTCGAACGCGAAGCACAAAAAAAGAAGGATTGCGGCGGTGGCGCCTCTATTTCAGGATGCCAATCCCGGCCTGGATTTTGCCAGTGCAGAGTTAGGTAAGTCGCTGGGGTGGGGGCGTCAATGCCTAATTAATGATTAGAGGAATGTACGGAGAGGGCAAAGAGTTAATTGGTAGGGTAAACAAGAGCTAACAAAACTTCAGAGCAGGTTAATTTGAGTCACTGTCTTTTTTGTACACTGGATTTATAATTTCAACAATCTGGGGATGCCTATTCTGAATATCGATACTCAGTAAATGATCTCTGTGTGGAGATTCAACATGGGCGTAGGAGTGTCCCTTTAGGGAACCAAATTGCGCACTATGTGTACCAGTAGCTATCTTAACTTCTGGCGCCTTGATGGGTTTGGTTGCCCAACCTTCAACCGATCCACCTTGTACTGCGTCCCCTTGCGCAGTCAGCGAAGTTTCGTACACGGCAGTTTCTTTAGGATTTCCAAGGGGAGTTTCAATTTCAACATATCCATTAATTCCAAGTTTGAATGGATAAACTTTTTTCTTCAATAATTCATTAATAACTGGTGGCTTAGAATAAAACTGACGAGTATTGAAAGAGAGTTTCTCGCCTTCAACCGACGAGCAAATATTAGACTTTTGAACCATAAGAAATATTCAGTTAATTTTATTGTTGTTTATTGTTTTCTATCGGTTCTGGGAGCATTGCTGTGAAATGTTGAGCTTTTAGCAATCGTAATCCAGCCATCACATTTTGCTGACTACACTGAAAATAATCGGCATAGTCTGACGTATCAAACTTTATCCCAATTAACGAGTCAAGCCGCTCAACAACAGAGGCTATCGTATCTGGAGGCAAGTCTTTTTGATGAACAGTGAACTTATCCGCTTCCTGCTCAAACTCTTCTTCAGATAAAGAATTCAGCAAAAATGCAGTGTGCAGCGCTTGGTAATCAATAGTCCTTTTTTGCCAAAAAACTACCGAACAGAGTAGACCAATATCTTGCGACTGCCGATCACGATAGGCAGTCAGACCATCTCGCACGGTTTTTGTAGAGGTGGAAATCAAGGTGAAAGACTTAGCTCCATTATCCAAATAAACACGAAAAAGTCTGTCATTATCAGAATAATCACCGTCTAAAAAGTCTTTTGGTATAACTGTCGATGAAGTAAGCGAACGTGATTGATTCATTTTTGCACCCTCATAAATTTATCAGTTTCATCTATCGCAAAGTCAAAAGCTTTTTTCAAAATTACATTCGTTACATCAGCGGGCTGATGATCTGCCAAAGGCCTACTATTGACGTCAATTTTTAACTCAATGCCTGATTCAGAAACAGGAAGTGACTGAATGTCAAGCCATTGATTTGGTTTTAAATCTTTTAAGTCGCCAGCGAATGCTTGGTATTGCGCAACAGATAATGTAAGGAAATAATTATCCTGAGTTTTATAACCGACAGTAAACTGGGTACTTGAAGGTTCCCCTAACGGAGAGATTTGAAAAAAAGTAGATTGAATATAGCCAGATACAACTTCATTAGCAAACTGAGTTGAGTCCACAGGATATAGTACGGTAAGGACTAATCCGCGCTCTTGCTGTTGATCAGAGGGTATTATTTTATTTACACAGCCTTGAAACGAATTGATTTTTTTAACTATGCTATCTCGAATTACTTCAATAGACTTGCCGTTATTGTTAATGATGTCAATTGTTAGTTGTGCAGTTATCTGGGAAAAAACGACTGATACTTGACCTTCTCTTAGAGTGACTCGTGGTGCTTGTGGATTGAAATCATCGGGAAGATTGGTATTGACTGACGGACTGTTAACGAATGACGTGAATGCTTTTTCGATATCGAACTGCTTTGTCCGAATTGTCGAATCCTTTGTGAAGCCAATAACAAACAATGCTTGAGCAATTGATTTGTTTCCCAAGTTTAACATAGATATACCTGTATTATAGTCGCTTCCAACGTTCATTTTGGAGCTAATTTTTTTAAAATTCAATTAGGTTAATTACTTAATTAAAATAATAAAAAGCTTATCACAATATCGTGTGTATTGCTATTTTAGGGCTGTAAGAGGATTAGCCGTTAGATTTAAAGCTGTAAGGTGAATTCGTCGTTAGGCAATCCATCGCACTGCGCAGGCTGTCATCGGCGTTGTTCGTATGTAGCGGTTTGCTACGCGAAACCGTCCTACGGGACTTTACTTGTGTATTAACTTGGATACAATAGAGCCATGATTACAATACGCACCCTGCCACAATTTGACCAATAATTTTCTGCCATTAAAGACAAGCAAACCGGTATCCGCTTGGCGCGTCGGCTTGAGCGTGTTCAGCGCGGGCAGTTTGGCGATGTGAAGCCGGTCGGAGGAGGCGTGTTTGAGCTGAGCGAGCAGTTCGGCCCTGGGTGGCCATGTATTATGTGCAACGCGGCGAGGTGGTGATCGTGATGCTGGGCGGCGGCGACAAATCTACGCAGCCCGCCGATATTATCAAGGCCATCCATTTGGCCGATGCTTTGGAGGATTGAATTATGAGCGAAAAAATCAGCGTTTCCACGTTGCCGGTCTTCGATATGGCGAATTTGCTCGACAGCGATGAAGCTATCAGCGAGTACTTGTCCCAAGTGCTCGATGACGGCGACAGTGACGAATTGCTAAGCGCTTTAGGTTATATTGCCAAGGCTAAAGGCATGGCGATGATTGCCAAGGAGTCGGGCCTTGGGCGTGAAAGTTTGTACAAAGCGCTTTCCCCTGGGTCGCAACCACGTTTTGATACGATTTTAAAAGTGATTAAGGCGCTGGGGATTAAGCTGCACGCTGAGCCGGCCGCGCACCATACCTCGTAGATTTTGGAAGCAGGGGGTATATATCCTTCTCGCAAGCGGCAAAGAACGAGAGGTGTGCCATGGAATGGCTTGAAAACGAAAGCTGTAAGGTGGATTCGCCGTTAGGCAATCCACCACATGACGACAGGCTGTCATCGGCGTTATGCGAATGTGGCGGTTTGCTACGCGAAACATCCCCACGGAACTGCAACTTTAATCCTTCCCCTCTTATCTTTGACAAGTCTTATAAAATACTTATAATTTGACTTATGAACACGATCAGCTGGAAGCCCAAAGCCCTTAAGCAGCTTGAAAAGATCAAGGAAATCGCCAGGCGCCAGTGGATTTATACCGAAGCGCAGGTATTGGCTGATTTCCCGAATTGCCAGGGCGTTAAAAAGCTGACTAACCATGCCTACAGCTACCGCCTGCGGGGGGATTTCAGGGGGTTTTTCGAGTTTGACGGTGACGTACGTATTATTGACATTGAAGAGGTGAAAAAACGCGATGAGCGCACTTACTAACTACCAAACCATTCTAGACAACGACGGCAAACCGGCGTTTGTAGTGCTGCCCTATGCCGATTTCGTTAAACTGCCCGGCGTTGTTCGCCCCGGCATGATTCCGAACGCTGTCGTTGGTAAGCGCGTCATGGATGGGGTCAGTATGCTGCAAGCCTGGCGTGAATACCTGATGCTGACTCAAACCGACATGGCGGAACGCATGGGTATCAGCCAAGCAGGTTACGCGCAGATTGAGGCCGCCAAACGTCCGCGCAAAGCCACGCTGCAAAAAGCCGCCGATGCTTTGGGTATTACGCTGGAGCAGTTGGCGTATTGAGGCGAATTAAAGAACTTGTGATTGAATCATCTTGCAAAGTTGTGAGACGGATTCGTCACGAGGCAATCTTCCTTGATTGGAACCTTGAATCTGATTCCCGCTCGGACTTTTCCAGGTAGTTGTTTTTGATATTGTGCATCACCTCGGTACGCCGCTCCAGCACAACCCGCTGGGATGTGGGTTATGCTGGAGCAAAAAAGTTGCCCATGCAGTCGTAAAGCATCTACTTTCGCTAACACGTTAGAGTACGAACTGACATCGCTCTACAGCACGAAAAGCAAGGCACTTTACCTCGGAAGTGTAAATACCCTCAATAATATCAGCGATAAGAAGACAAGCCCGTTTAGGGTCGAGAACATGATACGGGCAGAACGATAGTTATCGCCCTCTTGAAGTGATCGCCAGCCTTGGCTTGTGGATGTTTTCCTCTTCGCCAAAAATAAAAAAGCCGAACTAACTCGCGTGACTTTTTTGTCGTCATCTTCGGTAGTTCGGCTTTCCGTTAATAGGATCCGCGATTTTCTGCTCCTGTCTTTCGGCGGGATTGGCTTTATCGTGTGTGATGGATGTGTGCGTCAGGATTTGATCAAATATATATTGATACAACTACTTAAAGTATTTTTACGTAGAGTGTTTTGGGCGTAATTTGGTCGGGTGGAATGCGCATCCTTTACGAATATCAGTCAAAAAGGGAAGGGAGACGCTGCGCCATCGGGTTAAACACCATAATCAGTGGTATATTCGGTTAACAATTCCAATATTGAAGCATCGCAAGCTCCGCAGCCTGAACAAGCGCCGGTCATTCTGGATATTCCATCCAGATCGTTGATGCCATTATCAATGAGTTCTTTAATTTGCCCTTTAGTTGTTCCGCTACAGTGACAAATAACATCCTGTTTTTTAACCGGGTTAATATTATTCATATAGTGTGCGCTGGTGTTTATTTTGTAGGGGGCTGCTTCCTTATTTTGGCTGATTGACGGCATTCGTTAGAGCAGGGGGGATGAAGCCCGCTCTATAGCCGTTTTTCAGCAATGATTCTCAGGCCTGACTTAGGTCAAGCTCATGCAATTGCATGTTGATGATTTTAAGCGCCGCCAATACCGCTGCAAAAACCTGGTTGGAATGCACGGCGCGGGTTTTGCGCAGCTCGCCATCGCAATTCCAGGTGATGACGCACTCGGTTAAGGCGCTGGTATGGCCGCCTTTGGGTATCCGTACTTCAAAATCGGCCAGTGCGGGCAGGGTGTAGCTATGTTGCGTCATTACTTTGTTGATGGCATCGACAAACGCGTCAAAGCCGCCGTTGCCGGAGCCTGAGGCAACGTGCGTCGTGCCCATGACTTTGACCCGCAAACTGGCGGTCGATTCCAAATCGAGGCCGCTGGTGATCGAGCAGTTGAGCAGTTTGATATGCTGGTAACTTTTGCTTTCCAGTACGTCGGCAATGATGAAGGGCAGGTCGTCGGTAGTGATGGTCTGTTTTGAATCGCCGAGGCTGACGATCCGGGCCAGCACTTTTTTCTGGTTCTCTTCCGACAGGTCGAGTTCCAGCATTTCCAGATTCTTTTTCAGCGACGCTTTGCCGCTCATCTTGCCCAAGGCGTAGCTTCGGGTGCGGGAGAAACGCTCCGGCCCCAATTTGGTTTTGTACAGTCCGCCTTTTTGATCGCCATCGGCATGGATGCCTGCGGTCTGGGTGAACACATCGGCACCGACGATCGGCGCATTGGCGGCGATGCGTTTGCCTGAAAAGTTTTCGACCATCGCGCTGATGCGGACGATATGGCTTTCATCGATAGACAGTTGCATGTTCATTTTGTCGCGCAATACCACGGCCACTTCAGCCATTGAGGCATTGCCCGCACGCTCGCCGAGGCAGTTGACGGTGCAGTGTATGGCATTGACGCCGGCGCGAACCGCGGCCATCACATTGGCGGTTGCCAAGCCGTAATCGTTGTGCGGATGAAAATCGAATTGCAGCTTCGGATAGCGGCTGCACATGTCGCTGAAGCTTGAGAATACCTCGTCAGGCGACAGAACGCCGAGGGTGTCGGGCAGCATGAAATGGCTGATGCCCGCGTCCTGCAAGTTATCCATCAAGCCGTAGACATAGTCCGGGGCGTCGTGATAACCGTTCGACCAGTCTTCCAGGTAGACGTTAACTTTCAGGTTTTTTTCCAGCGCATAGCTGACGGTTTGCCGCACATCTTGGGTATGTTCGGCGAGTGTTTTGCCCAGCTGTACGCGGCAATGCTTTTCGCTGCCTTTGATCAGCAGGTTGATAACCTCGCCGCCGGTTTCCAGTATCCAGTCGACGCTGCGCGTGTGGTCGACAAAGCCCAGAACTTCAACGCGTCCGGCAAAGCCTTCCTGTTTCGCCCATTCGTTAATATTGGTGACTGCTTCTTTTTCTCCCTGAGAGACACGGGCGGAGGCGACCTCAATCCTGTCAACCCGTAGCGATTGCAGCAGGGCTTTGGCAATGCTGACTTTTTCCACGGGCGTGAAGGAAACGCCTTGGGTTTGTTCGCCATCACGCAAGGTGGTGTCCATTAGCTGGATGTGTCGGGATTTGGTGGACATGATTGTCGTCTGTGTTCTCAATGTGAGCGGGTTGGTAAGTATCGTAGAGGTAGAGTCATAGGGTGTGCTGTGCGTACCTTTCGGCATTCGACTACATAGTTAATTGTTTAGGTAATGCAGTTAAAATTGCTCTCAATGCCTTATTTACCGATTCAGAATCAGTAAAAACTTTAGCAACATCTTCATCAAGCGTGACGTTAATTGTTTTTTTGGCAAAGCGATTCGGTTTCGCTTTGCTGTAATCAAAATTATATTCGGGTAATAAGTCCTCAGTGTTTGGTTGCGCGCTCATGATTTCTTATCTCCATGGTAGTAGCCATTCATGCATTGATAATTTGGATAACACCGGCAGCGCGTAAAAGAGACAACGAGCAGTTTGGCTTGATTTGACATTCCAATAATCAACTCGCGTTGTCCATCAATGGAATGTCAAATGTCATCAAAAATACTTGCCAGCGAATCATCAAAAACTGTTTTAGCTTCATCAAAAGTAACGCCGTGCTTTTGGAGATTGGTCCCTGCCTTGTTTTCATTCCATTCAAATTCCATATGTTTTGCCAAAAGCGGCTAAAACTTAAGCCCAAAGCCAAGGATAATTTTGCCTATGCTGTTGCTCATACTGCTCGATCTTATCGACATGCTTCAAGGTCAGGCCGATGTCATCCAGTCCGCTCAACAGATTGCCTTTGCGGAACGGATCAATATCAAAGCTGAAACCGTTGCCGCCGGGCGTGGTCACCTGCTGGTTTTCAAGATCGACGACAAAACGCACGCCTTCGTTGGCGGCAATCTCGGCCATCAATTTGTCCAGCTGATCTTTATCGACTTTGATCGCCAGAATGCCGTTTTTAAAACAGTTGTTATAAAAAATATCCGCATAGCTGGTGGAAATAATGGTGTTAAAACCATAGTCGGCAATTGCCCAAGGCGCGTGTTCGCGTGATGAGCCGCAACCGAAGTTGTCGCCGGCCACCAGAATTTTAGCGCCTTTGAACGCAGGCTTGTTCAACTCGAATTCCGGGTTGTCGCTGCCGTCGTCGTTAAAACGCCAATCGTGAAAAAGATGCTGGCCAAAACCGCTGCGTTCCACTTTTTTCAAGAACTGCTTGGGGATGATCTGGTCGGTATCGACATTGCTGCGGTTCATTAATGCCGCGATACTTTCATGTTTTTTGTACGGTTCCATAATTCTTTCCGATCTTAAAGTTTGCGAATATCGACAAAATGGCCTGCCGCCGCTGCGGCCGCTGCCATTGCAGGCGAAACCAAATGCGTGCGTCCGCCTTTACCCTGACGGCCTTCAAAATTGCGGTTTGAAGTCGAGGCGCTGCGTTGGCCTTTGGTCAACTCATCGCCATTCATCGCCAGACACATCGAGCATCCGGGTTCGCGCCATTCCCAGCCAGCATCGATAAAGATTTTATCCAAGCCTTCATCTTCAGCTTGTTGCTTGACGTGATACGAGCCGGGAACGGCAATCGCGGTGACGCCTGGGGCGACTTGGGTGCCTTTTGCCACTTCGGCGGCAATTCGGAAATCTTCGATGCGACCGTTAGTGCAAGAGCCGATAAACACAAGGTCTATGGGTATGTCGGTTATTTTGGTATTTGGCGTCAATCCCATGTAAGTTAATGCGCTTTCACAGGCTTTACGCTTGGATTCGTCGGCAAAGCTTTCCGGCGCCGGCACAACGCTATCGACCCCAACCACTTGTTCAGGCGAGGTTCCCCAGGAAACTTGCGGTGCAATATCGGCTGCATCAAGCGTAACGGTTGCATCAAACTCTGCCCCTTCATCGCTGGGCAGGCTCTTCCAGTAAGCCAAGGCCTGATCCCAATACTGACCGGATGGCGCAAACTCGCGGCCTTTAAGGTATTCGTAAGTTTTTTCGTCGGGAGCGACCAATCCGGCTCTGGCTCCGGCTTCAATAGCCATGTTGCACAGGGTCATACGGCCTTCCATCGACAGATCCCTGATTGCCGAACCGGTGTATTCAATTACATAGCCGGTGCCGCCCGCGGTGCCGATTTTGCCGGTAATCGCCAACGCAATGTCTTTTGCCGAAGCGAATTTGGATAACGCGCCGTTGACCACGACCTGCATGGTTTTTGATTTTTTCTGCGGCAGCGTTTGGGTCGCCATCACATGCTCGACTTCGGATGTGCCGATGCCGAATGCCAACGCGCCGAAAGCGCCATGCGTTGCAGTGTGGCTGTCGCCGCACACTACCACCATGCCGGGATGGACGAAACCATGCTCAGGCACGACAACATGAATGACGCCGTTGTTAGGGTCGGTCATGTCGTACAGCTTCAGGCCGTTGACGCGGCAGTTTTCAGCCATAGTTTCGATTTGCTTTTTAGCAATAGGATCGGCGATGGGCAGGTTGCGATTTTTGGTTGGTACGCAGTGATCCATCGTGGCAAGAATGCTGTGCGGATTGCGCACCTTGCGGCCGGACAAGCGCAGACCTTCAAAGGCCTGCGGGCTGGTGACTTCATGCATCAAATGCCGATCAACATAAAGCAAGGGAGCTTGGCCGGCCTCGTCAACAACAAGGTGGCTGTCCCAGATTTTTTCGTACATGGTCTTTTTCATGGCGTATTCCAAAGCTTGCATACCGACTCTATATCGAGCGTATGACGAGTTACAGGGTCAATCAAAAGCATAATAAAGCTATGCATAGCTGGCTATTATCCTCTAAAAGAGAGTCGGTTTGCAATTTGGCAGGAATGGTCGCGTATCAGGGCATAAGTATCAGAGGGAGGACATTCGCAAGTCGTAGCACATCAGGTAGGCACAAAAAAGGGACGCAGTCTCGCCGGCTTTAGTGCGAAGAAGCCGGCTGTTGCGACAGTTGCCTTGATTTATCTGTGCGAGATCACATTCATTCCCTGCTTTAGTTCAATCTCGTCAATGTAGCCGACTGCGCCCGGTGTGGATTGCACATAGTTGATGAGTTCCGACGCACTGGACAATTCGGCTGGCGGCGTACCCTTGCCGATATAGCGGCGCACCGTCCAGTAAGCGGTGTATTTTTCCTCATCCTGATTGAGGAACTCCCGCAGGAAGCGATTGCGTTCGGATGTGCCGGGCTTGACTCCGACCGGGGTGACGTTAATGCCGGCAACCGTAATGAATTTTCCTGTATACACTTTCTGGATCGTCTCAGTATCCATCAAAGGCACGTTGCTGTTTCCGATGACCACCATTTCACCTGCAAGAGCTTGGCCGACCGCTAGAAAAACGACCACCGATATAACTTTAATCGTCGTTTTCATAATCGCTCCTAAAATACAACACTGTAAGAAAAGGAGAACACATTGACCACTTTTCCTCTGGATGAGTCGCCGGGCGGTGCATCAATGAGGCTCGACATGTCGCCGACATGGGTTAGCGCCCATTCGGCCTTGAGCCTGCTGGTCGGATTTATCCGATAGGACGTTCCCAAAGCCCAGGTGGTTTGATCGTAGGTAAAAATCCCTGCGGTGGCTCCCGCACGCTGGGACGCGTTAATCGTAGCGGCACCGGGAATAGAGTCGGGAACGGTATTGTTGTACACCGTGTTGTAAAGGTCGAATGTCCGGGCCAAAGATTGTAAATGCGCCACGCTGATATAAGGCGTCCAGGCCTCGAACGGCTTGAGCACGGCAAGGTACGCCCCTTGCGAGGCAGGGCCGGTTAAGATATTGCTGACATCGCGGAAAACATACTCGCTAATCACCCGAAAGCCGTAGCCTATCCCCACATTAGCAGCCGCGGTGTAAATCGGGGCATGTATCTCCGAGACTTCAGGCAAACCGGGGCCGGCCATCTGGTTGGAAACTTGGTAATAACCGACTCCGGGCATAATCTGGACATAGGGAAAAGTCGAGGCCATAACTTGACCGTCGGTGCGTTTGGCATAAAGATCATGCGCGCCGATGCGGAAAATATCGTCGTCGCGCTGAAAGGTTAACGCCAATCCGTATATGTCAATCTTGACCGGCATAAAATAAGCTTCGGCAGACAACGGCGGATATTCGTAAGGCGCATTACGAAAATGCGTCTTGGTTTTCCCCCAATAGCCGTCGAGTGTGAATTCACCGATATTCAGATTCCAGGTTTTGATAAAGGATATGCCGTCTACATTGGTGGTCGGCGTTAGGGAATAGACTTCCGCCGGTAGTCGGGCGAAATCGAAGGTGGCGCCAATGTCGGTGGTTTCGCTGTTCAAATACAGCGGGATACGCACTCTGCCGATACGGAACAGCCAATCGTTGGCAGGCCGCCAAGTCAGGAATGCCCAAGTGACGGTGGGAGCCAAGTCATCATCGCTTTTGATGGATGCGGCCAACTTGCCTTGCGCGGTAAGGCTGAACTGTTCGGTCAGCTTGGCGTCCATTTGCAGTCCCAGCAAGGAATCGCGTTTAAATGTCCCGCGATCACTCAAAAACCGTTGGTAGTTGTAGTGCTGATCCGACTGCGCGTAACCTGCGGTGGCGAAGCCTGAAAGCGAAACATCCACCCCGAGTAGCGAAAAATCCATCGCCGGAGCGGGCATTGCGCAAAGGACTGAAACAGCTGCTAACGCCCATGTGATATAGCGTTTCATAACGTTTCCATTGGTTGAAAATACCTATCTTTAGCGACGGGATAGAGGTTGTTGGCGAGCAAGGCCATTAACGATCAATCCACAATGAGGCGATGCGCTTAAAGTCATCCTGAATCTCCAGAAATGCCTCGACCACCTGCGGATCGAAATGCGCGCCGCTCTCCTGCGTGATAACGGCGACGGCTTGCTCGCGGGTCATGGCGGCTTTATAGCAACGGCTCGTCGTCAGCGCATCAAATACATCTGCGACCGCCATTAGGCGGGCGGCCAAGGGGATTTGTTCGCCCGCCAAGCCATCCGGGTAACCTGTGCCATCCCATTTTTCGTGATGGCCGCGTGCAATATCCAGCGCCATCGACAGGAAATCGCCCTGTTCCCCGGTGTTTTCACCTGCCGTGCGCAGCATATCGTGGCCGCGCAGCGCATGGGTTTTAACGACGTCAAACTCTTCCTCCGTCAGCTTGCCGGGTTTGAGCAGGATGCGCTCGGGAATGGCGATCATGCCGACATCGTGCAGCGCTGCGGCTTTGGCGATCAGTTCGATGCGTTGCATTGTCAGATAGGCGGCGTGCTTGGGCAGCTGTGCCGATTTTTCCGCCAGTAGCCGCGTATATTCCTGAGTGCGGCGGATATGGTTTCCGGCACGCTCGTCGCGAAATTCGGCCAGAGAAACCATGATCTGTATGGACGATTCCAGCAGACGGCTTACCTCGGAAAGGCGGCGCTCCACCTCCTCTTTCAAGCAGGCGTTCCGGCCTTCGATAAAATCCTGCCAGTCTTTAGCCTGCAAGTGGGTTTTGACGCGCGCCTGCACTATCGACGGGCTGATGGGTTTATGAATGAAATCCGCCGCACCGAGCAACAAGCCTTGCTCCTCGTCTTCCATGCCGGTTTTTGCGCTGAGGAAAATGACCGGGATACGTTCGGTGCGCGGGTCAGATTTCAAACGACGGCAGACTTCATAGCCGTCCATATCAGGCATCATAATGTCCAGCAAAATCAGGTCGGGCAACGTGGCAGACGCGAGTTCCAGCGCACGTACGCCATTATTGGCGACTCTGACCTGATACTGATCCGTCAGCAAATTCGCTATCAGGCTCAAGTTGAAGGGCGTGTCGTCAACCACCAGGATGGAGACATTTTCTTGGGTTTTCATGCGTCATTACTCCGCTCTGTTGAGTTGCAAATTCTTGCGTCTCTTGCAACTAATCTGGCTTCATCAAAATCAAAGTTTTCCAGTGCAGTGGAAATGCGGCGGATCGTTTGAGCGGGGAACAAGTCGGTCAGTTCCGGTTTCCCGGATTCCCACAGACCGGCTGCTTTAAAATTGCCATTTTCAAGCAGCGTTTCAAACTCGCTCCACCAGGACGGTAACGCGGCGCCGCTCGTTGCTGCTCCGCCGACACTGTCTTCTTCTACCGCTTCCGGGAAATGTTCTCGCAGAGCTGACAGTAAAGGCATAAACACGACTGACAGCGCCGCCAGATCGTCCCGCCATGCCGTTTGCCGGTTTTTGAGCGCCTGCTCTAGCGTTTCGGCGCACTGCTGAACCTCATGGGCCCCCATGCTCCCCAGCAAGCCCTTCACTGTATGAGTGAGCCGTTCGGCGTCCTCCCAATGCAGCTTTTCCATTGCCAGTTCGATTTGAGCGGGCATGTCGGCATAGTCGGCAGCAAAGCTTTTTAACAGCCATAAATAAAGATCTTGCCTGCCGCCTGTACGGCGAAAGCCAATCGCCGTGTCCAGCCCATTGATCTGCGGCAGCGCCGCCGGTATTTGGGGCGCGGGCCTAGCCGATGCCGCCACTGTAGAAGTAATAGGAACTTGCCCCTCCGGCACATAAATTCGCGCCAAAACGGCGTACAGCATATCGGGCTCAACGGGCTTGCTGACATGATCCTGCATCCCCAGCGCCTTGCAACGCTCGCGTTCTTCCAACATGGCGTGGGCCGTCATGGCGACTATCGGCAGTTTGTAATAACGCTGATCCATGCGCAACTGGCGCGTCGCCTCGTAGCCGTCCATTACCGGCATTTGCAGGTCCATCAGGATGACGTGATAGCCGTCGGCGGCGTCTTCGGTCAGCAGGTCGAGCACTTCCTGGCCGTTATTGGCGACCGTAACCCTGATGCCGCGACTTTCCATCAACTCGACCGCCAACTGCTGGTTGATCGGGTTGTCTTCCGCCAGCAACACCCGCATGCCATTGAGGTTGGCGTTGATGCGGCTATCATAGCTGCCGCGGTGTTCGTCGACGCTGTTCCCGGTCAGGGTGTTGAGCAGCTTGCGCAGGGCTTCGGGCAAGACCGGCTTGGGCAGAAAATGCAGCGCGCCAAGTCGGCGGAGGGTCTCGTGCATCATTTCAGAATCGTAAGCGGAGACCACTACCGTTTGCGGCGCCGGCATCATGTCGCTGCTTTTAAGCGCTTGCAGCAACGCAGCGCCATCCATTTCCGGCATGACCCAGTCCAACAGCAGCAGGTCATAGGGGAGGCCGGCATCGTGCGCGGTTTTGATCATTGCCAAAGCCGCGTTGCCGTCGGCAGCGCTGTCGATTTTTTGTCCAAGCGCAGCGCCGACGCCAAGAGCGGTGAGCAGATCGACCAACACCAGTTGAGCTTCCGGCTGGTCGTCAACCACCAATACCCGTAGGGCCCCAACCCCCGGCAGCGGCGCAACCGGCTGCACCGGTTTAGCTATCGGCAGGCGGGCGGTAAAGATAAAGCGTGAACCTTCGCCGAACCTGCTTTCGACCCAAATGCGGCCGTCCATCAGTTCGACGAACTTCTTCGAGATGGTCAGCCCCAGCCCGGTGCCGCCGTATTTGCGGGTGGTCGAACCATCGGCCTGGGTGAATTCATGGAACAGTTGCTCTACCTGCCCAGCCGACATGCCGATACCGGTATCGCGCACGCAAAAGCGCAGTCGCACATCGTCATCGCTACGTTGTTCGACGCTGACCGTCAGCTTTACATAACCCTGATGGGTGAATTTGACCGCATTCGACAACAGGTTAGTGAGAATCTGGCCGAGGCGCAGGGCATCGCCGAGCAGCGCTCCGGTGTCGCCGAGCAGTAGCGGATCGGTGATGTCGAACAGCAGTTCTATTTCTTTCTCGTGCGCTCGTTGGCGCAACAGCGACAGTGAATTGCTGGCCACGTCTTCAAGAATGAAGCGCGTTTGCTCCAGCTCCAGCTTGCCGGCCTCGACCTTGGAGAAATCCAGGATGTCGTTGATGATGCCGAGCAGCGACTTGGCCGCGGTATGCACCTTGTCAACGTAATCTCGCTGGCGCGGCGTCAACTCGGTTTTCAGCGCCAGATAAGCCATGCCGATGATGGCGTTCATCGGGGTGCGGATTTCGTGGCTCATATTGGCTAGGAACATCGACTTGGCGCGGGTGGCGTCTTCAGCCTTTTGATGGGCCGCTTCCAGTTCCTGTTGCGTTTGCTGTCGCAGCTTGATGTCCTGTTCGATGGACTCGGCCATGCTGTCGAAAGTCGCGCCCAGCGCCATTAATTCTTCAACCCAGCGTTCGCTGCTGCTGAAATTTTGCACCGACGAACCGGAAATCGGCATCAGCGCAATCCCGGCACGGGTGGAATAGTCGCCTTGCGCCAAACGTCCGGCGGCTTTTAAAAGCGACTCTATCGGCAATAAAACCCGGCGGCGGATCACTTGCGAGGCGGCCAATACCATCACAAAGGTGAACACTACGCTGCAGAAAGTCAGGAATATCCAGCGCTCCAGGTCTTTTGCCGCCTGAGCCACCGCAGCATTGGTGCGCTCATCCACCTTGGAAACCAGGCCCGTCACGGATTGGGCGAGACTCGATTTGAGTTGGTTGTATTTTTGGCTATGTACCAGTTGGCTGGCAAAGTCAAGGCGGGGTTTGCCATCCGAGACAAAGTCTTCGATTAGCGGATCGTAAAGTCCCTGAGTGGCGGCAAAGGCAATCTGCTCGATTTGCTTCATCGCTTCAGTTGCGGTGGAAATTCTGTCCAGCGCATTGAATTCCTCTTTGCTGAACCCTAGCGATTTCATGCGATTCGAAAGTGAGCTAAGTTCGCCATTTTGCGGAAACTGATGCTGAATTTCGTCAGCAATCGCCATGTCCCAATAAGCGCCGGGAACATAGTTTTCCGGTTGGGGTTTTTCGCCCTGACGGATCGCCAGAATATCGTAGTAATAGGTTAGGTAGCGGGTCTGTCCGGTGCTGGTATAGGCCCTTACTAAAAGAGTCAGTCGCTCTGTTTCTTGCCGTAACTCGTTGGCCAAAGACATCGTGCGTTGCCGGTGTTCCTGGACAGACACCACGCTGTTGTGAGCCTGCTGGATCATTATCAGGAATGTGGCGTTAGCGCTTAACGCAAACATCACCGCTAACGAGAAGCGCAAGGAAAATTGCTTAAGTTTCAGGTTCGGCGGCATGAGTTGATATTTGTCGGATTTGGTTAGCAAGTGCGCAAAGAGTCCGGACGCAACAGGGGGATTGAACTGTCGGCGTTATCCCTGATTATCCCCGGTTAGCTATAACGGTATGGGGTAACCCTTGTCTGTTTGGAGTATAACCCCGAAATGAGGGGACGTCCAAATATAAGCCCCTTCTTCCCCTTAGACGCAAAAACCCCGCAAAGCCGAATTGGCTTGCGGGGTTTTGGTCAGCTTAAAACAGACTTACAAGCTGTAGTACATATCGTATTCAGCGGGGTGCGTGCTCATACGAACGCGAGTTACTTCTTCCATTTTCAATGCAATAAAACCGTCGATAGCATCGTCAGTGAAAACGCCGCCGCGTGTCAAGAATTCACGGTCAGCGTCTAAAGCGTCCAGTGCTTGGTCGAATGAGTGGCAAACTTGCGGGATGTTATTCGCTTCTTCGGCAGGCAAGTCATACAAATCTTTATCCATAGCATCGCCAGGATGGATTTTGTTTTGAATACCGTCCAAACCGGCCATCATCATCGCAGAGAACGCCAGATAGGGGTTTGCAGTTGAGTCAGGGAAACGCACTTCGATACGACGGCCTTTTGGGTTGTTAACAAAAGGAATGCGGATGGAAGCTGAACGGTTACGTGCAGAGTAAGCCAGCATAACCGGCGCTTCAAAACCGGGAACCAGACGTTTGTAGCTGTTGGTTGATGAGTTGGTGAAAGCGTTCAATGCTTTAGCGTGTTTGATGATACCGCCGATGTAGAACAATGCAGTTTCAGACAGGCCGCCGTACAAGTCGCCGGTAAACAGGTTAACGCCGTCTTTAGCTAAAGATTGGTGGACGTGCATGCCGCTGCCGTTGTCGCCAACCAGTGGTTTAGGCATGAAAGTCGCAGTTTTGCCGTATGCATGTGCAATGTTGGCCACGACATATTTCAGTTCCAGAACTTCGTCGGCTTTTTTAACCAGGGTATTGAACTTCACGCCGATTTCGCACTGACCGGCAGTTGCAACTTCGTGGTGATGAACTTCAGTAATCATGCCCATTTCTTCCAGCGTCAAGCACATCGCAGAACGCATGTCCTGGAAAGAATCGACAGGAGGCACAGGGAAATAGCCGCCTTTAACGCCCGGACGGTGGCCTGTGTTGCCGTCAGGATAGACTTTTTCAGAGTTCCAGCCCGCTTCTTCTGAATCGACTTTGTAGAAAGAGCCGCTCATATCGGTGCCCCAACGGACATCGTCAAAAATGAAGAATTCGTTTTCAGGGCCGAAGAATGCCGTGTCTGCAATGCCGGTTGATTTCAAATAGGCTTCTGCGCGTTTAGCGATAGAACGTGGGTCGCGTTCGTAACCTTGCATGTTTTTAGGCTCAATGATGTCGCAACGCAAGATTAAAGTGTTGTCATCAAAGAATGGATCCATAACCGCTGTAGAGGGGTCAGGCATTAAGATCATGTCTGATTCATTGATGTGTTTCCAGCCGGCAACGGACGAACCGTCAAACATGTTGCCTTCTTCAAAGGTGTCTTCGTCAATAGAATGAGCAGGGAATGTTACATGTTGCTCTTTACCGCGGGTGTCGCAAAAACGAAAGTCGACGAATTTTACGTCGTTTTCTTTAATCAATTTAAGTACTTTTGCTGCAGACATTTATTTCGTCTCCTGAGATGGGTTATATGGGATCAGCATTTATGCCAAACGATGTAACGATACCATTTTTTTTGATGCATTAGCCACTAAAAAAACGAAGCGTAATAAACAGTGTTTTTAGTGGGGTAATGGGCGGACTGACGAGCGCCCAATTATGGTGCTTGGGTAATCTAGATTGCCCATAATTTGTGCGGGTTATGTCTGCTTTGCTATGTTAAGTTAATGGGTAGTAGTGTTCGGTAGTTTAGTTTGTTTTTAAATAGGGTTTTTAACGTATTGAAAGTAAATAAAATAAATCTACTATACTTGAAATAGTTTATCTGAAAAACGATGACTAAGATGTAATTGGCACTTTATTTGCTTTTGTGTTGTTTAGGGGCATTTTGCTTTGAGTTTAATCAATTCTTAAGGAATTTTAATTATGAAAAACCATTTAAACGAAAATCGTTTCAAACTAAAGCCACTGGTTTTGGGAATAGCGCTGGTTTCTGTTTTTGGCGTGGCGCAGGCTAAAAGTTTTACTGAGGCCAGTACTTTACTCGAAACGGTAGGTGATCCAAACGAAAGCTCATTCATGAAAAATCTTGGATTGAAAGTCGGCGGCTGGGCTAATGCTGGAATCACTTATAACGCGGCAAGCCCTGACAGTAATTTCAATGGGCCGGTTACTTTTGGTGATCGTTCAGCGGAATTCCAATTAAATCAATTAAATATATTCGCGCAACGCGCCGTGGCTGCTGAAGGCGATGCATGGGACTTCGGCGGACGTGTCGATGCGATGTTCGGTACCGATGCTATTTTTACCCAGGCTTACGGTGTTCCGGCATACGATGTGAATACCAACCTGCCGTTAAACCGGAGTCATTGGGATCTCGATATGCTCGGCGGCGCTGACAATCGTTTTTATGATATTGCCTTGCCCCAGGCTTATGCCGAGATTTATGCGCCTATCGGCAACGGTCTGAATATCAAGGCCGGTCACTTTTATACGCCGATCGGTTACGAGACGGTGCCTGCTCCCGATAACTTTTTCTATACCCATGCCTATACCATGCAATATGGCGAACCGTTCACCCATACCGGCGTGATGGGGAATTATACGGTTGATAAAAACTGGGCGGTGATGGGCGGAGCCACTACCGGCAGCGCCACCGGCGGCTGGGATGGCGGCTGGGATAAACAGTTGGGCAACTGGGGCGGTTTAGCCGGTGTTACCTGGACTAGCAATGACAAGGACACTTCAGCCAATATCAGCGGTACTTATGGTGACACATCAGAACATAGCGGCCAAGCTTGGGGCATGTACAGCATGGTGTTGAAGCATAATATCACTGCCAAAACGCATCTGGTCTTACAACATGACCATGGCTATGCTAACGGGATCAATGGCGCTTTAGCGAATGGGACTGGGCCTACCGATACCGAATGGTATGGCATCAACTCTCATTTGACCTATGACGTCAAGGATAATCTGACCGCGGGTGTCCGGGCTGAATGGTTTCGCGATCAAAACGGTTTCAGAGTCTGCTCACCGGGGCGTGTAACGGCGGCTACCAACGTAATTGATAATGCTGGTACCGCGGGTAGTTATGCCGCTAATTTCTTGTCTACCTGTGCGCCGGCCAGTTATTACGCAGTCACTGCTGGGGTAAACTGGAAGCCGATGAAATGGTTGAATATTCGTCCGAATGTTCGTTATGACTGGGTGGATGGAAAAGTTGCCGCAGGCGGACAGTACCGGCCATTCGGCAATGCCAAGCAGGATCAATTCCTGTTCTCTACCGATTTCGCAGTCAGCTTTTAACGCACTGACGGGGAACTGAAAATAGGCGTCTTACGACTGGTTTTCTCTGTGATACCTGCATAACTCATCTTTAAATGGGTTATGCAGGAGCAGGGTAGCGGCGCCGAGTCGATGCTTTCCTTCTTAAGCTTTCGATCACTGGATATTGAATTTATACAAGAGGCTCAAATGAAACTGATAACTGCTGTTGTTAAACCCTTTAAGCTCGACGATGTTCGCGAGGCGCTTTCGGATATAGGGGTTTCCGGAGTAACCGTTACTGAAGTAAAAGGTTTTGGTCGTCAAAAAGGACATACCGAGCTTTATCGCGGCGCTGAATATGTGGTTGATTTTTTACCCAAGGCCAAAATTGAAGTGGCAGTGGCTGATAACATGCTGGAACAGGCTGTAGAAGCCATTACCAAAGCGGCCAATACCAGCAAAATAGGCGACGGTAAAATTTTTGTAACCAATTTAGAGCAGGTTGTCCGGATTCGTACCGGGGAAACCGGCGAAGAAGCGCTTTAATATTTAAGGGGGAACTATGAAACAACTTTTAACTACCTTTATCCTGTTCGCCTTGCTGGGTTATGCAGGATTCTCTTTTGCCGATGCTGCCGTTCCGGTTCCGCCCGCCGCCAACAAAGGCGATACCGCCTGGATGATCGTCGCGACCGTACTGGTTATCCTGATGGTCATTCCCGGTTTGGCATTGTTCTACGGCGGCATGGTGCGCGCCAAGAACATGCTGTCCATGTTGATGCAAGTATTTGTGATTTTCTCGATGATGGCCATCTTGTGGGCGATTTACGGTTACAGTGTCGCGTTCACCGAGGGTAACGCTTTCTTTGGCGGACTGAGCAAGATGTTCCTTAAAGGCATAACGCCGGACTCGCTTGCCGCTACTTTCAGTAAAGCCGTTTATGTGCCTGAGTATATTTACGTCGCATTCCAGTTGACTTTCGCGGCAATTACTCCGGCGCTGATCGTTGGCGCTTTCGCCGAGCGGGTCAAATTTTCAGCAGTATTGTTGTTTATGTTCCTGTGGTTTACTTTTTCCTATCTGCCGATGGCGCACATGGTTTGGTATTGGACCGGTCCTGATGCTTATACTGATGCATCGGCGGCGGAAGCGGCTACTGCTACGGCTGGGTTTTTGTTTAAAAAAGGCGCGCTGGACTTTGCCGGCGGTACGGTCGTGCATATCAACGCAGGCATCGCCGGATTAATAGGCTGCTTGTTGATAGGCAAGCGTATCGGTTACAGAAAAGAATCGTTGGCACCGCATAGCGTCACTATGACCATGATCGGCGCTTCCTTATTATGGGTAGGCTGGTTTGGTTTTAACGTCGGCTCCAACCTGGAAGCCAATGGTCTTGCCGCTTTAGTCTTCGTCAATACCTTATTGGCCAGCGCGGCCGCCACTCTTGCATGGGTTGGCGCCGAATGGCTGTTGCGCGGTAAACCCAGCATGTTGGGCGGAGCTTCCGGCGCGGTTGCCGGTCTTGTTGCCATTACGCCAGCCTGCGGTTGGGCAGGACCTATGGGCGCTATTATGTTAGGCCTAGTCGCCGGTGCGGTTTGTTTCTGGGCGGTTACCATGCTGAAAAGCGCGTTGGGTTATGACGACTCTCTGGATGCTTTCGGTGTCCACGGCATCGGCGGAATTATCGGCGCGTTAGGAACCGGCGTCGTTGCCAGTCCGGCGCTGGGCGGAACCGGCGTTTGGGATTATGTTGCCAATGGCGTGGCCGAATACAGCATGATCGGTCAAATTACCAGTCAGGCCTGGGGTGTGGGCACCTGTGTTATTTGGTCCGCTGTAGTGTCCTTTATTTCCTATAAGATTGTAGACATGGTGATCGGACTTCGGGTCAGCGAAGAGGTCGAGCGTGAAGGGCTTGATGTTTCCGAGCATGGCGAAACGGCGTATCACATTTAATTTAATGGTGAACTTTTCTTAAAAATGTCTGTTCGCAAAAACGGGCGCTCAATGCGCCCGTTTTTGCGTTTGAAGAAAAGCAACAACGTAGACAAAACACCACAGTCCTTGTTTTTAAAAGGTCTATTAATTGTATGTTGATTGATAATTCACTATGATTGCTGCCGATGTTACCAACACTTTTTGCTATCTAATTGAGAGAGAACATGAAACTAATAACAGCGATTATTAAACCATTCAAAATGGATGATGTCCGAGAAGCATTATCCGAAATCGGTGTTGCGGGCGTTACCGCAACGGAAGTAAAAGGTTTCGGCCGCCAGAAAGGTCACACCGAGTTGTATCGGGGGGCTGAGTATGTGGTCGATTTTCTGCCTAAAGTTAAACTGGAAATTGCTGTCGCTGATGACGTGCTGGACAAGGCCGTTGAAACTATCGTCAACGCAGCCAATACCGGAAAAATCGGCGACGGAAAAATATTTGTATCCAATTTGGAGCAGGTTATACGAATTAGAACCGGTGAGACCGGAGAGGATGCCATTTAGGCGCAAGGAAAAAAGATGTTGTTAAAAATAATAAATAGAAGGCTGTTTTTAGGCCTCTTGCTGTTACCTGATCTTGCTGTTGCGGATCAATTAAATCAGGCCAATACGGCTTGGGTTTTAACGTCGACGGCCCTGGTTTTGTTTATGACAATACCGGGATTGTCGTTATTTTATGCCGGATTGGTTAGAAGCAAAAACGTGCTGTCGGTACTCATGCAGTGCTTTGCGATTACCTGTCTGGTTTCGATTTTGTGGCTGGCCGGCGTTTACAGTTTTATATTCGCCGACGGCGGAGACATGCAAAAACTGATCGGCGGCGCTTCTAAAGTGTTCCTGCCCGACATCGGCGTGGCGTCATTGAAAGGCGATATTCCCGAAACAGTCTTCTTCATGTTTCAGATGACCTTTGCCATTATTACCCCGGCGCTGATCGTCGGCGGTTTTGCCGAGCGAATGAAGTTTTCGGCGATGCTGTGGTTTAGCGGCTTGTGGTTGATCATCGTTTATCTGCCGATCTGTCACTGGATGTGGGGCGGCGGTTGGCTGGCCGATTTGGGCGCGATGGATTTTGCCGGCGGTATCGTGATCCACGTTAATGCCGGTGTTGCGGCGTTAGTTGCCGCGTTGGTGTTGGGCAAAAGAAAAGGCTTTCCAAATACGGCCATGCCGCCGCACAACATGACCATGGTGGTGACCGGCGCAGGCATGTTGTGGGTCGGCTGGTTCGGCTTTAATGCAGGCAGCGCATTGACCGCAGACGGGCGCGCAGGCATGGCGATGCTGGTGACCCACATCGGCGCGGCTTCCGGCGCTTTAACCTGGATGTTTATAGAATGGCAGCGCTTTAGCAAACCCAGCGTCTTGGGTATCGTTACCGGCATGGTTGCAGGATTGGGCACCATCACGCCGGCTTCCGGCTTCGTCGGACCCTTCGGCGCGCTGGTGATTGGCATTACCGCTGGTGTCGTCTGTTTTTACGCGACTCAGTATGTCAAACGCACCCTGAAAATCGATGATTCTCTGGACGTGTTTTCCGTTCATGGCGTAGGCGGCGTGACCGGCTCATTATTAACCGGCGTTTTTGCGGCAAGCGGTTTGGGCGGCCTCGGTTTGGCTGAGGGCGTTTCAATAATGGACCAAGTCAGCGTTCAGGCTTTGGCGATTGTTGTTACGGCGGCCTGGAGCGGATTATTCAGTTACCTGATTTTAAAATGTTTGGATATCTGGATAGGCTTACGGGTGACTTCCGATGAAGAAGTACAGGGTCTGGATACCGTTCTGCATGAAGAGACAGGATACCTTGATTTATAGATTTGCTCGATAGCATCCTGAAAGGCGGTTCCTCAGTAAGCTGAGAGCCGCCTTTTTTGTTTATAATGGCGGTAAGTTAAAGCGGATTGGGTCGCCGGATTTTATGAAAGTTCCACACATAGCATCAAAAATAAAAATAGCTGTTTTTATAGCGGGCGGTCTTTTCGGTATCTATACCGCGCTGGGCTTGTATGTGCTGCCGATGCTGCTCAAGTCGAAGCTGCCGACGCTCATTCAGCAGCAAACCGGCAGGAAAGCATCGCTTGCAACGGTCCGATTCGATCCCTTTTCGCTACGGCTAAATCTGCAAGGATTTGAGCTTCAAGATCCGGACGGCAGGGTGTTTGCCCGTTTTGAAGATTTTTTTGTCGACATTAATGGGCGGCAATCCATCGGTCGGACGGCGCTGGTTATTGATAAGGCGTTGCTGAGCAAGCCGGTTGTCCGCATCGCCAAAGATATCAACGGGGCATTCAATTTTAAAGACTTGCTCAAGGATAACAGCAAAGCCGAACGGGACGGCGCCAGGGTTTTTCCGGTAAACATCGCCAAACTGTCGATAACCGAAGGCAAACTGGACTGGGAAGACGCGCATTTTAGCAGCACCGAAAAAGAGACTGTTTACCCGATTAATTTCTCGATTGAAAACTTCACGACCCAAGCCGACAACCCAGCTAATTTCGGCCTAACCCTGGAGTTGAATTCAGGCGGCAAGCTTGATTGGCAAGGCGTTATCGGCCTTAAGCCGCTGTCTTCATCCGGGCATATCAAGCTCGATAACGTGCAGTTGCCGAGAATCCGGGCGCTGGCTTTGCAGGATTTTGTGACGTTGGATTTACAAGGTTATGAGTTGCTTGAGGCTGATTACAAAGCGGATTATGTCGATGATAAAGTTAACGTCGGCGTCAGTCAGGGCAAGTTTGAACTGCGCGATTTTAAGCTTGCAGAATCAGTTCAGGAACAAGCGCTGGCGACAATATCCGGTTTTGCTGTCAATGGAATCGGTTTTAGTCTTGAAAAGCGCGAACTGACCATCGAATCCGTTTCAGCCAATGATGCCGATTTTGAGGCTTGGTTGAATGCCGAAGGCGTTTTAAATTATCAGACCTTAGTACCGGTTGCTCAAGTTGGAGCAACGCCTGCCGAACCGGAACAAGCGCCGTGGAGTATCAGTATCAACAGCATCGCGCTGAATAATTTCGGGCTTACCTTTGAAGATCGGAGCTTAAAAAAGCCGGTCGCCGTGATCGCCAAGCCGGTCAATCTTAAACTGACGAATTTTAGCAATAAAGCCGGAGCCGGCCTGCCTTTTCAGCTTAGCGCCTCAATTAATGAAACCGGCTCGATAGAGCTGGACGGCAACGCCGTTGCCGAACCTTTATCCGCGCAGATAGCGTTCGATGTTAAGGGCATTGCGCTGGAAAACTTCCAGGCTTACGTCGATAAATATGCGCGGCTGGATGTGATCGACGGGACGCTGGCGGTCGACGGCAAGGTTTTGGTCGCCAAGTCGGCAGAGGAAAAACTGGATGTGAAGTTTAGCGGCAATACAAAAATTGCCGATTTATTAACCCGCGACCAGTTGAAGAACAAGGACTTTGTAAAATGGGATAATTTAGCGCTTAACGGCATTGATGCCGATTTTGCGGCCAATCAATACAGCGCCGAAACACTGGTGATTAACAAGCCTTATGCCCGAGTCATTGTCAAAAAGGACAAAACCGTCAATTTTGGCGACATTATGATTGCCGAGCAAAGCGATGATAAAAGTAAACGGCAACCGGCCGTTAAAGCGGTTAAAAATACGCAGTCGGAAGAAGCGTCCACACCTACCTTTAAACTGGGCAAAATTCAAGTGATTGACGGTTCTTCCGATTTTTCCGATCTTTCGCTGATTTTACCGTTCGCCGCGCAAATCAAAAGCCTGGACGGCGGGGCCAGCGGCATATCCTCAGAACAAAAATCAACGATCAAGGTTGATTTAAAGGGAACTGCCTACGATCTGGCGCCGGTCGACGTCAAGGGCGAAATCAGTCCTTATCTGGGCGATTACAATGTAACTGTGAATTTTACCGGCATGCCGATGCCGTTGATTTCGTCGTATATGGTGCAATTTGCCGGATATAAAGTTGAAAAAGGCAAAATGTCGCTGGAGTTGGAGTACAAGGTTGCTAACAAGGAGCTGACGGCAAGCAATAATATTTTGATTGACCAGTTCGAATTGGGCGAAAAAGTTGAAAATCCCAATGCCGTGTCGTTGCCGCTGGAATTGGCGGTCGGGTTGATGAAAGATTCCGAGGGCAAAATAAAAATTCACGTACCTATTTCCGGCAGCCTGGAAGACCCAAAATTCAGCGTGAATCATATCGTTGCCGATGCGCTGGTGAATGCCATCGGCAAAGTGATTTCTTCGCCTTTTCGCGCGTTGGCCTCCTTGATAGGCAGCGAGCAGGATTTAAGCACGATCAGCTTTGCTGCGGGCGATGCGGTCTTAACCAAGCAGCAAATCAGTAAGTTGGACGATTTGGCCAAGGCGCTAAAAACGCGTCCCATTTTAAAGCTGGAAATTAAAGGCGCGGCATTTCAGGAGCAGGATTGGCCGGCGGTCAGCGACGACGCTTTATACTATCAGCTTAAAAAAATAAAAGCCGACGAGGTTAATAAGCAGGGCGGCAGAAAAATACGCGCAGAATATGTGGTGATTTCCGACCAGGATTACCGGCGCTTGATGGAGCAACTGTTTGCGGAAAAATTTCCGCTGATGGTGGAAAAATCGTTGCTGGGCAGGCTGCGTCTGATCGGCAGCAAGGCCGATACGAACACGGACGAGTTTTATGCGGTCGCCAAGCAGAAGTTGTCAGCGATTATCAAACCGGAAGAACAGAGATTAAAAAGCTTGGCCGCGGAACGAGCGCAAGCGATTGCCAACTATATCGTGCAAAAAGGCGGCATCGCCAATGAGCGGGTATTTATACTCGATACGGCCATTGATCCTGTAAGGGAAGACAGCGGGATTGTCAGTTTGTTGTCTTTGAAAGCGGATTAATGCACTACGAAGCCGGGCAGGGCGTGCGACCGAGTCCTGCCGATACACGCCTTAATTCAGGAACAAGCATTGGATCTACGAAAATATTCAAAATAGACAGCACATTGTTGATCATCGCCAAAAGGGCGGATGGCTGGCTTATCAACATGCTGACGGCTTGTCGGTTAATCCTTCGGTCTCAGCACCAGTATCTTAGCCAATGATTGAAGATTTACCTGCTCCTCAAACGCTAATCCGGATCGGTCGACGAGCTTTTGCCATTCAGAAAGCGTTCTTTCCCGGCCTCGGGTTGCCATGAACATCTGCATATCGAAAGCGGCACTGGAAAAATCGGCTTTCGATTCCGAAACAACCAATTCCATTAGTGCAATGCGGGCGCCGGTACCCGCGCTTGCGGTGGCCAGATTGCGTAGTACTTTGATGCAATGATCGTCATCCATGCCATGCAGAACGGCGCTCAGCAAGTAGATGTCTTTGTCGTTGTTGGCGACAGGAACCGAGTCGAGCAAGTTTCCCGCTTGGTACGTTAATCGGGACAGCAGGCTTGGCGATGCTTTGCCGGTCCAGTCTGTTGCCGCTGTTTGAATAATCTGATGCCGGTCGAATACGACAGCCGTGAGCTGCGGATAGCGCTTTAATAAGGTTAATGATTTACTTCCCTTCGAACCGCCGACATCGATGACGCGATCAAATCGTCCCCAATCGAAGTCGGTGGCAAAACTGTCGCCGGTCAGTGCTTCCACACTGTCCATCGCATCGGCAAACAGCGCATCGAATTCGGCATGCTCGTCCATGTAGGCATAAAGTTCCAGGCCGTGAGAGGATTGAAATGGAACGTCGCCGCTGCGTAGTCCTTGTTCCAGTTGCTCATACCACGGCCGGCTCATCTCGACCGAGTTGTGCATTAAGATCATTGCCCGGACGTTTTTCGGATTATCTTCACGCAGGTGGACGGATAAAGTGTTGTTTCGGAAAACCCGAGGCGACGCTTCTTCAAATACATCCAGGGCCGCCAGCATGCGCAGCAGACGGTAGAGGGCGTCCGGTTGTGCAAAAACGCGTGCGGCAAGCACCTCGACTTCGAGTTGACTGTCTCCCAGAACCGATGCAATATCCAGGCGTACGGCGACGTAAAGTACACGCGACTGCCAAAACGCCGAGCCGATCCGGATCAGCCGGAAGGGGGGAGGCGTGACTTTGTTGGGAATGTTCTGTAGCCAGGCGGCAAATTTCATCAGCTTTGCAAAGCGGCGAACCGGGCCCGGATTTTTTTGTAATGACATGGTAAGTCTCCCGCTATTCGGCTGTTGTCCGGGTTAAGCCGGCGGTAAACAGGCTGCCATTGAACGCAGCCAATGTTTCGAAGAATACGGCATCCATGGGCTGTCCCAGCTGTTCCTCGAAAATATCCTTCAGCAGTATGGGCATCATTGCCAGGCTGACAAATGCCATCCTAACGATGTCCGGGTCTAAAGAAGGCGTGATTTGTCCGGCGGACTTCAAATCTTCCAACTTTTTGGCGCCGCGTGTACGCCCGCGCTCCAATAGCTGTTGGATAAAGCGTCGGCCGGGTCCTTGGTTAAGCGCCAGAACTTTTAAGATGAGCTTCGGAAATTCAGGTTGTTTGGACATGGTCTGGTAGTACAGGTGGAAGAAGTCCTGAAAGCCTTCGACGGAGTCCAGCAGTTGCCCGTCCAGCACCTTAAGTAGCGGGTTCAGTGTGTCGCGGATCATTTCCTCGTATAAGCCCTCTTTGTTGCCAAAGTAGTAACGGATCATCGAGATGTTGACATCGGCCTTTTCTGCGATCAGGCGGGTCGTGACCTTGTGGTATTCGTCGGACAGAAAGTTGTCGAGGGCCGCTTTGAGCAACCGCTCGCGTACCGGATCAGACGCAAATTCGGGGGGGCTAAACATCACATTCTCCAATATCAGATAGTGAATTTAGATTAGCAGTTGCAAGTCGGCGTCACCAGCAGTTTCGTTAATCAACTTAAGCGGTTTGATTAACAGGCCGGGGAAGGTAAAGCTGACAGCCTTGTAGCGGAGATTCGGGACGGTGTTTGGAATGGCGGGCTCGGGATGTAGGCCGGAAACGCCAGTTCTCGCTATCGCTTGAACCGGCTTGTTCCGGCTTACTTCAAGATGTGTATAAAGACGAACGTCCGGCGTGGAGAAACGGATCGGGCAATCGATACAAGCTCACTATGACGGTGAATTCTTAACCAGCCTTGTATTGTTAACCAATTCATAAGTTTCCTATGCAAATACTTACCTGTAAAATCTGCGGTTTTATTATCATTGGAGCAACAGCAAAATGGGTAGAGCCTATCAAAACCGTAAAGTGTCTATGGCCAAAACATCCGATGCCAAGGCAAAGGTTTACAGCAAATACGGTCGGGAAATATATGTAAGCGCTAAATCGGGCGGCGTTGATCCGGCTGGAAACTTAGCATTGCGGGGCTTGATTGAGCGCGCCAAGAAAGACCAAGTTCCTACCCATGTGATAGAGAAAGCCATCGACAAAGCTAAAGGCGGCGGCGGCGAGGATTTTGCGCCTGCGCGCTATGAAGGCTACGGTCCCGGCGGTTGCATGGTGATTGTCGAGTGCCTGACCGATAACCCTAACCGTACTTTTGGCGACGTGCGTCAGTGTTTTACCAAAACAAAATGCAAAATCGGCACGCAAGGCACGGTCAGTCACATGTTCGACCATGCCGCCATTCTGGCATTTAAAAATACCGACGAGGACGTTGTGCTTGATGCGTTGCTTTCGGCCGATGTCGACGTGACCGATATTGAAAGCGATGACGGAAAAGTCACCGTGTTCACGCCGCAGGCCGACTACTTCAAAGCCAAGCAAGCCTTATTGGATGCTTTCGGCGAGATTGATTTTGAGGTCGACGAGATTCAGTTTCTGCCCAAAAGCGTGACCCCGATTAGCGGCGACGATATTGCGCTGTTTGAAAGGTTTTTGGACCTGTGTAACGATCTGGACGACGTGCAGAATGTTTATCATGATGCCGAGTTTTGATCGCCGCATCCGCTTATCGTCCGGGGTAACGGGGTTGCGCTTGTTACCCCGGACCGTTGCTAAAGCGGCAGTTGATCGGTTGGTGATCCCGATGCCGGTTTTGCATCCGATTTATCGGTTCTAGGCGAGTCATCGCGGCCGTCATAGCCAAACAGGCCGGTAATCATTTCCCACAGGGTTTTTTCAAGATCCCGTTTCGGTACTTCTACGGTTGTTTCTTCCGATGATTTAATAACCGGAACGGCGCTGGGCTTGAAATCGCCTTGTACCCCGGTCAGTTGGTCGTTATCAAAGAATAATGAAATTCTTTTTTGCTGTCTGTCGCCGCCTGAAATTTGGGCCGAATAGAGATAGTCCCAGCGTTTCTGATGAAAAAAATCAACCAGCATTGGGGAACCCAGTATGTACAGCACCTGGCGTTTGTTCATATTGGGCCTGAGTTGATCGATCATGGCTTGATCGACGATATTACCTTGCTGGACATCGACGGTGTAGACGCCGGGCAGGTTGGTCAGAATGGTGGTGCAAGCGCTGAGGCTCAGGCTTGCTACGACTGCAAGAATGCAGGAGAGGGGACGATTAGCAAATAGCTTTAAAGCGGGAAGCGGCTTTCTCATTTGAGGCTGCGGATGAGTTGAAAATGCAAAATCATACAGGATGTTAAGGGATTATCCTATAAAACTGTCATGCCCATGCTGTCAAAAAAAGGCTACAATGCGCGCAATTCTATATAAAACTGCCTGCATAAAGGTATAAGCGGAGATTAATGTTGGATACGCATGATTTAAGGAATGCAGGCCTGAAGGTGACTTTGCCTCGGGTCAAGATTCTGCAGATTTTAGAAAATCAGGTTAATGAGCGTCATTTAACCGCCGAACAAGTTTATAAAATTCTGCTGAGCGAGGATGAAGAAATCGGCTTGGCTACGGTTTATCGCGTTTTAACTCAATTTGAAGCGGCCGGATTGGTGAGTCGACACCACTTTGAAGGCGGTAATTCGGTCTTTGAACTTGATAAAGGCGGTCATCATGATCACATACTGTGTATGAAGTGCGGCAAAGTGGATGAGTTTACCGATGAGGTTATCGAAGCCCGGCAAAAGGAAATTGCAGAAAAGCTGTGTTACGAATTGACCGATCACGGCCTTTATTTATACGGCTTTTGCGCGCAGTGCAGGAAATCCTGATTGATGACTACTCGGCGCCATTGGATACAATGGAACGCTGATGACGCAGGTAATCAAGATTTTTTCTTTGAGTTATCGGCGCCCGGCATATTCAGCTGCATTCTATTGTTGGTTTTTTAATTATTTAAAATAATAAGCTTCATGTTCAAACCCCTCATTTTTTATATCGGCTTGCGTTATACGCGGGCTAAACGCCGGACGCAGTTCATTTCTTTTATCACCTTAACTTCCGTGTTGGGCATAGCCTTGGGCGTCACTGCGTTAATTGCGGTGTTGTCGGTGATGAACGGCTTTGAAGCCGAATTACGCGAACGGATTCTCGGCATGACCTCGCATGCGACCGCCACCGGAAGATACGGGCAGTTGGATAACTGGCAGGAACTGGAGAGGAAATTAAAAAACTATCCGCATATAGAAAGCACCGCGCCTTTTATTAACGGGCAGGTGATGATTAACGCCGACCGGCGTGTCAGCGGCACCATGCTGACCGGGATTCTGCCGGAATACGAGTCCAGAGTGTCGGAAGTCGCCGATAAAATGAAGGAAGGCAAGCTGTCCGATTTGCTTCCGGGCGAATACGGCATTGTTTTAGGCGTGGAGCTGGCCAATTACCTGGGCGTTTTTGTCGGCGATAAAATCACCGTCATCAGCCCGCAGATTAACTCGACACCGGCCGGTATTGTGCCGCGCATGCGGCGGTTTACCGTGATCGGTATTTTTAAAGTCGGCATGTATGAATATGATCGCAATATGGCGATGATTCATCTTGATGACGCGGCCAAGCTGTTTCGTTTGGATGCTGCCGTTTCAGGCCTCAGGATCAAGCTGGATGATTTGTTTAATGCGCCGAAAATCACCCGTGCGCTGTCAAACGCTTTGCATGACGATTATCAGGTCAGCGATTGGACGCTGGCGCACAGTAACTTCTTCCGGGCGATACAGACGGAAAAGCGGGTGATGTTTATTATCCTGTTGCTGATCGTGGCGGTGGCGGCCTTCAATATCGTCTCGACCTTGGTGATGGTGGTTACCGACAAGCGCGGCGATATTGCCATTTTAAAAACCCAGGGCCTTACGTCAAGGTCGGTGATGGGTATCTTTATGGTGTTGGGGGCGGTAATCGGCATAATCGGCACCGCACTCGGCACCGTCGGCGGGGTGTTGCTGGCCTTGAATGTTGAAACCATAGTGCCTGCGATTGAAAAATTATTTCACGTCCAGTTTATGGCGGCGGATGTGTATTACATCAGCGAACTGCCGTCCAAACTGGTCTGGTCTGATGTTTATGCGATAGCGGGCATGGCTTTTTCCCTGTCATTATTGGCAACTATTTATCCTGCCTGGCAGGCAGCCAAAGTCAATCCGGCGGAAGTTCTCAGATATGAATAATACCAGCATTTTGCAATGCCAACAGTTGACCATGCGCTATGACCAAGGCGGGCTTGATGTTGATGTTTTAAAAGGCGTTAATTTAAGCATCGGCATTGGCGAACGCGTCGCCATTATGGGCGCATCGGGCTCAGGTAAAAGCACCTTGCTGCATCTGTTGGGCGGGCTTGAGAAACCCACCGGCGGCAAGGTGGTGTTAGACGGCGTTAATCTTAATGAAGTCGGCGCAGGCCAAGTGGCTAAATTAAGGAATAAGTCGTTGGGCTTTATCTATCAGTCGCATCACCTATTGGGGGAGTTTACCGTACTGGAAAACGTGGCGATGCCGTTGTTGATTGGCGGACACTCGGTAAAAGAGGCGAGTATCCGGGCGATCGCGTTATTGAAACGGGTCGGCTTGGGGCATCGTATCGAACACAAGCCCGGCGAGTTATCCGGCGGGGAGCGGCAGCGCGCCGCAGTCGCCAGGGCGTTAATCAATAAACCCGGCGTGGTTCTGGCGGACGAGCCCACCGGAAACCTGGACAGCAAAACGGCGGATCAGGTTTACCAGTTAATGTTGGAATTAAATCAGGAGCTGAATGTCAGCTTTTTGGTGGTGACCCATGACCATGAGCTGGCCGCAAGAATGGGCAAGGTCTTGCATATGGAAGATGGGTTGATTTTAGGTTAAAGGTGCAAGGTGCAAGGTGCAAGGTGCAAGGTGCAAGGTGCAAGGATTGCTATTCCCTTTAACCTTTAACCTTTAACCTTTAACCTTTAACCTTTAACCTTTAACCTTTTCTCCTTTCTTTCCGCCCATTTTTTGGTCACATGATATTGCCAGTAATATTGAATACCGAAATAGCCGGCAGCGGACGAGACTATACCCATAATAAAGCAGCCGGTCAGAAATGGTTGCCAGACATCGCCCAGCCCGGAGAGCACAGTGCTCAGTGAAAACTCGGATGGGTCGGCGGAGGTTGGTTGATTCATGAACCAGAGTCCGACCTCATAAGCAAAATAAAACAGAGGCGGCATGGTGATGGGGTTGGTTATCCAGACCAATCCTACCGACAGAGGCAGGTTAGCTCTGAAATAAATGGCCCCGGCAGCGGCAATGGCCATTTGCGTCGGGGTTGGAATCCAGGCGCAAAAAAGACCCACCGCAAAAGCCATAGCAATAGAGCGCCGGTTTAAATGCCATAGATTAGGCTCGTGCAGTTTATCGCCCAGAAATTGCAGGCTCTTGTGCCGTTTGATGACCTCAGGATCGGGGATGAACTTGTGAATCAGTTTTTGTATCAGTTCTTTTGGCATCGTTATTTATTATTCAAGTGAAATATAATTTCAGTTTATCAGGTTTTGGTTAGCCTAAAAAACACCAAGGTGTTAAATGGTTGTTTCCGCGCTGTCATTTTTAGCCGGGCTGCTGCTGGTTCAACAGTTGCCGGTATTGCCGGATATTCAATGGCTGATAGTCGGCGGCGTAGCGGCCTGCATTATTGCATGGTTGGGTTATTGGCGGCGGCTGTTTTTTGTGGTCGGGGTGCTGTGGGCGATAGTGTTTGCAATGCACCGATTATCGGACCGGTTGCCTGAGCAGTTAGAAGGGGAGGAGGTTCAGGTTACCGGTACCGTCGCCGACTTGCCGGAGCAAGATGAAAAGCGGGTCCGCTTCGATTTTATCCCCAGGGATGGGGTGTATGCCGCAAACCCGTCGGGAACGGGTGCGGCGATCCCCAGGGATGGGGTGTATGCCGCAAGCCAGTCGGGAACTGGCGCGGCGATCCCCAGGGGCGGCGTGTATGCCGCAAACCTGTCGGGAGCAGGTGCGGCGATTCCCAGGGATGGGGTGTATGCCGCAAACCAACCCGGACAGCAACTACCTTCGAAACTGAGACTCAGCTGGTATTACCCGGATCAACCCATCAAGGCGGGGCAGCATTGGACTTTTACGGTTAAATTGAAGCGCATCCACGGCACCATGAACCCAGGCGGCTTCGATTACGAACGCTGGTTGTTTATCGAAGGCATCGGCGCGACAGGCTATGTGCGATCCAGTCCAAAGCCCGTTTTGCTGGGCCGCGATTCGGCCTGGACCCGCATTGCCGTGTTGCGGCAGAGCATCGCCGATCAGCTCGCCGGCACCTTGGGCAACAGCCCCAATCTTGCGCTAATCAAAGCCTTGACCATCGGTGACGGCAACAGCATCACGCAGCAGCAATGGGAGGTTTTTCGCAAAACCGGCACGACCCATCTGGTGGTGATTTCCGGTTCGCATATCGGGCTTATTGCCGGACTGGTCTATTTTTTGGTGCTGAAATTATGGGCGCAGACAGGATGGCTTGCTTGGTCTCCGCAAAAGGTTGCGGCAATTTCGGCAGTACTGGTTGCGATTTTCTACTCGGGATTGGCCGGGTTTTCGGTGCCTACCCAGCGTTCCGTCGTTATGTTGGTTGTCGCGATGACGGCCATTATCCTGCAGCGTAACACGCAGCCCTTTAATATCTTGTCCATTGCGCTATTCGCGGTATTGATATTCGATCCGTTAGCGGTGCTGGCGGCGGGGTTCTGGCTGTCGTTCCTCGCCGTGAGCCTGATTGTTTATGCCGTCTCCGGTCGCTTGGGCAAGCTTAAGCCTATTTGGGCCGCGATAAAACTGCACTGGGTTACCTCGGTAGGTTTATCGCCGTTGCTGTTGCTGTTTTTTCAGCAGGTTTCATTGATTGCGCCATTGGCTAATCTGGTTGCCGTGCCGGTCATCAGCTTGTTGGTGGTGCCGTTATCGCTGCTGGCTGTCATGGTCATGTTCATTTCACCCCTGTTGGCGGGCAAACTGTTCTATCTGCTAGAACCTCTGTTGCAGGGTTTAGGGTGGTTATTGCTCCATTTGGCGGAAATTCCGCAGGCTTCGATCAATCATGCAGCACCCTCGCATTGGGCGTTGCTTTTCGCTGTGCCGGGCGTGCTGCTGTTGCTGGCTCCGGTCGGCATTCCGGCGCGGTGGTTGAGTTTGGTCATGTTTTTGCCGCTGGTGTTTACCGATGCAAAACGACCCGAAACCGGTGAGATTAACATGACCTTGCTCGATGTCGGGCAAGGCCTATCGGCCGTCGTGCAGACCCGTCATCATTGGCTGGTTTACGATACCGGCGCGAAATTTTCTGCGGAAAGCGACATGGGGCAAAGCGTGCTGCTGCCTTTTTTGCGTAGCCAAGGCATAACCAAAATCGATAGCTTGGTCGTCAGCCACGGCGATAACGATCATATCGGCGGCACGGAATCGTTGCTGCGCGGCATAGCGGCGGAACACGTGCTGACCAGCGTTGCGCAGCAGTTAAGCCGGTACGCGCCGATTAACTGTGCGGCAGGGCAATCTTGGCTGTGGGATGAAGTCAAGTTTACGATGCTGTCGCCACGACAGGCGTTTATTTCTGACAACGACAATTCCTGCGTGTTGAAAATTGAGTCGAAACACGGCACGGTCTTACTGACCGGCGACATACAGGCAGCGGCAGAATCCTGGTTGGTCGAGACCTACGGAGAAACTTTAAAAGCTGATGTACTGGTCGCGCCGCATCACGGCAGCAAGACTTCATCGACAAGCGGTTTTTTGCAGGCCGTGCAACCCGATTACGTGTTGATTCCGGCAGGTTACCGGAATCAATTCGGTCATCCGCATAGGGATGTCTTGGCGCGCTATCGGCAAGTCGATGCGAAATGGCTGAACAGTGCCGATAGCGGCGCGATTAGCGTTAATGTTGAAAATAATGCTTGGGTAGTGCAGGGGATGCGCCAAGCGAAAAGCAAATATTGGAATGCTAAATAAATCGGCGAGGCGCGCGATAATTGCTCCGGAAAATTCGTTTCAAGCTATTTTTCGTTAAGCTTGGAAACAGTGGCTTGAATTTTTCTTGCCAACGAGTCGATCCCGCGCTGAGTTACTTTCTCATGGTTACCTTTCAGCTCAATGTCGTAACGGGCAATCGCGGTCTGCTTTTTAACATCGATTAAATAAACCCATAAATAAGAATATAGAAAGCTGGGTTTGCTGTGTTGGCTGACGATTATCCAGTCGGCGCCGAGTTGCCTGCCTAATTGCGCGGCTACATCGTGAAAACGAAACAGATAACCAACACTGCTGTTTGCGGCTTTTTGCCTGTCGGCGTCGACAGGAACGATTTCGTAATCGTCTATTTGGCTTAATGCCTTGCTCAATAAGGGCGCCATTGATGCGGTTCGTTGCCGTTCCGCCTGCGTATTGGGCAAGGAGGTGATGTCGTTCAGCTCGAAATCGAGCACGGCAATCCGCGTTGCGGCGTTGGCGGCATCGGTTAGCAAGGCGCTAAAGACTAAAATGAGAAGGGCAAATTTATTGATGTTCATGGGCTAATTCCTGTTAGTCGAAGATGACGGAAAATCGCGTTCCAGGCCGTCGATTTGAGCGATTGCCTGCCATGCCTTAGCGCTTGGCAGAGCGAGGATTTGGGTTGCATGTAAGGTTTCAATCATATCGACTCCGAGCTAGTACTCAGTCAAATTTATAATGTCGAGTGAAGAAGGTTATGTGGGAGCGGCTTTAGCCGCGACAATCGCGGCTAAAGCCGCTCCCACAATCAAATAAATTATCAGCAGAACAAGATTGACTGAGTACTAGGTTTGTTTCAGACGGCTTTGGTTTAAGCGCATCGGTAACCCGATATGTGTCCGCAAAGCGCGGGCAAATGACTTCGGGAAGGCATAAGCCTGCACGCCGCCGCATTATTTGACGGCCGCTGTGATGCCGGTCAGCAGTAAGCATCGGCTTTTTACAAAGCGCTTAACGCTGGGTTTGGTTTTTGTATAAGCCGATAAAGTCTTGCATGGCGAGTGTCGCAATGACATTCAACGCGTCGTCAAGAATCTCGTAGAGTACGCCGCCGCTGCCGCGAATACTGAAAAAAACGATGGTATCTATATCGCCGCCGCCTTCCCGGTGCGGTTCGTCGCTGGGCAGACTGTTGGTGTAACTGCCGACCGCCCGTATTTCCTTAAGCTCGCCATCGGCTTGGTAAATGCGATGTTCGCCCTGGATGACGAAGAGCTTGTTCAGAGCCTTGTGTCTGTGCAAGACGATCTGTTGGCGGGCGGCAAATTTGAACAGGACGTCGATAATTTTGTTGTGTTCATCGATATCCAGAATCGAATAGTGCAAATGCTCAAAATCAGCCAGGGCGTGCCAGCGGATGTGGCTGTCGTCGAAAAAATGCTTGGGCATGTGTGCGTCCTCTTGAAAAAAAGTTGTGAATAGGTTGTTTCCGTCGAACTGATCGGATGGCAACAGCATAGGCAATGTCCGCTTTGTCGTAAGCCGATATTTGCCCGCAAAATACGGGCAAATTGCCCGCCTGTCAGTCGATGGCTATTCAGCGGAGTTCTCGGCTATTAAAATGCACCGTTATGGGGTCCACTCACACAGGCATATCATGAATCTACAACTGCATTTGCTGTACCGTATCGCAATGGTTGCCTTGTTGTGCTTGCTGGTGATCGCATCCTATTCACTGTATCAAAGCCACCGGCAGGCCGAACAAACGATAGAGCAGATGGCCGAGGGGCTGGGCAAGCAACTGGAGTCCCAGCTGATGCTGATCGAGGCCGGCATAGGCCGGGCCAATCCGTTTCCGGATTTCGGGTCATGGAAACAACACGGCAGTCAGCCCGGTATCTGCGTCGCGTATACCGCTGCCGATAGTGCGATGTCGCACAGTGTTTGCACCGGCGCAAAGCGGATAGAAGCCGATTGGCCGGCTGATTTTGAAACAGCTTATCGACGGATTTTTAACCCCGGTCGGCAAGTGGCGCGCTCAATTGCGTTGCGTGATCGGGTTTACGGTTCGCTAACGGTGACGCCTGGCGCCGAGCTGGAAGTCGTGGAAGCCTGGGATAAAACCCGCAGCCTGATGGCGTTGTCTACCGTTACGGTTTCGGCGGTTTGCCTGCTGGTTTATCTGAGCATCAACAGGGCTTTGAAACCGGCGCAAACCATAGTCGCCGGTTTGGAAGACATGGAAGCCGGTCATCTGGCTTACCGCCTGCCGTCGTTTGAACTGAACGAATGGCAGCGCATTGCCGCAGCGATCAACCAACTGGCGGCCAGTCAGCAGCAACTGCTGGAAGAGCGGCAAAATCTGGTCGTGAAATTAATCAATGTTCAGGAAGAAGAGCGCCGTTATTTGGCCAGGGAGCTGCACGACGAGTTCGGTCAATGCCTGGCGGCTATCAACGCCGTTGCTACGGTGATTAAGCAAACGGCGGCACAGCAATGTCCTGACTTGATCGATGAAGCCGAGCGCATCAGCCGCATTACCGCGCATATGCTGAACAGCGTGCGCGACTTGCTCGGCCGGCTGCGACCCGCTGAGTTCGACGAACTGGGCTTGGTTGCCAGTCTCAACAGTTTGGTGGCAGGCTGGAATGGTCGTGGCGGCAGCAAGACCCGTTATCGCTTGAGCATCAACGGTAATTGCACATCATTGCGGGAAGGGCAGGCGGTCGCTTTGTTTCGGATCGCCCAGGAATGTCTGACTAATATCGCCAAGCATGCGGCGGCATCCAGCGTCCGCATTAGCCTGGCTATCAGTTCGGAAGCGGCCGTTTTGACAGTCGAGGACGATGGCGTTGCCATGCAATTACCGTTTGCCGATACCGGCGGCATCGGCTTATTAGGCATTCGTGAGCGCGTTGCCGCGTTGCGCGGACAACTGAGCTTGGCGATTGCAGAGTCTCACGGTTTGATCGTTGAAGTCAGGATACCGATGACTGCGATGACCGAGGCGAGCATATGATCAGCATTTTATTGGTCGACGACCACGCCATCGTTCGCGAAGGTTACCGCGCATTATTGGCAAAACAGCCCGGTTTGCAAGTGGTTGCGGAAGCGGGCGATGGCGCAGAAGCCTATCGGTTGTTCAAGGAGTTTCTGCCGGATCTGCTGATTACCGATATTTCCTTGCCCGGCAGCAGCGGCCTGGAACTGATTGCCCGCATCAAGCAACGTCGTGCCGATGCCAAAATCCTGGTGTTCAGCATGCATCAAAATCCCGGCTTTGCTGTGCAGGCCATGCGGGCAGGCGCCTTGGGCTATGTGACCAAAAGCAGTCCGCCCGAGGACTTGTTACGGGCGATACGCGAGGTACATGCAGGCCGATACACGTTGAGCGCCGACATCGCCCAGGCTTTGGCGCTGGAAAAACTCGGCAGCGAGCGTATCGCGCTGGAAACGTTGACGGTGCGGGAGTTTGAAATTCTGCGTTTGCTGGTCGACGGGCGAAGCAGCGATGAAATTGCCCAGACCCTCAATATCAGCCCGAAAACCGTAGGCAATTGCCATTACCTGATCAAACGCAAGCTCGGCGTTACCAGCGATATTGAATTGACGCGATTGGCGATTAAGTTGAATGTGCTGGACCTTTTGGAGCTGTCTGTTCCAGCCGGTTCTGTCTTATAAGGCCGATGAGTCGGGGCTTGGCGGCAGCGTAAGGCGTCGCGTACAATTTATTTAATCGCCTGCCAATTACCCACTTCTTTACTCTGTAATTAAATAGTACTAGAATAGTCCTCAATTATTAGGAGCAAGGCATGCTACGGCTGAGTAAGTTAACTGATTATGCAACGGTCATTTTAAGTTTTATGGCCAGAGACGGAGCGCAAATACGCGCGGCTATGGAAATAGCGGCGATGACGGGTATTGCCCTGCCTACGGTCAGTAAAATCCTTAAGCTGCTGGTTAACGCCAACGTATTAATTTCTACGCGAGGAGCCAAGGGCGGTTATGCGTTAGCCAGAATGCCGGAAGAAATCAGCGTTGCGACGGTTATTAGCGCTCTGGAAGGGCCGATTGCCTTGACCGAGTGCAGTATTTCCCATCAGGGCTGCGAGCAGGCTTCGGGCTGCGATATTCGGGGGAACTGGAGTTTGATTAACCAGACCATTCATAATGCATTAGAGTCGGTGACCTTGGCCGATTTAATCAGACCCGTTGTTGTGCCGGAAGAAGTGTTTGTTCCGGTCGCCAGTTTATATAGATAGAGAATTTTTATGTCAGCAAGTGAACAAGAACTAAAGAATCTGATCGGTAAGGAATACAAACAGGGCTTTGTAACCGAAGTGGAAACCGATACTTTCCCTCCCGGGTTGGATGAAGCGGTTATTCACAGGTTATCGAAGGTCAAGAACGAGCCTGAGTTTATGTTGGAGTACCGGCTGAAAGCGTTTCGTCATTGGCAAACCATGAAGTCGCCTGAATGGGCGTTCGTCAAGTTCGATCCTATCGATTATCAGGCGATCAGTTATTATTCCGCGCCTAAACGCAAGGAAGACGGGCCAAAAAGCCTGGATGAAATCGATCCGCAAGTCTTGGAGGCCTACAAAAAATTGGGCATCCCTTTAGATGAACAGGAGCGTCTGGCCGGTGTTGCGGTCGATGCGGTTTTCGACAGCGTGTCGGTGGCGACTACCTTTAAAGGTAAGCTGCATGAAGCGGGCGTTATTTTCTGTCCGATTTCGGAAGCCTTGCGCGAACATCCCGAACTGATCAAGCAATATTTGGGCTCGGTCGTGCCGCATACCGACAATTACTTTGCCGCATTAAATGCTGCGGTGTTTACCGACGGCTCGTTCGTCTATATTCCCAAAGGCGTGCGCTGCCCGATGGAACTGTCGACCTATTTTCGGATCAACGCTGCCAATACCGGGCAGTTCGAGCGGACGTTAATTATTGCCGACGAAGGCAGCCATGTGTCATATCTGGAAGGCTGCACCGCGCCGATGCGCGATGAAAATCAGCTGCATGCGGCGGTGGTCGAGTTGATCGCGATGAAAGATGCAACCATTAAATACTCGACCGTGCAAAACTGGTATCCGGGCGATAAAAACGGCTTGGGCGGCATCTACAACTTTGTGACCAAACGCGCCGATTGCCGGGGCGAGAATTCCAAAGTGTCGTGGACGCAGGTCGAAACCGGTTCGGCGATTACCTGGAAATATCCAAGCTGCATCCTGACCGGCGACAATTCCACCGGCGAGTTTTATTCGGTGGCGCTGACCAATAATTATCAGCAGGCCGATACCGGCACCAAGATGATTCATATCGGCAAGAACACCAGCAGCACGATTGTGTCTAAAGGCATTTCGGCTGGTCGTGCGCAGAATACTTATCGCGGTTTGGTCAAGGTGTTAAAAAGCGCGGAAAATGCCCGGAACTATACCCAGTGCGATTCCCTGTTAATCGGCGATAAATGTGGCGCGCATACCTTTCCTTATGTGGAGGTCAAGCAGCCTTCAGCTCAGGTCGAACATGAAGCGACGACCTCCAAAATCAGCGAAGACCAGTTGTTCTTTTGCCAGCAACGCGGACTGTCGGCGGAAGATGCGGTGTCGATGATCGTCAACGGTTTCTGCAAGGAAGTGTTCAGGGAGCTGCCGATGGAGTTTGCGGTGGAGGCTCAGGCGTTGTTGGGGCTTAGTCTGGAAGGTTCGGTAGGGTAATGACTTAAACGGGAAATTGCTATGCACTATAAACAGCTCACTGCCATTATTCACAAAGAAGACGATATTTACGTGTCACTGTGCCCCGAGTTGGATATTGCCAGCCAGGGTGAAAATATTGAGGAGGCCAAGAGCAATCTCAAAGAAGCTGTGGAACTATTCTTTGAATGTGCGTCAGAGGAAGAAATTAAGCAGCGTTATTATGGCGAAACCTATATTTCCTCAATGGAGATTGCTTTTGGGTAAGCTGAGGACTTTATCGGGCAAAGAGGTTTGCGCAATTTTGCTGGCTCATGGTTTTGAACCGGTTCGACAAAAAGGCAGTCATGTCATTATGCAAAAACATATTAACTCATCAACGATTACCGTCCCTGTTCCACAACATAAAGAAATTAAAGCGGGAACGTTGGTTTCGATTATCAGGCAGGCGCAATTGGCACGTTCAATTTTTGAAAACTGACTTTTGTAAGCGAGTCTTTGAAGAAGACTGGGCGAGTTAAGTTATTGGGGAGTAATGCAATGGAATTAAAAAGACAATATATTGTTGATGAAGACAACCACAAAGTTGCGGTACAGCTTGATATTGATACTTTCGAGAAAATTGAAGATGTTCTGGAGAATTACGCTTTAGTTCAACTTATTAATGCGGATGAAAGTGAAACGCTGGGTATTGAAGAGGCAAAGAAATACTATGCGACTCTGGATAAAGCTTGATGAAAGTCGAGTACAGTAAAAAATTCTTAAAACAATTGGCGACGGTTCCCAGTGATATTCGGTCAAAGATTGAAAATTTTGTATTTGAAGAATTACTTTCTGCCTCATCCATTTATGAAATGGGGAAGATTGAAAAAATGAAAGGTTATGAAGATTTTTTATAAAGTCAGGTTTGGTAATTACCGGCTGGGTTTAGCGCTTGAAAATGAAATTATTGTTGTAAAGACCGTTATGCACAGAAGAGAAATATATAAGTTCTTTCCTTGATTTTATAAGGCCGTTCATGAGTAATTCGAATGAAACAAGTAATGTTGATTTAAAAAACTCCAAGACAGGATGGAGTCTAACAATACTTATTGGTATAGGCTTGGTGATTGTCGGTTTCTATTACGTTAATTTTCAATTTCTACCTGAAAGAAATGAAGTTTGGTGGCCGTTTTTTCAATATCTATCAGAAAAAAATGAAGATTGGGGAACGTTTGGCGATTATGTTGGCGGAATACTAAATCCTGTTGTTGCGGGTTTTGCATTTTATTTGATAAGAGAGACTTATAAGTTACAAAAAACGGAGTTAGAAGCGACAAGAAGTTTATTAGGGGTGTCAACAAAAGCACAAAAGGATCAAATAAAATTAGCTGCAATAACTGCACTTCTAAATTCAAGTTTAACAAAAATTGGTTTGCTTGAATCTGAGAAAACTCAGTGGCTGCAATCACAAGAGCGATTATTATCCAAAACATATACATCAGAAAGCAACGAAACAATAGAAAGCTACGAAACAAACTTGTCTGATGTGGAAAAAAAGATTTGGGAAATTGAAAGCGAAATTGACGAATTAAAAGAGAAAAATAAGGGTTTTGAAAGGCAAATAGAGTCTTTGTTTGAAGGTCAAAATTGAATGTTTGATGTTAGTTCGTAGGGTACGTACCGCGTACCTTCCTGGTTGAAACCACAATACTTAATTATGGTACGCAATGCGTACCCTACGATTTATATTTTAAATTCAGGTAAAAAAATGCTCAGCATAAAAAATCTTCACGTCAGCGTTGGCGACAAGCCCATACTCAAAGGCATTAACCTTGAGATCAAACCGGGCGAAATCCACGCGATTATGGGGCCGAACGGTTCCGGTAAAAGCACCTTGTCGCATGTGCTGTCGGGCAAGGGCGGTTATACCGTGACCGGCGGTTCGGCGACTTATCAGGGTAAAGATTTATTGGACATGGCGCCGGAAATCAGGGCGCGTGAAGGCGTGTTTTTGGCTTTCCAGTATCCGGTGGAAATTCCCGGCGTCAGCAATATTTACTTGTTGAAGGCGGCGCTGAATTCTATACGCAAACATCATGGACAGCCTGAAGTCGATGCGATGGATTTTTTAACGCTGGTTAAAGAAAAAGTGCGTTTGCTGGAAATGGATGAGAAATTTCTGTATCGCGCGGTTAACGAAGGCTTTTCCGGCGGCGAAAAGAAACGCAATGAAATCCTGCAAATGGCTATTTTGGAACCCAAGCTGTGTATCATGGATGAAACCGATTCGGGCCTTGATATAGACGCGTTAAAAATCGTCTCGGAAGGCGTTAATTCGTTGCGTTCGCCGGAGCGTTCGTTTGTGATGGTCACGCATTACCAGCGCTTGCTGGATTATATCAAACCGGATTTCGTCCACGTTTTGGCGCACGGCCAGATTGTCAAATCCGGCGGTGCCGATTTGGCACTAGAGCTGGAAGAAAAGGGTTACAGTTGGGTCGAAGATAATCAGGCGGCAGCGTGATGAATACGGCAACAGCAAGCCGTTATGCGGCTGAATATCAAACGATAGCGCCTATATTGCCGGGGCAAGCTTTGCCTTGGTTGAAGGCGTTAAGGGCTGAGGCATTGATGGCATTTTCAGCGCACGGTTTTCCATCGCCGCGTGAAGAAGAATGGCGTTACACCAATGTGTCCGGCATTGAGAAGAAACTATTTTCACCATCGCTAAGTTTAACCGCCGGTGATCTCGATTCCGAGTGGCTGAAATCGTATCAGCTCGAAGATACCTGGTCTGTGGTTTTAGTGAACGGGCTTTTCTCGGCAGCGCTTTCAAATTTAACTGATTTGCCGGCAACTGTTTCAATAATGAGTATGGCTGATGCGTTGGCAAAGCAGTCTGACAAAGTAGAAAAGTATTTAGGAACAGCTGCCGACCAATCAGAGCACAGCTTCATCGCTTTCAATACCGCATGGTTTACCGACGGCTTGTTTGTTCATGTACCGGCCAAGCAGGTTCTAGACAAACCGATACAGGTTTTGCATATTGTGACCGGCAGCGATGCAATGGCGACGACCCGCAATATCATTATTGCCGATGAAATGGCCGAAGCTAAGATAATAGAGACTTTTGTCGGTATAGATAATGCCTATCTAACAGCCGCTGTCACCGAGGTTTTTGTCGGGCAAAACGCCGATCTAACGCTGTATAAAATGCAAAGCGAGTCTGACAAAGCCTATCATTTTGGAGGTAGCTACATTAAACAAGCGAGAAATGCTCGGTTTACCCATCACAATTTCGCCTTTGGCGGCTTGCTGGCGCGTAGCGATATTCATGTCGATCTGGATCATGCCTCAGAATGCGAACTGAACGGTTTGTATTTGGGCGTCAAGCGTCAGCATATCGACAACCATACCCGCATCAATCATTTAAAGCCTTATGCGATCAGCCGCGAGCTGTACAAAGGCGTGTTGGATGACAGGGCCAGAGGCGTGTTTCAGGGGCGGGTGATTGTGGCTATTGATGCACAGAAAACCGATTCGCAAATGAACAATCGTAATCTGCTGTTATCGGACGATGCCGAAGTGGATACCAAGCCGCAGCTGGAAATTTATGCCGATGACGTCAAATGCGGACATGGCGTAACGGTGGGGCAGCTAGATGAGAAATCCATTTTCTACTTGCAATCACGCTGCGTCGACGAAGAAACGGCGCGTAACATGCTGACCTTTGCGTTTGCTAACGAAATGGTCGATAAGGTCAAGATCAGAGGCTTGCACGATATGGTTTTAGAGCAGGTATTGGCGCGCTTCCCGCAGCAAGGCGTCAACAAGGAATGGCTATAAAATATCGGCGATGTTGATGTTGATCTGTTCTAACTGAGACAAGGCGACGCTATCGCCGACCCGCAACGTGGTTTTTTCACCATAACAATCACCATGCGGTTGGCGGTATACCTCAAGGCAGGCGTCGTTCAGGTTCATCAGCCAGTATTCAGGTATGTTATGGCTGGCGTATAAACGCAGTTTCTGGTTTTGGTCGAAACTGAGAGAACTATCGGCGACTTCGATCAGCAGCAATACGTCAGCGGCATTAGGATGACGGGAGCAGTAGAAATCATCATGCGGCTTTAACAACATAAAGTCGGGTTCGGGTTCTGAAAGGTCTCCGAGTTGGAGCGGATTTTGTACGCTGGGAATAACGTCATCAGGCATTAATCTTGAGAATAATTTATTGATGCGATTTAAATGACCGGAATGATTAAAGCCAATAGGTGCCATTTCCAAGATTTCTCCTTCGATGAGTTCAAGACGGCTGTCAGGCGGAAAAATATTAGCTTCGCCTAATTTTTGCCATTCTTTGATGTCGGTCAGGTGTTTACGTACATTCGCAGTTGCTATAGCCATGTTCTTAATCAGAGTCAGGTAAGAATGATTGGAATATAATACCTTGTAATTTAAGAATCAATGTTATCGGAAGTAATACTTTAATTAATATGACAAACTTTCCCGTAGAAAAAATCCGCGCCGATTTCCCCATATTGGCAGAACTTATCCGCAACAAGCCGCTGGTTTATCTGGATAACGCGGCCTCTTGCCAAAAGCCGCAGGCGGTTATCGACAGCATCGTGCATTTGTACAGCCATGATTACGCCAACGTGCATCGTGGCGTTCATACCTTAAGCGTGCGTTCCACCGACAAGTTTGAAGGCGCGCGCACCAAGGTTAAAGACTTCATCAATGCGGCCAGCGATAAAGAGATTATTTTTGTTAGAGGCGCTACAGAAGCGATTAATCTGGTTGCGCAGACCTACGGCAAAGCTAATATTAAAGCCGGTGACGAGATTTTGATTACCGCGATGGAGCATCATTCCAATATCGTGCCTTGGCAAATGCTGTGCCAGCAGACCGGGGCAATCTTAAAAGTTGCGCCGATTAATCTGCAAGGCGAATTGATCTATGATGAGTTTGAAAAACTGATCAGCGATAAAACCAAGCTGGTTTCCGTGGTGCATATGTCCAATGCGTTGGGCACGATCAATCCGGTTGAAAAGATTATCGCAGCGGCTCATGCCAAAAATATACCCGTTATGCTGGATGGCGCGCAGGCGATTCCGCACATGTCGGTGGACGTGCAGGACTTGGATTGCGATTTTTATGTTTTTTCAGGCCATAAGCTTTATGCGCCTTCGGGCATAGGCGTGCTTTACGGCAAGCAGGCTTTACTGGAAGCCATGCCCCCGTATCAGGGCGGCGGCGATATGATCCGCAAAGTCACCTTTGAGGAAACCGAATATAATACGCTGCCCTACAAGTTTGAAGCGGGTACGCCGAGCATTGCCGATGTAGTCGGCTTGGGTGCGGCCATCGATTATCTAAATGCAATCGGCATGGATAAGATCGCCGCCTATGAAGCCGAGTTGCTCGACTATGCAACCGAAAAAGCCGGACAGATTAAGGGGCTTCGGATTATCGGCGAGGCCGAGCATAAAGGCGCCATTTTGTCTTTTGTGCTGGATAAAATTCATCCGCACGATATCGGCACCATGTTGGACAGCTTAGGTATCGCGATCAGGGCAGGGCACCATTGCGCGATGCCGGTCATGGACTTTTATCAGGTCCCCGCGACCGCAAGAGCATCCTTCGCAATGTATAACACCAAAGAAGAAATTGACGTTTTAATGAAAGGCATAGAGTCCTTGATTGAGGTATTTGGCTGATATTTTCGTAAGCTACGATCAATCGTTGTTTATAATGCAATTATTGAATGTTTTTGATGGCAAATTTTCACTATGTATAGTCCTTTAGATAACAAAGACATTGAAAGCGAATTGAGTCACGCTTACTTGCATGCCGTAGCTTCTGCTGTTGGTGTAACTTGCGATCACACAAATAGACATGTAGATAATCGAGGCATTGATGCTACTTTGACCTGCTGGGAACATTTTAAAGACAGCTATAAGGAAGATGTAGATTTAAAAGTACAATTAAAGGCTACAATCAAAGAGACATCAAACACCGAATCGCATTTCTCCTATTTTTTTAAAGGTGTAAAACAATATGATTTTTTGCGAGAAGAAACTAAATGCCAACATCGTTTATTAGTCGTGCTGTTTTTGCCCTCTAATCAAAAAGAGTGGTTAAATGTGAATCCAGAACAATTGATCTTAAAAAATGCTGCCTATTGGGTCAGTCTGCGCGGTGCAGAGGCTTCCAGCAATAGGACAGGTACAACAGTTTATCTCCCAAAAGATCAAGTACTGACGCCTGATAATCTGCTCGCCATATTCGAAAAATTATCAAAAAATGAGCCATTGAATTATCTACCGCCGTTATGAATAAAGATTTTTTCGAAAACATTGCGCCCACCGATTTAAAAGATTTCCTGAAATCGAGAGGTTGGCGTTTAATTGATGCCGCTATTAAAGACGGTTTATATGCACTTAATAATGATCAATATAAACGTAGGCAATTAATTTTTCCTATTGATGATAGTGCCGTTGATTACACAGATTGTGTAGAGACGGTTATTAGTAAATTGGTAGATATGGAGAATATTTCGTTTCGTACTCTTATGGCAGAGTTATCAGAAATGAAAGATGATGCCATCGGTTTTCGCATCGTCGATCATCGCAATGAATCGGCTTTCATCCCGCTTAACTATGCCGTAAAAGCGATTAATGGCGCTAAAGATATGTTGTTGTCTGCGGCATGTAGTGTATTAAAACCGCAAATTTATCATCCAAAAATGAATCGGCGGGAAGCATTACAACTAATAGATAAATCACGTTTTAGACATACGGAAACAGGCAGCTTTATTATTAGTGTATCCACGCCTGTCAAAGCAATGGATTTGCAGGCGGATGTTTTTGAAAATGCTCCTTTTGTACGGCAAGCGACATTAATTATTAATAACGCGGCTTCCCAGTTAGTTGAAGCCATTCAAACAGACAGAATGGAACATCTGATAGCAACTGTAAAAGAGGAGTCGGTACCATACTTGTCATCTAATATGTGCAAAGCTTTAATAAATTTTCAAGATGAAAATGATCAAGCGGACTTGTATCTAAATTTCAAATGGGCAAGCATTATTAATAAACCATTAAATGCTAAAAATTCAATCAAAATACAACACGATTACTACAGTCGCATTGAAGAAATTCGGCAAGAATTGAAAAACCAAGAGAAAGATAAAGAAGATACTTTCTTTGGTACAGTAGAAGCATTGGCTGGTGATTTAGACGAAAGTGAACAGAGAGCTGGGGATGTCATATTAGACCTTTATCAACCAGAAGGAAATATCCGCGCAAGAGTAAACTTAAAAGCTGAATGGCATAATGAAGCAATTGAAGCTTATAAAAATGCTGGACAGATTATTGAGGTCAAGGGAAAGCTCGTAACGGGTAACCAACCCAGGATAATGAAAGACATTACTTCATTTAAAATCATAAACTAACTCAAAATATAGTTGTCAGCTGAGTTTCTACCATCAATGCCAGTAAAAACTTTTCATTAAAAAACTTTCACGGAACAAATAATGTTTGATGATTTACGCGACCTCTATCAAGAGGTGATATTTGACCACAACCGTAACCCGCGCAATTTCCGGGTCATGGAAAATGCCGACCGTAAAGTGGAAGGCTTTAATCCGCTGTGCGGCGACCGCCTGACTTTATATTTGAAAATGGACGGCTATACCATTACCGATGCCAGTTTCCAGGGTTCAGGTTGTGCCATTTCGACTGCATCCGTTTCATTGATGACCGAGATAGTCAAAGGCAAAACCGAACAGGAAGCCGAAGACTTGTTTAAAACGTTTCATGAAATGACTACCGGCAAAGACGAGCAGATAAATCTTGAAGCGGTCGGCAAGCTGGCGGTATTGGCCGGCGTGCGCGAATATCCGGCACGGGTTAAATGTGCAACATTGGCCTGGCATACGCTGGATGCAGCCTTGAAAAACGAACAAAAATCCATTTCTACAGAATAATAATTCACCACGAAGGCACGAAGAACACGAAGATCTCTTCATGCTCTTTGTCGGTAATTAAGCCATGACCACAGAAGCTTTATCGCGAAAATACGCCGGAAAACTGGCCGTACTTTACCAAGGGCAGGGCGATAGCCTGTCGTTCCAGCAGCTTGCGGAAAGATTAGGCGTTCCTTTGTATGAGTCGCTTAATAGAGATAGCCCGGAAGAATTCTTTCTAACTTGGCGCGATGGCTGTTTAAAACTACTCGATAAAGAGCTGCTTAAAAAAGGCGGCTTGGCCGTCGATATAGAGCCGCGCAACGGCGAACAGCGCTCATGGCCTGCGCCCAAAGACGGTGCGTTGGCCCAGGCGCTGGGTCGCAAAACCAGAACCGTTGTCGATGCCACTACCGGTTGGGGGCAGGACAGCCTGCATATCTTTCGCATGGGTTACGAACTGCTCTGTATCGAGCGTTCTCCCGTTATGGCCGAATTGCTGGCCGACGGCTTTGCCCGCTTGGCGCAACAGGACTGGATGCAACGGCTTAATCTTGAGCCTCCCCAGTTGCTACAGGGTAATGCCATTGATCTGTTAGCCGGTTTGGAAGTCCAGCCGGATTGTATTTATCTTGATCCCATGTTTCCGCCCAAGCGTAAAAAATCCGCTTTAGCCAAGAAATCAATGATGGTATTGCGCGACCTGCTGGGTGATGATCAGGATAAGGAGCAGCTTTTCGAGGCCGCTTTAAATGCAGCCGGAAAGCGGGTGGTGGTAAAAAGTCCTGATTACGCAGAACCCTTGGGCGGCAAGCCTAGCCAAAGCTTTCAGGGTAAGTTGTTGCGCTATGATGTGTATTTGAAAGGATAATATAGGCGAAAGGCGAAAGGCGAAAGGCGAAAGGCGAAAGGCGAAAGGCGAAAGGCGAAAGGCGAAAGGCGAAAGAAAGACGTGGCTACAGTTAATTCGCCGGATTTAAAACACAATGATAACGGGTAAACAATGTCGGATTGGATAGATGTAATTGATGAAAACGCTTTGGCGAATGGCGAGAACATCGTCGTCGATGTCGATGGTACGAATGTCGCGATCTTTAAAATCGACGGTCGATTTTATGCGATTGAAGACGTCTGTACCCATGACGGCGCGGAAATAGCCAGCGGCAGACTGGATGGCGACGAGATTATTTGCCCTCGTCATGGCGCGCGTTTTTGCGTGAAAACCGGCGCAGTAAAATCCCCGCCCGCTTATGAAAATATCGACTGTTTTCCGGTCAGGATCGAAAACGGCAAAGTGCAGGTCAGGGACAGTCGCTGGGATTAAGGTTGTTCTTTGCATGGCGGAAATAAGCCGCATTTTTTAAAAAGCCTATCCGCTTTGCGATTATAATAAACAGCGCTGTTAAATCCGCTATTTAACAAGCTAAGTCATGGCGCGTAAGTTATCTTGTCTAAGCAAGATACACCGCGTTTTTTATGAAGTTTATTTTGATAACCTGTGATGATAACGAAACGGCAGATAAGGATGGCTAGCGCTGGAACCATAAAAACAAAATCCGCTTTAACGCTCGGCAATGGCTGTGTCGCCAGCCTGTTTTTATTTATTCTGACGAGCTGCTCGGAACCGACCGTTCAAAAGCTTGAAGGCCCGGCTCAGGGCACGACCTACCATATCAGCTACTGGTCTGAAGAGCCTGCGGACGATAAAGCCATCAAAGCCGACATCGAAAACGAATTCGCGATTATCGATAAGCTGCTATCCAATTACCGTTCCGATTCGACCATTGAAACCTTCAATAGCGTCGAGAACACTGACAGTCAGGAAGTCGGCGGCGAAATCGTATCATTGGTTAAAATCGCCCAAGTCGTCAATCAGGCCAGCCAGGGTTGCTATGATTTAACTATCAAACCGTTGTTCGATTTATGGGGCTTTAAAGGCGATGCGCTGACGATTCCCAATGATGCGACGATTCTCACCACGCTGAAACAAATCGGCATGGCGAAACTGGAAATCGTCGATGACACGCATCTGCGCAAAAAACAGGCCGACCTGAAAGTCGATTTATCGTCTATTGCCCAAGGTTATAGCGTGGAACGGATCAGTAAGGTTCTTGCGCAAAAAGGCATAACTAATTATCTGGTCGAGATCGGCGGCGAGTTGAAAACCAACGGTTATAAACCGGGGCTTCAGCCCTGGCGTATCGCCGTGGAAAGGCCGCTGCCGGAAGAGCGGACCATGCACAAAGTCGTTACCATGCCCAAGGACTCGCCGATTGCGGTGATGACTTCCGGCACGTACCGGCATTATTTTGACGACCACGGGCAGCGCTACAGCCATATCCTCGACGCCCGCAGCGGCAGGCCGGTTACCCACAACCTGGTTTCAGTCACTGTTTTGATCAGCGATCCGGCGGTTGCCGATGCCTGGTCTACCGCTCTGCTGTGTCTGGGCCAAAAAGACGGCATGCTGGCGGCGAATACGGCAAAAATTCCCGCCTTGTTCATCGAGCTGCAAGGCAGCGAGCTTACTGAATCCCAAAGTGATGCTTTAAGCACTTTGAACACTCTCACTATACATTAACGCCCAGATTCTGAGTTATGACATTTAAAACCCGCAGTCACCGTATTTTTTCACGTTGGGGAAATTTGACGCTAGGTAACCCGGTTAAGGTGTTGTCAATAGTGGTTCTGCTCAGTATTTTGGCCTTGCAGTACACCGCCGGTCATTTGAGCATTAATACCGACACTGCCGAACTGGTTGCTCCCGATGCGCCTTTTCAGCAAAACCGCCGCAATTATGAAAAAGCCTTTTCGCAGGACTTGCACACGCTGTTGCTGGTGGTTGAATCGGATACGCCGGAGTTGACCAAATCGGCTACTAAACGGTTGCTGCGCCTGCTTAGCGCTAATAAGGATCACTTTAATTCGGCTTATATTCCCAATGACAACGAATTTTTTCGTCAGAACGGCCTGCTTTATCTCGATACCGACGAGTTGCAGACCTTGTCCAACAACCTGTCGCTGGCCCAGCCGTTTATCGGCAGAATTGCCCAGCAACCCAATCTGACCGGCTTTTTTTCAATTTTTGAAGATGCCCTAACGTCTACCGACAAGACCCAGGTTGTACCTGTCGATTTAATTTCGTTAATCGATAAGGTTACATTGGCTTTGCATAAAACGATCAATGGCGAAAATGCTTTGATGTCCTGGGAGTCGATGATTGCGGAAAAGAAAGCCAATGCCGATAACGGCTTTATTATCGTCTCGCCCAAGTTCGATTTTTCGCAAATCCGTCCCGCCGAATCCGCGATTGATTCTATCCGTAAAGCCGTGGCTGAAATTCAGGACCCCAATCTGCCTGCCGTTAAAGTGTGGGTCACCGGCGAAGTCGGCTTGGAAGATGATGAATTGTCCGGCATGAGCACCGGCACGTTTACCGCCAGCATTTTTTCCATCGTGCTGGTGTTGTTTATTTTATTGGTGGCCTATCGCTCTATTTTGCTCACTATAGCCACGTTGATTACGCTTGCCTTGGGCATGCTGTTTTGCGGGGCGTTCGCGGCCTTTTCGGTCAGGGAATTAAACCTGATTTCAGTGGCTTTTGCGGTATCCAATATTGGTTTAGGCGTGGAATATGCCATTCATTTTTGTTTGCGCTATAGGGACAACCTGACCCATCATATCCATAAAGAGCTGGCCCTGCGCAGCACGTTGATCAGCACGGCGCCCTCGTTGTTATTGTGCGCGGGCACCACCTCCATCGGCCTTTATGCGTTTATACCGACCGATTACAAAGGCGTATCCGAACTCGGCCTGCTGGCTGGCACCAGTCTGTTTATCTGTCTGTTAATTACCTTGATCGCCTTGCCGGCGCTGTTAAGAGTTATTCCGGCTCCGGCAAAGTTCCAAGCAGAAGAAAGCGTCAACGGGTTGGCCAAACTGTCGGAAAAAATGGCATTCTTACCGCTCCATTATGCCAAACCGATTTCCATCGCAACTTTAGTTATCGCCGTTATTTCAATCGTGCTGACGTTTAACGTGAAGACCGATTTTAATCCGATTAACCTTCGCGACCCCAATACCGAATCGGTTATCGCGTTCAAAAATTTGATGAAGGACAAGGAAACCACGCCGATGACCTTGACCGTTCTGGCCAAGGATGAAAATAGCGCCAAGGCTTTGGAGCAAAAACTTTCGGCTTTGTCGTCGGTTGATAAAACCGTCAGTCTTTTCGACTTTCAACCCGCCGACCAGGACGATAAGCTGGCCCTGATTGAAGAAATGGCGCTGATGCTCGGTGCGCAAACACAGAGTTTTCCGGAGCTAAAAACCGATACCGATCCGGTTCCCGGCATTAACCGTCTGATCAAAGCTATCGACACCGTCCTGCCTCAAAAAACCGATGCACGTGAGCGCAGCGTGTTAACCAATTTTAAGCAAGAATTACAGGATATTTTGATCGAGCTTGATGCGCGGCAACAACCCAATCGGCGCATGTTCATTGAAAAAATCCAAACTACCTTGCTCGGTACATTACCGAGTCTAATGAACGAATTATCAGCAAGCTTCAATGCCGGTAAAGTCACTCTGGCCGACCTGCCGCCCGACATTAAGGACAAATGGTTGAGCAAGAACGGCTCGTACCGCATTCAGATATTTCCTAAAAAAGATCTGAACGATCTGGCCAGTCTGGAAGAGTTTATTACCGAAGTGCAGTCTGTCGCGCCTGAAACCACCGATTTGCCGATCATGTATTGGGAATCTATGAAAGAAGTCATCTCAGCGTTTCAGGAAGCTATTGTGATCGCGCTGATCACCATCGCGCTGCTGTTGTTTGCCATTAGGCGCAATATTGTCGATACGGCGCTGGTCATGACGCCGCTGATATTGGCAGGGCTGTTTACCATGGCGAGTGCGGTTCTCACCAACACGCCGATTAATTTTGCCAACATCATCGCCCTGCCGCTGTTGCTGGGGTTGGGCGTTGACAACGGCATCCACATGGTTGAAAAGCTGCACCATTCGCTTTCCGAAGAGCAGAATATTTATCAATCCAGCACCGCCAGGGCTATGTTCTACGGCGCGCTGACCACGGCCTCCAGCTTTGCCGGATTGGCATTCTCGCCGCATCAGGGTATCGCCAGTATGGGCTTGATTATCACCATGGGCATATTCTGGATCATGGTTTGTACGTTTGTTGTTCTTCCTGCTCTGAGTAAGCTGGCGTTAAGGGTTCGAAATAATAACCTTACTCCCATTTGACTCAAAAATCGTATACTTTATAAGTTAACAAAACCGTAAAGGAAGGAGGGGGGATGACTTACAAGTGTAGGTTTTTTCATCCTCCAGTTTGCCCTGTAGAAACAGTCCAGCCTGTGTCTTCGATCCGAGGCAACACCGGCCATGCTTCCGGTCGTCCGGGCCTGACGGGAAGCAGTTGATGGTTGAGCAAGGCGGCCACAATCAAAGACCAACCGCGTTGAAAAATACCGACCAGCCGCCACCGTTTACCGCGCCGCCTTGCAGCGCCGGGAAACGCGGTTAGCGGAATGTCCAGCAATAGGTCCTCCTGAGCTTCCGCATCGCCGCCCACAGACAGCAACCACCACGTTGCGAGGGCAATCGCCATCCATAACCGTTCGGCACGTGCCGGATCGTTCATGCGTGTGTGTTGCCACTGCCAGCCGTTACTTTTGCTGTACTTGAAGCCGCGTTCGATCCAGGCGCGCAAGCCGTATCGACAGGCATCGGCGCTTTCGGGCGGTACGTCGGTCAAGATCAGCCACGGGTCTTGATGACCTTCGCCCCAAAAGGCTAACAGTGTGCAGCGCAGTTGCGTTTTCGAGCCGCTAAAGGCGATGCCGCGACCTTGCCAACGCATCCCCGGCTGAGAGCAAAAGTCTTTAAAGGGCCGCCAAAGCCGCTCGCCTTCGGGACGGAACGTGCCGCTGACATTGACGCGCAAGAACGGATGCCAACCCAAGTCGCCGATAGCCCGATACAACCACTTCGCATACAAACCGCGATCCGTCAGCACGATAACCGTCCCGTCCCGTGGCACCCGTTTTTGGAATTGCGCCAGCAACTTCAGCCATTCCGGCTTCCAAGCGTGTTTTTGTTGCGCTCTTAGCACTTTCCAGGCCACCGGCACTGCGCAGCCGCGATAGAGGACGCTGACGGCGAGTACGACAAAATGATCGCCCAAACTCGTCGCATCCAGCGCAATCGCCCATTGCCGACCTTCCCAGCCTTCCAGAACCCACGCCAGCCAAGGTCCCCAACAAACGCTCACGTCGAGTTCAGCACGCAGCTCCCCCGCTTTAGCGTCGGCTTCCCGATAAGTGTCGCGCAGCCTTTCGCGCACGGTGTTGAACGATTGCTTCAACAACGGCGCCAATAGTTGAGCTACGGCGCTCAAGCTGCACGAGCGCACCACAATCATACCGAAACTCCACAGCGCCAAGCCACAGGCTTGCGGCTTGCTGAGTGTCGGAAAGCGCGTGACAACCGTGTCGATCCATTGGTAAAGTTCAGGGTGGCGAGACATGGCGGTACCTCCGGTAAACAGATGTTGTTGACACCCATCAATTTACCCGACTGCTATGTCTCGCTGCCATTTTTTTTAAAACCTACACTTGTAAGGGGTGCAACCCCCGTCCCGCTCGGCAGAATACGCTGGTTCCCACTAAAATCATTAACTTAATGGCAATGTCGTAGCACGTAAAAATGAGGAAAACACAAAATGACAATCATTGAAAAAGCCGCCATGCCTATCGTCGGCTATGAGCTGATCGATATCGATCATGATGAATTTATCAGCCTGTTAAACAAGCTGGAAACTGCCGATAACGCGACTTTTCCGGCCTTGTTCCAGCAATTATACGAACAGACCGAGCAGCATTTTGATCGGGAAAACCAGTTGATGCAGCAATTTTCCTTTCCGGGAGTGACCGATCACAAAGGCGAACATCAACGGGTTCTCGGGGAGTTCAAGCAATTTAAATCGCGGGTCGATAAAGGACTGATTGCTTTTGGCCGTTCGTTTGTCAAAGACCGCCTCCCGCAATGGTTCGGGCTGCATGTGACGACGATGGACAGCGCCCTGGCAACTCACATTAACATGCAATCCGAAGCGTAAGTCGATGGCGCATGGCTCCGAGCTGGAGATCATCGAAGGCTTTTACGATGCCGCCGAATGCGAACGCATCTATCGACGTTTACTGCATGAACAAGATTGGCCCGATAATCGATATACGGTCGCCGGACGGCAATTTACCCTGCCCCGATTACAAACATGGCATGCCGATCCGGGCATTCGCTACAGCTACAGTAACAACCTGCTGCAAACCCGATCATGGACTCCGTTGCTGTCCGAGATCAGGACCCAAATCGAGTCGGCCTTAAATTTCTCCTTTAATTCGGTATTGGTTAATCTGTATCGAAACGGCAATGATTATGTCGGTTGGCATTCGGATAATGAGCCGGAACTGGGCGAGCAACCCTTTATCGCGTCATTGACGTTCGGCGCGGAACGCCAATTCGAATTCCGGCATAAACAATCGTCGGAAAACGGCCGGGTATTATTGCGTAGCGGCACTTTGCTGATTATGCAGCCGGATTTTCAACACCATTGGCTGCACAGCGTTCCAATCGATCAAAATGTGACGGAGGGACGCATCAACTTAACGTTTCGTAAAGTTATCCCCGCTTAAAGATATTCAATCAATAACATGATTAATTCACCACGAAGACACGAAGAACACGAAGTTTTTACCTTGGTTTTTTCTTCGTGGTGTTATCTCTTAAATTGATGCCTATGGCGTCACACCATCTCGCCCGACGCATTAAAGTGAATCTCGCGCACTTCATCGTCCTCGGTTATTTGCGCATGCTTTAAACCGCCGTCATCGTAATATTGATACTGATGCTCGGATTCGACCTCGCCGTAAACCACTTTCTGGCAAAGCAGCATTCTGTCCTGGTCATCAAAACGGCTGCGATAATACGTGTTGCGATTATTTAAACTGTCTGCGGTTATCTCGTTGACCAGCTTTAACGGCAGTTTGACGCCGCTGTAACTGACAAAATAGCGAAATCCGGTGTTTTGTTCTTGATTCATGGTGTACAAGGTTTAAGAAAAAAGATGAGTGGAGATGATCTCTATGATTTGATCCAAGGTCAGATTCTCGTTTTCGCCGACAATGTTATGCATGGAAATCGGGTATTTCAGGTCTATGCCGTAACGTCCTGCGTTCTGGCCGAAGGTGTAGATATAGGCGGAAATATCCGGCTCGTTAACCGTGCAGAGTTCGATAGCTTGAAAATGCTGTTCCTGAGTGTTCAACGCCAAGGTATTTTCACCGTAACGATGCACCAGCTCTAACAACAGCAACTTAAGCGGAATATCTTTATCAATAGCCCAAACATTCATACCGGCATTAAAGGTTAAACCTTCCTGACGACGACAGGCCGGGCGTAATAATTCAGTATCAACAGGCTTTGCGCTTTGTTGATTAGCCACAGCGAAACGATAAAGCTCAGTACGGCGCTGCCGGCAGTCCATAAATCCGCGTAGCGGGCATCAACCGGCAACAGCCAGTCGGCCATGCCCGCGCCGGTAAACAAGGCGATTAACGGCGCCAGATACAATAACAGGGACGCGCGCAGCAGCAGGTTTTCATCGATAGCGACCATGACTTGATCGCCGGTTTTCAGTTGAATATCGCTATCGACCGGTACCGACTTTTTCTTGAGAACGCTGCCGATTGCGTTGGCGGTACACGAGGCTTTTTGCAGACAACCGCCGCACGCACTATTCTGTCCGCCTTCGACCCAGACCTGATGGTTTTCTATTTTCACCACCACCGCTAATTCTTCTATCATCGCTATCACCGTTCAGTCGATCAGGGTCAAATGCTTTTCGGCAAAATAGAGGGTGCCGTCAATCTCTTTTAAACGCAGCGATTGCAAGCGTTGGCCGAAACAAACCGGACTTTGGCACTCTCCGGTTTTGGGATCGAAAATAAAACCGTGCATCGAACAACGCAGATATAAGCCGGTTTCATCAAAGATAGCGTCCTGCTCGCAATTTAGCGGTCTGTGCATGTGCATGCAATGGTTGACATACGCATAGGCAGTGCCTTCAAACGCAAAAATAATGGCCGAAACCGGCTGCTTTTTAAAACGGATTTGCCGCGTTAAATAGTCGGCTTTATCCAATTCATCGCGCGTACAGGCGGGTTTTGCGTGGTCGTTCGCCATGACTGATCCGGACTTTAATCCCAACCCTTCGCCAACATTTTCAACCATGTGTCCAGTCTTTCCGGCGTAAGTTCTTTTTGGTTTTCCTGGTCCAAGACCAAGCCTACAAAGCGGTCATCGACGACGGCTTTAGATTTTTTAAAGTTATAGCCTTCGGTATCCCACGCGCCAATTAGGGTCGCGCCGCATTGTTTAAACTGCTCGTACAAATAAAACATCGCATCGACAAATTCCACCGGGTAGCTTTTTTGATTGCCCAGCCCGTAAATCGCCACTTTTTTACCGCTGAAATCCTGCCCGGCCAGGGTCGGTAAAAACTCCTCCCAACTGGCTGTCGCATTGCCGGTGGATAAGCCGGGCAATTGGCCTTCGCCATACGTGGGCGTACCTAGAATCAAGGTGTCATACGCCTGCAAATCCGCCACCGCGGCGTTGCGGATATTCACCGGCTTGGCGGCGATAGCCGAACCCAATGCCGTTGTTATGTCTTTTGCAATCCGCCGGGTATTGCCTGTATCCGTACCGAAAAAAACGCCTACTTTAGCCATGATTTTCCCCTCTAAGTGTTTTAATAGTGCCTACGCTCCGGTTCGGGAACGTTACAACAGGCCAGACCTTCCAGGTTTTTTAAACCTGGAAGGTCTCCATACCGGCATCGCCTTGACATAATTGGAACAAGAAGCGACTTGTTCCTACAACTGAATTTGCAGCAACCCGCCGGCCTGTTGTTTTTCCTGCCATTCATCCGGGGTAAACGCTTTAACGCTGACCGCATGAAGCTTGCCCGAGGCCAAGGGTTCTTTTAACGTTGCCAGAACCAACTGCTGTTTTTTTACTATCGTTAAGTCATTGAATTGCGCGCTGACCACTGTGATCGTTAAATCGCAGCCCTCGCCTTCGATCATCACTTTGGCATCGTCAATGCCCTGCTGCACCAATTGCGTAACCTCGCTAACGCTTAATGCCTCGCTTTCGGCTTCCGCTTTTTTCGGCGCGGCGGCGGTTAATAAGGGTAATAAGCTGCCGTTGTTGGACATTTCTTCAATAATGTCGCAACCGCCGACCAGCTCGGCGTTAACAAACAGCTGCGGATAGGTCGGCCAGTGGGAAATGCTCGGTAACTTTTCCCGGATAAACGGCGCTTCCAGCACATTGACATAAGCGTAAGGGATATGGGTCGCATCGAGTATGCCGACTGCCTTGGCCGAAAACCCGCATTGCGGATTGGTCGGTACGCCTTTCATGTAAATGATGATCGGCTGGGCTGCCAGTTGAGCGCGGATTTTGTCTTCGGTTTTCATAAGCTTCTCGTTTTTTGTTTGCTCGTTCCCACGCGCTGCGTGGGAATGCCGTGGAGGGACGCGCTGCGTCCCCTGTTACTGTGTACTGCGCGTGATTCGTGGCGCAGCGCGCCTTTAACTGCATTCCCACGCAGCGCGTGGGAACGAGGTAAGCTTCGTAGGGTACGCTGTGCGTACCTTTAGGTATTCAACGGTACGCACAGCGTACCCTACAAAGCTACCCAGCCTGCTGCCTAAGTTTGGCTTCAGTCTTTTTTATCAACTTGATCTGGCCCTCCCCTTTAACCACATCGGCATCGACAATGCATTGCTCAACGTCATCGGCGGATGGAATATCGAACATGGTTTTGCGCAAGATCTGCTCCATGATGCTGCGTAAGCCGCGCGCCCCGGTTTCGCGCTCGATGGCTTTTTGGGCGATTTCGGCCAAGGCATCATGTTCGAATTTCAACTCCACGCCTTCGTAAGCAAACAGTTGTTGATACTGGCGCACCAGCGCATTTTTGGGTTCGGTCAAAACTCGGATCAAGGCGTCGACATCGAGCGCTTCCAAGGGTGCCAGTACCGGAAAACGGCCGATAAACTCGGGGATCAAGCCGAATTTGCGTAAATCGCTGGGTTGCGTTGCATTCAGCATATCGTCCAATGACGGTTTTTCGGTCGTTTTATTCACTTCGGCATGAAAACCGATAGCGGAATTGCTCGGCACCAAGCGTTTTTCGACATGTTTTTCCAGGCCCGGAAACGAACCGCCGGCGATAAACAGGATATTGCGCGTATCCATAGTCGTCTCGCCGTCCTTATTGCGCCCTTTGGCCGGAATCTTAACGTGCGAACCTTCGACCAGTCTCAGCAATGCCTGTTGCACGCCTTCGCCGGACACATCGCGGGTGCCGGTTTGCTGTTCGGGACTGCGGGCGATTTTGTCGATTTCATCCAGATAAACGATGCCCCATTCGGCATTGAGCATATTGCCTTCGGCGACATCCAGCAGTCTGACCAGGATATTTTCCACATCGTCGCCGACATAACCGGCCTGGGTCAGCGTTGTCGCATCGGCAATGACAAACGGCACGCCGACAATTTTTGCCAAGGTGCTGGCTAATAAAGTCTTGCCGGTGCCGGACGGGCCTATTAACAGGATGTTGGACTTGCCGATTTCCACATCCTTGTCGAACTCGCCCAGGCCCGCATCGCCGCTTTCGTGCTTGAGGCGCTTGTAATGGTTATACACGGCAACCGCCAATATTTCTTTGGCGAGATGCTGGCCGATAATGTACCGGTCGAGATGCTCCTTGATTTTTGCCGGAATGGGCAATGCGCCCTGCATTTCGGAAAGCTCTTTTTTCCGGCTCCAGCTGGTTACCACCTGATTGGCTAATGACACGCAAGCCCCGCAAATATAACCTTCGCTACCGGCAATCAAAGGTACCGAAGCGGATTGCTCTATGCCGCAAAAAGAACAGTGTTTGATTTCTTTAACGCTCATTATTGGCTTCCTCGGATTCAGGATTGACTAAACCGGCTAACCAGGCGCGCTGGCAGGTCCGCCGGGCGCGTTCTTTCATTAGCTGGCGTATTTTTGGGCTTGCTTTTGCCAAGGACAAGGTTTCAGCCTTTTGTATGCTCTTGCACAGCAATACATGAAAACCGATTTCCGATTTGACCACCTCGCTGACTTGCCCCGGTTTCAAGTTGAACAGCACCGCATCCAATTCAGGATAAAGCGTGCCGCGCGGCACGATGCCCAGAACGCCGCCTTGCAACGCGGTCGGGCATTCGGAATGCCTTAAGGCCAAGTCGGCAAATTTGTGCGGTTTTTTATGCAGTTTTTCGGCGAGTTCCCGAGCGCGACTTAAAGCCGCTTCGGGAGTGTTTTCAGCATAATCGGGGTTAATGCTGATGAAGATATGACTGACTTCACGCCGTTCAGGACGATTAAATTGCTCGGCATGGAGGTGGTAATAGATGCCGATGTCGATCTCGCTGATAGCGGGCGCATGACTGGCAATCGACTCCAGCACCGTGTTGACCTTGCACTGACGGTGCAGTGCCGCCTGCAAGCCGGCTTTGCTGAGTTGGTTTTTTTCCAGATCGCTGAAAAAAGCGTCCTCATCGTCATAGCGGTCGCGAATTTCCTGATAAGCGCGCTGCAATTCCTGATCGGTAATGATCACTGCCGCCGCTTCAGGCGTATTCAGCACCCTGCTCTCAATCCTGAATTCATTTAACGCCTGGATTTGCGCCTGCTGTAGCTCGGCTTCCGCCAACTCATCGGGCGATTTTTTGAATAAGGCTAAAGCCGCCCTCAGTAAATTGTACGTTTCCAGCTGGATAGGTTTTTCAATGACCGTCATATCAAAGCTCTGGTTCGTTAAATGTCTCAGGGTGCGCGGGAGCGAGCGCAGTCTCGGGCACTTGCAACGTTCTGCCCTGAAAAACGACATGGTATTGAATTAGCTCGTTATCTCTAATCACCTTGAAAACCTCGCCTTCCGTCCCTTTAGTAAACAGAATATTGCCCTGTATGCCTAAGTCGATGGTACAGACCACCTTGTCCCTGAACTCGAAACGGCTGGGATTCCAAGGTTCATCGCCGCCGATCAGCTCTTCCAGTCGACAGCCCACCATTCGGTCAACAGCCAGGAAATGGACGGTATAAATAACCTGGTCCTGTAAAAACGTGCCCACATTAAGGATATTGCCGACACTGCCCCGGCGAACCAACAACGTGCCTACGTCCATGCCGGGATAAGTGCCGTCATTGCGAACGTTTCGGGTCACCCGTACCGATTCGCCGAATTCGAACCGGCCTTCGTCGAAGCGCTCGTGGTTCATGTTTTTATGTCGCTTAAGGACACAAACGCTGTTTGCGACAACTCGCCCATCGCAAACACCTTAAACACTTTTTCGGTTTGAGCGTCGGACTCGACAAAATCCTGATAGGCCCGCATCAGTAATTTACTGTAAATAGCCCGCTTTGCCGGTTCATGTTCAGGCATTTCATCGGCGGCTTTTTGCAAATAATCATGAAACCGTTGCAAAATATGCAAGCGGTTGACATGCACCACGCTGGGTACGTAATCCAATTGAAAATACTGAAGGAAATCTTCCGCCGATTCCAACTCGTCCATTTCTTCTTCAAAACTCATGGTTTTTCTCCGGTAGTTAAAGAGGGCCGACTGAAGAGGCATCCTGAATTAAAAGGTAAAGCGCCAGAATAATAAACGCCACTATGGGCATAATGGTCAATAATGATTCGGTTAACTCTTTTTTCAACATGATCTTGCTCCGGTTAATACCTTGGATTAGCGCAGCATAATCCAACAATCGAGATTCAAAAATACTGGCTTATGCTGCGCCAGCCCAGCCTACATCTGTTTTGCGCTTGATCACCAATTCCAATAATCCCTGTGCGCCGATTCTGTCCTTACTATCGAGTTCGACCAGTTTTTCAAAAATAGACTGGCTTAAATCCAGGTTCTCCAAACGCATATTTAAAAAACCGACGGCTTTCAGGGTAAATAAATACAGCCTGATATGGGTTAATAATTCGGCCGGCGCATTACTAACATGCGTAGGTTGCAACTCCCGCCAATCCTCGGGAAACGCTATGGTCGGCCTGATCACCACCAGGGCTTTGGTCGTTGCCGCTAAAGCCTCTTCCAGACGATGCTGGTAATAATAAAAACGGTTTAACGCCACCAGTACGTTTAACGACTCCGGCGCCAGGAAATACGCCTTCAATAACGGCAGCTCGGCATCGCCATCGGCATAACTTTCCGCCGCGCTCGCGATCATCTCTTTAACGCCTGCAACATCCGCTTGTTCGAAATACAAACCTTGCGCTTCAAAATCCAACAGATCCATTTATAGCCTCGCCGCCAGTTTTACCGGGCTCTCTTTTTTGGGCGTGCAAATGCTTTCCGCATCGCACACATCGCAACTGTCTTCAACCAATACTTTATGCGCCTGTTTTTGCCCGGCCTCCAGCTCATCTATCCGCTCGATCAGACAGGCAATCGCTTTGCCGACCGGATCGGGAATCAGATGATGATCCAGATCGATGCCGTGCCGGTTTTGTATTTGCGTGCCTTTACTTTGGATAATGCGGCCGGGAATGCCCACCACCGTACAGCAGGGCGGTACATCCTTGATCACCACCGAATTAGCACCGACGCGGACATTGTTACCCAGCGTAATAGCGCCGAGAATCTTGGCCCCGGAACCCACCATCACGTTATTGCCCAGGGTAGGATGGCGTTTTTCCTTGTTCCAGGTAGTGCCGCCCAGCGTCACGCCATGATATAAAGTGACATCGTTGCCGATCTCGGCCGTCTCGCCGATCACCACGCCCAGCGCGTGATCGATAAACAGCCGCCGCCCGATAGTTGCCGCCGGGTGAATGTCGACGCTGGTAATCATTTTGCTAAACGCGGCCAGAATTCTGGCCGCCAATTTCCAGTTAGCTTTCCACAAACGGTGGCTGACCCGATGCACCAGCACCGCATGAACCCCCGAATAAGCCAGCAATATTTCCCAGACGCTATGCGCTGCGGGGTCGCGGCCGAAAACACAATGGACATCTTCATGCCATTGGGCCAGAAAACCCAGCGGCGCTTGTGCTTTGCTTTTAATATTATCTGATATGGCCATAACCATTTTTTAAACTCCTGCCGGATACGCAAGGCATATCCGGCCTAACTCAACACGACGCTGGAGCGTCGCATACTGCATTCCCACGCCGGAGCGTGGGAACGATAAGAATGCAGTGCCGGACGCGCTGCGTCCCGTATTCCGCTAGCTCCCAAGCTCCAGCTTGGGAATTCAGTAAGGGAAGCACCGGAGCGGGACGGGGGTTGCACCCCCGTCCCTAGCGTTTTCGATAACTACTACCATATCTTCATTCGTCAAACGTTTCGGACGGGGTTGCAAACCCCGTCCAGCCACATTCCTGTCCCGCGAAGCCGGAGCTTCGCTCATCCGCTTCCCAATCCGGAGATTGGGAAGCGGCAAACTCTCGGAAATAAAATTAATTTAAACTCCACCCCGTTTTACCCAATCTAGGCGGGCCGGGTATCCTGAAAAATGAACCGGGATAAAGGTCGTCCTGATCCGGTACTTCCAACGTCTCTTTGACTTCCGATTCGCTTGACGGCAGTTCTTTATGTTCGTTCATGATGATCGCCCTCTAAAGATTTTGATGAAAAAGATTAAGCTCTTCGGTCTTAGGCGATCTTTTGGTATCGCTGACAAAGCGCCTAACCTGGGTTAATAAGGCTTGTGCCTGTATTCGACTTACCGCGATGCCGATTTGTTTATAGGCATGAATCACACCCTGAGTTCCCGAGTGCTTGCCCAGGATTAATTGATGACTGCGCCCGACAACGGCAGGATCGACGCCTTGATAATTATTCGGGTCCTTTAACAGTCCGTCGACATGAATGCCCGCTTCATGGCTGAATACGCTTTTGCCGATCAGGCTTTTCCGGCTGCCGATCGCATCGCCCGATGCACGAGCAACTTTGTCCGACAACTCGGGTAAATTCTGCAAATTGACCCCTGTTTCAAAGCCGTATAACTGCTTCAAACCGACCACCACTTCTTCCAATGCGGCATTGCCTGCACGTTCGCCCAAGCCATTGACCGTGGTATTGACATGAGTCGCACCCGCCAGCGCCGCAGCCAGCGTATTGGCGGTAGCAAGCCCCAAATCGTCATGGGCATGCATTTCAATTTCCAGGTCGGTCGCCGCTCTTAATTTTTTGATCGTCTCGAATACGCCGAACGGTTCCATAATGCCGACCGTATCGGCGAAACGGATCCTGCTTGCTCCAGCCAGCTGAGCGGTTTCAGCCATGCGTATCAAGAAATCCACATCCGCTCGCGAGGCATCTTCCATGCCGACGCACACCTCCATGTTCAAACTTCGCGCTTCCTGAACGCAGCGGGTAATAGTGTTTAAAACCCATTGCCGACTTTGTTTAAGCTTGTGCTGAATGTGTTGGTCCGAAGCCGATATGGATAAATCAATCCTGTGTACATTCAAATCCAGACAGGCATGCAAATCATCGCGGCGCATTCTCGACCAGACCAGCAGTTTTGCGGGTAAGCCCAAAGCGGCAATCGCCTTGATTTCTTCCCGTTCCACCGGCCCCATCGCCGGAATGCCGATTTCCAGCTCCGGTACGCCCAATCCCGCCAGCTGCGTTGCAATCGCCAGCTTTTCGTCCAGCGAAAAAGCGACTCCGGCGGATTGCTCGCCATCCCTGAGCGTGGTGTCGTCTATGATGATAGTGCGGGTCGGTGTTTTCATGGCTAAACTCAAGCTGCTTGGCGTAATGCCTTTAATCTTGATACAGCAAAATACTTGCCAACTGTTTATTTAGCGAAAATAGCGGGGTGCAAGCCTTGATTGCTGCAATACCGACAGAACAATACAACGCCACAACAAAGGAATTGTCGTAAAGTCGACAAAGTAGATAGGTATTGAGGCAAATTTGAATAAAGGCGTAACTTTGTTTATTATCCTCCCAATTTGGGAGCATAATACGAGCAACTCATGCGGGTCATTGCCAAAAGCGCGATCAAAAAATTCTGGGAACAACCGGCCTATCGTGATGCCAAAGGCCCGTTAGAAAGCTGGTACGAAGAAGCCATCAAAGCTAATTGGCCGTCACCGCAAGCCATAAAAGCCCAATATCGGAATGCCAGCATTTGTAGCAACAACCGCGTGGTATTCAATATCGGCGGCAACAAGTACCGTTTAGTTGTGGAAATTCAGTATCGAGCCGGAATCGCCTGGATAAAATTTATCGGAACCCATGCCCAATACGACCTGATTAACGTGGAGACAGTCAATGATTATTAAGCCCATCCGTAACGATGACGAATTAAAAGCCGCGTTCCAGCGTCTGGAAATGGTTTTTCAAGCGGAACCTGACACGCCCGAAGCCGACGAAATGGAAGTGTTAGTCACTTTAATTGAAGCCTACGAAAACAAACACTATGCAATAACGCCGCCCGATCCGATTGAAGCGATCAAATTCAGAATGGAACAACAAAACCTGAATAACCGCGATCTGGAAGCCTATATCGGCAGCAGCGGACGCGTTTCGGAAGTGCTCAATCGTAAACGCCCGTTGAGCCTGAGAATGATTAAACGCTTACACGACGGATTGAGCATACCTTACGAAAGCTTGTTGGCGGATGTAGGATGAAAAGAAAACTATGGATACTCCCAATGTAGAATTGGTTACCAAGAGAGCCTATCAATCGATAAATAAACACGATATACCTCAATAACAAATCAAAAAATAGTTTACAAAAATACATTTGCTTGACAATTTAAATAAAAAACCAATAATAAGAACTCTTATTGATCTGGTATAGGAACAAACATGCAAGAAATGCCTTGGGAACTAAATTCTGACTTAAGCAAAGACAGACTAATCGCTATAGCATCCATAATTGCTAACAAACGCGGTGACGTAATTGAACTACACGATGAAATAAGGCTTAAAGATACACCTCGTGGTTTAGGCATGAGATGTTATGAATGTTGCAGGGCAGAAATTATCTATACAGCAGAATCTAAGATATGGTCATGGCTTTCAATACTTACCCCAGAAGGGAGATTCACATTCCGAATTGATAATACACCTGTTAGATTTTCAAGGAATGATCCAGAGTCTTTGCCAAATAAAAAGTTAATTACGTCGTTTGAAACACATAAGCAAATGGATTTATTTGATAAAGACTATCCATACGCACGTATAAGATGGTTTATTGTTTTCGACACACATTTTAAAAATCCTGCTGATGCAGTGTATTGTGTAGGTTATACAGAAGCCAATGAAATCCTTTGCCAATGGCAAATACCTTTGGAGGATAAAGTTACTTTAATCTCGGGAGTTAATGCACCGTTATCTCAACCTGTTGATGTTCCACCTGCTCCAATAAAATTAAAGTATCAACCACCAAAAACAGGCAGTATTGGCGATGAAAGCTGAAAGCTCTTTCTATGGCGATAAGCTCAGATTGGCAAGGTTATTAAATGGATTAACGCAACAACAATTAGGTGAATCTATTTCTGCATCCAGACAATTTGTCCATCAATTGGAAAGTGGAATTCGTCAACCTGCTGATGATGTGTTAAACGCACTTTGTGAAACACTTAGTGTTAAACATAGTTTTTTTATTGAACCTGTGGGTAATGATGTCAAATTTGAACAATGTCATTTCAGAAAACGAAAAACCACACCTGTTGGTATAGCTAATAGGGTTCTGGCTTTTAGTACAGTTTTTGAGCAATTAGTAGTTTACATAAATGAACGATTGGAATTGCCTGCAACAAACTTCCCAATTATCAAACACAGCTCGAGTGAATATTCAAATTCAGAAATTGAAATTGCAGCTGAAGAATGTCGAAAACTTTGGGGCTTAGGACTAACCACACCTATAGCCAAAATGACACGTGTTTTGGAGAATGCGGGAGTTGTAATAACTCAATTTAATGGGGTTTCAGAAAAGGTGGATGCTCTGTCTCTGAACAGAAAATTTCCGATTATTGTTAGAAATGATGCAAAAGAAAGTGTTTGTAGAATGCGCTTTGACTTAGCCCATGAATGCGGACACTTTGTATTACATGACGGAGTCGAGACTGGCGACCACGTAACAGAGAGCGAAGCTAATAAATTTGCAAGTGCTTTTTTGTTTCCTAGAACCGCTTTTATAAATGAATTTAACATATCTAAAGGCACATATTTAGATTGGGGTTTAATTTATAAATTAAAAATAAGATGGGGAATGAGTGCAAAGGCAATTCTTTTTAGAGCACATCAACTCGATCTGATTTCCGCCCAACAATATCGCACTGGAAATGTCCATTTGAGTAGTACACGTCAATCTAAAATAGAAAAATATGATGACGTTATTTCTCCAGAAATTCCTGAGTTATTGGTTAATGCGCTTGAAATATTAAAAAATCAATTAGGTATTGGGTTTAATCATATTGCAGATTATTTGGGGGTCGATCCAAGCATGTTAAGCGCGATAACTGGGATTAATCCAAAAAATGAAGAACATTTAAAAAACGTCACTCCGATTTTTGGGTAAATATTACGCTGCTCCCTAATCTCCAGATCGGGAACCTAGAAAGGCGAAGCTCTAGCTTCGCGAAACGGGAAGCTAGAGCTTCCCACACCGCATTCCCAAGCCGAAGCTTGGGAACGAGCGCTAACGTAACTCGTAGCTCGATTTGCAACGCTCCGCCTGTTGGGATCGTTGCGAGTTAGACCTTCCAGGTTTCAAAAACCTGGAAGGTCTGCATATCGGCGTGCTTCTCGTCCGACGCCAGATAAACCAGCAGCATCAAGAATACGTCGGCGCAAAAGCCTGCTCAGGATTTGCCACCGGACCGTCTCCAGACCAATACGGCGACAACTTGCGCAATGTCGCAACAATGCCGGGCATCACTTCCAGAACTTTATCCACTTCCGCCATCGTGTTATAGCGCGAGAACGAAAAACGAATCGTGCCGTGCGCGGCAGTGTAAGGAATATCCATGGCCCGCATCACATGCGAAGGTTCCAAAGAACCTGAAGTACACGCCGAACCGCTCGATGCCGCGATACCGTATTTATTCAACAACATCAAAATCGACTCGCCTTCGATATATTCAAAGGCTATGTCCGTGGTGTTCGGCAGCCGGTTGTACATATCGCCGGTTACGAAACAATGGCCGATCTGCTCGGTAATGCCTTGTTCCAAACGGTCGCGCATGGCTTTGACTTTGGTGTTTTCATACTCGATATACTCTAGCGCCAATTCGCAGGCTTTTCCCAGGCCGACAATCGACGCGCTGTTTTCGGTCCCTGCCCTCCTGCCGCGCTCTTGATGCCCGCCGCGCAATAAAGGACGATACCGGGTGCCGCGACGCAGGTATAAAACACCGATGCCTTTGGGCGCATGCAACTTATGTCCCGATAATGACAGCATGTCGATTTTGGTATCCTGCAACATCATCGGAATCTTGCCGACCGCCTGCACCGCATCGGTATGGAACATCACGCCTGCGGCATTGGCCATCTCCGCCATTTCCGCGACCGGGAAAATCGTACCGGTTTCGTTATTGGCCCACATCACCGAGACAATCGCCACCTGGTCGGATAACAATCTTTTATAGGATTCCAGGTTCAAGCGCCCGGCTTTATCGACCGGCATTCTATGAATCGTGTAGCCCTCTTTTTCAAGATAATCGCACAGACTTAAAATGGCCGGATGCTCCACCATCGTAGTAATGATTTCTTTCTTGTTCGGCTGCGCCTTGATCGCGGACAGAATCGCCGTGGAGTTGGATTCGGTGCCGCAAGAAGTAAAAATGATTTCGGAATCGTGTTCGGCGCCGATCAAGGCCTGCACCTGTTGCCGGGCCTGTTTAAGTCCGCGCGCCACGCCGTCGGCGAATTTATGGATCGATGACGGATTGCCGTATTGCTCAAGGAAATAAGGAATCATCACATCAACCACCGCAGGATCAACCTTGGTGGTGGCATTATTGTCCAGGTATATGTCAGTCATCACGCCACCTCTATATTGACCAGTTTCGCCATTTCCGATGCCGGTACCACTTTAATGAATTCGCCCATCACTTCCATCAAGCGCTGTTGAATCCCGGCAATGGTCATCGCCGCCATCTGGCAACCGTTGCATGCGCCGGTCATGTTGACGTAAGCGGTGTTGCCGATGACTTCGACCAGTTCCACGTCGCCGCCGTCCGCCATCAATGCCGGTCTTAACGACTCCAGCACTTCTTCAATCTTTTTGATGCGTTGCAAATTGGTCAACGGCGCTTTAACTGCGGCGACTTTTGCAGGCGCTTCCACCGGTGCCGCAGTCGGATCGAATTTCTCGCCTTTTTCGGCCAAGACTTTTTCCAGAATCGCTTCGATGTCTTCATGGCAAGCCGCGCAGCCGCCGCCCGCTTTGGTAAAGTTGGTGACATCCTCAACGGTGCGCAATTTATTGGCCCAAACCATTTCTTCGATCATCACCGCATCAATCGCAAAACATTTGCAGATCAACGCGCCTTCTTCGTGGTCGTCTTTCCACTCTTCGCCGCGATAATTGGCTATCGCCGCTTGCAGGGCTTCGCGGCCCATCACCGAACAGTGCATTTTTTCCGGCGGCAAGCCTTCCAGATGGTCGGCAATATCCTGGTTAGTCACTTTTAACGCTTCATCCAGGGTCATGCCTTTAATGATTTCGGTCAAAACCGATGACGATGCAATCGCCGAACCGCAACCGAAGGTTTGAAAGCCCGCTTCAAGGATGATTTCACTGTCGTCATCGACCTTCAGGGTCAGCCTTAACGCATCGCCGCAGCTGATTGAACCCACTTCGCCGGTCGCATTGGCATCGACGACTGCACCGGCATTTTTGGGGTTAAAAAAATGTTCTTTAACTTTGTCTGAATAGTCCCACATGGCGTTATCCTCGGATTGAATTTGCTGGTAAGTTAAGAACAGGTTTTAGTTCCAGTGCCTTCGCTACTGGTATTAAACGAAGTCCCGCAAGCGCAACTTTTAGCCGCATTAGGGTTGGTGAATTTAAATCCCGAACCTTCGATGGTGTCGAGAAAATCGACGGACATGCCGTCCAGCATCGGCAAGCTGGCCGGATCGATAAACACTTTTACCTCGCCGCAATCAATGACGGTATCTTCCGGCGTATGGCTGCCTTCGAGTTTCAAGCCGTATTGATACCCCGAGCAACCGCCATCGGTGACTTCTATCCGCAAACCGGCTGTCGGTGTTTCCGATCCGGCGATAAAACGGCCGACGGCGCTAATGGCCTTCTCTGTTAATGTAATCATTTTTATGCACTCCTGAATGTATGGCATCGTTCTTGTTAATACTTAAAGCAACCTGTATGCCATTTCGTTATTTATTTATTAATAACTTGTTTAATAAGGATTTAACAAAGCAACTAGACAATAAACAACGTCTTATCAGGCAGGTTTCACTCATACAATCAGCTGACAATGTAAGGTTTGCTACAAAATGAAAGGGGATACGAAATGAACATAGAAGATTTAGAGTTAGGCGATGTCGTTTATGCCGCCAAGACGATTACTGACGACGGCTCAATACCTAATGGTATCGAAGGCGCAATATTAGCCGAAGCCGGAACCCGCGGAGTAATCACCCTGATCGGGCATGTGGAAGAAGAGCCGAATCGCAGCGTTTTTCTGGTGCGCTTTGAAGATAAAGAGATGAACCTGGGCAATCCGGTCGGCTGCTGGGTTGAAGATTTGGCTATGGAGCCTAAAACCATTAACTAAGTCGAGCGCCCCAGTTTGCCACTTGCCGTGCCGACACTAATCCTGTGCTATTCCTGCTTGGAATGGGCAGAAATAGTGAGCGGCCTGAAGTATTGGCTTACTTGCTAAGGAACATGCATAGATTAATTTACAAAATTACCATGAAAGGCATGAAGACTTAAAACCTCCATGCCTTTCATGTGCTTCATGGTCCCAAAATAAGACTTGCTCAAGTTATTTGGTGCTCGTTCCACAGTTAAGCTATTCGACTCAATATGAATAGATTATGAATCAATTACACACAATAAAGAAACAATCCATACGTAATTAGCGACATTGTCAACAATAGCCATCTTCTATATAGTTAAATCATATTAAATAAGATTTTAACTTTATACGAGGATTGACTCATGAACGACTTTTACAAAGATATTTTAACCGGCGCGATGTTTGTAACCGGCTTAATTGGTTTTATTTCCGGCGAATTCGTCATCTCATCGACGCTATTCGCAACCGCGTCCATTGCCAGTAACATTAACCTGAACCGCAAACGGGATAAAGCCGGTCAATTATCATGCGATTGATACACGCATCCGAGCTTAACCCACTGATTTAAAGACGGCCAAGGTCTCAAAGACCTTGGCCGTCTTTTAGCTTTTAGTCCTTTTCCGCTTTACCATTCGCTTAAAAAGCTTGGCACTGCATCGTCATTACTCCTGTGCCAAAATCGAAGTTCCGCTACCTGCCCTGAATCCCGCTAACGTTGCCCGAACCAGCCGGAATTTTATCCCGTACCCACTACATTTCATCGCTTATTAGCACGGTTAATCGGCATTCCGGTCGGTGAAACGTAAGTCAAACCGCTCTGCTGCACATACATCTATTGCTGATTCTGGCTATACTGGCCCCTTATTTGCTTGCTCGAAATGCGTCCGGAATAATATTCAGGCGGGGCAATAGCAACGACACTGTAAAATCTTGTCGCGCTTTTTGCGGAAACCGTTTTCTTATTCCGCGTTTTTTAGCTGAATTATGGGTATTTCTTCCGAACAGCTGACCATTTTGGTAATGGAGGACTCCTCCTTATATTTGAGGCATTATGAATAAGCAAACCGTTCTAAACTACCACACTCGCACCAAGCACAGCCTGGAGCGATACGCAAAAGGCCCGGAATCCATCGACTGGGAAGACCAACCCGACCCATTCCGGCACTTTTCCGGTTGCGAGATTGTCACGCTACCCTTACCGGGCGCCGAACTCGAACCGTTGTTTACCGACCTTGATAACCCGGAAACAATACCGGCAAAACCGCTAAACCTGACTAATGCCGGTTTACTGCTGGAATTAGCCTTCGGCCTGTCGGCATGGAAACAATTCGGTCCCAGCCGTTGGGCATTGCGCTGCAATCCTTCCAGCGGCAACCTGCACCCGACCGAAGCTTACCTGATCAGCACCGGTAATAGCTTTATCAATTCAGGCGTATACCACTATGTCAGCCACGACCATAGCCTTGAACAGCGTTGTCGACTTTCCGACAATTTACCCGATTCCGGCATATTGATCGGCTTGTCTTCAGTCCATTGGCGGGAAGCCTGGAAATACGGCGAGAGGGCTTTTCGTTATTGCCAACATGACATAGGCCATGCCTTGGGCGCATTACGATACGCGGCGGCGACGCTGGGCTGGTCGGTTGAATTGCAGGCCGAATGGTCGGATGACGACATCGCCAAACTGTTAGGGCTTGATCGGGATGATTTTAAAAAGCAGGAACATGAATCCCCCGATATTATTTGCCGGATTGATACGCATACCTATGACAAGCCTTTTGATATGCTCAACAAGAGTGTACATCACGACACTAATCCCCCTCTCCCCTCGGGAGAGGGCTGGGGTGAGGGGATTCAAAAAAGCACAAACAACAAGCATTCGAACTATAGCGAGACCCTACTGAAAGCCGCGCAATCAGGTGCTTGGTCCGGCAAAGCCGACAGCCTTCGCGCTTATCATATGTATAAGTGGCCGGTCATTGATGAAGTCGCAACCGCCGCAAACAAGCCTCGAACTGAAGAACCTGAGTGGCTGGCAGTACAACAGCCAATTATAAAATCATCCTGCACAAAAACGGCAACGCAAATCATCCGCCAGCGCCGCAGCGCACAACAATTTGACGGCAAAATGCCCCCGATGCCGCAAACCGATTTTTACCGGATGCTGACCGCCGTTATGCCGACCGCAGCCGCATTCGAACTATGGCGCTGGCCGCCTAAAATCCACCTGTTTATTTTCGTGCATCGCGTTGAAGGCTTAGCACCCGGCATTTATACGCTGCCTAGAGAACTTGATGCACTGGAAAAATTGCAGGCCGCAACCCTGGCTGATTTTGACTGGCATAAAGTATCCGAAGCTTTACCGCTTTATCATCTGCATTCAGGAGATTGCAGACAGGTTGCCAAAACCCTGTCCTGCCATCAACCCATTGCCAGCGACAGCGCGTTCAGCCTGGGCATGGTTGCGGAATTTAGCGAAACCATCGAAGCGGCGCCGTGGCTTTACCGCCGCTTGTTCTGGGAATGCGGCCTGATAGGCCAAACGCTGTATCTGGAAGCGGAAGCGGCAGGCCTTCGCGGCACCGGTATCGGCTGTTACTTTGATGACAGCGTGCATGAGCTTTTGGGGATCAAGGATGATAAGTTTCAAAGTCTTTATCATTTTACGGTGGGTAAGCCGCTGGAAGATAAACGGCTGGAAACGTTACCGGCTTATGGGCATTTAGACGATGTAGTGTAGGGTTGAACAGACCTCATACATAAACCCTGAGCACGGCGCTTAAAAAACGAGTGTCGTTTTTGTTTGTGCGTCACGTCTAATTGACTTATAGTTAATCGAATACAAACAATAAATTAGACGATCTTATGAACAATATACTGTGCATCAATTTTCTTAAAAGACAATCAATGTCGTATATATCACGTTAGCCTTCAAATTCCCCATTCGATGACCTCACACCTTCCAGAAGAACTTTCTAAAGCACACATCAAAACATTCCTTGAAACAGCACCGCTATATGCGTGGCGTGAGTTCAAGATGCCCTTAGCCAATTGGAGCAGCCTTTGGATCAAGGAGATTGACGCGTTTTGCGAGATATGTGACCAGCAAAGACCGTTCCAAGATCTAAAATCTTACGGTGGCGGAGCAGGACAGCCGAGACCAGTGCTTGCGACAGGTAAGTCCTATTTTCAGTTCACCTGCGTTTCGTGCAAAAAGGCTCACCGTGAATACCTTGTCGAGCAAGTTTTGGATGACGAGAATATTCGAGTTCAGAAGTACGGTGAGCTCCCTCGAATACCGCTTGTTCGCGACCGCGTCTTACAGAAGTTCTTGAAGGATGATCTTGAAAACTACGAGAAGGCCGTTGTTTGTCTTTCCCACGAGTACGGCGTTGCGGCGTTTGCGTACTTTAGGCGTGTAGTTGAGAACAACATAAACAGACTCCTTGATCTTGTACAGGAGGACGCTCAATCATCAACGACAAACTCCAATATTATTAGCGCGCTTGCAGAGCTTCGGAAGAATTCTCCGATGCGCGACAAGATCAGTGTTGCAAACCATGCCCTGCCAGAACACTTAAAGCCTGATGGCCTAAATCCACTTGGTAGGCTCTATCAGGTATTGAGTGAGGGAGTACACAGTCTTTCAGACGAAGAATGTCTGAAAAAGGCAAAAGCTACAAGTGAGTGTTTAGCGTTTTTGGTCAGTGAACTGGCTTCGAGAAAAGAGCATCGCAGTAGGTTTAAAAGTATGGTCGGTGAGTTATAACGCTGTAAGGCGGATTCGCGCCAGTAATCCACCATAAGCGGGATGATCTAATCTGACAATCACCCCGACTTTTTCAAGCGATTTTGCGCTGGTTCCCAATCTCCAGATTGGGAACCCAGAAGGCGAAGCTCCAGCTTCGCGAGACGGGAAGCTAGAGCTTCCAAAACTGAATTCCCAAGCTGGAGCTTGGGAACTAGCGAATGCCGATTTCATTATCATAAATAAAAGCGAGAAAACAGCATGATGACATTAGAATTGGACGATGAAACAGAAACCCTGTTAAATCAATTAGTAGAGCAGGAACATATTAGCCCTGCGCAACTGGTTAAGAATGTACTGCTTGAGCATCTGGAAGATTGCCAAGACGCTAAAAAAGCCGATGACGCTTATCAGCGTTACCTTGACGGCGGCAAAATATCTCACAACTTAAACGACGTGGTAAAAGAGCTTGGCTTGGACAGTTAAGCTTTCTGATGATGCCAAACGGGATTTGCAGAAACTCGACAAGCCCCTACAAAAAAGAATTACGTCGTTTCTCCTTGCTCGACTACAAACTACCGACAATCCGCGCTTAACCGGCAAAGCCTTACAAGGCAAGCTTTCCGGCTTGTGGCGCTATCGGGTAGGAGACTTTCGGTTGCTATGTCGCATTGAAGATAGCGAGCTGATTATCTTGGTTATCGAGATTGGTCATCGTAAAGAGATTTACAAATAAAAGACGTAATTGCACTGGTTCCCAATCTCCAGATTGGGAACCCAGAAAGCGAAGCTCCAGCTTCGCGAGACGGGAAGCTAGAGCTTCCAAAACTGAACTCCCAAGCTGGAGCTTGGGAACTAGCGAAATATGACGAATGATGCAAGCTGTGCAATGAGCGTTACCGTACAGAACCATCTATTTTTTATAGCGTAAAGTCTAAAACTGATGAGGCAAAATAGTTTATTTATTAAACACGAACCTGTTAGGAGGACGTATGGATATTCAAGTCGGCGGTTTGCTAGGTTTTATCGTGCTTGTTCTGGACATCTGGGCCATTATTAACATCGTAAAAAGTGGCGCCACAACTGGATCGCAAGTTTTATGGGTAATTTTGGTTTTACTGCTGCCCGTTGTCGGTCTGATAATTTGGTGGCTTGCAGGACCGAAAGGCGGTTAATCGACTCTCAAATGGAGATAGCCAGGTAGGTCGAGCATGCTGTTTATGCCCGACATCAACATGCGCAAAATGTTGGGCAACAAAAAATGTTGCCCAACTTACTTAACGCTTGCATCCAAGTCGTAGCTTCGCGAAACAGGACGCTAGAGCGTCTAATACCGAACTTCCAAGGAGCGTGGGAACTAACGAAAACTCATTGCCTAGATCATTTCAATGCTCTTTTTCCTGTTTACGTTTCAAACTTTCAAAAATTTTCCTATTTTTGGCTAATTGATCCGCCTCTGTCATTTCCGGTTCATTATCTATATCTTCAAAATCCATCAGCAACTTACCTATTTTTTGCCACTTCTCAAAAAGACATGTTTTCTCATGTTTAGTTAATAATTCCGGATTATCGCTGTCTTTCTTACTATCTTCCTGCAATTGTGTAAGTTTAATCTGAAATTCATCTACGATTGATTTATATTCGTTGTTCATTATTTTATTCTCTGTTAAGTCGATCATGAAGGTTGTCAAAGCTGTAAGGCTGATTAGCGCCACGACTGCATGAATGCCGGAGCTGTTGCCGAGCAATCAGCCACGTAGCAAACACCACTAACGCCTCCGCCGCTGCACCATCTGCGGATCGGCGGTTATTTGGCGATAAATTTCAACCCTGTCCCCATCCTTTACCGCAGTATCCAGCGGCGCGATTTTGCCGAATATGCCCACTTTCTGGCTGGTCAGGTTTATCTCGGGATAGAGCTTTAACACGCCGGACAGGTTGATGGTTTCTTCTATAGTGCTGTCATCCGGCACTTCCAGACGCATCCATAGCTGCCTATCCGATTCTGCGTAACAAACGCCGACGTTCATGATTCCTCCTCGGCAATAACGGGGGTTAATACGGGTACCGGTACTTTTCTTGTTGCCAGTTTTTGGTCTATCAAGCGTTTGCCGACAATCAAAAAAGCCAGCATGATGAATCCGCCGGGCGGCAACGCCATCAATAAAAAGCCTTTGTAATTGGGAATTACGGTGACTTCTAAAAACTTGAACGATTCGCCGAGCAACACTGAGGCATTGGCGAACAGCGTGCCCGACGCGCTGATTTCCCGTGCCGCGCCGAGCGCGACCAGCACGATCAGAAAACCCAAGCCCATCATCAAGCCGTCCCACAGCGCATGTCTTACCGGCTGCTTGGACGCGAAGGCTTCGGCGCGGCCTAATAAGGCGCAGTTGGTAACGATTAACGCAATGAACAAGCCCAATACCTTATAGAGTTCATGCGCCCAGGCATTCATTAAAATATCAACCAAGGTCACCAGCGCGGCGATTAACAACACGAAAATCGGGATACGGATTTCGCTGGGGATTAAATGACGCGCCACTGAAATGAGGCCGTTGGACGCGATAATAACCACCAGCGTGGCAAGACCCATGCCCAAGCCGTTGGTGGCGGTTCCGGTCACCGCGAGTAACGGGCAAAGCGCCAGGTTTTGCCCGAACACGATGTTGTTGTTCCAAATACCGTCGGCGGCGATTTTGCGGTAGGTTTCCGATAAAAACATGGGCGTACTCCTCAAGGATTGACCAGTTGTTCTTGATGCGCTTTGAATAACTGCAAGCCGCGGTAAATGGCCTGCACCGACTTGCGCGGGGTGATGGTCGCGCCGGCGAACTGGTCGAATTCGCCGCCGTCTTTTTTAACCGCCCATTTTGCAGGCGCTAAGTTATCCAACGAGCGACCGACAAAGTTCAGTATCCAATCAGACTTTGCGACTTCGATTTTGTCGCCCAAACCCGGCGTTTCTTTGTGACTGAGTACGCGCACGCCTAAAATATTAGCGTTACGGTCTATGCCCATGATCATATTAATGGCCCCGGAATAACCGTCGGGCGCGGTAAATTTAAAGCACACGGCGGTGACTTGGCCGGACTTCTTGGCGATGTAAACAGTGGTTTCTTTTGCGCCGATATTGTATTCGGCGGACGGAATGGTCAGCGTGTCTTGCAGCATGTCGTTGTCGTAAAGGGCGGCGGGTACCACTTCTTCAAGGGATTTTTTTAAATCTTCATCGAGTCGGCGCTGGATCGTGCCTTCGGTGCTGCAATTGGTCACGCCCAGCAGTACGCTGGCAATTAAAGCGAATCCTGCCAAGACGCCGGTTTGAAATTCCAGTTTGGGCCGGAGTTGGGCCAAGTTTGAAGGCTCCAGCCAGTTTTTCAGGAATTCCCGAGAAGCGGCGATTTTTTGTTTCAGGCGTTCGATGGTGGCGGGGTCAAGTTTCATGGCTTACGCTCTGTTCAAGATTCTTATCGTTCCCACGCTCCGGCGTGGGAATGCAGTCTGTGACGCTCCAGCGTCACGCAACGCCGGAGCGTTGCTGGATGAATTCCCACGCCGGAGCGTGGGAACTATAAAATATAAACATCTCATTCCCACGCGCCGCGTGGGAATGCAGTGCAGGACGCGCTGCGTCCCGTATACGCCAGACGCTGATCGTGACTCGCGGCGCAGCGCGCCTTGGCTGCATTCCCACGGAGCCCGTGGGAACGAGACAACGTATAACATTCCGGCCTACATCCTTCGTGTTCTTCGTGTCTTCGCGGTGAATTTTTCTACGATTTCGGTATCTCAAGCGGCTTGCCTTTACGGTCGCGTCCATAGATTCGGGGCTTAATGTAATGATCGATCAACGGCGTCGCCGAATTCATCAACAGCACCGCAAACCCCGCGCCCTCCGGATACGCGCCCCAAGTCCGAATAACGAAAATCAACAATCCGCAACCCGCGCCGAACACCAATTGCCCAGTAGGCGTATTCGGCGAGGTAACATAATCGGTGGCAATGAAAAACGCCACGCACATCAACGCGCCCGAATTCAAATGCAGCAGCGGACCGGCATAATGTTCGCTGTCCACGGCATGAAAGAATCCGGCCAGCAGTGCAACGGTCAGCAATAAGGACGCCGGAATCTGCCATTGAATGATGTTCCGGCGGATCAGCCAGATGCCGCCCAAGCCCAGCAATAATGTCGAAGTTTCGCCCAAACTGCCGCGCGACCAACCGACAAAGCTAAGAAAACCCGAATAATCTTTAAGGATGTCGGTCAATAAACGGTTCTGGGAGAATTCGGTTTTGATAAAGCCCAACGTGGTCGCGCCGGTGCCTGCGTCGATATTGTCCAAGCCTGAAAAAGTAATGTGCCAGCTTTCGACCAGCCCCGGCGAATGCGAAAAAAACAACGGCGACACGTTCGCCCAAGTGGTCATTTCGATAGGAAATGAAATCAGCAATGCGACTCGCGCCAACATCGCCGGATTAAACAGATTTTGCCCCAAGCCGCCGTAAACCTGTTTGCCCAAAATAATCGCCAAGCCGGAACCGACCACGCCAATCCACCACGGCGCCCAAGGCGGCAGCGTCATAGCCAGCAGCCAGCCGGTCAGCACCGCGGAACCGTCCATAATCACGGGCTTAGCCGCCCTGCCCTTAAGCCGTATGCATAAGGCTTCAAAAACAACCGCCGACAACACGGTGATAACAAACAGGTTCAACGCAGGCCAGCCGAAACACAACAACCCGAACGCCGTCGCCGGAGATAGCGCCAGCATGACTTGCCACATGATATAGCTGACGCTGTTGTTAGCGCCGACATGCGCGCCGCTGCTCGGTTTCATATGCGCCATCATACCAAAGCCTCCTGCTCGGCTTTCAGCCGTTCCCGCTCGGCCTTAGCCGCTATCCGGACCAGCTCGTCTTCGCGTTGTTGCCGGGCGATGCGTTCCATTCGGGCATTGCGCGCATCGATCAAACGCTTGGTTTGCTCGGATTTATGTTGCGCCTGCTGTCTGGCCATCACTTCACCCGACGCATATTTAAAAAACTGCACCAATGGAATATTGGACGGGCAGATATAAGAGCAGCAACCGCAGCTGATGCAGTCTTTCAAGCCTAAATCCACCGCCGCATCCAGTTGGTTAATGCGGATGTTGTTCGCCATATCCAACGGCCGAAGTCCCGCCGGACAAACGCTGACGCAACTGGCGCAACGGATACAGGGTTGTTCGTCGGTGTTTTTAAGTTCGCTTTGGGTTAAGGCCAGAATGCCGCTGGTGGCTTTAACGGTCGGTAAGCCGACATGCGGCAGGGAATCGCCCATCATCGGGCCGCCCATGATGATGCGCGCGGTTTGTTCTTTATCCACCTCGCAAAACTCGAACAGTTCGGAGATTAACGTGCCGAAAGGCACTTCGACATTCATCGGGCGTTTCACTGCGCCGCCCGCTACGGTAACCACGCGGCTAAGCAAAGGCTGCCCATAGCGAATGGCTTTATGCACGGCATAAGCGGTGCCGACATTGTGGATGGTCACGCCGACTTCCGACGAACGACAGCCGACCGGGACTTCTTTGCCGGTTACATAACCGATCAATTGCCGGTCCCAGCCCATCGGGTAACGGGTAGGAATTTGTATGACGCTAACCGTCGGATACGGTTCGGCGGCGGCCAGCATCGCAACAAAGGCAAGCGGCTTGTTGTCTTCAATCGCCACCACGGCCCGCTCGGTTTTCATGCCGGGCTGTCCTGCCCGGCCCCCTTCGGGTAAATGCAAATTCGTTCCCGACGAATTTGTCATGCCGTGCAGCATCAAGCGCACGCCGTCGATAATCTCCACGGCGCGTTCCTGCATCAGCCGGTCGTCGCAGCATAAATAAGGCTCGCATTCCGAGCCGTTTATAATCAGCGTATCGACATGATTTTCACGGCCCATATTGAGCTTGACCGCGGTCGGAAAGGTCGCGCCGCCCAAGCCGACAATACCTGCCGCGCCGACACGCAAGCTGATTTCTTCAGGATTTAGCTGGAACGGATCATCGACAGTCTGTGTTTTTACCCATTCGTCTTTACCGTCGGTTTCCAGCACGATCATGCGAATAGGCAAGGCCGACGGATGCGGTGCCGGATAATCGTTAACGTCGACGATAACTCCCGAACTGGGCGCATGCACCGGCGCGGAAATCAGGCCTTGGCTGTAAGCCAGCAACTGCCCTTTCAGCACTTTTTCGCCGACCATAATCAGCGGCTCTGCGGGCTTGCCGACATGTTGTTGCAGCGGAATATACAGCTTTTTCGGCAATGGAAAGTTGCTTGCGATCGGCAGTGCCGCGGTCGCGGTTTTATGCTCCTCGGCATGGACGCCGCCGCGAAAACGCGGTTTTTTAAAAAAACTTAACATATGGCATTACTCCCTGTTCCCATCGCTTGCACGGGAACATTCAGGGGCTTGGCCCAGCGCCAGTTACGCAAAGTCACTTCGATCGGGTGCATTTGCAGGCATTCGGTCGGGCATACTTCGACACATTTCTTGCAGGCGATGCAGGCATCGGCAACGACCGCGTGAATTTGCTTGGGCGCGCCGACAATGGCGTCGGTAGGACAGACTTTAAAGCAACGGGTACAACCGGTGCAGGTGTCTTCGCTGACTCGGGCAACCAGCAGCTCGGGTTCTTTTACGTCGCTTAAATCCAGGTCCAGGCCCAATAAAGCGGCGATTTGCTCAGCCAGCGCGCTACCGCCCGGAGGACACATCGTGGCAGGCGCATTGCCGTCGGCCAAGGCTTCGGCGGCAGGCCTGCAACCGGGAAAACCGCATTGGCCGCATTGCGAACCGGGCAGCAAGGCTTCCAGTTCATCGACAATCGGGCTGCTTTCAACTTTTAAATACTTGCCGGCAATACCCAGCAGCAAGCCTAGAAACAGCCCTAACAAGGTTAAACTTACAATGGCGGATAAAACATACATGGTTTATTTCCTGTAAATCATTTGCTGTAAAGCCCTGCAAAACCCATAAATGCCAGCGATAAAATCCCGGCGGTAATAAACGCAATCGGCGTGCCTGCAAACAATGTCGGAACGGCCATTAACGCCAAGCGCTCGCGCAAACCGGCAAATAACACCATCACCAGCGTAAAACCAAGCGCGGACCCGAAACCGAAAATCATGCTCTGCATAAAGCCGTATTGTTCTTGCACATTGAGTAAGGCCACGCCCAACACCGCGCAATTGGTGGTAATCAGCGGCAGGAAAATCCCCAGTATCTGATACAACACCGGGCTCGTTTTATGCACGACCATTTCGGTGAATTGCACCACGGCGGCAATCACCAGAATAAAAGCGAGTATGCGCAAAAACTGGATATTAAAAGGCGCCAGGATAAAGTGCTCCAGCATCCAACTGGTCATCGCCGCCAACGTCAGTACAAACGTGGTTGCCAAGCCCATGCTCAATGCCGAATCCAGTTTTTTCGAGACGCCCATAAACGGACACAGCCCGAGAAATTTAACCAGAACCACGTTGTTGACCAGAGCCGTGCCTAATAAAAGAAGAAGATATTCACTCACTGTGTTGTCCAGGCTGTTTTAAAGGCGATGCTGTTTATCAGACTCAAAGCATCAATTATGCCAATTACAGGCACAGCACATTTATCGGTCAAATATCCTGTAAAACATCCCAAAGCAGTGCATAAAGTCTGTTGGAAGTAATACATACCGACATCGATAAAAATATCTGTGTCGCAAACCCTACAATGCCTCTCGAATTGTTATTCGCTAGCCGGATGCTGTTGTTCCTGAGTTCAAAGCAAGCTTTATATAACAATGAACTTTAGCCGGTAGGACGGACCGTGCGCCTGACCGCCGCACTGAAATTCGACGCTTAACTGACATGCTCCGGCTCGCCCTCCGTTAAGGCGCGGCTTGCCAAGCCCGCTGCGCAATAACCGTCTGTTACCTCGTTTCCCTGCGCATTGATGTTGGCTCCATATTTGCTTAAGTAATTTTATAGCCCTCTTACACTCTGCTAAACACTTATGAAAAAAACTTCATTGCGATTTTTACAAACGCATACCAACATAGCGAACGTCATCGGCGAACTTGCACCTGATTTATTCGGTGAAGGCTATGGCGACAAGATGCTGTACAGCTTGTTTGCCGAAACGGTTGAACAGGTGCCGATAGCCATTTCCATTACCGATAAGAAAGCCAAAATTCTTTATGTCAATCAAGAATTTTGCCGGGTCACCGGCTACCGGCCTGAAGATATTCTGGGCGAAAACGAATCCTTATTATCGGACAAGCACACCCCTAAAGAGGTGTATCACGATTTATGGCGCACCATCAGCAGCAAGAAAATATGGCGCGGCACCTTGTGCAACCGGCATAAATCCGGCCAGCGTTATCTGTCCGATTTGACCATTGCGCCGATGTTAAATGAAACCGGGGCGATCACTCATTACATCGGCATGCACAGGGATATTACCCAGTCCTACGAATCCGAAAAAAAGGTCATCAACCAAAAATTATTGATCGAGTCGGTCATCAATTCATCGCCCATCGCCATGGTTGTCATTGACGATCAAGACCGGGTTATCCTGGATAATCATAACTACAAAGCGCTGGTCAGCGATCTTGATAAAGGCGAGCCGGCAGCTTATTTTTTGCGCTTGCTGCGCGAGGAAATGGGCGATTTGTGGTCGCAGCTGCAAAGCAAGGAACAGGGCTTTAATAACCGCGAGTTTAAAATAGACAGCAAGGGCAGCCAGCGAACCCGCTGGTTTTCTTGCGCCGGAAACTGGTTTATCGAGAACGAAGTCAATGCCGACGCCTTTTTTGAGAATGCATCGAAACAATACCTGATACTGACTTTAACAGACATCACCCGGCAACGCAGACAGATGGAAGAGCTGCATATTCAGACCTTAAAAACCATTATGGCTGAGGATGAGCGGGTGCGCGGCATCAGGGAAACATTGCTGGGCGCAATGCACCAAATTCAAATGCCGATGAACCAAATCAGGGCGGCCGAGCAAATTTTACGGCATAGGCGGGACGATCAACACGCCGGTCTGTTACAAATCCTGCAACAAATTCAGCAATCCGGGGAAGAAGCCGTTGCGACCATGCAAAAATGTATTCCCGAGATTCTGCAAACAGCGGTTATTCCTGTTAACATCAACCAGATTCTGCATGAAGTCTTGTTGCTCAATAACCAACGGATCTGTAGTAACGATATAGAGGTGCATTGGCAACCCTTGTCGAAATTGCCGACCATGCTCGGTTCCGAGAACCGCCTGCGCATCTTATTCAAACAATTAATAGACAATGCGATTGAAGCGATCTGCGAGTCGGATAGCCCGGAACAGCGGCTTAAGATCACTACCGATACCGACGCCGACCTGATTTACGTCAGCATTGAAGACAGCGGCGTCGGCATTCCGGTCGAAAAGCGCGCCAAAGTATTCGAACCTTTTTATACCACCCGCGCCATGGGCGGCAACCAGGCCGGCATGGGACTGGTGATGGCCAAGGAGATTGTCAACCAGCATCAGGGCTTTATCGAAATAGACCCGGACTGCGACCACGGCTGCCGGTTCAAAATCAGTTTTCCTCTGCATCGGCAGGTATTTAAGGGGATAAACAATGACTGAGCGCATACAACTGATCGAAGCTGAACTTGATACTTTGTATATCATCAGTCAAGTATTAAACAGCACCCACGATTTGCATGCCAAATTACAGGCGGTTTTGGAGATACTGCACAAACGGTCGGGCATGCGTTCCGGCATGATAACGCTGCGGGAAATTGAAAGTAACAGCATGATTGTCAGCGTCGTCCACACCAACGGCGCAGGTAAATTTACCGAGCCGGTCCGCTACAATCCCGGCGAAGGCTTGATGGGCGCCATACTGGATGAAGGCAGCACCATCGTCATTGAAAAAGTATCCGAAGAACCGCGTTTTCTAGGTCGTCTGGGATTGTACGATCCCGAACTGCCGTTTATCGGCTCGCCGATTTATATAGAAGAAGGCGACACCATCGGCGTGCTGGCCGCCCAACCGGACAACAGCCAGTTTCTGGGCGAGCGCGCCCGTTTTATGGAGATGATCGCCAACCTGATCGCGCAAAGCGTCAAAATGTTGCGGGTCATCGAACGCAAACAGCGCCATCTGCTCAGCGAACGGGATCAACTCAAACAAGCGTTGATCAAGAACTACAGCTTCGAAAACATCATCGGGCATTCGCCGCCGATGTTGAAAGTGTTCGACCTGATTCGTCAGGTTGCAAAATGGAATACCACCGTTTTAATCCGCGGCGAATCAGGCACCGGTAAAGAAGTGGTCGCCAATGCGATTCACTTTAACTCGGGCTGTTCCGGCGGACCGTTTTTAAAACTCAATTGCGCCGCCCTGCCCGACACCTTGTTGGAATCCGAATTATTCGGCCACGAAAAAGGCGCGTTCAGCGGCGCGGTCAGCCAACGCAAAGGCCGTTTTGAACTGGCCGATAACGGCACCCTGTTTCTCGATGAAATCGGCGAGATTTCCGCATCGTTCCAAGCCAAACTGCTGCGCGTATTGCAGGAAGGCGAATTCGAGCGGGTCGGCGGCACCCAAACCATCAAAGTAAATGTCCGCATCATTGCCGCAACCAACCGCGACCTTGAAGAGGAAGTGACCAAAGGCGAATTTAGGGAAGACTTGTATTACCGTCTTAACGTGATGCCGGTGCAGATGCCTGCCTTGCGCGACAGGACCGAGGACATTCCGCAGCTGTCCGAATTCCTGCTCGGCAGAATTTCGCAGCAGCAAGGCGGTCGGCCCTTGGAAATCAAGGAAAGCGCGATCCGCATATTGATGAAGCACAGCTGGCCCGGCAACGTCCGCGAACTGGCAAACCGGCTGGAACGCGCCGCGATCATGAGCCAAAACGGCATCATCGACCGCGACGTGATGGTCAGCACCGGCCTGGAAGACGAAATCGGCACGGCTATCAGTCATAAGCCGCAAAAATCACCCGCGATTGATTTTAACGATGAAAACATGGACGACCGCGAACGGGTCATCGCCGCGCTGGAACAAAGCGGCTGGGTGCAAGCCAAAGCCGCGCGCCTGTTGAACATGACGCCAAGGCAAATCGCTTACCGGATTTTGACCTTGGATATAACCATGAAGCAAATTTAAGGAATCTTTGAGCAGGTTTTTCACCACGAGACACGAAGCCCTCTCCAGCGGGAGAGGGTTGGGTGAGGGGAATCTAAACATAAGGAAAATGCTTATTTATATCCCCTCATCCCAACCTTCTCCCTGAGGGAGAAGGAGCAAATGTCGCCTTACTAACTCCGGACTCTATAATTCCCCAAAGCATTTGGAGCAGCAATGACTATTTTATATGTACAACACGATTACGCCGTCTTCGGCTTTGGCGAAACCCGACAAGAAGCTATCGAGATGGCGGCGCAATGGTTAAAAGATGAAACCGGCAAACAAGGCTGTTCAGTCGATTATGCAGAAAGCTTATTGGTAAGCTCGCCCAAACCCGGACAAATGGCGCTCTACCAAACCGATGAACATATTCCCGGCGATGCGGAAAACTGGGGCGGCGAAGAGCTTTTGGATTGGTATCATGATGTAGCTTGAGCGCCATTTGTCCGGGCTTGGAACCCTACTACGCTTTTGCATTACCTTCCTCTGCCGCTCTGCGATACCAATAAGCGGCTTTGGTATTATCCTGTGCCACGCCTTGGCCGGATTGGAATTTAAGCGCCAGATTGTATTGCGCATGGGCATTGCCTTGTTCAGCTGCTTTGAGATACCAGGAAACCGCTTCAGCATAGTCCTGCGTGACATATTGGCCCTGATCATACATAAGACCCAAATTAAACTGAGCCTTTGCGTGACCGAGTTCTGCCGATTGCCGGTAAAGTGAAAAAGCTTCTGCATGCCGCCCCCGATCATTCAGGTCGCATGCACGCTGAAACAGAGCGTCGCTATCAGTGCTCGATGGCGGCGGCTGCGTGTCTTGCTGCTGTCGTTGTCGCTGTTGTTCAGTTGCTTTGCCGGTATCGTGGAACGGCGCCTTTTCACTCTGCTGCCTGGCTTTGGCTTCCTGCTCCCGAATCCAGGCATTATGTCCTGCGCGCTTAACCGGGTCTATTAAGACGGCATAGGAAACATTCACCAGTCTAATGACTCTTTCAGCTTCCTCGGTGCTGCCCTGGAATTTATCGGGGTGGAACGTTTGACACAGGGCTTTATAGGCCGCTTTGATGACACTGGCGGGTGCGTCTCTTGTAACCTTCAGGTTATCGTAGTGGGTACGTATGTTAGCCATAGAACTTGTTTTTGTAGTTTTTTACCGTGAACGAAAATCGTGGCGATTATAACCGGTTCTGTCGCACATTAACCGCAAAAACGCATGCGTCGGATATGCAGATATTGGGTAGTGCAGTGAGCTTGATTGTTACACCGTTGGAGCGATTACTTTTTTGCGTTTAGTCTTGTAGGTTGGGCAACAGCTTTTTGTTGCCCAACGTTGCGGCGTCCAGTGATGTTACGGGCTGGATAAACCCAAAATCCATCTCCATATTAAAGCTTCGAAATGTTGGGCATAAAAATCATGTCTAACCTACATGGCGGTATTATGATGTGGTTTGAGGTTAGCGTTATCCCATTTATTAATCAACGGGATATAATGTAATTCAACCGAACCCCAAGCGAGTACAAAGCCATGAGCGTTGATTACCACAACATGATTACCATTGAACCCGGCAAACGTAGCGGCAAGCCGTGCATCAGAGGTTTACGGATTACCGTTTATGATGTGCTTTCCTGGCTGGCCGATGGCATGAGCCGCACTGAAATTGTCGAAGACTTCCCGGAATTAACGGATGACGATATTACCGCCTGCCTGCAATTTGCAGCCGATAGGGAGCGGCAATCTGTAATCATCAAAGCGTTATGAAGCTATTGCTTGACGAAAACCTGTCACGGCGAATCGTTCCATTCATCCAAGACAGCTACCCCGGCTCAACTCAGGTGACTTTGATCGGTCTGGAGCATGTCAATGATAGTGTCATTCGCCAGTATGCCATTGATAACGACTACATCATCGCCACACAGGATGCCGATTTTTACGAAATGGGCCTGATTCATGGGCAACCTCCCAAGATTGTTTGGCTCAAGATGGGCAATCATTCGAAAACGACGACTATCAAAACCTTGCTAGACAATAAGCAAGCCATTGAACAAGCTTTAATTATCGACAATAAAGCTTGTATTGAGATTGTGTAGTACGCACCCTATACCCAAAAACTGGAGCGAAGAAGAGCTTTTTGATTGGTATTACGATGTGGTTTGAGGTTGGAGCGATTACTTTTTTGTGTTTAGCCATGTATCGCGGTCAATGTCGGCTTGTCTTAACAGCCTTTTCAATAAATCAACGCTGATTTCCTGTTTGTGCGGGTTTGGCAAAGTTAATACCAAGTCGCCTTTTACCATGTAAGGGTGTTTGCCACCTTCGTAGGGCCCGATAAATCCAAGTGCTTTTAAGGTAACGGCTAATTCGCGCCATGAAATTGGGCTTAACTTAGGCAACTTTCATTTCCTTGGGTGTTGTTACCTTATAACCGTTTATTGCGGGTATATCCATGCCTTGGCTATTGCGGACAAGTATCCAACCCTCCAGGTTCTCGGTTAAATTGTCCCGGCATTCTTCCAATGTTTTACCCGTTGCCCAAACACCTTTTAGCTCGGGTATTTCGCCATAGTATGGCTCTTCGTCTTCGATTATTTCGTAGTGCGCGTTTTTCATCGCGGCGGTTATGTATTCGCTGATCATGTCTTTCCTTTGAATTATTGTTACAACAAATCGAAATGATTATGCCTGTATTATAAATACGCTTAACCTGCGTGGTTATGCCGGTTATCCAGTTACCCCCATGTTTCGCGTATGCGATTATTAGGAGCTTTTATCGATTTTGATTTCTTGCCCATTTTTCAAATGATTTTGTATTTTCAATAATCATATTTGCATGGTCATTTGTAGTATTTGAGAAAGCTTTCTCTCCAGCACCTTCATATACGTTTAAAGTCCAATCAAGAGCATAACCTTTACGGAAAGTGTATTCGGCAGGGCCAGTCTTAGGGTTATTTTGTTCAGGAATTTCATACTCCACAATTCGTCTCTTGGCCTTTTCTATGTTTTTTGATTTATTAGAGTCTTGTTCATGCCCTATATCACCGAAAATTTTTTTATATTGGCCGATGTAATCCATGCTTAAAATAAAATATTCACAAGCACGAGTAAAGGAACAGCCTGACCATACTTGTGATGACTCACCAATATAAGCATCTTCAATAGCACTACCAATCCAAATGCTATTGGAGTCATTAATCAAATCACCATAGCCAATTGCGCCTCTGAGCGCAGCCTTATGCCCAGCAAATCCACTACATAATAAATTATGAGAGGCCGCTACTATTCTCAAGAAATGGTCAAATGAATTGCCATTCGCAAACAAAATTATACTGTCTGAAACAATCCGATATTCAATGCTTTGGGGTCCAAAATCAGGGACATATAAATCTTGTCCATTTCTTTGGATGATTTTGCCTTTCAATGCAGCCGCGTGCTGTATTTGAGGTAAGAGACCGCGGATATATAACTGGTATATGCCTGCTGTGCCTCGCTCTTTTCTTAAGACTTTGAACGCTAAAAAATCAAACATTGCTACAAACGAGTTTATTGGATTCAATGTGTCATTCACTGTCAATTTTCCCCTGGATTTGATCAAACTCGCTATCAGTCCACTGCCCGAAAAGAAAATCCAAGTCGTGGTATTCCTGAGTGAAATGCTTCTTTTTATACAGCCCTGTATGTTCTTTCAATACATCAAGCACCAACTGATTAACACTCTTTCCGCTTGCTTGCGCTTGCTGTTTAAGGGTTATTGCCAGATCGGGATCGATTCCGCGTATAGACAGGTTGCTCATGTTTGCTCCTTGTTATAAGTGAATGCAGCTTGCCAGCATGTTATGAATGCACTGGTTGTTTGTCAACAAGGCATGAAATTACAGCCTTTTCACTCCCAAACCATTGTCCCATTAATTACAAAACCTGAAAACATGACTGTTGCGTTTGCAACAATAACACTCATCATTCAAAACAATAGCCAAATAAATCAACACTATAAAATAAAATAACGCCATTGGCATGACCTGTGCATTTGCTTTAGTAAACGCAACTTAACGAGGTCAGATACGATGCAATTACCAGTATTAAGTGATGCTCCGGCATCAAAGGGCGGCTGCTCAGCCAGTTCATGCGGTACAACCGACAATCAAATGGATTCATTGCCTGATTCGATACGGGAGAAGGTACAGAACCATCCGTGTTATTCGGAAGATGCCCATCATTACTTCGCCAGAATGCATGTTGCTGTGGCTCCGGCTTGTAACATCCAGTGCCATTACTGTAATCGTAAATACGATTGCAGCAATGAATCGCGTCCCGGCGTGGTTTCCGAAGTGCTGACGCCGGATCAGGCGGTTAAAAAAACCATGGCGGTGGCGGCTACTATTCCGCAAATGACCGTTCTGGGTATCGCCGGCCCCGGCGATCCGTTAGCCAATCCCGAACGTACCTTTGAAACGTTCCGCCGTTTAAGCGAAGAAGCGCCGGACATCAAATTATGCGTATCAACGAACGGCCTTGCGCTGCCCGATTCGGTAGAGGAATTGTCCAAGCACAATATCGATCACGTCACTATCACCATCAATTGCGTCGACCCTGAAATCGGCGCGAAGATTTATCCGTGGATTTACTGGAACAATAAACGCATTACCGGCGTAAAAGCCGCAAAAATCCTGATTCAACAGCAACAAAAAGGCCTGGAAATGCTGATTGCCAAAGGCATTTTGGTTAAGGTCAACTCGGTGATGATCCCCGGTATAAACGACCAGCATTTGGCGGAAGTGAGCCGCGTGGTTAAATCCAAAGGCGCATTTTTGCACAACGTGATGCCGCTGATTGCCGAAGCCGAACACGGCACTTTCTACGGCGTGATGGGGCAACGCGGCCCTACCCCCGATGAACTGCAAGACCTGCAAGACAGCTGCTCCGGCGATATGAACATGATGCGCCATTGCCGTCAATGCCGCGCCGATGCGGTGGGCTTGTTGGGCGAAGATCGGGGCGACGAGTTTACGCTGGACAAGATTGAAGAGATGGACATCGACTATCAGGCGGCGATGGAAAAACGCAAGGTGATTCATGTCGCCATACAGGCTGAGATGGACAGTAAACGGCTGGAAAAAGCCCAAAAGGCACAGCAGCTTAAAGAAGAACCCAAGCTCACGACGCGCCCGGTATTGATGGCCGTAGCCACCAGCGGCCAAGGCGTCATTAACATGCACTTCGGTCATGCCAAAGAGTTCCTGATTTATGAAGCCTCGCCGGACGGCGTGCGCTTTATCAGTCATCGCAAAGCCGATCAATATTGCGGCGGCGACAGCACCTGCGGCGACGGCGAAAGCGTTTTGCAACTGACGATCCGCGCTTTGGCAGGATGCGAAGCGGTGCTGTGTTCCAAAGTCGGCTATGAACCTTGGGAGCAACTTGAAGCGGCCGGAATCGCGCCGAACGGCGAACATGCAATGGAACCCATCGAAGAAGCGGTAATGGCTGTTTACAAAGAGATGGCGGCCGCGGGTAAGTTGGATGAGGCTAACAATTCAGTCAGGGCCAGTGCGTAATTTAACGTCACAAAGCCGGCCGGGGCATGTTGCCCCGGCCGAAACGTTTGAGATTGGTTAAATAGCTCAGACATCGCAGAAACATTAGGGACGGGGTTGCAAACCCCGTCCCGCCCTAGGCTAACGATTCAGTCAGGGCCAGTGGTTAGCGGTAACTCCGTAAAAACATTTCACCACGAAGACACGAAGAGCACGAAGTTTTTTCCTCTAGCTAAGCTTCGTGAACTTCGCGTCTTCGTGGTGAATTAATCTCTTTAAGACGATGTGCATGTTGTTACCGCAGTCCACGGTTCTACATTTTCACACGATAGTATTTTAGGAGCCTGTCATGGCAGTAAAAATTATTGAATCCTGCGTTAATTGCTATGCTTGCGAACCGGTTTGTCCAAGTAAAGCCATTTATGAGGCTAAACCGCATTTTTTGGTTAACAGCAAAAAATGCACCGAATGCGAGGGCGACTTCCCTGTCTATCAATGTGCCAGTATTTGCCCTATTGAAGGTGCGATATTAAATTCATTGGGCGAACCGATTAACTTGCCCGGCTCTTTAACCGGTATTCCGCCGGAAAGAATGGCGGAAGCAATGGCCGAGTTACAGGGCCACTGATTGGGGCGTATCCGATGGCTACTGTCACTTTCTACGAAAAGCCCGGCTGCATTAACAATGCCCGGCAAAAGAAATTGTTAGCCGCAGCGGGCCATGAAGTTGTGGCGCTGAATTTATTGACTGAAACTTGGCAGCCTGAGCGCTTGCGCAGTTTTTTCGGTAAATTGGCGGTCAGGAATTGGTTCAATTACAGCGCCCCGGCCATCAAACAGGGCGACATTGAACCTGAGAGCCTAAACGAACAAGAAGCCCTAGCGCTAATGGTGAAAAATCCGTTGTTAATACGCCGCCCGTTAATGCAAGTCGGCGATAGAACGATGGCGGGATTCGATCAGTACGCGGTCGATAACTGGATCGGCTTAAAAGAAACCAAGAGCTATCAGGATATGGAAAGCTGCCCTCGCCCGCTTGCACAAGCAAGTTGCGGCCATGAGTAAACCTCCGGTCTTATCGATTGACGGCGTACCGCAAGCCGTCACGCTATCCGAACGCGTTCATTGGATAGGCGCGCTCGATCCGTCGCTGCGCACCTTCGATATCATCTTAAAAACCGCCAACGGCACCAGCTACAACGCTTATGTGGTCAGGGGCAGCGAAGGCGTCGCGGTCATCGATACCGTCAAGGAAAATTTTGCCGATGATTTTTTCGCCCGTTTGGAATCGGTAGCCCGCTATGACGAAATCAAAGTCATCGTCCTGAATCATCTCGAACCCGATCATACCGGCGCACTGCCGGAACTGATGCGCCGCGCGCCGCAAGCTCAGCTGTACATTTCCCAGAAAGCGCAATCCATGCTCAAAGCCCTGCTAAAACAGGATGCCTTCGATTTTACCCCGGTCTTTACCGGCGACACCGTCTCGCTGGGCGATCGCACCTTAACGTTTTTGCACACCCCCTATTTGCATTGGCCGGATACCCAATGCACTTATTTAATCGAAGAAAAAACCCTGTTTTCAGGCGATGTGTTCGGCTGTCATTTTTGCGATGCGCGACTGTTTAACGATGAAGTCGGCGATTTTCGCTTTTCGTTCGAATATTACTACGCCCACATCATGCGGCCGTTTAAAGAGTATGTAAATCGGGCGCTGGTCCTGATTGAACCCTTGCTGCCGCTCAATAAAATCCTGCCTGCGCATGGCCCGCTGTTGCGCGACCAACCGCAACGCTATGTGCAGCGCTATCGCGAATTATCGACCTCGGCCCTGCAAAGCGAAATCAGTGTCGGCGAAAAGACCCTGTTGATTTTTTATATCAGTTCCTACGGCAATACGCGGCGCATGGCCGAAGCGATTTATGAAGGCGCGATGGCGGTGGAGCATGTGCGGGTCTCGTTATACGACCTGGAAGGCAGTGAAATTGCGCCGTTCGTCGATCTAATAGAAGGCGCCGACGGCATCCTGTTCGGCACGCCGACCATCAACGGCGATGCGGTTAAACCGGTGTGGGATTTATTGTCCTCATTGGCTGTCATCAATCTCAAATCCAAACTGGGCGGCGTTTTCGGCTCCTACGGCTGGACCGGCGAAGGCGTGAAAATGGTTGAAGATCGCTTGCGCGGTCTCAAATTGCGTGTGCCCATTCCGGGGATACGCATTAAGTTAATTCCGACAGAAGAAGAAATCGAAATCTGTCGCGAATTCGGGCATGAAATGGCACAGGACCTAATGGGTTTAAGACAACCCAAAACGATCGATATGGCCGATCTTGCTTAGTATTTTTTGGCTACCAACTTAAGTCGGAGTGTCAGGTTAAGCCGTTCGTGGTGAGCTTGTCGAACCATGAATGGCATAACCGTCCACCCTTCGACAAGCTCAGGGCGAACGGTTATGCCTTGCTACTTGTCCCGCCTTAAATAGGTAACCGTATTTTTTTAACACATCAGGAGAGTAGCAATGGCGAAAGCGTCAATTACCTTTGAAGACATTAACATCACTGTTTCGGCGCCTGCGGGCACCCGGGTGATCGAGATTTCCGAAAAGGTCGGTTCAGGTATTACTTACGGCTGCCGCGAAGGCGACTGCGGCACCTGCATTATGAAAGTAACCGAAGGCTGGAACAATCTGGCCGAGCCGTCTGTGCTTGAAGATAAAGTCCTGCGCGAAAACATGGCCGGTAAACATAATCGACTGGCATGCCAGGCGCAGGTGCTGGGCGGAACCATTAAGGTCCGGCCGGTTTAAAAAACATGTTTCTGGTTTCCATGCTTTTTGCGTAATGCCATTCCGTAGGAGCGGGCCGCGCCCGCGACATTCCGGCAACGACTGCCGGAATGTCATGCGTTGATCGCGGGCATGGCCCGCTCCTACAAAACTTAACATAGATGGTCGCGCTTTCGCATGGAAATGCAGATAAGAATTATCGTCGATGGATCCGCTCGCGGAGACATGCGACAACACATCACACTCATAAGGAGTAAATCATGGCTTTAGTTACCTTTTCAAACCCCGAATACCGGGATAAAACCGTCTACGCCGTCGCGGGCAGTCATACCGAAACATTATTAAAACTGGCTCGTGAAAACAAAATCCCGATCAATTACGAATGCGAAGACGGCGAATGCGGCACCTGCCTGGTCAAAGTCAGCAGCGTCGATAAAAAACACCAGCGCATGGGCGGCCCGTTAACCGAAAAAGAAAAAGAAGTGCTGCGCGTTAGCGGCAAAATCAGCAAAGAAGAAATGGAAAAAATGATTGTTGACGACATTCCGTCGCCCTGGCGCCTGGCTTGCCAGATGATCGTCAGGGATGAAGATATTCTGGTCGAATATTAATCATGTCTGCCGCACTCCAACTCCAGGATAGCCGGGAGCGGATTTATGCCCGGCTAAAGCCCGAGGCCATGATCAGTCCCAATCATGAGTGGCTGGCCTGCATGATGGCCAGTTGGTGTGCCGGGCAAGGCGTTTTGCCCGACTATATGGGATTGGAGCGCGAGCAGTTTAATGACTTAACAAACCGTCTTTTTCCCGGCAGCAGCATTCCGGAACGCGCGGCATCGGGCAGCAAGCTGGACTTTAGCCGAATGCTGGAAAAAGATGACCTAGTTAACCTGCTCAAGCATTTCAGTAACCCGGATATTATCGAAATAGACTGGGTGATAGGCGTTATCGTAGCCGGCAGTCTGGGCAGCGATCACTTATGGCAGGATTTAGGACTCTGGTCCCGCTCGCAATTGAGCGCCATGCTGCAATACAACTTTCCCGAATTAGCCGCAAAAAACGACAAGGACATGAAATGGAAAAAATTCCTGTACAAGCAGCTCTGCGAAGCGGAAGGCTTGTACCTGTGTCGAGTACCTTCTTGCGAAGTATGTATCGACTATCCCAAATGTTACGGTTCCGAAGAATAGAGTCTAGCGCTCGATTTATACATCAGCGTTGCATAAACAAACGGCATCGTTTGCGCTGATCCTGCATGCATAAACTCATCGTTCCCACGCTCTGCGTGGGAATGCAGCCTGAACCGCTCTGCGGTTCGGGACGCTGGAGCGTCGCGACTGGGCTACCACGCAGAATGCTCGTCGTTATACACAAGTACTACGGCTGGACGTGGGCATTTTACCTGGTTCAAGCAGCCAACCGGTTCCGGCGACTCGTCTAATCGCTTGGGTTGGGCGACGAACGCACCCTGAAATTCGGCATAGCCGACACGTAACAATCTCAATCATAAATAAAAATTAGGCTTGCATCATGTTAAATGAGATGAAAACCCCCAGTCTGTTAACGATCAAAATGCGTTTTACGATCATTTTGAGCACCTTGGTCATCGGCTTTTCATTGTTCGGTTTCGCAACCTTCAAAGCCATGAATACACTGAATGTTAATGGCCCCATTTATCAACGCATTGTCCAGGGCAAAGACATTATTGCCGATATTCTGCCGCCGCCTGAGTACATCATCGAATCCTATCTGGTCGCCTTGCAATTAACCCAAGCCGTCGACCCCGCTGAAATCAGCGCCCTGATAACGCGTTTTCAAATATTAAAAACGGAATACGAGTCCCGCCATCGTTACTGGCTAGGCCAAGCGTTGGAACAGCAGCTCCATGCCCCCCTGCTTCAAACCTCTTACCAGGCGGCGCAAGCCTTTTATACCGAAGCCGAGCATCATTTCCTGCCTGCCGTTCAGACAGGAGACCGCAACGCATCGCAGACCAGCCAGCAAAAAATGCGCCGCGCCTACGAACAGCACCGTAACGCTATCGATGCCGCGGTGCAGCTTACCACGGCTCGCAATGCAGGCGATGAGACGCAGGCTCGAAACACCATCCATTTATACGGCATCATCCTAATCGGCATTTTCGCTTTCAGCGTTGCAGCGGCCATAGCATTAACAGCATTAATCAGTCGAGGCATTATTCGTCAATTGGGCGGCGAACCCAACGATGTGGCTAATTTGGCCGGAAACATCGCTGCCGGCAAACTGGATAACGCCATCGCGCTTAAACAAAACGATAGCGGCAGTTTGCTGGCAACCATGAAAAACATGCAGCAACAACTGCTTGAGCGCATAACCGCGGATCGCCAAATAGCCAACGAAGCCCTGCGCATCAAGACCGCCCTGGATAGCATCAGTTCAAACGTGATGGTAGCCGATAACGAGCACACGATCATCTACATGAACCCGGCGGTGCATAATATGATGAGGAGGGCCGAAACCGACATCCGCAAATCCATTCCGCATTTCGATTCCGCCGCGCTCATGGGTTCGCGCATCGATTCTTTTCATGAAAACCCGGAGCACCAAAAAAAATTACTGACGCAATTGAATTCGACTTTCCGTAGCGAGATTACCATTGCCGGACGCACTTTCTATCTGGTTGCCAACCCTATCAATAACGAACGCGGCGAGAGACTCGGGGTCGTGGTGGAATGGAAAGACCGAACCGCCGAAGTCGGCATTGAACAGGAAATCGCCAACGTAGTGGATGCCGCCGTACGAGGCGATTTCACCCAGCGCTTCGACTTACAGGACAAGGAAGGCTTCTTCCGCGAACTGAGCATCGGCATCAACCAACTGATGCAAACCAGCGAATCCGGACTCAATGAAGTGGTGCGCGTCCTTGAAGCCCTGTCCCGCGGCGACCTGACCGAAACCATCGCCACCGACTATTCCGGCACCTTCGGACAACTCAAGGATGACGCCAATATGACCGTAGAAAAACTTAAAGCGATTATTAACCAAATCAAGAATACCACCGACAGCATTAACACCGCGTCTCAGGAAATCGCCGCCGGCAACAACGATTTATCTAATCGCACCGAGGAGCAAGCCGCCAGCCTGCAACAAACCGCCGCCAGCATGGAAGAGTTGACCTCCGCCGTGCAGCATAATGCGGCAAACGCCCAACAGGCCAACCGGCTTGCCGCTGACGCGTCCGACATCGCCGGCAAAGGCGTTGAAGTGATCGGCCAGGTCGTCATGACGATGAACGACATCAACGAATCCTCGCATAAGATCGGCGACATTATCTCGGTGATCGACGACATCGCTTTCCAGACCAATATTCTCGCCCTCAACGCCGCGGTGGAAGCCGCCCGAGCCGGAGATCAAGGCAAGGGCTTTGCGGTGGTGGCGGTAGAAGTGCGCAACCTTGCGCAACGCGCCGCGACCGCCGCCGGGGAAATTAAAGACCTGATTAACGACTCGGTAGGCAAAGTTTCGGGCGGCAGCAAGCTGGTCGCCCAAGCGGGGCTGACGATGGAAGAAATCGTCAGCTCGGTGCGCGGCGTTACCGATATTATGGCTGAAATCACCGCCGCCTCCGCCGAACAAAGTTCCGGTATCGAGCAGGTCAATCAAGCCATCGCTCAAATGGATACCGTAACCCAACAAAATGCGGCCTTGGTAGAACACGCCGCGGCGGCAGCGGAATCCCTGGAAGAACAGGCGCGAGGCCTGACCATGACCATGAGCAGCTTTAAAGTGGACGGTAACGCGCATAATTTGGTCCGCTCGTTTCATTCGCTTCCTGCCCCCGGAGCAATGACACGGGTCAGACCCTATGCGGCTAAAAACTCACCGGCCAAGCTGCAATTACAGCCTGCGGGTACTGACGATTGGCAAGAGTTTTAATCGCCTTTATCGGTATGGCGCGCCGTGGGGGCGAAGGAGCTCGCCTGAATCATGCCCGACATAGCAACTGATGCACGCACTGTCCACGAAAAAACAGAGGGCCGTTGTTTCCCGGCTTACGGCATGCATCTTTCTAATCTTGACGCTGGGCTTTATTTATCTTGATTAGCTAGATCAACCGTAGAGACGCGATAAATCGCGTCTCTACAGATCGAATATTTTGTCTCTGGTGAAGCATCTTACTAATCAGGTTTTTTGTTTAAATAAACAATATGCCAACCGGTCAGCATGTTGACATTGCAATATACCGAACAGTATAGTGCCAATCAACCTGCTTTCCTTTGCCCTCGCCCATGCCCTTAAATCTGCAAGAAAAAATCCTGCAAGCCGCATCAGAGCTGTTTTATAACCAAGGCATCAGGGCAACCGGCGTCGATGCCGTTGTCAAAGCGGCAAACACCACCCAAATGAGCCTGTATAAATACTTCCCATCCAAGGCCGCTACGCCCAAGGCTAAAGGGAAGCTTGGGCGATATTCCCGACACCTCTTCATCAACCAATAACTCCGCGGAGGAGCAATGAGTGAATTTTTCCATGAAGGCAGCCGTCAACTGCAAGACCGTTTCGAGACCCGGCCCATGGCCGACCGTCTGGTCGATGCGATTGTCAGCGGCCAAATCAGCCCCGAAGACAAGGCGTTTATCGAAGAACAAAACATGTTTTTCTTCGCCACCGTCGATCGGGAAGGACGGCCTAACTGTTCCTACAAAGGCGGCAGCGTCGGCTTGGTCAAGGTTATCGATGAACAAACCCTGGCTTTTCCGCTTTACGACGGCAGCGGCATGTACCTGTCGGCGGGCAATGTATTGGTTAACGAGCATGTCAGCCTGTTGTTCGTCGACTTTCAGCGCCAAGCCCGTCTTCGTTTAAACGGCAGCGCTTTCATTCAGGACGACGATCCTTTGCAACATCACTGGCCCGAAGCGGAACTGGTGTTGCGGGTAACAGTGCGGGAAATGTTTCCCAACTGTCCGCGCTATATCCACAAGATGACCTTGGTCGAAGAGTCGTCGTTCGTTCCCAAACAACATTGCGAAACACCGGTGCCGGCCTGGAAGCGCCTGGAAGTCGTCGCCGACGTCTTGCCGCCCCGCGACGCGCATCTGGCCGGTAACGAACAGGATGCCGCGGCGGCGTTAAACCGCAACTAGCACTTAGGATTTTCTCGCGGACGCAGGGCGTGCCGTGCGCGCCCTACACCGGATGTCCTTAAATCAATAATACTTGTCGTTCTTACATCTGCCGATGCATTCTTGCCATATGCAAGTTTTCCTCGGCAGCTTTTTCATAGACATCGATCAGTCTTTGGCAATGCGCTTTTAAATCTTCCGCCTGTCTGCCGTAGAGATAGCTTTGGGACTCATATTGGCCCAGCAGTTTTTTGTGTTCGTCCGCTTTAACCTGCATTTCTTCAGCCGCTTCCTCATAGTGCTTCGCCAGCTCCTCATGATCGGCTTTGGTTTTCGCGTTTTGCAGGGCCAAATTCATATCCATCGGATGCGGATTCATTTCGGCGCAAGCGGCCAACAATCCAAGCGTTAAAAACAGGGTAACCAGTAACTTTGTTTTCATGGGTGTTCTCCGGAGAAGTTCAAGGCGGCAGCGTTTTTTCAGCTGATCATCAGGCAGGATAGGGAGTTCAGCGTCTTCAAACAATAAGCACGGCTACCTATTACCCTTAAATTCGCAGTTAGGCCAAGACAGACCTTCCAGGTTTTAAAAACCTGGAAGGTCTAACCGGCAAGTACACCGCGTGGGAATGCAGGCGAAGTTTTAGATTAATCTCGACTTACGCGCTTCCTGAACCTGCAAAACCAGGCTGTAGATAACCGGAAACACCAAAAGACTTAATATCAGCACCGTCAACATCCCGCCCATTGCCGGAGCGGCGATGCGCTGGGTGACATCGGCGCCTGCGCCGGTCGCCCACATAATCGGGATTAAGCCGACGATGTTGGCCAGCGAGGTAATCGCAACCGGCCGCACCCGCAAAGCGGTGGCGGCCTCGCTGGCGGCCCTGATTTCAGCGCCGGTCAAAGGAGCCTGTTTTTGCTCCCGCAGTTTATCGATTTCAATATCGATAAAACTCAACACCATGACGCCGGTTTCGGCCGCCGTCCCAGCAAGGGCGATAAAGCCGACATAAACCCCAATCGACAGATTAAACCCGAGCCAATACACCAGCCAGATACCGCCAATCAGGCTAAACGGGATGGTCAGCATGACGATGACAGGCTCGGTGATGTTGCGGAAAGCGCAATACAACAAGACAAAAATCAGCACCAGCGTAATCGGCACGACCCATGTTAAGCGCTCCGCCGCCCGTTCCATATATTCGAACTGGCCCGACCAGGCAACGGTATAACCGGCCGGTATGGCGACTTGCGCCGCCAGCTGTTGTTTCGCCAGCGCGACAAACCCGCCTATGTCGGAGGTCTTGATGTCGACATAAACCCAGGCATTGGGCCTGGCGTCTTCGGTCTTGATAGCATCGGCGCCGCGGGTGAATTTAATATCGGCGACCAGCGTCAACGGTATCTGGCTGCCGGTCGGCGTCGGGATTAACACCCGCCGCAACGCTTCCAGGTTGTCGCGCAGATCGCGCGGATAGCGCACATTGACCGGATAGCGCTCCAGGCCTTCAACGGTTTCGGTGATATTCATGCCGCCGATGGCGCTTTGGATGACGTCCTGCACATCGCCGGTGGTCAGTCCGTAACGCGCCGCCGCTTCCCGGTTGATGTCGAAATCCAGGAAATAACCGCCGACCGCCCGGTCGCCGTATGCCGACAGCGTTTCCGGCAAGGCCAGCATCGCCTGTTCGATTTGCAATGCCAGCGACTGCAAGACGTTCAAATCGGGGCCTGCAACCTTGATGCCTACCGGTGTTTTGATGCCGGTAGACAGCATGTCGATACGATTTTTAATCGGCATGGTCCAACTATTGGCCAAGCCCGGAAAATGAATGGCCTTGTCCATTTCATTCATCAATTGCCGGGCGGTCTTGCCGGGATCGGGCCATTGATCTTGAGGCTTTAGTTGCACGGTGGTTTCCACCATCATCAGCGGAGCGGCGTCGGTTGCGGTTTCCGCCCTGCCGATCTTGCCGAACACCTGCTGCACCTCGGGAAATGTTTTCAGTATCTTGTCGGTCTGTTGCAACAGTTCCTTGGCTTTGGTGATCGAGATACCGGGAAACGTGGTCGGCATGTAGAGAAGATCGCCTTCATACAAAGGCGGCATGAACTCGCTGCCGATTTTCGACAAGGGATATAGCGTCGATGCCATCAACAGCGCGGCCAGTATTATCGTTAGCCCCCGCCAGCGCATCGCCAGCTTCAAAACGGGTGCGTGAATGGCATGCAAAAAACGGTTGATCGGATTAAGCTGCTCGGGAATGATCTTGCCGCGGATAAAATAACCCATCAACACCGGCACCAAGGTAACCGTCAATATCGCTGCCGCCGCCATCGCGTAGGATTTGGTAAAAGCCAACGGACTGAACAATCGGCCTTCCTGCGCCTGCATCGCGATAATCGGCAGGAAGGATACGGTAATCACCAATAGCGAGAAAAACAGGCCGGAGCCTACTTCCTGCGATGCTTTGCCTATCGCCTGCCAGCGTTCTTTTGGGGTCAGTTCGGCCTGTTTTTTCTCGGCCGCTTCGGCAAGATGCTTGTGGGCATTCTCAACCATCACCACCGCGCCATCGACCATATCGCCAATCGCCAGCGCAATGCCGCCCAGCGACATGATATTGGCGTTGATGCCTTGCCATTTCATCACCATAAAGGCCATTAGAACGCCCAGCGGCAAGGTAATAATAATGACCAACGATGAGCGCAGGTGCAGCAAAAACAAGGCGACCAAGGCGCAAACAATAATGAGTTCCTGAATCAGCGCGGAATTGAGCGTGTCCACCGCGCGTTCGATCAAGCTGCCGCGATCGTAAACGGTGACGATCTCCACGCCTTCCGGCAGGCCCTTTTTTAATTCATCCAGTTTTTTCCGCACCTCCTGAATGGTCTTCTGGGCGTTTTCGCCGAAACGCATGATTACCACGCCGCCGGCCACTTCGCCTTCGCCGTTCAGCTCGGTCACGCCGCGGCGCAGTTCGGGGCCGATCTGGATAGCGCTCACATCCTGCAAGCGTATCGGCGTACCGTTGACATCGACGCCGACCGGGATGGTTTTAAGATCGGCGATGGATTTGATATAGCCCAAGCCCCTGACCATATACTCGGTTTCGCCCATTTCGAACAGACGGCCGCCGACATCGTTATTGGAACGCTTGATCGCGGTGATAACAGCCGATAACGGGATTTGATAGGCTTGCAGGGCGTTGGGATCGACTTCCACCTGATATTGCTTGACGTAACCGCCTACGGAAGCGACTTCGGACACCCCGGAAACGGTCTGCAACGGATAACGCAAATACCAGTCCTGGATAGAGCGCAGCTGGGCCAGATCGTGCCTGCCGCTTTTATCGACCAGCGCGTATTCGTAAATCCAGCCGACGCCGGTCGCATCGGGGCCTAATGTCGGCGTGATGCCCTGCGGCAAGCGGCCTTTAACATAGTTCAGATATTCCAGCACCCGCGACCTGGCCCAATATATATCGGTGCCGTCTTCGAAAATCACATAAACGAACGACAGGCCGAAAAAGGAATAACCGCGCACCACTTTGGCATGCGGCACGGCCAGCATCGCGGTGGTCAATGGATAGGTGACCTGGTTTTCGACCACCTGGGGCGACTGGTCGGCATAATCGGTAAATACGATGACCTGCACATCGGACAAATCCGGTATCGCATCCAGCGGCATGTTTTTAAACGACCAAAGCCCAGCCAAAGCCAGGATAATCGCACCCAGCAGCACCATAAATCGGTCTTTCAATGAACTATCGATAATCGCGCCAATCATGTTGCATTACCCCATGATGGCGCTCCAAGAGCGTGGCGGCGACTTCGCCTAAAGCGCCTACTTTTGAAACTAATCATGTCGATGCGCCCCCTGCTCCATAATCAGCCGGCTCGGCTCCGGCTGTTGCGGCGTAGACGGCTCCATCATTTTTGCGGTGGCTTCGCGCAACTTCGATTCGGAATCGATCAGGAACTGCGCGGACGTGACCACTTCTTCACCTTCTTTTAGTCCGTCAAGCACCGCAATCTCGTTATTTGACAATAAGCCGACGGTAATCTCCCGCGGTTCGAATTTACCTGCGCCGCGCACCACAAAAACCTGGGTTTTCGCCCCGGAACGGATAACCGCTTCGGATGGAATCACTACGGCATCGATTTGTTTACCGGCATAGATAGTCACGTCGGCGAACAGTTCGGGCTTTAACAAAAATTCAGCATTATCGAATACCAGGCGCACCTTGATGGTCCGGGTTTTCGCTTCGGCATACGGATAAATAAATGCCAGATGGCCGTTGAAAATGCGTCCCGGAACACCGGCCAGCTGCATTTCAACCGGGTCGCCGACCTTGACCCAAGGCAGCTCGTATTCGTAAATATCGGCATAAACCCAGACTTTTGACAGGTCGGCGATCATGTACAGCTCGGTTTCCGGCGTCACATATTGCCCTTCGCGGGCGCCTATATTAATCACGATGCCGTCCGCCGGGGTATGAATATGCAGGCTTTTTTTGATGTTCCGGTCATGGGTCAGATCGTGCAGTTGATGCGCAGGGACATCCAGCAGTTTTAAGCGTTCGCGCGAGCTGTTAACCAGTTCTTCCGCGCCCCGGCGGATGTCCTCGATCGGGCTTTTTTCCAGCACTTTAAGATTGTTTAAGGCCAGAATATATTCCTGCTGACCGGCAACCAGTTGCGGCGAATAAATGCTCAGTAAATCCTGATCCTTTTTGACCTGCTGCCCGGTTTTATCGACGCGCAGCGTCTCAATCCAGCCTTCGGTTTTGGGATGCAGGCGCACGATGCGTTCTTCATCATACGCCACGCGTCCGACCGCCCGAACAATATGGGAAAGTATGCTCCTTTTTGCTATAGCGGTACGCACGCCGATGTTTTGCACGGTAACCGCATCGATTTTGACGCTCCCTTTCGGCTCATCAGCCTCTGCATAAACCGGCACATAGTCCATGCCCATCGCATCTTTAGTCGGCGTCGGCGAGGTAACTTCGGGGTTCATCGGGTTACGGTAAAACAGGATTTTGCCTTGCTCAGTATGATTCTCTTCTGCAAATACCGGCGCGTAATCCATGCCCATCGCATCTTTTGCAGGCACCGGCGAAGTGACCGACGGATTCATCGGGCTGCGATAAAACAACGGTTTTTTTTGTTCCGGCAAGGCGCTGCGGGCTTGTTCCTTAACCGGTTTGGATGCGACAAGATAGCCGACGCCGACTCCTAAAATCAGCATCAATACAGCGGTAACGATTAACGGCCTATTCATAAATTTCCTCCTGGCCGACCGCCGCGCTTAATTGCGCCAGCGCTTGATTAGCTTCGGTAAAAGCTTTCCAGTACTGGGTTTCATATTCGAACAAGGTCATCTGGCTGCGCACCAGATTCAGGAAATCGACCTTGTTGACTTGGTAGCCGGCCAGCATCGAAGCCACGGTTTGTCTGGCCTGCGGCACAATGCCGGTGTCAAACAAGACCACCTGATCTTTGGCGCGCCGGTAATCGTTGTAGCCTTGCGAGATTTGCAAGCGAACCTTGTTCCATTGATCCTGTAGGGCGTATTTTTCCTGCATTAACTCGCTGGTGCGCTGGTCGACTGCCTTGGCCTGTTTTTGCGCGGCGAAAATCGGTACGTTCATGCTCAGGTTAAAACTCAACAGATCGGCGCGCCTGTCGCCGGAAGGCATATCGTCTCTGACGCCATATGAAGCGCCCAGATTAAAGTCAGGCAGCAGGTCTTTTTTGGCTAAATCCAATCGCGATTGCGCGGCATTAATGCCTTGGCGGCTGCCTTCCAAAGCCGCTCTCGCTGTTTCCGCCTGCTGATAAAGCTGGGTTTCCTGTTTAACGGTCGGCAATTGCAAATCAACCTTTTCCGGTAAACGCACCGCTTCATTAGCCGGTTTATCCAGCAACGCGTTCAGACTGGCGGCGGCATTGCGACGCGACGCTTTCAGCATCAATTGCTGATCGAGCAACTTGGATAACTCCAATTGCGCCAGCAATACATCCTGCTGCAAACCTTCGCCGACTTCATACTTGGTTCCGGCAATCTCGACAAATTGCCGCAACAAGGCATGGTTGCTGTCGACAATGTTTATTGCCCGATCCAGGTAAAAGATCAGCCACCACGTGGTTTTAACCTCGCTGAGTAAACGTCGGCGCACCTCGGCGACGTTTTGCGATGCGGCTTCCGCTTCAAAAGCCGCCGCTTGTTCGCGCAATGCTAACTTGCCGGGAAAAGGAAAAGATTGCGAAACGCCTGCGCCCAATTGCGTCATGTCTTCCTGACCGGCGCTAAAGGTATTAACCGGCAGGCTCATTGCGTTGAAGCTGATTTCAGGATCGGGCAAGGCGCCCATTTGCGAGGGAATTGCGGCCATCGCCTGAGCCCTGGCCTGCATCTGCGCCAAATCGGGATTATCCCGAACCGCCTGCTCGGTTGCGGCCTTTAATGTTAATACCTGCCCGATGACCGGCTCTTCGCCTGCCAATACGCAGGCGGAAAACAGTAGGGTCAAGCCAAGGCCCTTGAATATAAGTCGTGGTGACATGCGTCCTCCGACACTCGTTATAAAGTCCGCGAAGCGGATGTGTTGAACCCGCTCAGAGTAAACGAAAATGCATCAACTAAGAATATGGTCGGTAATAAAACTCATCGTTCCCACGCTCTGCGCCACTGCCATTAAGTTAAGCCTTGTAGGTGCGGGCCGCGTCCGCGATGATGGCGCTATAACGCTGCAATCGCTGTGCAAATATCGCGGGCGCGGCCCGCTCCTACGGAGTGTCGATGCGCTTAACTGATATTACGTATTGTCCACGAAAAACACGAAAGGCACGAAAAAAACATCCGCTGTAGGTTTCTCGCTGACGGCGTCATACCCGGCATTCATTCACAGACTCCCAAGACAAGCTCCTTACGTCATACACCCAAGTCTGTGGGATGCCGGAACCCAGGCACAGGGGGGGTGAAACTTCGTGTTACACAAGTATTTACGGGATGTGTCGTCATTCCGATAGTCGCTGGCCTGGCGTTGGAATTCCGAGCGGGACGGGATTACAAATCCCGTCCCGCCACAAAAAGGGTAAACTGCCATTAAGTTAAGCCTTGTAGGAGCGGGCCGCGCCCGCGATGATGGCGCTATAACGCTGCAATCGCTATGCAAATATCGCGGGCGCGGCCCGCTCCTACGGAGTGTCGATGTGCTTAACTTAATGGCTGTAACGCAGAGTGCGGCAACCATAATTCCGAGCGGGCCGGGGTTAGTACTTTAACGGATGTTACGCATTTACATTGAAAATGTTGTCAGCGTATTTAAAGGCGCACGTTTTACAGGTTAGTCATTCAACGAAAGACGCAATGGAATCATCGCCGAAAAACCGAAACCGTGCTTTTGATAAAACCGTTGCGCCGACTCATTAGCGCGGTCCGTAAGCAAGGTAATGCGTTTGCAGCCGTTCAATCTCGCCAATTGAACCGCTTGTTCAAGAAGTAAAGAACCTACGCCGAAGCCGCGTGCGTCGGGAAAAACCACCATGTCTTCCAATAGCGCAACACGGTCGCCGAGCGCAGTCGACACGGTGTAGAGGAGATTGACCATGCCTACAATCCGGTTGTCCTGACGGGCGACGACGATAAGTCCGAGTTCCGGGCTGCTGATGATGCGAGCCAAGCCGCGGCTTTGCGCAGCGTGATCGGGCTTAAAATCGGCTTCCTGAGAAAACAGCAGATCCAGCAGTTCGCAAAGCGCCGGGATGTCTGAAATGTTTGCCGGGGTAATGTCCATTGTTATTCCGTAGCGGCTCCCATTATGTCCGTAACAGATGAGCCGATAGCGGCCGACGTTCCATTTTATTCAGCAATGCCTTGCTTAAACCAATTGTTGGTTATCCGGTCGTGCAGTTCTCCCAACTTGTTTTGCAGGTTATCGAGAATGCCCCGTAATTGCGCCTGGGTGGTGTTCCGGGTATCGATGTCCTGTACATACGCTACCAGTTTAACGACCTCTTCCGGCAAGGAATCGTTATTCGGCAGGGCATTGATGCAACTGGTAATTTCAGCGATGCAGCAGCTGACCGATCGGGGCAGGTTGGTGTTCAGCAATAAAAAGTTGAGCACATCGTCGCCGTTAACGCTGCTTCTGACATGCTGCCGATACATTAACTGGGCATTGAGCGCCTTTAATATATTCACCCACAAAATAGTCTCGTATTGGCGCATTTCGTCGCTACGCGAATCCGCCAACAGCAACGAGGCCAAATCCAGAATCCGGCTGGTCATGTCGGCGCGTTCGATATTTTTGCCCAAGCGGATGAAGCGATAAGGATGATTGTGGCTCATATAGCCGGACAACAATCCGGTAAATCGCTGGCAGCCTTTGAGAATCTCGTTCAGGAACACGACCCGGTTGCTGCGGTTGTAGACCGAATCTCTATTATTCTTTACAAACAGGTACATTTCATTGACCTGCTCCCACGCTTCATCGGGCAGCAAGTCTCTGGACGTGCGGATGTTTTCCCTGGCGGCGCTTAACGACGAAAACAATGAGCCCGAATACGTTTCGTCGCTTAACAGAAAGCGAGTGACATTATGTTCGTTGGCCATTTTATATTTTTCATAAAATTGCGGCTCCGAGGCGTTGATACGAATGAGCTGCAACCAGCCCATTTCAACGCCGTTGGGTAAATCCATCAATAAATTCATATGCACACTGACCAGTCTGGCGATATTTTCAGTGCGCTCAAGATAACGTGCCAGCCAATACAGGCGTTCTGCTGATCGGGATAACATTAGTTTTGCTCCATGTCGATGATCCAGGTGTCTTTACTGCCGCCGCCTTGCGAGGAATTAACCACCAGCGAACCTTTTTTTAGCGCAACTCTGGTTAAGCCTCCGGCTGTAACAAAGGTGTTTTCGCCCTGCAAAATAAACGGCCGCAAATCGATGTGCCTTGGCTCAAGCTTACCTTTGCACAAAGTCGGTGCGGTAGAAATCGCCAAGGTCGGTTGGGCAATGTAATTACGGGGATTTTTTTGGATAATATCCCGAAACGCCGCTATCTCTTTGTTGCTTGCATGCGGCCCTACCAGCATGCCGTAGCCGCCCGATTCATTGGCCGGTTTGACCACCAGCTCCGGCAGATGCGCCAACACATATTCCAGATGCTCGGGGTTGTCGCACAGGTACGTTTGCACATTAGGCAAGATCGGTTCTTCGTTCAGGTAATAACGGATCATTTCCGGAACGTAGGCATAAACCACTTTGTCATCGGCGACGCCCGCGCCCGGCGCATTCGCCAACGACACATTACCGGCTTTCCAGGCGCGCATTAAGCCCGGAACGCCCAATGCGGAGTCTTTGCGGAACACTTCGGGATCGAGAAAGTCATCGTCGATACGCCGGTAAATAACATCGACTTTTTCCAGCCCTTCGATGGTGCGCATGTACACGCAATCGTCGTCATTGACCACCAGATCGCCGCCTTCGACCAGCTGCGCGCCCATTTGCTGGGCCAAATAAGCATGTTCGAAATAGGCCGAGTTATAAATGCCCGGCGTTAATACCACGATTTGCGGCTTGCTGATATGCTCGGGAGCAAGCGACGCCAACATATCCTGCAAGCGGCCGGGGTAGTCGTCGATAGGCAGGATGTCTATGTTTTGCAAGAGTTCCGGGAACACCCGCTTGGTAATCACGCGGTTTTCCAGCATGTAGGAAACGCCCGAGGGCACCCGTAAATTATCTTCCAACACGTACATGACGCCGTCTTTATCGCGAACCAAATCGGTGCCGCAAATGTTTGCCCAAACGTTGTGGCGGGGTTTCATGCCGACGCATTCTTTGCGAAAGTTTTTGGAGCTATTGATGATCTCGGCCGGCATTTTACCGGCTTTGATAAACGCCTGTTGATCGTAAACATCCGCTATAAAGCAATTTAAAGCCGCCAATCGTTGCTTTAAACCTGTTTCTATCATTCGCCATTCGATAGAGCTGATGATGCGGGGGATGATGTCAAACGGCCAGGCCCGGTCTATGTTGCCCTCGTCGCTGTAGACCGTGAAACTGATGCCCATTTCCAAAATAGCCAGTTCGGCAGCCATTTTGCGTTTATCAATATCGCTTTTGTTGAGCGAATTTAAATATTGGCACAAGCGGTAACTAATTTGCCTCGGTTGGAACTCCGAACACATGAGTTCATCGTAAGCACTATCGGTTTTGTAGTTTTCCCAGATTGATTTCATGACATTTCATTTGGTTAGTTGGCTTTATGTACTTTTAAATAAAAAACAGCACAATTTGTGCCATTTTTTTATTTTGCTGAGTTTGTCTATGCGATTCAGTTTTTGCGCGCAAAGCGCAGTAAACCGTCTAGCGACTCTATCAATATAAGCGGCCCGCAATGCGTCGACTGTTTTAGGCATAATAAGTACCGCCGGGCAATAGCGGCGACTCAGTAAAGCCGCATAAACAACCCTATTTTGGGCTTTGGCCGCTTCAATTTGGTGCGACTTACCTTGCTAAAGACCTTATTCAGGCCCTTGTTCCCAATCCCACGCACTGCGTCACGGCCCTTAAGTGAAGCGCAATGACATCGCAGGAGCGGGCTATGCTCGCGATGAAGCGGTTCCAATTCGGTCATTGTTGCCCGGATGATCGCTGGCGCGGCCCTGCAACGCTAACAGTTAATGGCTAATACCCTTGAACAACAAGCGCTCCGCCTGGAAACGATGAATCCGGATTTAAGGTAATTATTGCTTGCCCTGTCCCGATAGGAGGCTAATTTATCACTTGGTATAACACTTGCTTTGTTTTTACAGATAAAACCTGTAGAGAACTTACTATGCCAGCCACCAGCCGTTCCTTATCGTTTCCTGTTCAGGGCGACAAAGAAAACTCGTCCTTCTTTAATGAATTTCTGGGCAAGCTGCTTGAAGAGCGCGATAGTTTGAACTTAAGCAATATGATTCATGAAATCGATGCGATGATGCTGACCGTCGAGCCCGGCAAGTCGATTGAGTACATCGGCGAGCTTTGTCTGATGTCGCCTTATCATTACCTGGTCACCTTGGAAAGCGAGTCGCATTGGACCCACGTGTTGCGCATTGACATGACCGCTCCGGACCTGATTATCCGGGAAGTAAAGAACGATGACACCAAAGGCATTTTTCGCAGCCTGAACGAAGTATTCCCGATCGGTTCAAGCAAACCGCACAGCCGTTACATGGGCGAAGTGTTAAGGGTAACCAACCGGCATGATGTGGTTAAGTTGCAGCAGCGCAGGGGCTTTTTGTTTTTCTCCCAGGATGATATTCGCAAGCTGGAACTGCCGGGCAACCTGGCGATCACCAAACCTTCTCCGTACACCCATAACATCGTCGCTTATCTGGAGCGGGAAGCCGACGAACCGCGCGTTTACGCATTAGGCGTCAGCAGCATTCGCAGCGATGCCCTACAAGCCTGCGAAGCGGCCAAGCTACGGCAAAAGGCATTAGACATAGATAGCCTGATTTTACCGGTGGATCATTTGGCGACGCGTATTTACAGTCAAAACCGGGAAGTCGCGATTTTGGAATGGCTGTCGTTGTCCAGCTATTACTACTGGGGTTCGTTAGATATAGTCGATCAGAATTCATCGACCAATGTTACCAAGAGCATCCATTATACCGATGAGATGCGCAGCCCGGCCAAGGTGTTCACCGCTAATAACACGCCTTATTTTGTCAATCATTTCAAAATATTCCCCTCGCCGACCGAGAACTTTGTGCGCAATTACGGCCCCAGATTGCACCATATCGCGCTGGCGGTTAAGGACGGCAATCAACAGGGCATGGAAAATATCGATTTTGTGGTTAATGCGATTAGCGAGCAAGGCAAAAGCTTTTTGCTGGATGTCGTAGGCTCCAAGGACGAAGGCTTGAAACAGATTTTTTCCAGCGCATCCGAGCATTCGTCGCTGATTATTGAGTATGTGCAGCGCTTTGGCGGCTTTCAAGGCTTCTTTACCAAGGATAATGTCGCCGAACTCACCCATGCCGCGGGGATCGAGGAAGAATTGATGCGGATGCAGACTGAAGCGCAAAAAACTGATGCCCGTAATAGCTAAGAAATTTTTACCACGAAGACACGAAGGACACGGAGCTCTCCTCGTTCCCACGCGCTGAGTGGGAATGCGATGCTGGACGCGCTGCGTCCCGTATACGCAAGACCTTGGTCGAGACTCGCGGCGCAGCGCGCCTTGACTGCGTTCCCACGCAGCGCGTGGGAACGAGAATAACTCCGCGTTCTTCGTGTCTTCGCGGTGCTTTTATACGACTTACGTAATATCAAATAGCTAGAAACATTTGTAATACTTAAAACGCTTCGGCAATAGGAAAAAAATCATGACCATTCGAGTAGCTGTCCGTCACAAAACCGTATACAGCTTTGATAGACCGGTATCCCTGTCGCCGCATGTATTCAGGCTGCGCCCGGCGGTGCATAGTAGAACGCCGATCAAAGGCTACAGCTTGCGCATTGAACCGGAAAACCATTTCATCAACTGGCAGCAGGACCCGTTCGGCAATATGCTGGCGCGGGTGGTGTTTCCGGAAAAATGCACCAAACTCAGCGTTGAGGTCGAAGTCATCGCCGATATGACGGTAATCAATCCCTTCGATTTTTTTGTCGAAGAGTATGCGGAACAGTATCCGTTTAAATACGACGCGCTATTGCTGAAAGAATTGCAGCCTTATCTGGAAATCGCCGAGCAAGGCCCATTGCTCAAACGATGGGTAGCCGATTTCGACCTAAGCAAACGTAATATCAACGACTTTTTGGTTGACGTTAACCGCACCGTTTTTCAGGCGATTAGCTACAACATCCGCATGGAAGTCGGCATTCAAAGCTGCGAGGACACACTGACCTCGCTCAGCGGTTCATGCCGGGATTCGGCCTGGCTGCTGGTGCAAATACTCCGGCATTTAGGACTGGCGGCGCGATTCGTTTCCGGTTATCTGGTGCAGTTGACCGCCGACGTCAAATCGCTGGACGGCCCCTCCGGGCCGGAGCAGGATTTTACCGACTTGCACGCCTGGACCGAAGTCTATATCCCCGGAGCCGGTTGGATAGGCCTTGATCCGACCTCCGGCTTGCTGGCCGGCGAAGGTCACATTCCGCTGGCCTGTACGCCCGATCCCGCCAGCGCCGCGCCGGTCACCGGCGGCACCGACAAATGCGAAGTGGAATTCGAATTCAGCAACACAGTCATGCGTTTGCATGAAGATCCGCGCGTCACCAAGCCTTATACCGATGACCAATGGCAGCGCATCGACGCGCTGGGCCAACAGGTCGACCGGCAATTGCTGGCTGACGACGTGCGCTTGACAATGGGCGGCGAACCGACCTTTGTCTCCGTTGACGACATGGAAGGCGCAGAATGGAACGTCGATGCCGACGGCGAGCACAAACGCGAGCTGGCCAATGCACTGACCAAACGCCTGCGCGATGAATTTGCCGAAGGCGCGATGCTGCATTACGGCCAGGGCAAATGGTATCCGGGCGAAGCGTTGCCGCGCTGGCAGTACGGCATTTTCTGGCGCAAAGACGACACCCCGATTTGGCGCAAGCCCGAGTTGCTGGCCGATATTAACAAGGATTACGGCCATAGCGTTGAGCAGGCCGAAGCTTTTATCAAGCAATTCACCTTGCGACTGGGCCTGCAACCGCGCTATATCAAAACCGCTTTTGAAGACAGTTTTTACTATCTCTGGCAGGAAGGCGGGCTTCCGGAAAATATCGATCCGTTAAAAGCCAACCTGAAGGATTCGATTGAACGCAAGACCTTGGCGCAGCTGCTGGATGCCGATTTAGGCAAAGCGGCGGGGTTTACCTTGCCGATTAAATGGGATTGGACGCATCGAAAATGGCAAAGCGGCCCCTGGGATTTTCGCCGCGGGCAGATGTTCCTGATCCCCGGCAATTCGCCGATGGGCATGCGCTTGCCCTTAGGCAGCTTGCCGTGGGTCGCCCCTGATAAACGCGACACGCAGGAAGAACAAAGCCTGTTTGAGGCGCTGCCCGAGCTCGGCGATTATTACGGCGAAGTCACGCGCCGCTACAGCCATATCGAGAAGAAACTCAAGGCTCACCCGGAACTGACCGAACAGGATGCAGGCGACGATCAAAGCGTCGAAGTGGAAGTGCCTCATACCGCGGTTTGCGTCGAAGCCCGCGAAGGTCGCATACATATATTCCTGCCGCCGCTGACGTCGCTGGAACATTATCTGGAACTGATTGCCGCCGTTGAAGCCACCGCGGAAAACCTGGCTATCCCGGTGGTGTTGGAAGGTTACGAACCGCCGCGCGATTACCGCATCGAGCGCCTGATGGTAACGCCCGATCCCGGCGTGATCGAAGTCAATATTCATCCGTCGAAAACGTGGCAGGAGCTGGTCGATAAAACCACCGTTCTTTACGAACACGCGCATCAGGTCAGGTTGGGCACCGAAAAATTCATGCTCGACGGCCGTCATACCGGAACCGGCGGCGGCAACCATATCACTATGGGCGCCGAAACACCGACCGACAGCCCGTTGCTGCGCCGTCCCGACTTGTTGCGCAGCTTGGTTACTTACTGGCAGCATCATCCCGGCTTGTCGTATTTGTTTTCCGGCATGTTTATCGGCCCGACCAGCCAAGCGCCACGGGTCGATGAAGGCCGCGACGAAAAGCTTTACGAACTGGAAATCGCCTTCCAACAAATGCCGGAAGGCGAGGTGCCGTCTCCCTGGCTGGTGGATCGCTTACTGCGGCATTTGCTGACCGACATCACCGGCAACACCCACCGTTCCGAATTCTGCATCGATAAACTGTATTCGCCGGACAGCTCGACCGGCCGCTTGGGCATTTTGGAATTGCGCGCCTTTGAAATGCCGCCGCATGCGCAGATGTCGTTGGTGCAAACCTTACTATTGCGCTCGCTGATTGCCTGGTTTTGGCGCGAACCTTACAAACACGACTTGATCCGTTGGGGTACCGAATTGCATGATCGCTTTATGCTGCCGCATTATGTCCGCGAGGATATGAAACAAGTCAGCAAAGACCTGCAACGGGCCGGATACGGGTTTGAACTGGAATGGCTGGAACCGTTTTTCGAGTTCCGCTTTCCCCGTTACGGCAACACTTTCATAGACGGCATCGACCTGGAAATGCGTTTTGCGATTGAACCCTGGCACGTATTGGGCGAAGAAGTCAGCAGCACCGGCACCGCGCGTTATGTGGACTCATCGGTCGAACGCGTGCAAATCAAGGTCACCGGTTTTACCGAAGGCCGCTATGTGTTGACCTGTAACGGCAGGCGCTTGCCGTTACGCAATACCGGCCGCAAAGGCGAATATGTCGCCGGCGTGCGTTACCGCGCCTGGCAACCGCCGTCCGCATTGCATCCGACCATCAGCCCGCATGTACCGCTGGTGATCGATGTGATCGATACCTGGAACGGGCATTCGGTCGGCGGCTGCACGTATTATGTCGCCCATCCCGGCGGCCGCAGTTACGAAGCGTTCCCGGTCAATAGCTACGAGGCCGAGGCGCGGCGCGTCACCCGCTTTTGGGATTTCGGCCATACGCCCGGCGTTATTAGCCGTTCGCCTATGATAATGCCGGCTGCGGCGGCGTCCGACGCGAAATTCAGCGTCAGCGAAGCGGTGCCAAGACCCATGTCGCCGCCCATTGAGGAGCTAAATCACGAATATCCGTTTACAATGGACTTGCGGCACCGAGGCGGGTAAATACCGGAGTGCGGCAATATGACCGGTTTTCCCGCTGCCGTTCCCGGCAAAAGGACAACACCTGATTAGCAAGGAAGTTCAGCTAGCACCGTCATACCGGCAGGGATGCCGGTATCCAGCACCATGGATGGTAACTACCGATATTGTTGTTGCATGATTTAGGCTAGATGCCGGACCATAGCTTCACATCCATGTGACTGGATTCCGGCATCCCTGCCAGAATGACGAACTTTTTGGTGTTGGCTGAAGCAGCTTGCTAATCAGGGAAGGACATCCGCCGTAGGGCGTGCTGCGCGCGCCTTACGCATGTAGGGCAAAATTTATCTGGATAGTTATATTTAAAACCGCGAAGCCGCGTAGGCTAAATAAATTTACATGATGGTTCGCCATCAGCTTGGGAGATTGATTCAAATGACCGATAAATTAAAGCAGTTACCACCGGCAGTACTGACGCTGGATGATAAAAGTTACTCATTGCCTACGTTGATAGGGGTCGAGGGCGAAAAAGCCATCGATATTTCCAAATTGCGCAGTCAAAGCAGTTACGTGACGCTGGATGAAGGCTACGGCAATACCGCCAGCTGCGAAAGCACCATCACCTATATTGACGGCGAGCAAGGCATACTGCGTTATCGCGGTTACCCCATCGAGGAATTGGCCGAAAATTCACGTTTTGTTGAAGTCGCCTATCTGCTGCTGAATGGCGAGTTGCCTAACAGCCAACAATTATTGGAGTTTTCTACCAACCTTAATGAGTCTTCGATTATTCACGAAGACATGCATCATTTTTTTAACGGCTTTCCTCGCGGTTCGCACCCGATGGGTATTTTGGCGACCATGGTGGCGTCGTTATCCACGTTCTACCCGATTCCCGACCGGCTCGATGCGGCGACGGAACAACAGATCGTTATCAACTTGATCTCCCAGGTGCGCACTATCGCGGCTTTTTCTTACAAGAAATCAATCGGCGAACCGCTGGTTTATCCGTCCTACAAGCTGAAGTACGTGCGCAACTTTTTAAACATGATGTTTTCATCGCCGGTGCGGGATTATCAATTGGATGACGACATTGTCAGAGCCATCGATATGTTCCTGATCCTGCATGCCGACCATGAGCAAAATTGCAGCACCTCTTCGGTGCGCACCGCCGGTTCCAGCATGGCAAACGTCTATGCGGTGGCTTCGGCGGGTATTTCGGCGCTGTGGGGACCGCGTCATGGCGGGGCCAATCAGCAAGTGATACAAATGCTTGAGCAAATACATGCCGACGGCGGCGACGGCACCGAATTTATCAACCAGGCAAAAGACAAAAACTCGCCCAGCCGATTGATGGGCTTCGGCCATCGCGTGTATAAGAATTTCGACCCGCGCGCTATGGTATTAAAAAAGCAATGCGACAAATTATTCGATAAAGCCGGTGTCAGCGATCCTTTGTTCGATATTGCCCGGAAACTGGAAGAAATCGCCTTGAAAGACGACTACTTCATCTCCCGGAAACTGTATCCGAATGTCGATTTTTATTCCGGGCTGATTCTCCGGGCCGCAGGCATACCGACCAATATGTACACGGTATTATTCGCTATCGGCCGAATGCCCGGCTGGCTGGCGCACTGGCGGGAAATGCTGCACGGCGAGCAAGTGATTATTACCCGTCCTCGCCAGATCTATGTCGGCGAGCCGTTACGGCACTATAAGGATATTGAACAGAGGTCTTGATACGGTAAAGTAACAATCAAATCGATTAAGCGGAGCAGAGTGGTAAACAGACGAGACTGTGGCAGCATTAAGAACTTGGCGTACAAACCCAGGTTTGTTCTCCGACACTTAACAATCTTTTGTTCGCCACGAAGGCGCGAAGGACGCGAAGTTTTATGTTCTTCGTGCCTTCGTGGTGAAATTGCCCTAACCACTGAGCAGTACGCATGAACGAATCAGCCAACGATATTGGCGCACAGTTTTACGCCACCCAACTTGGCGTTTATGACGAAATGGTTGCCAAAGAACGTAAAGTGCTGCCTTACTGGGAGCGCTTTATGGACGCCATTGCAACGCTGGGCAGCGAACAACTGGAGTTACGCCGCCGCGAAGCCCAGCGTCTGTTACGGGAAAACGGCGTCACTTACAATGTTTACGGCGATACGCAAAAACTCACCCGGCCCTGGCGGCTCGACCCTGTCCCGCTGCTGATCAGCAGCGAGGATTGGTCGCTTATCGAAGCGGGCCTGAAACAACGCGCCGAGCTGCTCAACCTGATTTTAAAAGACATTTACGGCAAGCAGCAGTTGCTGAAAAAAGGCCTGTTGCCCAATGAACTGGTATTGGCGCACGACGGCTTTTTGCATCCTTGCGTGGGCGCCCTGCCCCAACTGCAACGCGAGCTGATTGTGTATTCGGCCAACCTTGCCCGCGGCCATAACGGCCGCATGCTGGTATTGGACGATCGCAGCCAGGCGCCTTCCGGTGCCGGTTATGCGTTGGAAAACCGCACCGTGATGACGCGGGTGCTCACGGATATTTTCCGGGAAACCCAAGTGCATCGGCTGTCCGGCTTTTTTAAGGCCCTGCGCAAGGGACTGGCCGATATTGCGCCGCATAATAAAGAAGACCCCAGGATTGTGATACTGACGCCGGGCTCGCTTAACGAAACCTATTTTGAGCACGCCTATTTATCGTCTTATCTCGGTTTTTCGCTGGTACAAGGCGACGACCTGACGGTACGCGACGGCCGGGTCTGGCTTAAGTCGCTGGACGGCCTGCAACCGGTCGACGTTATCTTGCGGCGCGTTGACGATTCGTTCTGCGACCCTCTGGAATTACGCAGCGCGTCCCGGCTGGGCGTTGCCGGATTGCTTGAAGCGGTACGCCGCAACAATGTGGCGATTGCCAACCCCTTGGGCAGCAGCGTCCTGGAAAATCCGGGGCTATTGGCTTTTTTGCCCAGGCTCGCGCGCTACTTTTTAAATCAGGAATTGATCCTGCCTTCGGTTGCCACGTGGTGGTGCGGCCAGCGCCGCGAACGCGATTTTGTGCTGCAAAATCTTGATCGACTGATCATTAAACCGATCAATCGCAGTTCCGGGAATTACGTCCTGTTCGGCGGTCAGTTAAGCGCCAGGGAAAAAGACCTGTTACGTGCCGCCATTATCGCCAAGCCGCATTGTTATGTCGGCCAGGAGCAGGTCAGTTTCTCTACCGTGCCCTCGTTTATCGACCGCCATATCGAGCCGCGGTTTGCGGTAATACGAAGCTTTGCGGTTGCCAGCGGCGGCGACTATCAAGTGATGCCCGGCGGCCTGACCCGGATTGCCCGCCAGCAAGACGATTTTATTGTGTCGAATCAGGCCGGCGGCATCAGTAAAGACACTTGGGTGTTGGCCGATGAACCGGACAAACAGGTTAGTTTGTGGTTTCAGCCCGGCCGGGACGTGGTCTTATCTGCGACAGCCGAACCCTTAACCAGTCGCGCAGCCAATAACCTGTTTTGGGTCGGCCGCTATCTGGAGCGGATCAAGGCCGCGACCCGCTTGATGCGCACGATATTGCTGAAGCTGGCGGAAACCCTGGAACTTAACGATCCGCTCGACAGCCAGTGCCTCACTGTCTTATTGAGCGCCCTGACTCAGGTCACCGGCACTTATCCGGGCTTTGTTACCAGCAATGCGTCGGTGCTAAAAGAACCTCAGCATGAATTACTGGCGCTCGCTAAAAATGTCCAGCGCTCCGGCACGTTGGCGGCCAACATCCAAACCTTTGCCCAAACCGCGTTCAGCATCCGCGATGTCTGGTCGCAAGATACCTGGCGTTGTGTCGATAATATTCAACGGCGCTGGCAACAACGGGTCGTGAACGGCGATTGCGACCCGGAGCAATTGCAAAAACACCTGGACGATTTAATTACCGGCTTTGTCGCATTTATCGGCTTAACCACGGAAAGCATGACTCGCGAAGCGGGGTGGCTGATGCTGGATAGCGGTCGTCGCCTGGAACATGCGCTGGCCTTGATCGCATTGCTGCGCGCCACGGTGGTGCAGCGGCATGAACCGGCATTGCAAAACCAGATGCTCGAAGCGGTGTTGATCTCCACCGACAGTTTGAGCATTTACCGGCGGCGCTACCGCTCATTTATCAAGTTGCCGATGGTGCTGGAATTATTGCTGATGGATGAAACCCATCCCCGTTCGCTGGCTTATCAATTGCATCAATTATCCGACCACCTCAGCGCCTTGCCGAGAGAACGCGGCAAGGGACAATTGAGCGAAGAAGAGCGTTTAATACTCCGGGCCTATACCGACTTACGCTTGGTCAAAGTGTCCGAGTTGGTTAACGCTGCCGACGATGACGGCGTTTACAGCGAACTGGAAAGCGTTTTGTCGGCGATGACCGAGCTGTTATGGCAACTTTACGAAGTGCTTGCGCAAGCCTATTTCAGCCATTCTCAAGTGCCGCAATTGATGACGCCGACGCAACCGGAGGATGATCTGTGAAATACCGCATTACCCACCGCACGCTCTACCAATACAGCCAGCTGGTCGGCCTGTGCCAGAATGAAGCGCGATTGCAGCCTCGCGATTTCTGGCGTCAACAATGTCAAACCAGCCGCTTTGACATTAGCCCCGAGCCGGGCGACTTTCATGAGCGCCAAGATTTTTTCGGCAACCGTGTCGCTTATTTCGCCATCCAGCAAGCGCATCAACGCTTGGTGGTTACCGCAATCAGCGAAGTCACGGTATTTCCCAGGCAAAACCGCGACGATTTGGCTAACTTAATAACCTGGGAGCAAGTGCGCGAACAGTTGCAAGGCGGCCCTACACAAACGCAGTCGCAGTCGCAAGGCCATTATCAGCAGCAAACCAACTTTGATGAACTACTGGATGCCAAGCTGTTTGTGCTGGACTCGCCGATGGTCGTCGCCGGCATCGAACTGGCTAATTATGCCCAAAACTCATTTTCGCCCAATCGGCCATTGGTACAGGTTGTGACCGATTTAATGCAGCGCATCCATAGCGATTTTACCTACGACCCGAGCAGCACCACGATTGCCACGCCGTTATCCGAGGTGCTGCAATTTCGCCGCGGCGTGTGCCAGGATTTTGCCCACTTGGCGATCGGTTGCTTGCGTTCCTTCGGCATTGCCGCGCGTTACGTCAGCGGCTATGTGGAAACGCTGCCGGAACCGGGCAAGCCGCGTTTAGTCGGGGCCGATGCGTCGCATGCCTGGTTTGCCGTGTATGTGCCGGGTAGCGGTTGGCTGGAGTTCGACCCTACTAATAATGCCGTGCCGTTCGATCAACATATCACCTTGGCTTGGGGCAGAGACTACACGGATGTCACGCCGCTAAAGGGCATTGCCTTCGGCGGCGGCCAGCATACCTTGTCGGTGTCGGTGGATGTGCTTAGGTTGGAATAACATAAACGCCGCTGCCCTTCTCATCTGAAGTTTTCCAGGTTTTGCGTCCGTAGCGTATAAAGGGGAACCTATTAAACTGGGGTTTGCCATTATCGGGCGTTATGCAAAAGCTTCTCGATGAAGCTTTCCATTGCCTGCGATGTCGCGGGCAAAAGCGCCGGGAAGCTCTGTAGACCCCGTCCACTTTTTCTACGCCGCAAACCCAGCAGCTTTGCCAATCAACACCGGCGCGATCACGTCCTTCTTCGCCTGAAAGTGGTGTTACTTAGAATTATTAATAACTGATGTTACGCATGTACCTAATATAAAAGCGTAATCCACGAAAGGCACGAAAAAAAACTGGGTACAGGAACAATGAGTAAAGCCCATCGTCAAGATTGGAAAGATGCATGCCGTAAACCGGGAAACATACGGCGCTCTCTATTTTTCCAGCAATTCCCAATTTAAAACCCTGCTAGAATAAAGATTTTATCAACGCTCCAGAACAAAGCCTCATCAGCACAAAACAAATGGACTTGAACTTAGTTGACCAGATACGCAGCACGTTTAGCGCGTT
>Ga0208757_100013_pt1 | contig 240085 bp, 210 predicted proteins | sample LakWasMe97_LOW12_2_FD_183917 | JGI IMG/M metagenome (GOLD analysis project Ga0208757, IMG submission 183917) | Freshwater sediment methanotrophic microbial communities from Lake Washington under simulated oxygen tension - Sediment Metagenome... | ecosystem: Environmental > Aquatic > Freshwater... | reverse complement strand
TTCGAAAATTTGCGTACTCTGCTTCAATTTATGCCTTTTGATAGCTGGCAGCATCTGATGCGGTTCATGCTGAATGGCGGCATCGAATTACCAATTAAGACTTAAGGTTTTAAATTGGGAATTGCTGCATCGTGCCGCTAGCGCAGAATCCATCGAAGCAAGTATGATATGAAAGCAAGAAACTGGGCCTTGAGTTTATGGCTGAAATTGACCGTTGCGTATCGCCGGCAGCCGAACATCGTCTCCCGTTTGCCGTTGTTCGCAAGGACATTCGTCGTGTCGTTGCCAACCGTTTTCCGTACAGCGTTTATTTTCGTGCGGAGAAACATCGCATTGTTGTCTTGGCTGTATTTCATGACAGCAGAGATCCTGCAATTTTGCCGGCTAGGGCTTGATTTTCGCGCTCAAGCATGCCCGTCTCGCCTTAAGCAACCTTTTGCAGCTATTAAACATTTTTAGAGGATCCCATGGCATTCAGTAATCCGGTAACGGCAAAAATGGTGGACTTCATCCGGGAAATCGGTATTGAAGTTATTGAACAGCCCATTAACGAAGAGACATTCATTCCCGGCGTTTATATTGAAAAGGGAAAGTTGCTGGTTGATGAACAAAAATTGCTCTATCCCGGCGATTTGCTCCACGAAGCGGCGCATATCGCGTTGGTTCCAAGCCAGCTAAGATGTTATGCAACCGGTAATGTCGGAAAGATCGATGAAATCGGCTATTCCTACGAAATCGAAGCGATTGCCTGGTCTTGGGCCGCCGTTGTTGCCCTTGGCATCGATCCTGAAATACTCTTCCACAATAAAGGCTATAAAGGCGGAGCTCAAGGGCTGCTGTTTAATTTTCAGATGGGGGTTTATATCGGCATTAAAGGCATTGAGGATGCGGCAATGGCTTATACCAACAATAAGGCCGCGGAATTAGGCGTCGAACCTTTTCCGATAATGCAAAAATGGCTGCGCGATTGATTTCCCGCATTGCATATCAAAATGCAGTCAATACCTGTTCAAATCCAAAATAGCATCCACAACCAGCCCCGTTCCTATCGCCATTAACACAATATCGGATCCTACGCGTGCGTACCGGTAGCCGGGCAGCGGCGACCCCAACTGCATTACGATCGCCGGCGGCAGGTCGTAGTAAATCACGTTACGAGGCAGCGGCCGACCTATTTGCCACTGTCTTGCCAGTCCGGGCGGCATGCAGCCGTTGTGTTTTTTGGCAAGGCCCGGCGGACAGCGGCCGGTATGAAACTGCTCGACATAGTAATCATGAATGACGGTTCGATGCCGGTCATCGAAATAGCGGCGTTCTCTAAAGTCGTTCCTGTCCGCTGGATGAAACGACCGATCATCACGATCCCGTCCGTAGCTTTGATTTCTCCGCCACTCCTGTTTCTCGTGTTTCTCACCATGCTCATGGCCGCCCCCCGAATGCCTGTCGGCAACTGCCGGGCCGACCGCCAGTATTCCGGCGATGACAAGGGCCAGCGTGTAACTTGTTTTGATGGTTAATTGCCGCATGATTTTACTCCCAAATGAAAGTCAACCTCCGCTCACCGCCTTGTTTTGCGTGTAACGCGCAACAGGTTTTTGAGGTTTGCCAATTAACCATGATGCTGGCGATTCAGCTTTTATTCAATACGTAAAGACCCGCATAAAAAGCTATCTCAGACTTTAGCTCGTTCATTCAGCACCACTAAAGACTCATGTTTTTTGATCTTTTCTTTGCCGTATAAGTCGATGACTTCAACAATAATATTGTCATCCTTCGCCGTAGACAGAAAATCCTCGACCGTTTCCAGAATGTCATGATCGATAAATTTGGCTTTGCTCGCATCAATGGTAACCGTGCTGTTTGCTTCAATACGCAGGATGAATTTTCTCAGCAGCGCCTTGTTCAAAAAAGAAACATCTTTGTTGAATGACAACAGGTAATGCGATCCGTCCTGGATCAAGGTAATCGCCGCCGAATAATTGGCTTTAATCACAAAAAACAGCCCGAAACCCAAACCGATAGCCATGCCCTTTAATAAATCGGTTACCAGAATGGCAAGCACGGTGATCGCAAAAGGCAGAAACTGACTCATGCCTTTTTGGTAAAATTTTTTGAATAAGGCCGGGTTTGCCAGCTTATAACCGGTATGCAGTAAAATGGCCGATAAACAAGCCAGCGGAATATAGTTCAGGTAGTACGCCAAATACATAACGCTCAGTAATAAAAACAGGCCGTGAGTGAAGCAGGCGATACGGGTTTGTCCGCCTGCGTTAATATTGGCCGCACTGCGCACGATGACCGCGGTGATAGGCAGGCCGCCGAGCAGGCCGCTGATGATATTGCCGACCCCTTGCGCTTTAAGCTCCCGGTTGGTTGGCGCGATACGCTTTAAAGGATCAAGTTTATCGGTCGCCTCAAGGCTTAACAGGGTTTCCAGGCTGGCAATAATCGCAATGGTTACAGCGACCACATAAACCTGAGGATTGCTAAGATAGCTAAAGTCCGGGAACATAAAGTTGTTGAAAAAATCAGCGGCTTTTTCCGAAACCGGCAAGCTGACCAGGTGTTTCGCGCCGACCGCCCAAGCCGGTGCGACTTGCGCGGCGATCTGGTTATAGCCGACGCCCCACAGCACCGCGATTAACGGCCCTGGAATCAGCTTTAACAGTTTTTGTTTTTTAAACCACGCCGTTCCCCACAGAACCAATAGCAACAATGCCACCCCGCTGATAATAACCGACCCCGGTGAAATACCGCCAAATGCGTCAATCAATTCCACAAAGCTTGAATGAGCCGTTTCCTTCATATAACTTTCATCGCCCTCATAACTGGTGTCGTACCCGGTGGCATGAGGAATCTGCTTGATAATTAAAATTAAACCGATGGCCGCCAACATGCCTTCAATCACTGCCGATGGAAAAAAAGCGCCGATAATTCCCGCTCTCAGGTAGCCCAAGGCCAGTTGCATCAGGCCCGCTAAAACACAAGCAACCAGCAAGCCTTGAAAACTGCCGAGGCTTTCAACCGCATTGAAAACGATGACGGTAAGACCCGCAGCAGGGCCTGAAACGCAAAGCTGCGAGCCGCTCAGCCAGGAGACGATCAGCCCCCCGACTAAACCTGCAATCAGCCCGGCAAATAGCGGCGCGCCGGACGCCAAGGCAATGCCCAGGCATAATGGCAGAGCAACCAAAAACACCACGATTCCGGCAGGAATATCATCTTTTATATGGCGGAAATAATATTGAGCGTGTTTATGTATCATATTAATAATCCTTTAGTTCCAAAAAGGGCAGACATGATGCCCATAGTGTTATTCTTGAAAGCCGCTTAAAAGCGAGTCTTTGACCGACAACCGTTGCATAACGGTTCATCGTAGCCCCTTAACCTTTCAATAACCTTTCAACAGCCCAGCACACGTCATCCTTACCCTCTAAACGAAAAAATACGGATACCAAGCCTCCCGCGAATTCAATCCTCGCTGCGGCCGTCAAACAAGGCGTTGCAAAATCATTGGCGGAATCATCTTGCCTGGGGCATGCTGTTTCTTAGGCGCTCCTGATTAACAAGATGCTTCTGTAGAGATGCGATTGATCGCGTCTCTACAGGTTGCATTTTTTGAAACTAGTACTCAGTCAATCTTATTTTGTTTACTGATAATTTAACTGTGGGAGCGGCTTTAGCCGCGATTGTCGCGGCTAAAGCCGCTCCCACAGTGCCTTCTTCACTCGACATTATAAATTTGACTGACTACTAGCTGTGGTTATATCGAATATTTCGTCTCTGGCCGAAGCGTCTTGCTAATCAGGAAATATCATCGAAGTGTCGTCATAGAAACTGACTTCACCCGTTGCAAGATCATGATTGCCGCCAATAATCCCAACTTCCCCTTTTTCAATCATTTCCTTTAGGATAGGGCTGCGTTCCATAATCGCATGCACCGTTCTTTTTGTGTTAATGGCGCACACTTTTTCCACAAATTCAACGTTGGCTGAATTACGTTGTCCCGTCTCGGTTTTTTCTTCATAAACAGCAGGTTGTATTTTACTTAACAGCGCTGTCAGGTTGCCCATTTCTACATGGTCGCAAGCGCCTTTTACGGCGCCGCATTTGGTATGGCCTAACACCACGATGATTTTAGAGCCGGCTATTTTGCAGCCAAACTCCATACTGCCTAAGATGTCTTCATTAATGATATTGCCCGCAATACGAATACTGAATACATCGCCTAAACCCTGGTCAAAAATTAATTCAACGGATGTACGGGAATCGATGCAACTTAAAATGACCGCAAAGGGATGCTGTCCGTCGGAGGTTTCATTCGCTTGTTGCAACAGGTTGCGGTTTACTTTAAGGTTATTTATAAAGCGTTTATTGCCTTCTTTTAATAAGTTTAAGGCCATTGCCGGTGAAATGGCGGCTTGTAATTCTTTAGTTAACGTTTTCATCTTTTTCGAATTTCGAGTGTCATAGCAAAAATAGCTGACACTTATCCTAGCCCCACAACCTTTCAACAACCTTTCGCAACATCCTAAGCGCATGAACATTTTATTAATAGAAGACGACGCCGTTCTGGCTGACGGTTTGACTCACACCCTGAGCGCCAGCGGCTATTCGGTGACCTCCGCCACGACCGGCGCTTACGCAAGCCAATTGCTCCTGGCGCAAAGTTTCGATTTGATCGTACTGGATTTGGGCTTGCCGGATATGGACGGCCTGGAGCTGTTGCGCAAACTGCGCAGCCGGAAAATTCCACTGCCGATTTTAATTTTGACGGCGCGCGACGGCGTCAACGACAGGATCAACGGCATTGAACAGGGCGCGGACGACTATATGACTAAGCCTTTTGAACTCAGGGAATTGGAAGCCAGAGTTCATGCGCTAATCAGGCGCTGCTACGGCGGCTTTAATAACGATATCGTGATCGGCCGCTTGGCGCTGGACACCCAAAACCATCAAGTCTTAGTCGACGGGCAGGCGATCAGCTTGACGGCGCGAGAGTACGGGGTACTGGAAATACTGCTGATCCAGGCCGGAAAAGTAGTCAGCAAAGACCGCATTGCGCAACGCTTGGCCGTGGACGGCGACGCGCTGACCGACAATGCCGTTGAAATCTACGTGCATCGCTTGCGTAAACGGATCGAGCCGTATGGCGCGGTGATCAGAACGGTGCGCGGACTCGGCTATTTACTGGAGCGGTCTGATGATCAATAAAAATCGCAGCCTTAAAACCGAGATTCTTCTAAGGCTGTCGATACCGTTGATTTTTTTTATCGGCGTCGAATCGGTGCTGTCTTATTTTGTCACCTTGCATCATGTCGACGTGGCTTATGATCGCTGGCTGCTCGATTCCGCGCGCTCGCTAACCCAGGAAATCAAGGTTCGCGACGGCAAAGTGATAGCCGAATTGCCTCCGGCGGCGCTTGAGATTTTTAAATGGGACGAATCGGATAAAACCTATTTCAAAATCATCTCCGAACAAAAAGGCATGATAGCGGGTGATAAATTCGTTCCCGAGCCGTTCGACGCGGAAACCGATTGGACCCGACCGGTTTATTTCGACGACGAAATGTATGGCGAACCGGTCAGAGTGGTGTCGATGCTAATTGCGCCCGAGCACGCCTCGGAAAAGGTTTTTGTCCACGTTGCCGAGACCTTGAATAAACGGCGCAGCATGATGGTGGATATTTTGCTGGCCGACCTTGTACCGCAGATGGCGCTGGTTTTTCTGGCCGGTATTTATCTGGTAGCGGGAGTAAAGCGCGGCTTGCAACCCTTGCACGTATTAGCCGAAGAAATTGCCCAGCGTTCGTCTCGCGATTTGCGGCCCATTTCCGAGCAGCATGTTTTTTTGGAAGTGCGCGCGCTGACCGACACCATCAATGATTTACTGGAGCGTCTGGGATCGGCTATCGCTACCCAGCAACGCTTTATCGCCAATGCCGCGCATCAATTGCGCACTCCGCTGGCGGGCTTGAAGTTACAGGTCGAACGCGCGCAGCGCGAACAGGATTTGCCTTCGATGAAACCCGCGTTGATACAAATTCAGGGGAGCGCGGATCGCATGTCGCATCTAACCACGCAATTATTGATTTTAGCTCGGTCCGAACCGATCGATGGCGATTATGAATTGCGGCCGGTCGATTTATGCAAACTGGCCAAGGAAACCTGCATGGACTGGGTGCCTAAAGCGTTGCAACGGCATATGGAGCTTAGTTTTGAAGGCTCGAAGCGGGCTCTGTATGTACGCGGCGACGAGGTGCTGTTGCGGGAGTTGCTGGCTAACTTGCTCGATAACGCCATTTGTTACGGCCATGAGCAGGGCAATATAATGGTGAAAGTCGACTCTTATCCATCGCCCTGCCTGATCGTCGACGATGACGGACCCGGAATACCCGAGCTTGAAATGGGCAAGGTTTTCGAGCGCTTTTATCGCATTCCGGGCAGCCCCGGCGACGGCTGCGGATTGGGACTGGCCATCGTCAAGGAAATTGCCGATTTGCATAAGGCGCGGCTTGAGTTACACCGCATCAGTGCGGTAGGCGGCACCCGAATCGAGCTGGTTTTTAAGGAGTCGTGAAAATAACCCCGTTTACCGTTGCAGGCTGGATTGAGTTTATTCTTCAGATAGCTTGGACACACCTCAGTGCCGGACGGGGTTACAAACCTCGTCCCGCTTGAGAGTTTATTCTTCAGATAGCTTGGACACACCGAAAAACAATAATCCAATGATTAGAGCACCTATAACAATAATAGCTAATACACCTGCGTTCATTACAATCCTCCTATCTGTTTAGTTTTGTCGGATATTTTTATGAATAACTTTAAAATAACGATAATGACCAAAATAGAAAAAACAATGCCGGTCCAAAAAAGCATATCAACGTTATCTACGTCTAGTCGTTTTACAAGACCCGTTATAGTAACGACCAGTATGCCAAAAGATATACTCATGGCAACGCGCAAAGTGTTTAATATTTCTTTAATTTCATCAAGTTTACTCATGGGCTGTTTTATATTTGTCAGAGCATTAACAACAAAAAAATATCAACTTAACATAAATCGGGAATAACCTTCAATACTGCTAAGCTCAGCCACCCGCAAAACGTTAGGGACGGGGTTACAACCCCCGTCCCGCTTGAGGGTTAATGGAGTATAGCCACTTAGGATAGGGTCGGTAATAACTTCCCGAAACATCAACTCATCGTTCCCACGCTCTGCGTGGGAATGCAGCCTGAACCGCTCTGCGGTTCGGGACGCTGGAGCGTCCCTGACTGGGTTACCACGCAGAGCGTGGGAACCATAAGCGGAAGTTATTATTGATAGATTCCTTAGCTCAGCTACCCGCAAAACGTTAGGAACGGGGTTACAACCCTCGTCCCGCTTGAGTTTAGAGGCTTGAATTACATTAACGCCGATAGCTTCGCCAACACCTCAGATAGAACCTCGTCGGAAACCGAAGAAATTTTCTCTGCACGCCTCGCTGCCCAATCGAGATTGCGCACTTGATCAGCCAGAATCACACCATTTATGGCGCCATTGGATAGGGCCACCTCGAAGGGATATCCTTTCGTCTGGCTGGTGATAGGGCAAATTAGAGCCAGACTTGTCTTTGCGTTGTAGGCTTTTGGCGATAGTACCAACGCTGGTCGACGACCGGCCTGTTCGTGCCCAGCCTGTGGATCAAAGGTGAGCCACACGATGTCACCGCGCTCTGGAGCGTATTTTGCCGCCATCAGACCGCAACCTCTCGGCCGGCTGCCTCTCCCCAATCTACTGATTCGTGCAGGTTTTCAGGGGTAATGCCATCCAAAAGATCAGATAATTTGTACTCGCGATTCAAGCTTGGCTCGATAACAAGCCGGTCGCCTTCTGTTTTGAGGTCTACCGGTGACCCCACGCTAAGATTTAACTGTGCAAGCATCGTTGCCGGTAAACGCACCACCGCGCTATTGCCCCACTTCTTGATTTGAGTTTGCATCGTCATTCTCTCGAAGAATATTTAAAGTAGCTTCATTGTAGCTACTCCTCACTATGGCAGCAACTTTGTAGCCACATAAACCCGCCTTTAAAGGATTATTTAACGCATAGCATGCAAGTGACCGTAAGGTTAACGCCCAACCTATAGCGTTTTTTGTTGCTAAAAAGACAATCGGTAACATATTGGTTTTTATTAGAAATGGCAACAAGCTCTGCCAACAAATTTAAACTTTTGCCGTTTTACAACTTATTTGCCGATTTGTTGCTCTGTAATCAAACTGTAATAAAACCGTCATTAAGCTGTCATTTAATTTCCATATTCTTGCCCAGACTTTTCGATAACAACCAAGAGCACAATATGAAAATTTCTAAACTTACCTTGGCAATTGCTACCGTTTTAGGTGCAGGCGCAACATCCGGCGCTTTTGCCATGGATCTTTATGTCGATACCAAAACCAAACAGATTTATGCAGAACCCGGTCGCGGTCGTGAGCTGATGGGTTCTTTTGAGAAAGTTCAAAGCGCTACAGCAAAACCGGTCGAGAAATTAGACACCGCGGAAATCAAAGCCATTCGTGAAGATTTGGCATTGAAAGACAATGCAATCAAGGCATTACAAGAGCACAAAGACGAATCGACTGGACCGAAATCAGTCGGCGTCAAGCTGAATGACAAAGGCATACAGTTTGAAACGGCGGATAAAAACTTCAACTTCAGGTTGGGCGGTCGTATTCATGCCGACGCCTCATACAGCAACGATGATAGCCTTGTAGCTAAAGGCACAAAAACCCACGTTGAAGCCAATGACGGTACAGAAATCCGTCGCGGACGCATGGAGTTTTTAGGCACTTTCTATAAAGACTGGGAATTTAAAAGCCAGGTTGATTTCGCCGATAATGTTGTCGGAGTCAAGGACATGTATGTGCAATATAACGGCCTGAAGGTTGCCTCTCTTCCTTTAGCGATCACTTTCGGTGCGCAAAAGCAAGCATTCAGCCGCGAGTTGCAGGAAAGTTCGAACGATATGATGTTTATGGAACGCTCGTTAATGAATACCCTTAACGAATCGACCGTAGATCGCGCCATCGGTCTTAATGTTGCCACCCTAAACAAAAACTGGACAGGGCAAGTCGGTATTTATGGGGATACAGTCAATGCTAATGCAGAAAAAGATAAGGCGGATGAAGGCTGGGCGATTAACTCCCGTTGGACTGTTGCACCGATTAACGAAAAAACCAAGGTGATTCACTTAGGCGTTGCCGGTAATTACCGGGGACCGGACGCTAAAGACCAAGTCAATGATAAAGCACTGAGTTATTCCTATGAAACCTCCCATATGTCGAATTTGAAGCTGCTTGATACGCACGCTATCACCGGCATTAACAACATCAAGATGATGGGGCTGGAAGCTAACGGTCTGTACGGGCCATTCACCATAGGCGGCGAATATACCCATACTTGGCTGGATCGCGAAAAGGGCGGCAGCAACCTGGCTTTTGATGGCTGGTATGGTGAGGCATCATGGACAATCACCGGCGAATCGCGCAAATACAAAACAGGCAAATTCTATAAAGTTGATCCCGACAAAAACTTCAGTTTTAAAAATGGCGGATTGGGCGCTTGGGAACTGGCGGCGCGTTATGCCTCGGCAGATTTAGAGGATGGTAATATTGCCGGCGGACAGATGAGCAACCTTACGGTCGCGCTTAACTGGTATGTAAACAAAAACATCCGTTTCATGGCGGACTATAACAAAGTGTTGGAAGTTAAGAATCCGCAAGTGACTACTGTCAGCGGTGGAAAGCCTGATAACCTGGATATGTTCATGTTACGCGGACAATTGGCGTTCTAAAGCTAGCTTATATTTTTCATTAGCGTCCAAAGCCGCACTGGGTTTCCAGCGCGGCTTTTTTTATGTGCAGCAAGTAGTTATACCTAGGCCGGACGGGGTTTGCAACCCCGTCTGAAACGTTTAAGTACGCCAGCAACCTATAAACGTGAGTAACGGGGTTTCAAACCCCGTCACGCTTGGACACGAAAGCGAATTTAAACTAATAAAGTGGATCAGTTATACTACAGACACATTAAAATTTGCTGGGAATTTTTATGGCCCCGATTACATTTGATACGCACAGATTTGTTCGCAAATTGGAAGAGGCAGGTTTTAACCAAAAGCAAGCTGAGGGTTTGACTGAGGCAATGCGTGCGGCAATTGAAGAGTCGGAACTGGTCACTAAAAAGGACTTACAGATAGAGCTTGCGCCTATCAAGGCCGATCTTAATCTGCTCAAATGGATGATGGGCGCTCTTATTGCCATCGCTATTGCCAATTTCTCTAAGCAATTTTTATGAACGGCAATACGGCGGATTTATTGGCAGCAGCCACTGTATGTTTGTGTCCGATAATTTAATAACTACTGATACTTTCACAATACGTACACGGTTGACGCATTAATCAAGCATTAGTCAGTAAAAAGCCGCGCTGGATTTTCAACGCGGCTTTTTTATGAGCAAAAATTCATATGGGATGAGTGCTTTAAATATCAATCCCAAAATTGTATAAAATTCGTCATTAAAGAGGTTAGCGTTGAAAATTAGTCACATCATTAAATGGGTGCCGGTCATATGGCTGACAGGCTGCGCATTGGCGCCTGTTCCCCCCGCTACCGGTGATTGGAGCATAGAGCCGGTCAGTCTGTATGATTCGGGTTATATCAAAGGCACGGAAATCGTCAGCGTACAGCAATCCACGTTACGGGCTGCGCTCAGTAATTTCGCAACGGGCGAGGTTGACGTGCTGGATGTCAGCAAGCCTTCGCACATGCACAGGACAGCGCGTTTCAATCTTAACCTAAGCAAGGGCGAAGAACTGACTTCGGTCGCTTTTCATCCTGTATTGGATCTGTTTGCGGCGGTTATCGATGTCGGTAACCGCCCCGGCAGGCTGGAGATTCGTTCGGCAACAACGGGGGCGTTGATGGATCGCATCGTGGTTGGCTTTGGCCCTGATTCGGTGGTTTTTTCCGAAGACGGCGATCTTGCCATGATCGCCAATGAAGGCGAGGATTTTTTGTTTGAACCGTCCAGCAAGCAGTTTTTCTCGCCGGAAGGCAGTATTTCCATTGTTCATTTAGATAAGTCCGGCCTCATTGCGAAGCACAAAAACCTGGAACTGGCTAACGCGATTAATTATGAGGGATTTATTGTCAGCAAAGGCGGCCGGTTTATGGAAAGGGAAATCGACTGGAACGGCGACGGCATTATCAGCAAAACCTTGGATTTCGACGGCAACGGCAAGATTGACAAGAAAAAAGTCTTCTTAGGATGTTTTGAAGGACAGGATGTTTATGGCATGGAAACCAAAGGCGAGCAGAAAATATTAATCCCGATCAAAACCCATTCTCCGGCCTTGTTGGAGCCGGAATATATTGCCATTTCGTCGGATGCAAAGAAAGCCTACGTGACCTTGCAGGAAGACGATGCGGTTGCGGTCGTCGATTTAATCAGCGAACAGGTCATCAGTTACTACGGCCTGGGAGCAAGCCAACATAAAACCGATGCGCGTTATGACGGCTGGGTGAAATTCGAGCAATCGATGACCGGGCTGCGCGAACCCGACGGGATTACTACGGTAGCCCACGGTCGTTATTTCGTCACCGCCGATGAAGGCGACACCGACTCGGATTCTTCAACGCCGACGGAAGGCCAGCCGACCAGCGGCGGTCGTTCGGTCAGCGTTTTCGATGCGGCGACAGGCACCTTGCTGGGCGATACCGGCAACCAGCTTGATGAGATTGCCTTCGCCAATAAAGTCTATCCGGAGCGGCGTAGCAGCAAGAAAGGCTCGGAACCTGAAATGCTGGTTGCCCTGAATCTCGACGGCGTACCGTATGTCGCTGTCGGCATGGAAAGAGCCGGCTCGGTTGGGTTGATTTCCCTGGCCGACCCCTTTCACCCTAAAGTAGTTACCCTGGGCAAGATCGAAGGCGATGAGGACAAGTCGCCCGAAGGAATCGCCCATTTTGTCGTGGACGGCGAGCATTATCTGCTGACCGCCAATGAAATGAGCGGAACTGTGGAGTGCTTTAAAGTTGTTCGGCAAGAGACGGATAGAATGTGATTAAAAGCTGCGGAATTAGCGTTTCCACGCTCCGGCAGGTTAATGCGGGCCACGTCCGCGATGATGAAGCGCAACTTATAAATGACTGTCCCAATGTCGCGGGCGCGGCCCGCTCCTACGGTCATTGTGCTTAACTTAATGGCATTGTTGCCGGAGAGGGTCGGGGGTGAGGGGAAGTTAACATCCCCTCAATGCTTGGGCTGATCCTCTTAACCTGTTACTTTATGTTTTCGCCCCCATCAAAACAATCAATTGAATGGATTTATATTGAACCTAAACTTTTCCGTTCGACCCGATAATTTCAGTTCCCTGATGCTGTTCGGCTTGACCCTTGGACATTATACGTTGATGTATTGGGCGAATATTTTTCTGGCCCGGCATCTGGCTATCGACGCTTTCGATGATTACAGCGTGGCGGTTTCCATCGTCACTTTGCTGTCGACGCTGGCGACATTGGGACTGGAAAAATATGCTCTGCGCTTGATATCCCTGTATATCGAACGCGAAAATTGGCCGCGTTTGCGCGGGTTCTTGCTGTTTTCGCTACGCGCTATCGTGCTTTTCAGTATCTTGCTGCTGGGCTTGCTCGGCTTGGGCTTGGAAAGCATTTTGGCCTTGCAGGATGCCGACTTTCACATTGCGATAGCGATTTATGCAGGCTTTCTGCCGGTGATCGCGCTGTGTCTGTTTTTAACCGAGGTTATTACCGTCTACGGCAAGCAGATACAGGCATTGGTTTTGTATCGTTTTTTTCTGCCGACAGTGTTTTTACTGCTGATTAGCGGCGTGCGCTATTTTCAACTTGGCATGACGGCCGTTTCTGCGGTGCTGTGCTTCGGCGTGGCTTGGTGCTTGACGTTGATATTAATGGTAGTCACGGTGCGAGCCGCCGGCCCAACAGAGCTCAAACAGGTAAAGCCCGACTCTAAGGGGCGGCGCTGGTGGCTGAAAAAGTCGCTGCCGTTGCTAATCAGCAGTGTGATGATGACGGTGCTGACCAACGCCGGAACCATTATCCTGGAAGTATTGCACCCCTCGCAGGCGGTGGTCGGCACTTACGCGGTTGCGATGCAAACAGCGGGCTTGATTTCGCTGATAGGCACCTCGACCAATCGTTATTATCTGCCGATGTTGGTGGTTTTATTGGAACGCCGCGATCCGTCCGGGATTAAGGCTTTGCTTGCTAAGCGCATGCAATTAATCGCCTGCTTTATCGCGGTTTTTCTGGGTATTATCGGCGTTTGGGGCCAAGACGTACTGGACCTGTTCGGCTCCGATTTTTCCCAGGGCTATCAAGCTTTATTGATCTGCGCGGCCGGGGCGGCCTTTAGCACGCTGTTTTCGGACTCGCCTTACTATCTGCAATTTATGGGGCGCAACCGTCTGGTGGTCAGTTTAATGTCGCTGTCCGCGTTCAGCATGGTAGGTTTGAGCTTCATTCTGGGTTTCCGTTACGGGGCAACCGGCGTGGCTTTGGCTTACGCCGTGCCGACCATGCTGTTATTTTCAAGCTTAAAATGGCTGTCCAATCGGCATATGCGCAAGCTGTTTCGGCCCGCTCCTTAATTCGCATGTTTGTTGTGTTATACTTTGTTTTTAGTGATTTTTGGCGGGTATTGGGTTATGGCAGCAATTACGTTTGATACGCATGAGTTTGTAAAGAAACTCAAGGGTGCCGGGTTTTCTGAATCACAAGCTGAAGCGGTTGCTGAAGCACAGCGAGATTCTTTAGCACAAGCGCTTGATAGCCAGCTTGCAACAAAAACAGATATTTCAAGATTAGAGCTGAAATTAACGGAACATGAAGGCGAATTTAAACTGATTAAGTGGATGCTGGGAATAGTTCTTGGTGGCGTGATCGCGTTGGTTCTTAAAGCGTTTTTCCCAATTGGGTAATACCTCAATCTACAGCTAGGCCGGACGGGGTTTGCACCCCGTCTGAAACGTTTAAATACGCCGGCAACCTATAAAACGTAAGTAAAAACCCCCGTCACGCTTAAAGCTTGCCATCCATGGCACTGGATACCCGCTTCCCGGCGGGTATGACAAGCTTACGTATAATCTGACAAAGTAGAATTAAGGAGCGGGTATTTTTGTGGTGTTATGCTTTGTTTCGGCGTATTAGGAATAGCCACAAGTTCAACCATCAAAAAAAGCGCATATAGCACGCGCACCTTAAATTAAATTCTAAAATACTTCAATCATTGCTAATATAGCTATTTTTAAATAGCTATATTAAAACCATGCAACTATCCGCCTCGCAATTACAGTCGCAACACAAAGCGCTTATTGATGCCTTAAAGCGCGGCGAAGCGGTTGAAATTACTTATCATGGCCAAACGCTGGGTATTGTTCAACCGGTCAGTCCTTCTGTTAATACCAAGGAACAGGAAAATGCCATGGCGAGTTTTTTCGGCATGCACCGTGACTTAAGCATCGATTCCGTTGAGGATGAATTACGCACTATTCGTCAAGGCCGACGGAGTTCCTTGCGTGATCTTTGATACCAATATCTTGATTTATGCCGATCGCGGCGTTTTAAGCGCTAAGGAGTTGATTATGAATACCCAGGAGCGATCCATATCAGCGGTCACCTATATGGAATATGTACCGTTCTGTCGCAATAAACGGGAGCTCGCTGTTTTTGAAAAAATGCTCAAGGTGTTGCAATTCACTATTCATGAAATCGACCAGTCTATTTCTTATCATGCGCGGCAAATGGTCAGGCAATACGCGTTAAGCCATAGCATTGAAATGGGCGATGCGCTGATTGCTGCAACGGCGCTAAAGCATCATGAGTTGCTATGCACAGGTAATGCAAAACATTTTATGCCTATTAGCGGCCTGAAGCTGGAATGCTATTCACCGCATTAATTCTACTTTGTCGATTTCATAGTTACACGATTCAAGGTGCAGGGATTGGCTTCATGGATGGCTTAGAGCTTACCCTCCATGGCGCTGGATACCCGCTTCCCGGCGGGTATGACGAGCTTACGTATAATCTAATTAGGAAAGCGTTTTTAACTACCTACAAATGAGCGAAAGCAAAAAGCGCCGCATAATCCAGGCGCTTGCGGTACGAAGGTCCCGACTGACTATCTATTAACCTATATTCTCAATCATGCCCCATGATTTTCAGCTGGGCGCGCAGATTTTCCAGTTCTTCCATCAAGTCCAGCGCCAGCGCGATACCGGCCAGATTGACGCCCAAATCATGTTGCAACCTCAGCGCGGAACGCACTCGCAACAAACATGCGCCTGAAAAACGCCATACCTGTATTTCCTTCCCTTCCGGTTCGATAATGCTTTCTTCAACCAGGTTGATAACCCAGTCGGCGTGGACGCCGCAGGCATGGCACAGTTGCTCCAAGGTCAGACTGTCATCTTCAATGACGGTTCCGGTATGCACCGGCAATAAGTCGTGTGAATTCATGGTCGTTAACTCCCCAAAGGTAGCCGCGGATTAAAATCAAGTTCCTGTTGCATAGTCCGGTAGATGGCTTTGGCACGTTCGGTGTCGGCAGGCGGCAGGGCGATTTGCAGCACGACGAAAAAATCGCCCGGCATTTTGCCCGGAAGCCCTCGGCCTTTTAAACGCAGTTTGCTGCCTTGCCGGGAGTTGGCCGGTATTTTCAGGTCAACGCTGCCTTCCGGCGTCGGCACTTTGATTTTAGCGCCCAACGCGGCCTCCCAAGGCGTGACCGGCAAGTCCAGGTAAATGTCGGTGTCGGAAAGTCGGTACAGCGGGTGGCTGTTAAAGGCTATTTCGAGTAACAAGTCGCCGGCTTTGCCGCCTGAACCGGCGTCGCCCTGACCCGACAGCCGGATATGCTGTCCGGGCTTGATGCCTTTGGGGATTTTGATGTTCAGACTGCGGTGTTTAACCTTTACATAACCCTGCGCATCCATTTCCGGCGTGCTCAGGGAAATATTGCGCGTCGAGCCGTGGATGCTGTCTTCCAGGTCGATATAGATTTTTGCATGGCTGTCCTGTCCGCGTAGATGGGAGCCGTGCTGCTCCCGGCCGCTTGGACGGAACCCGGCGCGGCCGAACAATTGTTCGAAAAAGTCACTAAAGGCGCCGGCATCGCCGCCGCTAAAACCGCCGCCTTTGAACTCGAAACCTTCATCCCAGTTTGGCGGCGGCCTGAAATCTTCACCGGCTTTCCAGTCAGTACCCAGCCGGTCGTAAGCGGCTCTTTTCTGGGGGTCCTTGAGCACTTCGTAAGCTTCGCCCAACTCCTTGAATTTGGCTTCGGCATCCTTTTCCTTGCTGACATCGGGATGGTATTTGCGCGCCAGTTTGCGATAGGAGCGCTTGATCTCCTCCTGGGTCGCGGTTCGGGATAGCCCCATGATCTTGTAGTAATCTTTATACTGCATGCTGTATCCGTCCGATTACAATTGAGCGTCTGGAAAAAGAGTTATTCTTTGCGGCGAAACCATAGTCTTGCCGGACCTGCGCCCGTCAATGCTTCACGCTAAAAATCATCCAGCCATTTCGGCTTGGAAAAAATGATATAGAGTAAAAAAAGCTCCGCAATAGGTACGAACACGAGCAGATAGTGAAGCAGCACAATGACTATAAATAACAACAGGCGTTTTAAATACTTAGTTAAAGTAATTTTCGGCATCATCTGCTCCTTGATGGCCTTTCGGGGCGGGGCCGCCATTAATCCGGCGGATTTAACGGCGGCCACTTGACTGGAATTATTCCTCTGAGGCTACATTGATGCGTTTCGGTTTGATGGCTTCCCGTTTGGGGATGGTGATCTCCAGCACGCCGAGTTTGCATTTTGCATTGATGGCATCGCCATCGGCGGAATCGGGCAGGCTGAAACGACGATAGAAAGAACCGGCTGTCCTTTCAACCCGTTTATAGCCTTCCTTTTCGGTTTTGGATTCGGTCTCTTTTTCGCCTTTTACGGTCAATACCCCGGCTTCCATGCTGATCTCGATATTTTCGGGCTTGACGCCGGGAATATCGGCAAGGATAACGAATTTACCGGCGTCTTCTTTTATATCGACCGCAGGCGCCCATTCTGCGGTTGCAATCGAACCTTCGCCCGCTTTTTCATCCCGCGACAGCGTCAGTTCTCTTTGTAATTGGTTGAGTAATCCCCACGGTTCATAACGTACGATAGCCATTTTTTGTCTCCTAAAGATTAATGTCTTAATGCAATAACAAACTTAAAAACGAATATTCATTTTCATAGTCTAAATGGGGGCGGCGACTTATTTGTCAAGTGGCTTCAAGCGGTTTTTAAGTTCACTCCTTTGAATCGCTTAAGCGGCTTGCCCGATAGGCGCGCATTAGCGCGATAAACGCCAGGAAATCGTAGAAGCCGTGAATCACAATCGGGATTAATAAATTCCTGTCGCCGTCGTAATCCAGCGATAAGCTTAAATAAATGCCCACTAACGTCGCCAGCGCCGCATAAAGCGGCGTTACCGCATGAGCCAGGCCGAAAATAATATTGCTGCCGACCAAGCCTGCGGTCATTCCCCAGGACGACTCTATCCAGGGCTGGATAACGCCGCGAAACAGCAGCTCTTCGGACAGCCCGGCAATCGACGCCAGTATTAATAAATCAGTCCAGTGGTATCGATGCAATCCGGAACCCAAGGTCTCAAACAGCATGCGTTTAATCTTTATGACCGACTCGGTCTGTATCTGCTCAAGGCCTAGATATAGCAAGAATAAAGGCATAGTCCCCACTAAGCCGTAAGCGACGGCTGATTCTGAAAAATGCAGGTCGGCGAAAGGGTTGATGTCAGCGATCCAACCCAACACCACCGCGACCAAAATCAGGGCCGCTTCAAAAGCACAGGCCTTTTTAAAAAAATCATTGCGGCCGACGGGATATTTATTCATTGATATTCACTGAGCGGTAAGAAAAGGTCATTCTAATCAAAAATGGGTAAAATAGCCGTTTCCGATTCATTATTGCGACTGACTATATGCTGTGTTTTATTTATAAGAGCTTGAAAAAAGAACATCTTTATTTGTATGTCGATAAAAAAGACGATTTTTCGAGGGTTCCGGAAGCGCTGTTCAACAGCTTTGGCAAGATGGAATTCGTGATGGATTTGGAATTGACGCCGGAACGTAAACTAGCCAGGGAAGAAGCCGGAAAAGTGCTTGATAGCCTGAATGCAAAAGGTTTTTTTGTGCAGTTGCCGCCGACCAATCTGCCTGCGCCATTGAAAATTCAATAATATTCATTAAAAGCATAAAACCACGAAGACACGAAGAGCACGAAGAAAAACCTCGGCAATTGCTCCTGCATTGCTCACATGGACGTGGGAATGCTGATATTGCATAAGGCCCTGGACGGCCTGTAGTAGAGCAACGCAGGAGCAGTTGCCGAGGCGCAAATACTGTCCATGCAGTCGGAGGTAAAAAACTTCGTGCTCTTCGTGTCTCGGCAATAGCTCCTGCATTGCTCTACCTTCTGCGTCCATGCAGTCGTTCGTGGTGAATTATGAACCCGCTGCTTACGCTTTCGGCAAGGTAACGCCGGTCTGTCCCTGATACTTGCCGCCCCGGTCTTTGTATGAAGTTTCGCAAATTTCGTCGCCGCCGAAAAACAGCATTTGCGCCACGCCTTCATTGGCGTAGATTTTTGCGGGCAGCGTGGTGGTATTGGAAAACTCCAGCGTCACATGGCCTTCCCATTCGGGCTCCAACGGCGTGACATTAACGATAATGCCGCATCTGGCATAAGTGGATTTTCCAAGGCAAATCGTCAATACATCGCGAGGAATGCGAAAGTATTCGACCGTTCTGGCCAAGGCGAATGAGTTCGGCGGGATAATGCAGACATCGGACTTAACATCGACAAAGCTGTTTGAATCGAAGTCTTTGGGGTCGACGATCGCGGAATTGATATTGGTGAAGATCTTGAATTCGTCCGAGCACCGGACATCGTAGCCGTAACTGGAGGTGCCGTAGGAAATGACCCGGCCGCGTTCCGAATCCCTGACCTGACCGCTTTCAAACGGCTCGATCATGCCCTGTTGTTCCGCCATGCGGCGTATCCACTTGTCCGACTTAATGCTCATGGAGTATTACTACCTGATTGATTTAAAAAGGCGGATTTTAACACAGAACCGGGTAACTTCTCATACCCACAGACGGCGCAAGAATTAGGCGTGGAATAACAGTAAACAGGCGATTAAAAATTTTTATTCACCACGAAGGCACGAAGAACACGAAGTTTTATTTCTTCGTGTTCTTCGTGCCTTCGTGGTGTTTTTTTGTGATTTTCGTAACGTCGATCAGGTATTTTGCACGACAATCTTGGGAAACTTCGTAGTGAAATCCTTAGCCTTCAACGCCAGCCTGGCCGCTGTCTTGCGGGCGATTTGCCTGTAAATTTGCGCAGCCCGCCCGTCCGGGTCGGCAACCACGGTCGGTCTGCCGGAATCGGCGAATTTACGGATGTTAATATCCAAAGGCAAGGAACCGAGAAACTCAATCCTGTTACGCTCGGCCATCGCAATCCCGCCGCCTTCGCCGAATATAGCTTCTTCATGGCCGCAGTTGCTGCAAATATGCATACTCATATTTTCAACCAGGCCCAACACCGGCACATTCACTTTTTCGAACATGCCCAAGCCGCGCTGGGCGTCAATCAAGGCAATATCCTGCGGCGTGGTGACGATAATCGCGCCGCTGACCGGAATCTGTTGCGACAGGGTGAGTTGAATATCGCCGGTTCCGGGCGGCAAATCGACAACCAGATAATCCAGATTGTCCCAGTTGGTGTCTTTCAGCAATTGCTGCAAAGCGGTGGTGACCATCGGGCCGCGCCAGATCATGGCTTGACCGGCTTCTACCATATAGCCGATAGAAATCGTCTGCACGCCGTAAGCGACTTTAGGCATCATGGTTTTATTGTCTTTGCTTTCCGGATAACCGTAGAGTCCCAACATCGTAGGGATACTGGGCCCGTAAATATCCGCATCCAGAATGCCCACATTAGCGCCTTCCGCGGCCAGCGCCAGCGCCAGATTGACCGCTGTCGTCGATTTACCCACGCCGCCTTTGCCGGATGCCACGGCGATAATGTTTTTGACGTTGGGCAGCGGCTTTAATGCCTGCTGTACGGCATGGGAAAGGATTTTTACGCTGACTTCAACGCTGACATCGCCGATGCCCGGCAGTGTTTTAAGCAGCTCTTCAACTGCGGCTTTGAGTTCGGCGATGTAGCTTTTGGCGGGATAACCCAACTCCAGTTTAACGCTGACCTTGTTACCATCGATAACGATGGCTTTAACCGATTTTGCCGAAACCAGATCGGTTCCATTATTGGGGTCGATAAACGTTTGCAGAAGATCTTCTACATTAACTTTTTCGATGCTCGCCATGTTCATGCTCCATAGTTGTCAATAAAATGCGCCTGATCAATAACCAAGCATTTAGCTCAAGATACGAAGCATTTTACCGGCTCCTCCGCTATATTGCACTTTTTAGATGCCCGATAATCGCAGCTTGCGGTTATTTTATGCCATAATATCCAGCTCATTTTGCCTTCGAATTGCTTGAGCTTTTACACTATGTCAGATAGAAAAATCCTCGTCACCAGCGCATTGCCTTACGCCAACGGCCCCATTCATCTCGGCCATTTGGTCGAATATATTCAAACCGATATTTGGGTGCGTTTCCAGAAACAACGCGGCAATCTCTGCTATTACGTTTGCGCTGACGACACGCACGGCACGCCGATCATGCTCAGGGCCGATCGCGAAGGCATTACTCCCGAACAGCTGATCGCCCAGGTCGGCAAAGAGCATCTGGCCGACTTTACCGAGTTCGGCGTGGCCTTCGATAATTATCACAGCACCCATTCCGAAGAAAATAAGGCCTTGTCATCGCTGGTTTACGAGCGTTTACGCGATGCCGGACATATCAGCTCGCGCACCATTACCCAGGCCTTTGATCCGGTCAAGAACATGTTCTTGTCCGACCGTTTTATCAAAGGCGAATGCCCAAAATGCGGCGCGGCCGATCAATACGGCGACGGCTGCGAAGTGTGCGGTACAACCTATGCGCCGACCGAACTGAAAAACGCGGTTTCGGCAATTTCCGGCGCAAAGCCCGTTGATAAAGATTCCGTGCATTATTTTTTCGATCTGGCCAACTTTAGCGACATGTTGCGCGAATGGACACATGCCGGCCACTTGCAGCCAGAAGTCAGCAACAAATTGGCCGAATGGCTGGACGGCGGTTTGCAGCAATGGGACATAAGCCGCGACGCGCCGTATTTCGGCTTTGAAATCCCCGATGCGCCGGGCAAATATTTTTACGTCTGGCTGGATGCGCCGATCGGCTACATGGCCAGCTTTAAAAACCTGTGCGACAAACAGGGACTGGACTTCAATGAATTCTGGTCCAAAAACAGCGACGCCGAGCTGTATCATTTTATCGGCAAAGACATCATTTATTTCCATGCCCTGTTCTGGCCTGCGATGCTCAGCGGCGCGCATTTTCGGACGCCCAGCGCGATTTTCGCGCACGGCTTTTTAACCGTGAACGGCGAAAAAATGTCCAAATCGCGCGGCACCTTTATCAAAGCCAGAACTTATCTGGATCATTTAAACCCCGAATACCTGCGTTATTATTTTGCCGCCAAGCTCAGCGCCGGGGTCGACGATCTGGACTTGAATTTCGACGATTTCAGCCAGCGGGTTAATTCCGACCTGGTCGGCAAAGTGGTCAACATCGCCAGCCGTTGCAGCGGCTTTATCGCCAAACGTTTCGATAACAAGTTGTCGGAGCAATGTTCCGAGCAAGCCCTGTTCCATGAATTCGTTACCGCCAACGCACTAATCGCCGAACTTTACGAGGCGCGCGAATTCGGCAAAGCCATGCGCGAAATCATGGCGCTGGCCGATAAAGCCAATCAGTATATCGACGAAAAAAAGCCTTGGCTGATCGCCAAGGAAGACGGCAAGGAACAAGAGCTGCACGAAGTCTGCACGATGGGCCTCAACCTGTTCCGCTTGCTGGCCGTGTATTTGAAGCCGGTGCTTCCTGTGTTGGCAGGCAATGCGGAAAGCTTTTTAAATATAGAAGCGCAAGCCTGGCCGGTCGATGCCAAGCCTTTGTTAAATCATGCGATCAACGAATTCAAACCGCTGATGACGCGGGTTGAGGCCGACAAAATCGCGGCAATAGTCGAAGCTTCCAAAGAAAACCTGGAAAAAACCGCCGCGCCTGTGAAAGCCAAAAAATGCGAGCCGATCGCCGACACCATCGAGTTTGAAGACTTCGCCAAGCTGGACTTGCGCATCGCCAGAATCATCAAGGCCGATCATGTCGAAGGCGCGGACAAGTTATTGCAGTTGACCGTCGATATAGGCGATGAAACCCGCAACATCTTTGCCGGGATTAAATCCGCCTACAGCCCGGAAGATTTGGAAGGAAAATTGACTCTGGTCATCGCCAATCTTGCGCCGAGGAAAATGCGTTTCGGCCTGTCCGAAGGCATGGTGCTTGCCGCAGGTCCCGGCGGCAAGGATATTTGGGTTTTGAGTCCCGATGAAGGGGCGCAGCCGGGGATGCGGGTTAAGTAGTGTTGATGTTTATCGTTCCCACGCTCCGGCGTGGGAACGCCGTATAGACGCTCCAGCGTCCCGCAACGCAGGAGCGTTGCGAACTGAATTCCCACGCCGGAGCGTGGGAACTATCAATTGCCAATCGCCGCGATGAGAATACCCGGAACATGCCTGTTGCACCTGAATCCCTCACCTTGATCGACCAAATCAATGCCTTGCTGCCACAGACCCAATGCGGACAATGCAGCTTTCAAGGCTGCCGCCCCTACGCCGAGGCCATCGCCTCGGGCATAGCGGACATCAACCAGTGCCCGCCGGGCGGTGACGAGGGCATAGGCGATCTGGCCGATTTATTAGGCGTTTCTCCCAAGCCGCTGAATACCGCATTCGGCCTGCACAAGCCCGCAAGCGTCGCGTTTATTATCGAGGAAGACTGCATCGGTTGCGTTAAATGCATCGCCGCCTGTCCTGTCGATGCGATAGTGGGCGCGGCAAAATTCATGCACACAGTTATAGCCTCGGAATGTACCGGTTGCGAATTGTGCATAGCGCCTTGTCCGGTCGATTGCATCGTCATGCAAGCCGCGCCGCCAGACAATACCGAAGTAAGTCGGGCACAAAAATCCGCACAAGCGAAACGGCGCTACGATGCGCGTTGCTTGCGCAAGAAACAGGAAGACGCTGAAAAAGCGGAGCGAGCGAAAAAGAAAAAACTGGCCTTGCTGAAGATGCAAGCGGCAAAGAAATAGGATGACAGGGTGACAAGATTGAGTCCGCCCCCCCACCCGATCAAAATGGCGTAGGCCGGAATAAGGCCATCCAAGGCTCTCCTGAGCAAAGTCGAAGGATGCGTAACGCGAGGTGGCGTTGCCTGCATGGATGTAGGTGTGGCGTGTGCGCTGGATGTTTGCCGGAAACGCCTGTTCTCGACATCGCTCGAACCGGCTTATTCCGGCCTACAGGACTGAAGCTTTAGACCCCAGCACATTTTCTTTTTTCACAACAACAATAAAAACTTCGCCTGCTCGATAGTCTCACGCTCTGCGCTCGTTGTTATACACATCCTCGGCGGATACCCAAATCTCCCCTCGCAAAGGCTGTCCAGGCCGATAGCTGGAGTGCAGGCTTCGCCTGCATGCAAGCGCAAGCAAAGCTTGCACTCCTGTTTCTTTATGATATAGATTCACGGAGTCCCACAGGCACTTGCGTATAAAAGATGAGTGTGGGAACCATAGAAGCAAGCTCAAAGGCGCTGCTTATACGCCACTTATACGCCACTGCGTTGATTAAAATACTCACCAAACCCTATCCACACCGTAACGCAAAAATAACGCCTCATTGCTGAGAAATTTCATATTTTCTACCAACGCTTGACCAATCAACAAACGGTCGAATGGGTCGCGATGCTCAAAAGGTAAACTTAACACGGCTAAAACATGGGCGGGCTTAACAGACAACAACGAAATACTTTGTTGTTCCAATGTATCAATCACCTGCTCAAGTGATTGCGACAACTTCAACTTACCAAGACCTATCTTGATTGCCATTTCCCAAAGACTAACAATGCTCAAATAAATATCGGCGCTTTCATCGCTGATAATGTCCTTTGCAGTGGCAGAAAGGCGATTATCGTCTTCCAAAAACCAGATTAAAGAATGCGTATCCAGTAAATAACGCATTACATATACTCTTTAAAGTCATCCAACGGCGCGTCAAAATCATCGGCCATAAAAATCACTAACCCTTTCATGCAGCCAATCTGCCGCTTTGATGATGGTTTTTTATTGACGCGCAGTTTTGAAATTAATTTTTCCAACTCTATTAATGACTCTTCCGGTAGCTCATCAATTTGACGGATTAAATTTAACTTATGTTCAGCAATATTCATCTTAGCCTCCACTTATCAACCGGCTTGCAAGGATTTTCATCTTAGTATCTTTGCGTTCTACGGGCAGTTACGTTAAGTGGTTTATGGTGGACTTGTCAAACCGAATGGTCTAACAACGTATCCGTTCGTGCTTCGACATGCTCAAGGTTAGCGGCAACCGGGAAAAGCCATAAATCCAGTTTTATTCACAGCGACAATAAAAACTTGGCCTGCTTGATAATCTCCTGCTCATCAATATCCTTAATCGAATAATCCTGCTTGTCGAGTTTGTACGGGTTGACGATTGACGCGGACTTGACCACTTTGTTGATGTCGGTCTGGTAAACCCGGCTGACCGGCGTCGGGCCGAAGAGGGTGATGGACGGCCTGTTTAATCCCCAGGCCATGTGGGTCGGGCCGGTATCGTTGCCGATCAGTAAGTCGGCCTTGGCTATCAATGCCTTCAGGCTGTTCAAATCCAGCTTGGGCATGACTTTGATCAGCTCGGATTGCGTCGCCATCCATTCCGCGGTGGCTTTTTCCTGCCCGCTGCCCCAGACGACCAGGCAGTTTTGCTGCAAGGCTTCGGCTATTTTTACGAACTTGGCGGCCGGATAGTTGCGGCTGTCCCAGGTTGAACCGATCACCAGCACAATGTTGGCCCGGTCTTTTGACAGGAAATCGTATATTTGCGGGTCTTCGTTGCTGAAAAACAAAAACGGCTTTTTGCCCAGGATTTGCTCGGTGCCGATGTCGATGCCTAAAGGGCTGGACAAAATCAGGGCGTTTCTGTCGATGGTATTGGCATCGTAAGCGCAGGCCACTTTGACATCGTAAAACCATGACGCGGCCTTTTCCCGGATTGAATCGGCATCGAATCCGGCGATGCGTTTTCCGACCAACTTGGCGGTAACCGCCGACTTGATCAGCCCTTGGGCGTCGATAACCAGGTCATAGTTGTTACTTGCATAGCCGCGAATTTTCTTGAACTGCGCAAAAATTCCGGCCTTGTCGGTTTTTAAGGCTTTCAGGTTAACCGTCAGAATATTATCGATGTCGGGGTTGTTTTTTAAAACCTCGGCGAAGCGTTCTTCAACAATCCAGTCGATCTGAATTTCCGGGGAATGCGCCTTGATAAACTGTAGCGCTACCATCGCATGAACGATGTCCCCCAGCGCCGAGAGTTTTACGATGGCGACCTTCACTTAGGCCCTGATTGGGTAAGCGTTATATATTCAAGCACCCGGTCCGGCGTGATGCCGGTCAGGCAATGACTATGGCCCAACGGGCAGTCGCGCTTGAAGCAGGGCGCGCAATCGAGATTGAGCGAGATAATCTGCGCCTTGTCGTTCAGCGGCGGCGTAAAGCCCGGATCCGATGAGCCGTAAATAGCGATGACTTTTTTGTCCAACGCGGCGGCAACATGCATCAAGCCGGAATCGTTGCTCACCACGGTATTGGCCAGCGACATTAAATCGACCGCTTCGGCCAAAGAGGTCCTGCCGGTGAAATCGGTGCAGAATCCGGAACACGCTTTGTTGATTTGGGCAGCGTCGGCTTTATCCTTCTCGGAACCGAACAGCCAAACCTGCCAGCCTTGGTCGATTTTATGCCGGGCGACTTCGGCGTAATACTCGGAAGGCCAGCGTTTTGCCGGGCCGTATTCGGCGCCGGGACATAAGGCCAGGATTTTTATCGACGCCCCAAGTCTGTCGGGAGCAGGCGCGGCGGGCGACAGCGTCAGCTTGAATTTATCGATGACCGCCTGTTGCCGGGCTTTGCTGATCGTTAGCGCAGGCTGCGGACATACCGGCGGCATAGCCGCATCGGCTGGCAAACCCAGAGCGACAAAGCGCTGCACGGTCATGGTCAGCAGCTTTTTATCCAATTTTCTGGCATCGTTAAGCAGTCCCCAGCGGCATTCGCCGATGTAACCGGTGCGGATGGGAATATTGGCGAAGAACGGGGGGATTGCGGATTTCCATGAATTGGGCAGCAGGATGGCCTGATCGTAGCCTTCCGAACGCAGGCTCAAGCCCAGTTTGATGCGCTCCATCAAGCCGAACTTGCCGCGCGGCAATGGCATGGCGATGGCTTTGGCCACTTCGGGCATTCTTTCCAGCAGGGATAATGTCCATGACGGCGCCAGCACGTCGATCCGGCAGGCCGGGTGGGTGTTTTTCAGCGCGATAAACAGGCTTTGCGCCATCACCATGTCGCCGACCCAGGAGGGGCCGACGACTAGGATTCTTTTTACGGTGTTGGCGATATCGGTATTTGGGCTGGCCATATGACGGTTGTATCACGATCAAGTAGGGTACGCTGCGCGTACCATTATTAAGCTCTCGTCTTTATACACAAGTCTCTGCGAGACGCCGTCGTTCTGGCAGGGATGCCGGAACCCAGGCACAGGGAGGTGACGCTTGGTATTACTCAAGTACCTGTAGAGTCACCAAGTTACCATCCATGCCGGTATGACGACTCTGAAACACACTTGTGTATAACGACGAGATTAAGCCTGGGTTACGCGTGAAAAGGTACGCGCAGCGTACCCTACATTCTGTGTTTTTAATCCACAAAGACATGACGTTTTATCGCTTCGCGCTCTTCGTGTCTTCGTGGTGAAAAATACTTTTAAAGCCGCTTAAGCAACGTAAGTCAGCCAATCGGGATGATCGTCTCTGCGTCCATGCACATAGTCGAAATACAGCGATTGCAATTGCTCGGTAACCGGCCCGCGGCTGCCGGAACCGATTGCACGATTATCCAGTTCCCTGATCGGCGTTACTTCAGCCGCAGAGCCGGTAAAGAACGCTTCATCGGCAACATAAATCTCATCGCGGGTAATGCGTTTTTCAACGACTTCATAACCCTGCTCTCTGGCAATGGTCATGACCGTATCGCGGGTAATGCCTTCCAATGCGGAAGTGGTTTCGGGCGTGTAAATTTTGCCGTTACGCACGATAAACAGGTTTTCGGCGCTGCCTTCCGCCGCGAAACCTTCATGATCCAGCATCAACGCTTCATCGTAGCCATTGGCGCGCGCTTCTTGCAGCGCCAGAATGGAATTGATGTAATTGCCGTTGGCTTTGGCTTTGCACATGGTGCTGTTGTGATGATTACGGGTATAAGACGAGGTGCGGATACGAATGCCCTGCTCTATGCTTTCCGCGCCCAGATACGCGCCCCACGACCATGCGGCAACCATGACATGCACTTTCAGGTTGTCGGCTCTGAGTCCCATGCCTTCGGAACCTAAAAAGCACATGCTGCGAATATAGGCGCTGTCCAGGTTGTTCTTGGCGACCGCATCGCGCTGAACTTGATTCAGCTCGTCTTTGCCGTAAGGCATAAGCATATTCATGATATGCGCGGAACGGAACAGCCGGTCGGTATGATCCTGCATCTTGAAAATCGCCGTGCCTTTTTCAGCGTGATAGGCTCTTATACCTTCGAACACGCCCAATCCGTAGTGCAAGGTATGCGTCAACACATGGACTTTAGCTTCGCGCCACTCAACCCATTGTCCGTCCAGCCAAATAACGCCGTCTCTATCGTCCATTGTCATCATTTATTCTCCAACATTAATTTAGTAACTATTTATTGATGTAACATCGCTGTCCACGAAAAACACGAAAGACACGAAAAATTTTTATGGCCCACTCCGTTCGACGATTGCTCTCAGGTAATTTAATGCCCGAGTAATCTCTGTAGGCCGGAATAAGACCACCCAAGCCTGTCCTGAGCGTAGCCGAAGGGCGTAGCGCGTGGTGGCGTTTCCGGCGAATTCGGGCGGTGCGCCGGAAACGCCAGTTCTCGCTACCGCTCGAACTGGCTTATTCCGGCCTACGAGAGTCTCCGCGAAAAATTTTCATAGCAGACTCCGCTCAACGATTGCTCTCAGGTAATTTAATGCCCCGCCATCATCCCTGTAGAAAAGTCTCAAAAATCAAAGCTCTTTTTTTCGTGCTTTTCGTGTCTTTCGTGGACCTAATCCCTATTCCATGTACTCATGCCAAATCCGCTCGACTTGAGCGCTCATTTTGGCGACCTCGGCCTCAGCTATAACGGCCTTATCCCCTTGCAAAACCTGTTTATGCCCGAAATCCCGATAGGTGCAGTACGCGGATTTAAGTAACTCCGCATCGGCTTGGGACATAAAGCCCTGCTGCTGCAAGCCTTCCAGCAATCTTACATTGTCGGTGTAGGTCGTTAACGCGACATTAAGAGCCGCCTGATCTAAAACGCCAAATTGTACTATAAACTCAATATCAGCAATACCGCCTTTGCTTTGTTTTAAATCAAACTTGTCCTTATCTTTAGTAGCCAAAGCCTCGCGCATTTTTTCGCGCATCTCGCGGACTTCTTTTTTCAAGCTCCCGGTATCCCTGGGCAAGCTCAAAATCCGGCTGCGTATCGCTTCATACTGTGCTTTCAGCCGCGCGTCGCCGGCGATAAACCGGCCCCTGACCAGCGCTTGCAGTTCCCAGGTCCAGGCCTGGTTTTTCAGGTAATCTTCATAAGCGTTAATGTGACTGACCAATAAACCGGAATCGCCATTGGGCCGCAAGCGCATATCCACTTCGTAGAGTACGCCGGACAACATCTTGGTATCGAGAATGTGCCGGACTTTCAGCCCCAAACGACCGTAAAACTGGGAACAGGAAATCGGCTTCTCGCCGTTAGTCATCTCATTGCCGTCCTGGCAATCGTACAAAAACACCAGATCCAGGTCGGAACCGTAACCCAACTCGATGCCGCCTAATTTGCCGAAACCGATCACCGCAAAGCCTATCGCGGCATGGTCGGCATATCGCCAGGGAGGGTGTGTATGCCGCAAGCCAGTCGGGAACCGGCTCGGCAGCGGCGGCAAGCCGTGCTTGTCGGTCAGCATCAGCCACGCGCGTTCGAGCACATGCCCGACGATGCTTTCGGCGATATAGGTCAGGTAATCGCTGACCACCATCAGCGGAATTACGCCCATAATGTCGGCGGCGGCCACTCTCAGTACATTCAATTGCTTGAACTGGCGCAGTACCACCATCAGCTGCTCAAGATCCTGCACCTCGATTTGCGCCAGCAATACCTTAAGCTGTTGGTCAAGATCGGCTTTTTTGAGCGGCTCGTACAGCTTGCGGGTATCCAGCAATTCGTCGAACAACACCGGGCATTGCGATAAATAATCGCAAATCCACGGGCTGGCCGATGACAGCTTGATCAATTGCGACAAGGCGCCGGGATTTTCAGACAATAATGCTAAATACACATTCCGGCCCGCGACCGCCCCAAACAAACCGAGTATCCGCAGCAGCGTTTCATCCGGGTTATCGACCTGCTGCATAGCCTCTATCAGCTGCGGCATCAACCGGTCAAGTACGCCCGCGCCTTTGGTCGTCAGCCTTCTGACGGCTATGGAATTTTTAAAGTCTTTGATCGCGGCGAGTATGCCGCCGGCGTCTTGAATGCCGCATTCTTTCAGATGCCCCGTCAATTCCGACTCATCCGCCACGCAAGCCCAAATTATTCCCGCTCGCGACGAACCTGTCGAACCCTCCTGTTTCGATAACGAAAAAACCTGGTCGAATACTTCATGCACCTGCGCTCTGACCTTATCCAGGTCTTGTTTAAAGCCAACCCAGTCCGGATAATCCAGCGAATACGCCAATACTTGCTTCGCTAACGGGTCTTTCGGCAAATCGTGGGTTTGCTGATCCTGGTATTGCTGGATATGATTTTCCACCCGGCGCAGAAAACGGTATGACTGCTTTAACTGCTCTGCATCTTTTTGCGTCAGCAACCCGCGCTCGCCCAACAGTTGCAAAATATCCAGAATGGGACGGGTCTGCAAGGCTTTGTCGTTGCCGCCGCGGATCAGTTGAAACGCTTGGCCGATAAACTCGATTTCGCGTATGCCGCCGGGTCCGAGCTTGATATTTTCCATGCGGTCCTTGCGCCGCAATTCCTGGGTGATCTGCGCCTTTAAAGAACGCAACTCCTCAAATGCGCCGTAATCGAGATAACGCCGGTATACAAATGGCCTGAACATCGCCATCAATTGCGCGCCGACTGTAAAATCGCCCGCAACCTGACGCACCTTGATCATCGCATAACGCTCCCATTCCCGAGCCTGGGTCTGGTAATAGTTTTCCATGCCGTCGAAAGTCATGATGATCGGCCCGCTATCGCCATAAGGCCGTAAGCGTATATCGGTGCGGAATACGAAGCCGTCTACGGTGATTTCATCCAGGACTTTTATCAGGTTGCGGCATAGCTTGGTAAAAAACTCGCCATAGGTGGTTTGTTTCCTGTCCGGCAACTCGCCGTCTTCCGCGTAGGCAAAAATCAGGTCGATGTCGGAAGAATAATTCAACTCGTAAGCGCCCAACTTGCCCATGCCCAACACCACGATCTGCTGCGGACGGCCGTCGGATAATAACGGCGTGCCGCGCAGCTCGCAGGCGTCCCTATAAAGAAAATCCAGCGCGTATTGAATGCAGGCATCGGCCAGATACGATAAATCAGTCAGCGTTTCGGATAATTCGGCCCAGCCGGCCAAATCCCGCCAGGCAATCCTGACCATTTCCCTACGCCGGAAGTCGCGCAGTTTAGTCATCAACTCGACTTGCGTCTCAACCGGCGTGTGTACTAATTTTTCGGCATAACTGTTTGCATTATATATAGCCGATAAAGCGCCGGAATTGACCAGATCGACCAGCAGCTCAGGTTTGCGAACGCAGCTTTCGGCAACAAACAAGCTGGAACACCAGACCTTGACGATAGCAGCACTAAATTCCGGCGTTGGGCTGATATTGAGCTTAAGTTCGATAACCCGTTCATTCCATCTTGTCAGCGAGTCGGTCACCGTAGCCCTTAACGGATCAGGTAGCGCTGCACATTCGGATTCGATATTTTTGATAAAAGACATGGGGGAAAGGCATCAATGGAAAAAACCCATGATAACGAAAACAGGCGCACAACGAGTAGCGCTATTTGCACGCATCTCGATATGAACGACGAAGATGAGTAGAACGCGTCTTAATAAAATGATAAAGTTCAAATAACCTTACTTAAACTATTTACGATTTAAACTTATGAAAACGCCTACCTTTACCAAGAACTTCTTTTTTGCCGCCGTGACCAGCATGGTTATTGCATTAGCGGTTACCGGCTGTTCGGATGACGAACAGAAAACCGCCGCGGCGAAACCCGCAGCGACTGCCGAAGTGCATAACCCGTTCGACCATTCCCATGATGTCGCAGTAACCGATATACAAAAGCACAAGTTTGAGCATGATTTTGCCGACCAATGCGTAGACCGGGAACTGAAGAATTCAACCGACAAAGAATTCGATAAAAAGCGCTACTCTACGCCTTGCATGTGCATCGCCAAATTCTTGATGAAAGACCTGACGGCCGATGAAGCTAAACTATTCCTCGGCGAACATAAAAATGCCCAGTCTTTAGTCATCAAGTATGAAAATGCGGCTTACCATTGCTTGCAGGAAAACGCTCTTCCTAAAGGTCCGGATTTTTCCAGAGCGCCGCAGCAGGCTAACTGATCCCACATTTCTTAACTACGAGTCGAACAGTCCCCGGAAACGATAGCGGATGTGTTTTCACGAAGCGTGTTTTTGCCTAGTGAAAATGCAGGCTTTCCGACATCGCGTCGAGCCATTGCGGGAATGATGTTTATCGTTCCCACGCTCCAGCGTGGGAATGCAGTTTCAGACGCTCCAGCGTCGTCTTTGCCATAAATCTACCTGATGAGCAAGATGTCAGCCAGAGACAAAGTATTCGATATACTCCAAAAAATGCGACCCGTAGAGACGCGATAAATCGCGTCTCTACGGTTGGTTGGCTGAAGCATCTTGCTAATCATGTCTATCAAGCCCGCCAGCCTTACATAATTACCGGGACTCGAAACAACGCCAATGTTCTGCATGACTCACATAGCCACGCGTGAAAACAGGCAATCATTCCAACACCGTACAGTTCATAAAATTCGGTTGATCGGGTTCAGTTAATGCGTAGCGGCTTCTTCCCATAATGGTCGTAAGTCTTTATATTTATTGGAACGGGACGCTGGAGCGTCCCGGACTGCGTTCCCACGCTGGAGCGTGGGAACGATGTGCGCCGACTATGCGAACTACTCTTAATGCCCAGCCATCTCCCCATCCCGCTTCTTAAACTGAATCACCTGCATCATCCCCATATCCTCATGCGACAACAAATGGCAATGCAGCACCGTTTTACCGTCGAAGTCTTCATAACGGGTCAGGATGGTTTGCGGCTGGCCGTATTTGACCAGCAGGCTGTCGCGCCACAGGGTTTCGGTGTTGCCGAGCGGGTCGGTGCGGGTGGTTTGAAAGTCGTTGGTGTGGATGTGGAAGACGTGGTTCCGGGTCGGGTCGGCGGAACTGACGATCCAGCTGTCGGTGCCGGTTTGCGGACCGTTGCTGTCTTCCGGGGCTTTGGCCAATTCAGCGGCATCGGGGCGCAGTTCCAATACCCGCGGCTGGCTGGCATCGAACACATGGCCGTTCACCTGGAAACCTATCGGATAGCAGGGGGTTTTGTCCCGTTCCGGGTTGCAGGCAATGCCGCCATCGTTGCCGCCTAGCGGTTGATCGCGGTTAAAGGTGGCGATTTGGTTGTACTTGACGTTGCTGTCCTTGATGTCGGTATAAGGATACAGTTTTGCCATTTCTTGGTTGGTCGGAAGGCCGGTATCGGCAACCGGTTCGCCTTCCACATCGACCCAGGCGACCACGTAGTCGGTAAAGCTCGCTGTAGACGGGTCCAAGCGGCCGCTGATGTAGGTGTCGGCCGCCAGTTTGTATCGTCCTGGCGTTTTGCTCGCCTGCACCAGCACGTCGCTGCGGCTGCCCGGTATTAACTCTACGGCCTGCCGTTTCAGTTTGAAGGTTTTTTCCTGATCCCATTCGCCGGTGCAGCAGTAGTCTTTTTGCTCCCAATTGTTCACCCAGGTGTCCACTTGGCTCAAGTAATTGCCATCGACAGCAATTTCATGCAAATCGTGCTTTTCCAGGGTGAGTTGGGCGGTGCGGTTAAATGAGCTGTCGATAAAACGCCAGCGCTGCACTTCGCCGGGACGCATTTTTATAGTCGGCGCAATTTGTCCGTTGACCAGCAGGTAGCGGTTGCGCACAAATGCCCGATCATCGCCCAAGGCCAGGAAATCGTTTACCGTTCCCGTATCGTCGTAGGGCAGGGTTTGCAGCATGAAGATTTTTTCGTTGGCGTTGGCTTTCATGATGGAGTCGGGCGTTTTGGCGGGATCGTCCTCGACGATGATTGCGCCTTCCATGCCGCTGCCCACTTGGACGCCAGTGGAGCCATGCACATGGGGGTGATACCAGTACGTGCCGGGGCTGTGGCTTTTCGGGATGTTGATGGTGATTTGCCTGGGGTTGGAGCTTAAGCTGCCGCCGCCTTTTTTGTCGGGATTAGTGTAGGGAACCGGCGGCACCATGACCAGGATATTGTCGGCGTTGCCGCTCGGCGAAACATGCATGCCGTGGGTGTGCAGGTTGGTGCAATTGAATTTATCGGGTAGCGGCGATCCGCCGAATGCATCGTGGGGATTGTTGCAAAGCTGTTCCGGCGTTAATTTGCCGGTTTGGCCCAAGGCGTTGTTGAGGGTGATGTTCAGCGTGTCGCCGGGCTTGACGCGCAGGGTCGGCCCAACCAGTTTGCCGTTGTAGGAACGCAAGGTAACGCCGCAACCGGCGATTTTGGTTTTGGCGGGTTCGGTAAAAACGACATTCAGTTTGGCGTTGAGTTGGCCGTTAACCGACTTGATTTCTTCAGGTGCTGCATAGGCTTGGCCGCCGTAAGTTTTGAGGTCGGTTTCCTGATATATGCAGGCCGGGTCGGACGGTGTGTCGGTGGTTTCGGCCAGGATCGGCATTGAGTGTAGGCCGGCGATCAGGGCGAGCAGTGCGGTGCGAGTGGCTGTAAAATAGAACATGGTTATCTCCTGATTCAGTGAGGCTTGACGGGTGGGCAATTGCGCTCAGCAGCATCAGTAGCGGCAACGGTTTCTTTGGTGCGTTCGTTGTGGCAGGAAGCACAACCGGGCGCGGCGCATTTAACGCATTGCGCAGGTACGCCTGGATAATGCGCGTCGTACTCGCCGGTGGGGCAAGCATGCCCGGCGCCTTGAGGCGTTGCTGCGGCGGTTGGCGATGGATCGGCCATTGCCGTTCCCATCAGCAGGGCAAGCATAACCGGTAGAATGACAGTTTTGATGTTGAACATAGTGAGGTGTGCCTCTTTATTATTGTGTATGCGGTGGAGATTAAGGGTGCGGCTCGTCGAGCGGTTTTATCAAGTTGGCACGAAAGCCTGGTTGGTCGTTAAAATTCACGAATGATAGAAATTCCAAAGGGCATTATTAGCCCCAGCCGAATAATGCGCTTCGGGAGGAAGGGTAACCTTTTCGAATGTAGCGTAGTTTTGAAAGGGCGTTGCATTCTAACGGAAAAAATGAGGCCGGGGCAAACGTTTAAATCTTGTTCGTGATAAGAGATAAGATGGAACGGTTCTTAATCGGTAATCAAAAACTCGCCTTTCCGGTTGCCGGCAGCAAGGACAAGAAAATCTATTCTTAATGAATGTATAATGCCGTTCTATACAAAAAGCTAGATGCTTCAGCCGGACCCGTTAGAGCGCGTAGCGAATCCAGCCACATGGATGTGAAGCCATGGACGGGTATCAAGCCTAAATCATGCAGCAATGGTATCGGCAAGTTACCGTCCATGGCGCTGGATACCGGCATCCCTGCCGGAATGACGGTGCCGGCTGAAGCATCTAGCTAATCAGGAAACCCATTGGAAATCGCTCTAAATTATTTACAACCATTAATGAACAAGACTAAAAAACCGGCTGAGTTATTGGGATTTGTTTACGTCTTTTCCAGACTCGTTTATTTGTCGGCAAATACCGCCATGCTAACGTTGTCGGCGTTGGTTTCGGACATCTTCGCTGTAAAAATGCGCCTCACTGCCCGGTAAAGTTGCAAAACATGAATGCCGCAAAGCCCATTGGTGTTTTCGATTCTGGTGTTGGCGGGTTATCCGTCCTGCATGAAATCCGCAGGGCGCTGCCGGGCGAGGATTTGTTGTATGTGGCGGACTCGGCCCATGCGCCGTATGGCGATAAATCCCAGCAGTTTATCGAAGCCAGATCGATTGCCATTACCGAGTTTTTACTGAGCCGAAACGCCAAGGCCATCGTCGTTGCCTGCAATACGGCAACCGGCGCGGCGATAACAACCTTGCGCTCAAGGTTCTCCATGCCGATTATTGCGATGGAGCCTGCGGTCAAACCGGCGGCAGCGAATACTCAATCAGGCGTTATCGGCGTTCTGGCGACCCGCCGGACCTTGGCCGGCGATAATTTTGTGAAGCTGTTTGCTCGATACGGCGCGGATGTCGAGATATTGGGCCAGGCCTGTCCCGGACTGGTTGAGCAAGTGGAGGCGGGCGATCTGTCCGGCGATAAAACCCGGATATTGCTTGAGCGATATGTGTTGCCATTGCTGGAGCAGGGCGCGGATACGCTGGTGCTGGGCTGTACGCATTATCCGTTTTTAGCGCCGCTGATACGGGAGATCGCAGGACCGACGGTGGCGGTGATAGATTCCGCCGCCGCCGTTGCGCGGCAACTTCGCCGTCGGCTGGAAGTTGTCGATCTGTTAGCGGATGCGGCCAAGGTCGGCACAGAATCCTTTTGGACCAGCGGTGCAGTGGATAAAGCGCTGCCGCTGTTTGCTCAGTTATGGCAGGCGGATGTTAAGGTAAGCGCTTTGCCAAGCCGGACCTTGGAATAAGGACATTCTCACCACGAAGACACGAAGTTTTTACCTTAGCTTTTTCTTCGTGAACTTCGTGTCTTCGTGGTGATATGTCTTAAGTTAAGTCAGCAAAGCTGATTTGATCAAAACTGTCCACCTGCCGGTGCTCGGCTTGCGGGTCGGGTACGCTGTCCCGAGTTAACCATATAGTTTCAAAACCGGCAGCTTTGGCCGCATCCAGTTCTTCTTTAATATCCGATAAAAACAACAACCGGCTCGGCGGCATGGCAAGCTGTCCGGCGATGTTGTCATAGGATTGCCGTTCTTTCTTGCCGCCGATATGGGTATCGAAGTAGCCGGAAAATAGCGGCGTTAAATCGCCGTATTCGGTATGCCCGAACAGCAGTTTTTGCGCGTAAACCGAGCCGGAAGAATAAATGTATAAATCCAGCCCTTGATCTTTCCAGGCTTTGAGGTTTACTGCGGCATCGGCATACAGATGGCCCTTAAAGTCGCCTTGCCGGTAACCGGCTTCCCAAATCAGGCCTTGCAAGGATTTTAACGGCGTGACTTTTTTGTCTTCGTCCAGCCACTGGATCAATTGAGTTATGATTTGCTCGGTAGATAATTCCGAGCCGGCTTCTTTACAGACATCTTCCAGCAGCGGCTTGACTTGCGGGTCGTCTGCATGATTGCGGACATAGTCGGCCAGGTTTGCCCGCGCATAGGGAAACAGCACATCCTTAACAAATAAAATCGAGGAGGTTGTACCTTCAATATCGGTGACGATGGCTTTAATCATGACAACTCGGCAAGGTATTGATCAAGGGTAGGGAAGGCTTGGGCAATGTCGCTGCCGGTAAAGTCGGCCACCCAGCCGTCCGGCGTGGTGAACAGGCGGATACATTTAAACCGGGGATTTTCGCCCATGTCGAACCAGTGCGCGGTGTCGGCCGGTACGCTGATTAAATCGCCTTGCTCGCACAGCACGCCGTACACTTTACCGTCGACATGCAGGTAAAACAGGCCGCGGCCCTCGATAAAAAAGCGCACTTCAAAATCGGCATGGATGTGCTCAGACAGAAATTTCTGCCGGAAGGCGGCTTTTTCGGGATGGTCGGGATTTAAGCTGATCACGTCAACGGATTGAAAAGCGTATTGCTGTTTCAGGCGCTCGATGGAATCGCTGTACGCGGCAAGCACGGTGTCCTGGTCGGCATCGGCGGCTAGTTCGCAGTTGGCCGTCCAGCGTTCGAACTGTACGCCTATCGCATCCAGCCGGACCTGGATGGCGGAAAAATCGGTGGCTGTTTCGCCTGACTGAGGCTGATTATCGGGGTAAACGGTTAAAGCGCTCATACTCTTTTGACTCCATGCAGTCGTAATTCACAATCGAATAAAAATTCCAGCGCCTCAAGATGACGCAGTGTTTCCTGTACCGAACCGCCCCAGGTATAAAGCCCGTGTCCGGCAATGATGTAGGCATAAATGGCGCCGTGTTTGTCCATATACTGTTCCACTTGCCCGGCCAGGCGAGGGATGTTTTGGTCGTTGGCGAAAATCGGTATCGTCACCCGGCTTTCGTGGGTGTCAATGCCGGCCAGGGCTTTTAACAACTCATAATCTTCCAGCACGATTTCGGATTTGAACAGCCGCGAGGTCAGCGTGGCATTGGTCGAATGCGGATGCAATACCGATTGAACGTCCGGGAAACGCTTGTATAACGAAGTATGCAGCATCGTTTCGGCTGACGGTTTTTTGCCGTCCAGGGAGTTGGCATCGCTATCGATCAGCATGATGTCGTCCAGCTGTAAGCGGCCTTTGTGCTTTCCGGAAACGGTAATGGCAATGGTGCCGTCAGGCAGCCGCGCGGAAAAATTGCCGCTGGTTGCCGGCACCCAGCCTTTGCTGTCGATGAATTGACCGGCTTCAATCAGCTGATTGGCCAAGTTGAAAAAGTCTTCGCTATAAGTCATGTAGTCAATGAGGGTAGTAGTTAAACGTTACAGACGGGGTTACAGCCCCCGTCCGGCATAATATTTAAAAGCTTATCGCCGCGAAGACACGAAGTTTTCTTTGATGTCTTTAGTGATTGCTTCAACGGCATGATGCATTCAGCTGGAAGTCGTTTCAGATGGATGGACGACTTTCCACTCTTCCGGCGCTTGCCATTTTTGCACCCACGCGGCAAGATCGGATGCGGGCATCGGTTTGGCAATGCCGTATCCCTGCGCATGGTAACAGCCCATGTTCAACAGTGCGATACCGTGTTCGATCGATTCCACGCCCTCGGCGATAACTTGTCGCCGGAAAGATTCGGCCAGACCGATGACGCCTTGGACAATAGCTAAATCATCTTCGTCCTCCAGCATGTTGCGCACGAAGGTCTGGTCTATTTTAAGCGTTTCCGCAGGCAAATGTTTGAGATAGCTCAGCGATGAATAACCGGTCCCGAAATCATCCAGCGCAAACTGCACGCCCAATGTTTGACAGTCTTTAATCACCTGAGAGGTCAGCGATAAGTCGAGCAAGGCCCTGGTTTCCAGGATCTCCAATTCAAAATGAACCGGTTTGATGGAGGGATGGCGCTCGAATGCGTAATAAAGTTGCAGGATAAAATCCTCGGCTTGCAACGATCTGGCGGTGATGTTGACGCTGATCTGGAGTTGCAGCCCCTGACTTTGCCAGATCTCCATGTGCTGCAAGGCCTGGTCGATAACCCAGGCGTCGAGTCGGGTTATAATGTCATGCTTTTCAAGCAACGGCAGAAAATCGCCCGGCATGACCAGGCCGCGTTCAGGATGCCGCCAGCGTATCAATGCTTCCGCCCCGAACACCCGGCCTTGCTGCATGTCGACTTTGGGCTGGAAAAAAAGCTCGAATTCCCGGTTTTCAAGCGCCTGCTCAATACGGTTTAGCGCCTCGCGATGCGAATGGAGTTGGCGGTCCAGTTCCAGGTTGTAAATATGGAAACAGTTCTTGCCTTCTTGTTTGGCCTTATACATGGCCTGGTCGGCATGCCGCAATAGCGTGTCAGGGTCGGTGTCGTCTTCGGGAAAAATACTGACGCCAATACTGGCCGATACCGAGACAGCCTGGTTTTTCAAGGCAACCGGCTCGCTGATGACTTCCAGCAGACGATGCAAGGTGGTTTCGCAGTCTTCGACCTTGTCCAGTCCCAGCAATAAAAATACGAATTCATCGCCGCCTAAACGGGCGATGGTATCGCCTTCGCGCAGGGCGTTTTTAATGCGCAGGGCAACTTCGATTAGCAAGCGGTCGCCCGCTTCATGGCCCAGTCTATCGTTGACCGGTTTAAATCCGTCCAGGTCCAGATAACCCACCGCCATTAAGCAATGATCGCGTTTGGTTTGGGCAAGGGCCAGATGCATGCGATCCGCCAATAGAATCCGGTTGGGCACGCCGGTGAGCGGGTCGTAATGAGCCATGAGCTCCAGCTTCCGTTCTTGTTCTTTAAGCTGGGTAATATCCGAGGAGGTGCCGATGTAATGGGTTATTTTGCCTTGCGGATCGGCAACCGCGGAAATGGTCAGCCATTCGGCGAAGATTTCCCCGCCTTTCTTGCGGTTCCAAACTTCGCCGCGCCAGTAGCCCTGCCGGTTGATGGCTTGCCACATGTCTTCATAGAAGCCGGTATCGTGAAGTCCCGATTTAAGCAAGTTTGGTTTTTTACCCAATACCTCGTCTCGCGAATAGCCGGTTATGCTGCCGAATGCCGGGTTCATATCAATAATGTTGAGCTGCGCATCGGTAATCAGAATGCCTTCCTGAGTGCTTGCAAAAACGCTGGCGGCCATGCGCTGCCCTTGTTCGACTTGTTTGCGTCTGCTGATGTCGCGGCGTAAGCGCATATTCCAGATGACAATAAAAGCAAGCAGCAATAGCGCCGCTACGGAATAGAACAGAACGGTTTCGGTTTTTACCCCGGACTCATATTTCAAGCTCATCCAACGAGCCTGGATGGCGTCTTTTTCGGACTGGGGAATGTCGGCCAGCGCTTTGGCAAGCAAGGAGGCCAGTTCGGGATGAATCTTGGCGGCGGCCATACGGTGATGGCTTTTGTAGTCGGTATCACCGGAAAAAATCAGATTAAGCATGCCTTCGCGCTTAATCGCGTAGTTGGTCGAAGCGGCATCGCCAATATAGGCATCCGCTTTGCCGCTGCTGACGCTATTCAAGGCATCGTGGATATTGTCGACAGGCAGCAGGTGTATTTCGGGATAATCATGCATCAGCAGTTCTTGCATGAAGTAGCCTCTTTCCAGCGTCACCCGCTTGCCGTTGAGACGCTTCAGGGTGCCGATAAAGCCGTTATTGCTATCGCTGATAATGATCGCCGGAGTGTTTAGATAGGCTTCCGTGAAGATTAAATAGCGCTCGCGGTCGGGGGTTTTATTGGCGTTGGCGATCATATCCAAGTCCCCGCGTTGCGCCATTTCCAGTATTTCAGCCCAGGGTTTATTCTTCACGATGTCAAATTTCACGCCCAGCCATTGCTCGATCAAGGCAAGATAGTCCGCGCTCAGGCCGACGTAATTGCCATTGTCATCGAGCCATTCGTACGGTGCAAAATCGCGGTCTATGCCCACCCGAATAACCGGGTGCGCCTGTAACCAAGCCTGTTCCTCCGGGGTAAATTCAAGCCAGTCCGCTTTTATCTGTCCGTATACAAAGCCTTCCAGGTGATCTATTGAATCGATCAGGCCCAGTTGCCGATAAGTGTCGGCGATACGCTGGAAACGCTTGATGTCGGTGCGGCCGATAGGCACGGTTTCCGGCAAAATCATCTTCGCTGTTTCCTGGGCCTCAAAACGCAAGTGCTCGGCAGAAAGCCGGTTGCCGGGATTGTATTGACTGAGAATAAGCCGGATCAGCTCGTCCTGATGCTTGAGCGCATAATCCCAGCCCTTGAGCGTAGCGCGCAAAAAACGCCGAACTCTTTCCGGATGCCTGTTTATTTCCTGTTCCGTGGTGAACAGGTTATCGCTTAAAAAATCGACGCCGTAGTTTCGTGGATCGATGATGTTGATTTCGACGCCTTTGTTTTTGAAATAATCGATCTGGTCGGTCAGATAGCTGACCATCGCATCGGTTTTGCCGTTGATCAGGTCGTCGGGATTGAAGGAGTTATCCAGATGGGTAAATTCGTCGGTAGCAATACCCGTTTCATACAGCATGGCGAGCAGCGGCGCATTGTCATAATTATCCTCCATGACCCGTTTGCCTCTAAGCTCGTAAGGGCTGACGATGCCGGAATTTTTTAAAGTAAGGTACACCAGCGGGCTATGCTGGAAAATGGACGCCAAAACCACGACCGGCTTGCCGACCAGCCGTTGTTCCAGCAGGCCGGTATCGGCCACGCCGTATTGGGACTGGTCTTGTAGAACCTGCTCAATGTTATTGATGCCGGGAATGCGCTCGCGGATAGTGACGTCGAGCTTTTCTTCAGCGTAAAAGCCTTTTTCCTTTGCCGCGTAGTAGCCGGCAAATTGGAATGAATGCAGCCACTTGAGTTGCAAAGAGACTTTTTCGGCAGGCTGGGCAAGCTCCGCCGATAAAGGTGATGAACAGCACGCCAGAGTCAATAAAGCCGCCAACCGGAACAAGGGTATAAGCATCAGCGTATGAAAATGGGTAGTTCTAGCATTTTGGCATCGGCATGTAGGTTTGTAATTTAGCACTTACGATAAAATATTATCACCGCGAACACCCTAAGAACACGAAGTTTTATTTTCTTCGCGTCCTTCGCGGCGAATAAAAGCTTTTAAGAGTCTGCTTGCCAACATTCCGCGCTTAAGGTTTGATGCCGTTGGCGAGTAATGAAAAGCTTTTATAAACTGATGTTACGCAGACGCATGATAAAAAAGCGTCGTCCACGAAAGACACAAAAAGCACGAAAAGAAACGCTTCCAGGGACGCCATCGGCAAAGCCTATCCAGCCGCCTGTTCAGAGCGTTGCCGCTCAGACCTTCCAGGTTTTTAAAACCTGGAAGGTCTGCCGTTCGGCTTGTTTCCCGCCTAATGCTTTTTCCTTAACTGAAGGGCCGGATCTAGTCTGGAATAAAATTGTCTCAAGAACCTCGAAGGAATGTGAAGAATGCGGGTATGACGCCGTCAGCGACAAATCTTCGGCTGATATTTTTCGTGCCTTTCGTGTTTTTCGTGGACAGTGCGTAACATCAGTTATAAATATTGATTTTAAATCAAATACCCCTATAGTTGCCTGACAAAAATCACCAACCTTTAGCGAGCACACTATGCAACATTTTCGTCTTTCTTTTTTCGTCACCGCAGTCTGTTTGGCGGCGGCATTTTATTGGGGGGGAATAATGGGCGCTTTTATCGCCGTTATTCTGGGCATCCTCGAAGTCAGTTTATCATTCGACAATGCGGTTGTTAACGCATCGATTTTAAAGCGCATGGATGACCGCTGGCAGAAGTACTTTTTAACCTGGGGGATTTTGATTGCCGTTTTCGGCATGCGCCTGCTGTTCCCTATCGTGATTGTTTCGGCGGCCACCGGTATCGACTTTATGGGCGTCACCGAGATGGCGTTAAAAGACACGGCGACTTATGCCAAACATTTAGAAGCATCGCATGTGCAAATTGCGGCATTCGGCGGCATGTTCCTGCTGATGGTGTTTTATTCGTTCATCTTCGATGAAACCAGGGAATTGCATTGGCTGGGCTATGTAGAAAAAAAAATGTCCTCATTCGGAAAGCTTGAAGCGATTGAAATTATCATGGCCTTAGGACCGTTGTTAATCATCCAAAACTACCTGCCGCAGGAAATCCGTTTGGATGCGCTGGTTGCAGGCGTCACTGGAGTCATCTTGTTCGTTATCGTGGATAGTTTAGCGGCCTTGTTCGAGCATGAAGAGGAAGGCGAAGAGGTGGTCGCGGTGCTTAAAAAAAGCGGCATGATGAGTTTTATTTATCTGGAAGTGCTGGATGCGTCGTTTTCATTTGACGGCGTGATCGGCGCGTTTGCGATTACCCAGGATGTGGTCATTATCATGCTGGGCTTGGCTATCGGCGCGATGTTCGTGCGAAGCCTGACCGTCTATCTGGTGCGAAAAGGCACGCTGGATGAATATGTGTTTCTGGAACACGGCGCGCATTATGCGATCGGGGTGCTGGCGGGCATTATGCTGGTCAGCATGACCCATCATATCCCTGAAGTCATCACCGGCTTGACCGGGGCTGTATTGATAGCTTTATCGGTGATTTCATCGATTCGTTACAAAAAACGGGCAGCCTGATTGCCGAAAACGCCGGTTCTTGCTGATGCTCGAACCGGCTCATTCCCGGCTACGCTCAATAATTAATCTTCCAATTGCTGAATACCATCCAGGTACCATTTGGGCTGGATGCTGACTTTAGGCTTAATAAAATGCCAGACTTCCCGGACCTGCCCGGCCTGGGCATCGCCGTCTTCGCGCATGATAGTGTCGAACAGCACCACGGCTTCAAGTTCCGAGCCGACTTCCCTGACTTCCAGCAGCTCCGCTTCCAGTTTTAATATTTCGGTGCGGTTTTCAGTATCGGATGCTTTCAGCTGATCCTGGATTTCGGCAAAGACTTTGTCTGTTGTCAGTCCGCGGATTTCGGCAAGATCTCGTTCATCCCAGGCTTTTTGCAGTTCGGTAAAGGCTATCTTGGCTCCGCTAAGGAAAGCCTGTTGGTCGAAGTCTTTGGGAACAACGGCGCTTGCGAATCCTGCATCCTGCCGTACCGGCCGGGCGTAAGACGGCATAGCGTTGTTATCTTTTTTGAACAGGATGTCGGTGTCGAAACCGGCTGGATTCGCGTGACCCGGTTCAGACTCACGGTAGCTTGAAGCCGACTCCTGATAGCTGTGATCAGCCGTCCGGTTATAGACAGGCTGCTGTGCCGCCCCCGCTTTTTTGGCGGCAAACCATTTGTAAAGCAAAAAGGCAATCCCGCCAAAAATCAGCATATCCATAAAGTTGATGCCCTGAAAGCCGCCGCCAAAGAACAGCGAGCCCAATAACCCGCCCAATGCCAAGCCGCCCAGCATGCCCATTAAACCGCTACGATTGGCCCTGGCAGGCGTGGCGGCCGGGTTCGGCGTAGCCGCTTGTTGCTGGTTGGCGGGGCGAGCGGGCGGGCTTACCGAGCGTTGATACGGCGCGCTGTACGAGGATCGACCGCCAAAAGAGCTGCCGCCGCCGAAACGTTTGGCATCCGCGTCCGACATCCCGCCTAGCGTTAAGGAAAGACCTATTAATAAAGCAGCAATAATTCCGGTAGTTTTGTTCATAAGTTTACAAGGTTAGGTAAGTTGAATCATGCCGACTGTTCCTGTCTGCACGCTTCGGGGGCGATGTTTGTTGCTTCAGGCAACAAGTCCGGTTCTTATATTATTGGGGTGGATAATTAAACAACAAGTTGTGAATTGCTTTTTAATAGCATAGCATTGTGCGTATGTTTTCAGCACTACGTAAATTTCTCTTTATCTTTCTGGCAATACTGCAATTGATTGCACCGTTGATGCATGCGCATGCCGGAGAGAAAGTTTCAGACTTGGGGCTGCATGTCCCCGGCCTCGAAATGTATGGCGTTAAACAGGATGCATTGATGTCCCAAGCCGTCAATTATGATTTCAATTCCGAAGGCATCATAGTCGGTGTCGATGCCGGCATGAAAGACGGACCAGATAATGCCGTTGTCGATTCGGACGACAGTCGCTATCTGCATCAACAGAGCCCGCTATTTAAAACCGCGCTATCGCCTTTCGATACTAATTTTTCTCCGCAACCGGCGCAGTTTGTTTGCCGCTTGCTTATTCCCTCGCTATCCCCCCGCGCGCCTCCCGCTCAATAAGCCTTCTTTCAACTCATAGAGGCGTGCTTTATTGTGTCTCTGCATTAAACCGCATTGAGCTTATTCCCATGATTCGGGAATAGAATAACGGCGACATAAAATGATCTACACAATAATCAAAGTTATTGCCACCAGTCTGCTTATCGTGGCGATATCGGAACTATCGAAGCGAAGCTCATTGCTTGGCGCTTTATTGGCCTCAATGCCGCTCATATCCGTTTTAGCGATACTCTGGCTTTACATTGATACCAAGGATGTCGCGAAAGTGTCTGATTTGGCAACGGGTATTTTTTGGCTGGTTATTCCCTCGCTGGCTTTTTTCGTCAGCTTGCCTATTTTGCTAAAAAATGGCGTTAATTTTTATCTGAGCTTGGGACTTTCCCTGTCAGTGACGGCCGGATGCTATTTTTTCATGACCCAAATATTGATGCGTTATGGCATTAAATTATAGGCCTCGAAACGTTACCTTGGCAGCCAGGCATTCCTGCCATCTGCGTCCATGCAATCGTATGCACCCGTTTTTCATAAAATTTTCATAACGCGGTTAGCGCCGCATCGAGTTTAACCTATGTATTTATTGAACCTTTTCAGAACGCTCGTTACTCAGCTTCTGCTTGGGAATATTGTTTTTTTTGCGTCGATAGCGCCGAGCTTTGCCGATGCGGCACATGTTGTCGAGCACCATGACCCGATTGAAAGCGATGCGACTTTGAGCTTATCTAAAGTTATCGATCTGACCTTGGAGAAATATCCCGATACCGCCTGGCTTAAAGCGCTGGAAGAAGAGGCGGCGGCGATGGCGCGGCGCGGCGACAGTTGGACTGCCGGCGCATCGCAGGCGGGACTGCGTTTTCAGGAAGCGACCAGCGGCACCCTGCATTATATCGACGGCACGGTGCAAGTGCCGTTATGGAATTTGGGCCAGCGCGATGCCGAACAAAGGACGGCAACACTGGCGGAAAGCAGTGCCGCGTCGCAAGCGGCAGCCGTTAAATTACGCGTGGCGGGCTTGATTAGAGCCGCCCTTTGGGATATGGCGCTGGCAAACTTAAGTTACGAGCAGTCGAAATCTGAACTCGCCATCACCGATCAGTTATTGGCCAAAGTGCAGCGGCGCGTCGAATTGGGCGATTTGCCCCGGGCCGATTTATTGTTGGCGCAATCGGAATCGCTGCAAAAACGCTCAGCGGCAACACAGGCTGAAGCGGAATTAATGCATGCCCGTAAACGCTATGCCAGCATCACGCAAATAACCAGAATTCCGGGCGCGTACCAGGAAAAGCTGGTTGAGCTAAGCGAGATTCAGCAAAATCATCCGGCCTTAGCGGCGATTAACGGCCAGATCGAACGCAAGCAGGCGGAACTCAATGCGGTTAAATTGGTTGGCTCCGGCCAGACCAACGTTGCGGTCGGCATCAACAGCGACCGCTTCACTAATGATCCGCGAAGCAATCTAACGGAAAGCTTCAACATCGGCGTTACCGTGCCTTTCGGCGGCAACGCGCATCTTGCGCCGCAGGTTGCGGCGGTTAATGTCGAATTAAATAAACTGATTGCGGAACGCGAACAACTGTCCCGCGATTTGGAACAGGCGCATCACGAGGCCGAACACAACCTGGAGGTCAACCGGGCTGAATTGGGTATTGCTAATGAGTTACAGCAAGTTGCCGAAGAGCATTTAAAAATGACCCAGTTAAGCTTTTCGGTCGGGGAAATCGATCTGATGGATTTATTAAAAATCCAGTCCCGAACCCAGCAAGCGGTGTTAAATGCCAAACAACGGGCAGTCATGCTACAGCGCGATATTGCACTTTATAATCAGGCCATAGGAGTTATGCCATGAGACTATTTTTTACCCGTTCCGCAATGTCATTGCTTTTGAGCCTGGCCGTTTTCGGCAGCCATGCCGCCGAAAACGTTATTCAAATGTCGCAGGAAAATCTTGAAAACCTCGGCGTAACAGTGGGCAAACCGGAGCCCGTTACGCAAATTCCGCTGTTGTCCGCTCCGGCGAAAGTGGTGATTCCGCCGACCCGGGAATATATTGTCAGCGCATCGCAAGCCGGAGTCATCGACAAACTGAATGTGGCGATAGGCGATAAAGTGGCAAAAGGACAGATTCTAGCCCAGCTCGACAGCCCCGACCTGCTGACGCTGCAACGGGAATATCTGAAAGCCGGCACCGCACAGCAAGCGTCCTTGATTAACTACAATCGGGACAAAAAATTGCTGGAAGAAGGCGTGATTCCCGATCGACGCTGGCAGGAAAGCAGCAGCCAGTATCATTCCGCCGTTTCCGAGACCGATGAACACAGGCAATTGCTGGAAATTGCCGGAATGACCGCCGGCGAAGTTAATCATCTTGCCCAAACCCATCGCTTAACCCGCCAACTCAATGTCCGCGCGCCCATTGCCGCGGTGGTGCTGGAACGCTTGGCCGTCGCCGGAACGCATATCGATATGATGGCGCCGTTATACCGCATCGCCAATCTGGACGAGCTTTGGTTGGAAATTGCCATTCCGCAGGAGCGCATGGACAGCATTAAAATAGGCGATCGGGTGGCGGTTGAAGACTCCGGGATTAAAGCAAAAATCACCTTGTTAGGGCAAAGCGTTAGCCCGGAAAATCAGACTATGCTGGCCAGAGCGGTGGTAGAAAAGACGCAGGATTTTGCCTCTCTACGTCCAGGACAACGGCTCAATACCCGGATTATCCAGCCCAGCGACAAGGCTGTTTTTAAAGTTCCAAATACGGCTATTGCCCAGAACGAAGGCAAGGCCTTTATTTTTATCCGCACGCAACAGGGGTTTTCGGTGACCCCGATCACCGTAGTCGGTAAACAGGGCGACGAGTCCATTATCAGCGGCGAGTTGACCGGCGATGAAGAAATCGCCGTTAAAGGCGCAGTTGCGCTCAAAGCAAATTGGCTGGGTCTGGGGAGCGATGAATAATGGCTAATTTGATTCGCTTTGCGCTGGGCCAGCGGCTGATGATGTCGCATCGTTCCTACGCTCCGGCGTGGGAACGCATCCGGCAATGCTCCAGCGTTGCTAACCGTGACGCTGGAGCGTCACTAACTGCATTCCCACGCCGGAGCGTGGGAACGATAATTGTCATCAACGGCGCGGTTGCGCTTAAAGCCAACTGGCTGGGAGCGATGAATAATGGCTAACTTGATTCGCTTTGCGCTAGGTCAGCGGCTGATAATGTCGCATCGTTCCCACGCTCCGGCGTGGGAACGCATCCGGCAACGCTCCAGCGTTGCTAACCGTGACGCTGGAGCGTCACTAACTGCATTCCCACGCTGGAGCGTGGAAACGATAATTGTCATCAAAGGCGCGGTTGCGCTTAAAGCCAACTGGCTGGGAGCGATGAATAATGGCTAATTTGATTCGCTTTGCGCTGGGCCAGCGGCTGATGATGATGCTGTTGGTCGCGCTGCTGGCAGGCGGCGGCTATTACGCCTTTAAAAACATTCCGATTGACGCCTTTCCTGAAGTGTCGCCGACCCAGGTCAAGGTGATCGTCAAAGCGCCCGGCATGACCCCCGAGGAAGTCGAAGCCAGGATCACCGCGCCGATCGAAGTCGAGCTGTTGGGCATTCCGCATCAAACCATGCTCCGCTCCATCGCCAAATACGCGTTGACCGACATTACCGTCGATTTTAACGAAGGCACGGATATTTTCTGGGCGCGGCAACAGATTGCAGAACGCCTGAATACGATGTGGACGAGCTTACCCGAGGGCGTCGAAGGCGGCATTGCGCCGATGACCACGCCGTTGGGCGAAATGTTCATGTTCACCGTCGAAGGCGGCGGCTTAAGCCTAATGGAACGCCGCAGTCTGTTGGACTGGGTGATAAGGCCTGCACTGCGCACGGTATCCGGCGTTGCCGATGTCAATTCGCTGGGCGGCATGGTCAGGAGTTTCGAAGTCATACCCGATAATACCCGCATGTCGGCCAGAGGCATCAGCATCGCTCAACTGACAGCCGCCCTGCAAAACAATAACCGCAACGATGGCGCAGGCCGTTTGACCGATGGCGAAGAAGCCTTGATCGTCCGTGCCGAAGGCCGCATCAAAACCCTGGACGATGTCGGCGTTATCGCGGTGGATAACAGAAACGGCGTTCCTATTACCGTCGGCGATGTTGCTCAAATTAAAATCGGCGCTTTGACCCGCTACGGTGCGGTCAGCAAAAACGGCGAAGGAGAAGCGGTCACCGGATTGGTGCTCAGTTTGCGCGGCGCTAACGCCAGGCAAACCATCGCCGGTATAGAAGCAAAACTGGCCGAAATCAGCCCCGGTTTTCCTAAGGGCGTTGAAGCCAAGGTTTTCTACAATCGCGGCAACCTGGTCGACAAGGCGGTCGACACGGTTTTACATGCGCTGCTCGAAGCCATCGCGCTGGTTATCGTGCTGTTGATTCTGTTTCTGGGTAATTTGCGCGCCGCATTGGTTGTAGCATTAGCCTTGCCATTGGCGGCGTTGTTCACCTTCATTTTGATGAACTACATGGGCATGTCGGCCAACCTGATGAGCTTGGGCGGCCTTGCGATTGCGATCGGCATGCTGGTCGATGCCGCCGTGGTGGTGGTTGAAAACCTGATCACCCATCTGGCCCATGTCGAAAAAGCCCAGCGCCTGCCTCGACTGCATGTCATTTACCGGGCCACCCGCGAAGTAGCTCAGCCGGTGGTATCCGGCATTTTGATTATTATCATCGTGTTTTTACCGCTGCTGACTTTGCAAGGGCTGGAAGGTAAATTATTTACCCCTGTAGCCTTGACCATTGTGTTTGCGCTCAGCGGTTCGCTGATGTTGTCGCTGACGGTAATTCCGGTGATCGCCTCTTATTTGCTGAAAGAGGTGTCGCACGAAGAACCCTGGCTGCCCAGACAATTGCAAAAGCTTTATCAGCCCGCTTTAATCTGGTGTCTTGCCAACAGCAAAAAGGTCTTTATCGCGGCCGGTTCCCTGTTGGCCGTGACCGTACTGGTCTTTACCCAGATCGGCAGCACCTTTATGCCGACCATGGACGAGGGCGACATTATCGTGCAGTTGGAAAAATTGCCGTCGATTACCCTGGAGGAATCGGTGGCCCTGGATCTTCAGGTGCAAAAAAACCTGCGTAAAAATATCCCGGAAATCATCGATATTGTCGGCCGCGTCGGCTCGGACGAGTTGGGGCTTGATCCGATGAGCTTGAACGATACCGATACTTTTTTGATACTCAAGCCCAAAAAGCAATGGCGCATGGACAGCAAGGAAAAGTTGCTGGATGAGATCCGAAAGGTCATGGCGCAAACGCCGGGCATTGCCTTTCAGTTTACCCAGCCGATTGAAATGCGCGTCTCGGAAATGCTGACCGGAACGCGCGGCGATGTGGCGGTTAAATTATTCGGCGCCGACTTGGCGGTGTTAAATGAAAAAGCGCAACAAATAGCGGAGGTACTGAAAAACATAAGCGGCGCCAGCGATGTGTTCGCCAAGCAAAACGACGGGATGCAGTTTTTGCAACTGACCATCGATAAATCAGCCGCAGGACGCTTGGGCCTGGACAGTGACAGCATTGAAACGCTGCTGCGCGCGCAGATTGAAGGTTTGAAGTTGGGCGTGGTCCAGGAAGGTATTAAACGCACGCCGTTAATTTTGCGCGGCGACAGCAATACCGCCAATTTCGACAACCTGCAAATTAGCTTGCCGGATGGCGGGCAGGTGCCGGTCACGGCGGTCGCCAACATAGAAAAAGTGGAAGGCGTCGTGTCGGTGGGCAGGGAACGAGGCCAGCGCTTTGTGGTCATTACCAGCAATGTACTGAACCGGGACTTGGTCGGCTTTGTCGATGAAGCCCGCAAAGCCGTCGCCGACAAGGTCGACTTGCCGACCGGCTATACCGTTGAATTCGGCGGTCAGTTCGAAAACCAGCAACGCGCTGCGGCTACATTGTCGCTGGTGGTTCCGGTTTCGTTGGGGCTGATTTTCTTGTTATTGTTTTCAACCTTCGGTTCGGTTCGCCAGGCGGTCTTGGTGCTCTCCAACATTCCGTTAGCGATGGTCGGCGGCGTTTTCGCCCTATGGCTGTCCGGGGAGTATTTATCGGTACCGGCATCGGTCGGCTTTATCGCGCTGCTGGGCATTGCCGTGCTGAACGGCGTGGTCATGGTCAGCTATTTTAATCAGCTGCTAGCAACCGGCATGGACTTGCTCAAAGTGGTGCTGGTCGGTTCGTCCCGGCGCTTGCGCCCGGTGCTGATGACCGCCAGTATCGCGGCATTCGGTCTGATTCCGCTGCTGTTTGCAACCGGGCCGGGGTCTGAAATTCAGCGGCCCTTGGCTATCGTGGTAATAGGCGGCTTGGTGTCATCGACCTTTTTAACGTTATTTCTATTGCCGATTCTATTTAAATTATTCGGCTTGTCGCCAGAGGAGAAGCAATGAACAGCAAGGAATATTTAGTCACGCTCAACGTGCCGCTCAGTCTTGAAGAAGCGATTGTCGATAGTTTGCTGATGTTGGAATCGGAACACGGCTTTAGCAGTTTTCCGGTCAGTTCGCACGATCATAAAAATGAAGGCTTGTCGCTGGCAGAACAGGTCAGCGGACGGCAGAAAAAAATCCGCTTTCAAATGTATGTGCCGGAGCAGGGATTAGCTGCATTATTGGCGCAACTGAGGGCTGAGTTTTCCGGTTCGGGGATTAAGTACTGGGTGCTGCCGGTAATTGAGAACGGGGTGATTTGAGTTTTTCATCACCACGGCTGGCGCTGTCGTTAGGCGAGAAACATGCGATATGCAGACCTTCCAGGTTTTTAAAACCTGGAAGGTCTAACATGCAAGGTTTTGACACAGATGAGACGTTTCGAATCGAGCAACAGCAAGGACGCCGTTTTCGGCACTGCGCTTATTCCGGCCGACTCAAGTCAACAAGCGTAATAATCGTCTTCTCAACCAGTTCTTTTAGGATCTGCAAGCCGCCCGACATAATCATTTCAGGATTGGGATGGTTCGATTCTCCGGCAACTTGCTTCAAGCAATCCGCTGCCGACACTTGGTCATGCGCCTGGATTATTTCCAGCAACCGGTAAGTGAGCGGAGTGATTTCTATAAAATTAACCTCATCCTCAGGATTGCGATAAACAACCAGAAAGGTGGCTTGTTCCGGCGCCGTTTCAGGTAAAAAAGCGGGGGATATTTTCTGCACGGGGTATTGATAGGCTAGCGGCCAAGCCAAAGGCGACAGCCGGATGCGCAAATTTTGCAGGTTATCCGGGTTCCGGCGATAGGCGGGTACGGTTTCCTTGGCGATGGATAAGGCCATTTCCACCCATTCGTAATGCGCCAGCTCCAGCATAAACGGAAAATCCTCCGAACTGTCGCGCTCGTTTTGCAGATAATCCAGAAACTCTTCCGGGATTTCCGAAAAATGCGGCGAACGGCTGGCATGCCTGGCGAAAAAATCCTGGCCCAGTTCGAACCATTGCCGGTCATTCAATAGCGTCCGCAACACCGGAAAGTTGGCTGACAAAAAGCTGTCGATATTGTTAAAAAACAGCTCGCGATACATCGCCATGCGCTGCGGCTTTACATCGGCAGGCGGCGGATTGTTTTCGGGGTCCCTGATATACGCCGCAAACTCAAGCTGTTTGGCTTTAAAATCGACGCTCATAACGGCCTCAAGCGGATTGCTTGGCATGCTGAGCTCCCCAAGCTTTTTGTATGGCGCTGATGGTGTTAACTTCCTTGATTAATTCTTCCATGGCCGGGATATTAAAATCCCGCTCCAACAGCGTCGGAAACACGCCGTAAAGTTCATAGGCTTTGCCCAGCAGCTTCCAAACCGGGTCGACCACCTCGGCGCCGTGGGTATCGACCAGAAAATCCTCGGCCTCGACATAATGCCCGGCGATATGCGCGTAAGCGATACGGTGCGCGGGCACGGCCTTTAAAAAAGCTTCGGCATCGTAACCGTGGTTAACGCTGTTCACGTAAATATTATTGATGTCGATCAGCACATCGCAGTCCGCTTCTTCGATAACGGCATTGAAAAAATCGATCTCGGCCATTTCCTGACCGGGGGCGGCGTAATAGGACACGTTTTCGATGGCTATCTTTTGCTCCAGAATATCCTGGACGCGCTTGATCCGACCGGCGACATGAGTCACCGCTTCCGAGGTAAACGGAATCGGCATCAGGTCGTATAAATGCCCGTCTTTGCTGCAATAACTTAGATGTTCGCTGTAAAATTTGATCTGATGTTCGGCCATGAACTGTTTGACTTCACCGACGAATTTTTCATCGAGCGGGTCGGTGCTGCCTATCGACAGCGATAAACCGTGGCAGATGAAATCGAAGCGCTCGGTCATCGCCCGGAATTGTTTGGCGTATTTCCCGCCGATGGTAATCCAGTTTTCCGGCGCGACTTCGTAAAAACCGACCGCTTCGGGGGGGGCTTCGACAATCCGGCTTAAAAAAGACCGCCTAAGGCCTAAGCCCGCGCCGTGAACGAGATTTTGGGTTGTGTCCATAAGAACACCTGGTTGTGATTTGAGGGGAATGGGAGGGCATGATGATCATGCCCTCCTTATACTAAAAGCGGGAAGTAGTCGCCTTGGCTTTATTTTCCGGCAGGTTCTTTAGGCATGGCGCCGCAAGCGCCTTCTTTGCCTTTCATCATCGCGCCGCAGGCCGCTTCCATGCCCGGTTTCATTTTGCCGCCTTGCATCATCGCGCCGCATTTGCTTTCGCCGCATTTTCCTTCGCTTGCTTTAGCGCCATCGGTTTTTTTGTTGCCTGCACATGCGCCTTCCGCCGCCTTAGGTTTGTCCATGCCGCCCATTTCCGCGCCGCATTTCATTTCAGCCGCTTTATCGGCAGCAGCAACTTGCATGTAACCGGCAGACATTTCAGTCATGCCGAAAGGATTCGCTTCGGCATTAACCGCAGTAGCTGCAAAGGTAGACAAAAAAGCCGCGCCCATTGCCGCTGCTAAAGGTGTTTTATTAATTTTTTTCATTTTGACTCCTGAGTGTTGAGATAAAAACATCGAGCTTCAATTCGTTCCCGGCTGCTAATCCGGGAAATGAGTCGATACGTAAAACGCATCGAATGCCGCTCATCATATCAAAATCGACTGAATAAAGAATGAATATCCTTCTATTCCGCGTCGTCATCCTGATGTCCGGTTTTATGCTCATATTCGCACAAATCTTCAATAACGCAGCTCCGGCAGCGCGGCTTTCTGGCAATGCACGTGTACCGTCCATGCAAAATCAGTAAATGATGCGCATCTTTCTTATGTTGTTTGGGTACCCATTTATCCAGTTTGCGTTCCACCTCCAGCACATTTTTACCGGGCGCAATGCCGGTACGGTTGGCAACCCTGAAGATATGCGTGTCCACAGCAATCGTATGCCGTCCGAAAGCGGTATTGAGTATGACATTGGCTGTTTTTCTACCGACTCCCGCCAGCGCCTCCAGCTCTTCCCGCGTTTGCGGCACCTCGCCTGCATGTTTATCAAGCAACTGCCTGCACAGCGTGATGATATGAGCGGCCTTGCTGTTAAATAGCCCGATGGTCTTGATGTACTCTTTCAGGCCGATCTCGCCCAACGCCAAAATATCGCCCGGCGTATTGGCGACGGGAAATAATTTGGCGGTCGCTTTGTTGACGCCTTTATCGGTCGCCTGAGCCGATAGAACAACCGCTATTAATAATTCAAAGGTGCTGGCGTAGTGCAACTCCGTGGTCGGTTCAGGCATGGCTGCGGCCAGCCGGTCAAAAATATCCAGGCGTTTTTTTAGGTTCATGGCGAGATTGGGTTTGTGCTCGATAATGTGCCGCTATTCTCAACATAATCGAAGCGTGAAACAAGATATAGATCCCGAAGTTGGTAAAGAGATACAAAGCCCTCTCGGCGCGAGCTAAGCGCAACGGGCGGAGTGTGTGGGAACGATATGGAAACATGTCGATACGCAGACCTTTCAGGCTTTTAAAACCTGACATGAAAAAAGTTAATTTTGGCAAAATCCTTAATGGCACGCATAGCAAACCCGATTGAATATCTGAAACCGGAATAATGGTCCGCAACCCTAACGGCTACTTTGTCCAAAACCCGGCATCCTGTATCATGTAGGCTCTTTATCCATACCAAACACCTATTTACTCAGATTCGATCTTCACCCTTTCACCTTAAGATTTATGAACATCGGCAAACTTTATATTATTTCCGCACCGTCCGGCGCCGGTAAAACCAGCCTGGTTAAACAACTGGTTGCCGATCTGGACGGTCTGACTGTATCGGTCTCCCATACTACCCGGCAGATGCGGCCCGGCGAAGCGCACGGCCGGGATTATTACTTTGTCGCGGTCGAAGAGTTTCAAGCCATGCAGCAACAACAGGCGTTTCTTGAACATGCCAGGGTTTTCGATAATTTTTACGGCACGGCGCAGCAGACCGTAGAAGAAAACCTGAAACAAGGGCTGGATGTGATTCTGGAAATCGACTGGCAGGGCGCGGAACAAATAAAAAAACTGCTGCCCGACAGTCTTTCTATTTTTATCCTGCCGCCATCGACCGAAGTGTTGTTGCAGCGCCTCAGAAACCGGGGCCAGGATGGCGAAGAGATTATTGCGCGCCGAATGCGCGATGCGGTAACCGAGATGCGCCACCATGACGCGTTCGATTATCTGGTAGTTAATGATGACTTTGCCTTGGCGCTGACCGAATTAAAAAGCGTCATCATCGCTAACCGCTTAACCCGGCAACGCCAGACTCATAAACTGCAACCTTTATTGGCTTCGTTGCTTTCGTAGGGCCGGCTAAAACACCAGCAAATTTTCCGGCCTTCGGGCGCAATAATCCCTCAGCCGGGTATATTCAATCTGCGTGTGAAGTTGCAGCCCAATACCGTCAGGCTGAATTTTTACAGATGTTACGCAACTGTCCACGAAAAGCACGAAAGACACGAAAAAATAGAGCGCCGTATGTTTCCCGGTTTACGGCATGCATCTTTCCAATATTGACGATGGGCTTTTACTCATTGCTCCTGTACCCGGTTTTTTCGTGCTTTTTGTGCTTTTCGTGGACTACGCTTTTTTATTAGGTACATGCGTAACATCAGTTATTTAGGAAAACCTATTTGCCCATTTCCATATCCGCCCTTGCCGTCAAAGGGAAAATAATACAGCACGGGGCCTTTGAAAAAGGGTATCAGCCCGGCATTCACATATCCCGAGCCGGAGCTACTCAAATTAAGCGTTGTCGCGCTGACCGCATTGGTGCCTGATTCAGGACCGACCGGGAATTGCAATAAAGCGTTTGATCCGGATGTTAACGTGAATTCCGTATTCGGCTTGACGCCGGACTGAGTTTTGCCCCCTTCGACACTTTCGTCAGCGTAAACGATATTATTTCCAAGGTACGGATCTAATGCGCCGATTGAGATTGTCGATGAGACCGCGTTAGCGGCATCCGTATGAATTTCGCCCGATGGAGCGCCTGTATCAAACACAATGCCAATTTCATTTTTAGAAAAGGGCGCTTGTTCAGGCAAAACATCCGGAAGCGGCGAAAGGTTCAAATATCCGCTGAGCAATTGCTCGCAATAACTGGGTATATCTGAATAAGGAAACGGTTGCGTGCCGGGCGAAGGCGGCGCTTGCATGGCATATAGCGTAAAGTTATCAATATCGGAGGGGGCAAGGCCAATTTGTATAAAGGGACTCGCTGCATTAAGGTTGATGATATAGCCGTTGAGCATGGCTGGCGTGGAATTCTCCGCAGGCGGCGGCGGAAGTAACTGGGGAAGAATGCCGAAAAACCATTCCGTTCCGGTCGTTTTATCGGTGAAAGGGGCGAGACTCATGCCAAAATCGCCAAAAAAATTATTCCAAAGCGGTGGATTTTCCGGAGTGGTTTCCGTGAGCGCATTTGCCCATCCGCTGTTAAAAGTGCTATCGGTACCTTTGGTTGCTTCAGTGATTCGGGAAACGGTCGTTGAGACGGATAAGCCATTCTCGAAGTAAACCTCGGTTACGACAGGCTCTCCAACGTATTGAATGCCGCTTGAATAATTGATCGTTTGCGGGCTTGAATCGGGAGACGGCTTATAAGCGGAAGCAGGCCACCAAGTGTCGTTACCGGCAGCCCAAAAACCGCTGCCGCCGGTATCGAATTCATACATCAGGAAGGTTTTGTTATCGAAACCGGCTTTGATGCCAATTTTAAATTCCCCTCCAGGCAAAGAAAATTTATAGAGTGGAATTTGAACAGGCGAGGTAATGCTAGACATTTTAAGACTCCTTATAGATTGCAGATTAACGGGTTAAGCTCAAAGACTTTAAGCCCACCTGATTGCCGGTCGGATCGAATATCATGCCGTACGCGAACAACGGGTTGAAGCCGGTATTGATGAAGGGTTTGCCAACATTCTGACTGCTACCGCCGCTGCTAATAACATGCACCAGCGTCGGGGCCGGCGTACTCACGCTGCTGCTGTCTTGCAACGGTAATGCGGCCTCAGCGATGGTTACGGCGCTGTTTTCCGTCGTATATACGAGTGTAAGGGAAGCTCCGCCTGGGGAAAGCTTCGCCTGCGCCGTGCCTGTCAATGGAAAGCTAAAACAGCTGGGAACCGATGCCGCACTATTGGCATTGAATTCAAGCGTAATATTGGCGGCATCCCAGCTTGAATCCGTGCCGGGTACAGGGAATAGGCTTCCCATATTATTTACCATCATCAGATCAAGTCCGGTATCGATGAGTAGGGACACCGGCGTCGTTGTCAACAATGTTGCCTCGGCGTTAGCTACAGTAATTGCGCCCTGCGGCGTATTCCAGTTCCAGTCTTGGTAAGTTCCCGGCGCGCCCTGGGTCTGAACGGCGAGCGTTTGGAATGCGAATGCGTTTGATGGACTGAGGCCAAGCTCCACTGTCTGGTGGTCCAGGTAATAAGAGGGATAGAGCGGCGTAGAATTGTTGTCGGCGGTAGTGAGGTCGGCCAAGAATGCATTATCGGCAATCAAGGGGCGATCAAAGCCGACCCCCATCATGAACGGAGATGCGCTGGTCGCGCCCATTACTTTTACATTTTTGGCGATCACCAGCGGATTTCCCCGGCCATCGTCGCCTATGCCCAGTTCGGCGATGTAATAATAGAAACCGATTATCGAATCGCCGGATGGCTGATAGACGATAGTCGCAGGCTCGTAGGTCGTGGTAACGCCCGGCAGTAGCGGCATCAGCGCAAGCTGGGTTGCAGTGCATGCTGTTTGGCCGGTTGTTGAATCCTTAGAGTCATTCTTCCGATATAAGGCTGTGGCTGGTATAACGATGCCGCACGAACCCGTATCGATCTGAACTTGAAGCTCAACTTCATAGCTGTAAGCGCTGCTTGCTTGATTCGCAACGCCTATTTTGATCATGAATTTTCCAGGGACACTCGTGTCGTGGGGTATGGTAATCGGCGAAGCGTAGTTGGTCATTTTTATACTCCTGGTTATCTAAAAAACACAATAGTTAATAATTTTTGCGTTTGGGAACAGGAAAATCATGCCGTCATCTTGGGATCGCAATGCTGTGCATAACCGGCATGGCCTCCTGACGGCAAAACTTTCCCGCTGCTTATCCGGCCCCTAAAAGGCTCCGGATTTCAGCCTCCGCCGAAGTCGTCATCCAATAGCCGAAATTGCCCAACATATTCGCTTGATTGGGGGTAAGGTTGATCACCGCTCTTGGGTTCTGGCCAAACACTTTTACATAAGGAAAATCGCTCAACTCATCCGTCTGAAGCAATGTCTGCACATCGGAAGGCAGTTGCGCTACCCAATCAGACGAGACGCTGTTGAAAACCCAGAGTATGTTGCAGGTCCATCCTCCGGCGATGCCGAACCAACTGTTTGGCTGCACCGCGTATGAATCTTTCCAGAACACCGGGCCTCCGGCCTTCATTGCGCTTTCCACGCCGGCTTTAAGCGCCGCGAACTTTGCCGGATCGAGCATTAAGCTGTTGGGATTCGCATCCACGCTGGCTTGGTTTTTCCAATCGAAAACGTGTTGACCGAACAGGGAAGCAATCTGGTTGTAGCCGATCGCTTGGTATTGCGCGGTAGTCGTGTCGAAAGGCTCGGTCAGGAACACCACGATGTTTTCAACGCCTCGGGCAAGCAGGGAAGCCACTCCGGTATCTTCGGTGATTCCGCCATCGCCGAAATCATAAGTGTTCGCCTCAGGGCTAGGCGTCTCGTCAGTAGGATTCCAATAACTGTACGAAGGAAAGATCAAGTTGGGCAGCGGGTCTTTGTTCATCACCAGTTGTTCCAACGCTTCCCCGCTGGTGCCGACCGGATAGCAAAGAGAAAACTTTTCAACTCCAGGCGTGACAACAGCCGTCCCTTTCGCCTGATCCACATGATGAGCTGCCGGCGTATTGAAGCCGAATGGTTCAACGAAAGCCCCGCCGATATTCTGCCCTTTTATTCCCGCGCCCTGATGAAAGGCCTTTACGCCCACATAGAGCGGCGTACAGTTACAAGAATAATTGCTTGCGCCCAGCGCATCGTTTTGCGACATCAGCGAGGTGTTCATGATCGGGAAAGGTCTGTTATCTTTCAGCGTAATGAAATCGGACGCTTTCAACTGCGGGTTGCGTTTGATAATGTTGCTCACCGCGTAAGCATCGGTGGTGTAGTAGCAGGTCGTTCCGTTGATGCCGAACGGCTTCAGGAAAATGTCTCCCACCGCCCGGACGTAGGCGCTGAAAGGATGCAACAGCAACAGTTCTTCCAAGGCCTTGTCCACGATGTCCGCATGGGTGACGGCGTAGGTCATGCTTTTATCGGGGACCTGCTTGAGAATGTCTTTCGTTAACTGCGCGGGCGGATATTTCCGCCCGCCCAGGTAGGTTTTATCGTCTATGGTTTCAGGGAGAAAACAGAAAGGCGCGCTTCCCCAACAGCCTCCGGATACGCCGGAGATATAACGGATATTGTCGAACACATCCATTTCCTGCAAGGCGTAGAAATAGCCCATGATCAGCGACGCCGACACAGTTCCTCCGCCGGAAATAGAGATGCCTGTGTTCGGCCGGTTCAATATCGGCCGATACGTCAAGTCCGGATCGCTTACTTCCGGATATTGAAAGGCGGCCGCGGTAGTGTTCCAAAATCTGGCATTCAGTGTATTTGTCATTTTTCCTCCTAAAAACCAAGTTAAATTACCCCGGTCTTTGCCGGGGGCCTATCTCATTGAATAATCCGGATCGCTCGCCTTGGAGCGCTGAACAAGTTGATTCCGTGCGCTTTTGGCTCCGTTCGAAACGTCCCGCCTGTTCAGAACGTTGCCCGTTAGACCTTCCAGGTTTTAAAAACCTGGAAGGTCTGTATATCGGCCTGTTTTCCGCCTACCACCAAGTAAGGGACGCTCCAGCGTCCCGAACCGCAGTGCGGCTCAGGCTGCATTCCCACGCCGAGCGTGGGAACGATGAAATTTATATTCGCGCTAGTTCCCAAGCTCCCGCTTGGGAATTCAGTACGGGAAGCTCTAGCTTCCCGGCTCGCAAAGCTGGAGCTTTGCTCACTGGGTTCCCAAGCGGGAGCTTGGGAACCAGCGTATCTCTTTAATGGCAGTGACGCAGAGCCTGGGAACGATGAATTTATGTTTCGAGAAGTTATTACCGACCCTATCAAAAGTAAAAAGCGACTGATTAAACTACATAGAATCCGCCCTCATTGATTCAAAGTTAATCATGCAGCCGGACATCTGCAAGCAGGCGACCGATCAAAGCACCTCAACAACCGCTTCGGCAGCTTGCAGGCCTGCCGTACACCAATTGAACAGCCACAGCGCTGTAAGGGCATCCGGTGAATCCGAATTGACAGCCACGGCATAACTGATGCGGCTGAGGTAATTAGTAATATTGCCGGTTTCGCCAATGATAGCCGCGCTTCGTTCATCGCCTGCCGGATCCTTTGACAGTTCATAAAAATGCCAAACGGAACAAACCGCCGCCGGTATCACGAGAATGTTATCAATAACGGCGCTGGTCGCCCGATAGTCCTGCCCCGGTAAAGGGTTTTCCCCTCCGGACAGCCAGCGTTGAAAAGAAGCGCTGTAGACCAGTTTGAACATTGTCCTCAAACAAAGCGTTCCATATCTCAGTTCATTGATCGGGAGACTCTGTATCGGGTATTGCGGGTCGACATCATTGCCAATTGTTTGGCAGACGGTGGCGCATATCGACATGATAGTAACAGGCGTTGACATAGCATTTTCAGGGCCGGACGGGATAACCGCCTCCATTGGAGAAATAATGCCCAATACCGTGTAAAAGGCTCCCGCATCCAAGTGCGCGCAGCAGGAAACGATCTTGGCCAATGTAGAAGGCGTTGATGGCGCGGCGCTACTCGTTCCGGAAGAAGAACTTGCGATGAGTTCCGTCTGATTGCCCGGAATAGGGGGTTTATTTGCTACTGCCGGGGTCGCGCTTTGCGATAGCGTTGTTGAACCGGATGATTGAGCCGACGTACTTGCAAGGATAACGGCTTGCGTTGACGACGCGGCGTTTTGCGCCGGGTTCAGCGTATTCACAACCGTTTGATAATCGGTGGCTGAAATCAAAAAGCCGGTATTGGCATCATCCAGGAAAGGCGCAGCATTGTTGGCGATCTTATAGACAATGGTTACCGGCACCGCCGCGATCCAACAAAACAAATCGAGAAATGAAAAACTTGGCACGCCGAAATCGCTCAGAATATCTGAAACAACCGGAATATAAATCTGCATGTTGAGTATTTCTAAAGCCCCAGCCGCAAGATCGATCAGCACCTCAAACAAGGCATCCATGACCACTTTCGCACTATCCAAAACGCCATCGGCCAATATGGCGACTATCTTTTCCAGCACTTGGCTAAGCGTCAACGCGGAATATTCGCCGGCAAGATCCTGAAACTGCGTCAGTACGCCATCAAGGGCTTTCTCTTCATTTCCCAACGCCTGAAGAAATGTGGTTAAGACGCTCTGAGTGGACGGCGCATTGGGTAGCGCAGAGGTTGTTGACAGATTTGAAGCATTGTTTTGAAAATGGTGCGACAACATTGTTGTCGATGCGCTCTGATTCTGAACGGGATTTGAGCCGGCCGCCAAAGAGGCTGTCGCTGAACTGCCCAATCCTGTCCAATCGGTGATACCCGCCCAGTTGTTTATAGCGGTCTGAGCGCTCGCGATCATGCCGTCAAACTCGGATTGCAAGGTCGACAAGCCATTGATTTGATTTTGGATAAACAAATTGATCAGGTTTTCGACGACCTGTTTCGTGCGGGTAATATCTTGCCAATCAAACAAAAATTGCAAATACTTGATCAAATCGCCAATAGCCGTTTTGATGGCGTTGAAAAGCCATTGCACCGCGCCGACGACTTTCTCAGCGCAATCAAGCACCCCATAATATGCTTGACCGGCAATGTTCGCTATAAAATGCCACAGCCCTGAAGCAGCCTCTTCAACGACGCTGATCTCAGCCTCTACGCCGGACTCGAGCCATTTGAAAATATCCCCCACATCAGCGGCAATGCCCTGAGGCGCGCTTGCCGGCGCCGCCGTTGCAGCGGGCGTTTTCGTTGGAGAAGAAACTGTTGCATAAACAGCGGCAAGACGCTGATTCGACAGGGCGAGGCTGCCCAGATCGGTTGGTGAAGCGCCCGATGCAATCAAGGCTTGCGTACTTCCATCCGGGTTGGTGATGACCGCGCTTTGCAAACTTGACACCGAATTCAGCTGAACCGCTTTGTTGAACGGCTTGTCCATTGGATTGATCGCAACAGGGTTCCCGCCCTGCGCCGCAACCGTCAATTGAGTCCCTTGAAGATTGCTCACGCACTCGATGATAGTGATGCTTCCCGCCGTATCCGTATTGATTGGAATGGGCGTTGTATCGAGGACATAATAAAGATTGTTGATGAAAAAGCTTCCGCATGACGCGGCGCTCAATAACAAGGGCGATTTGGCGACCGGCTGATTATTGCTATCCGCCAGCTGGATTCTTGTCGTGTAAGAGCTGAAGCTTTGCGCCGGCGTATTGACAGCCGGGGGCGGCAAAGTAATGCTCTGCGAAGCCCATAAACCTGTCGCTGGCGACTGCACCATTTTATAAAGCGTGCTGCCGCCCACCGCAAAGAATGTATTGCCGTTGTTGGCGCAATTTACATAGGGAGAAATCAGATCTACGCCCGATAAAATAGGCAGCGGATAGCTCCAGGCCCCGGCCGTGTTTATTTGGCCGATAGGGCAAGTCGCATAAAAAACCTGGTCAGCCTGATTTAAACCCCAAATATAGACCTGGGTGCCGGTGCTGTATGCAAATAAATGGCTAACCCCGGCGAACAGGCTGTTTTCAAACAATAAAACCCCCTGGGCCGAATCCGCCTGGTTCGAACTGGCAAAATAATATAAACCGCCGTTTGCCATCACATAAAGATCTGTGGATTGATCGCTATTCCGACATGAGGCGATGGCTTGTGCCGTCAAACTTCCCGGCAATACGAGCCGGCAAGGATTCGCGGGAACAGCCTGATCAAACGCATTGTACAGCGGCTGATAAGTAAATTGAGGACTGCCGCCCACTTGACCGATGGTATATAAACCGTCAATCGGTTGGCCATGCTGCCGGCCAAGACAAGTCGAATAATTACCCGCTTGCAGATCGATCGTTAAGTTATGTACGTTCCATGCGCATCCTTCTGTTTTTTTCGGATCGATATAGTATCTTGAAATCAGCTTTTCAGGACTCGCCGGATTCTGCACGATGTCTGCAACGATGTATTGACCGCTTGATGTCTCGCTGATAAATACGTTTGCAATGCTGATGGCCGATGGCGCCGGAACCTGTGCGTTGTCATAAGGATAAGCAACCCAAACCGGTTGGGTTAACCATGAAGCGTCTGAATTGGAATTGCCGAGACAAAGATACAGATGATCGTTCTGGGTATCGTTAACCACCATCGCTACGCCGATTGTTCCATCGGCAACATTTTGCGCTACGGCAAAGGTAACGCAGGTGATGCCTGTTTTACCGCTGAAGTCTTTTGCGATCTGAGCGCTGCTCAAATCAGTCTTCGTCCATCCGGTTGAAGAAACGCCGTGCGTTTCCTGGGTGACGTAAAAAACATTGTCGGTACCGACAGAAAACAACAGCGACAAACCCGTACTGGTTTGAAGCGCCTCAAACTTGGCTTGAGGCGCCATTATTTCCGCCTGCATATAGTTCGTCATCAATTCCGATGAAAACGTAATCGTATTCGTAGTCATAGCGCTAGCCTTTTCTTAACAGAATTAACTCTAAATTTTTAACTGGGTTGCACATAAGTGATATGGGAGACCAGATCCTGATTGTCTGAAAACGCGACATCTTCATAGGTAAAGGTATTGCCGCCCGGAAAAACGAAGCTTTGAGCCGCCGTAACCGGAATGTCGGTAAATTTTGTGCCGGTAAACGTGTTTACCCAACCTGCTACAGCGTCCATTATGTTGTTGTCGTCGGTAAAGAAATTCGCAAAAGCGCTCGCTTGCGGCAACTGCGAATTGTTAACGGAGTTTGTTTGCAGGGTAGCGATCAATCCGCCCGTTGCATTGACCGACAGCGTATACGTATCGGTGATGGTTTTATCGACGATGTTGCCTGTCAAATGATCGCCCACACCCGATATATCGAGATAAACAACAAGATGCTGGGTAATTATGATGGCGCTCCCTGTAAACTCGACGGTTACATTCATTGATGTCGTCATCGTCATGCTCCCGAGGGCGCCGTCTAAACCCGCTTGATCGCTATTCGATGAACTGTAAGTCATCGTCAATACCGTCGAACCTGCGGCTGGGAAAACGGACGTCGGCGTTTGCCCCGGCTTTAAACTCCAGCCGTAATTAACGGTTGTTCCGGACAGCGTTAACTTGACATAGGACTGATAACAATTGCGTGCAACATAAGGCGAAAGCACGGCCTGAAAATATTTTGCGAAGGTGTTCCTGTTGATAGCGATTACGCCGTCATAACTCGACGATTCGGTAGCATCTATCCAGTTCCAGCTAAATGCTGTTGCCGCCGGAAGCGTGTTGCCATTCGCCGCGCACAGATAGCATAAGCTAGCAAGGCTCTGCTGCTGTTGGCTGGGCTCAGCGACGGCCTGTCCATTCGTACCCATGTAAGGATTAACTTCCATGTTAAGGTTAGTCAATGTCAGCGAAGCGGGCGGCGCGGTGGATTGCGCGATCGAATAAGCCAATACCGGTTGTCCGGCTTTTTGCAGTTCAGCAAAATATGCACCGATAAAAGCGGATTGCAGACCGGTATACAAAGGCGTGCCTGCCGCCACCCCTGAAATCGTCGGAACGGACTCAAGCGCCGCATTATTCAAATCGAAAAGCAATTGTTGAACGCTGAATGCATTGCCTCCGAGATTCTTTATTTGAGCCTGGACGGCTGCCGGCAAACTGCCGTATACGCTGGTTGGCGTGAGCCTTAGGTCGACCTGGGAAGTAAATATCCAGGCAGCGGCGGAAGGCTGCGATTGATTAAGCCAGCTCACAATGCCTCGCGGCCCATAGCTTGCTTCAACAACAGTAAACTCCGAGCACATCAAATTATAAGTCACCGAAGCGGTATTGGCGCCTAGCGTAACAATAGTGGGTAATGCAGGCCCGCCTTGAGTTAAAGGCGCATAACCGGGGGGCAGCCCGATTTGCGCTTTAAAGGCATACATGAAATAGACGCCGGATAAATTTTGCACCTCTTCGCCGGTCAGAGACGCGCCATTCGCTACACTGAAAGGATCGGTTCCTTTAGCCTGCGTAATCAAGGTTGCATAATCAATTACCTGGGGATTCCCGGCTTGATCCATGACATAACACATCGTGACGACCGGTGATTCCAAGCCGCTGATATATTCATCCATGGTTGCATTAATGCTTGCCTGCGTTGTCGCAATGACAAAATCATAGCCGTATTGGGATGACGAAAGATTGGAGTTGACTGAAGACATTATTTTTCCCATTCAATATTTTACGCATTGTCCACGAAAAGCACGAAAGACACGAAAGACACGAAAAAATAGAGAACAGTATATTTCTCGGTTAACAATGTAATGCCAAGCATTTAGCCACATTCCTTTTGACAACATTCATGACAGGTATGTGACTTGATACAGGCATGACGGACAGGAGAGGGACGCGCTTTGTTTTTTGCGTCTTTGTTCTCCTCTGTATACCCACTTTGTTTTTCGTGCTTTTCGTGCCTTTCGTGGACTACGCTTTATTTATTAGATGCGTGCGTAACATCAGTTATTAAGAGACCGATAAAAATCGGCCCTGTATATATTGTTTTCAGATTATCGACCTTATCCGGATTACACTTGCCGGGAATGCGGGTTAATTTTTTGCTAAGCGCCCAATGCATATCCCATCGCGATGGAGTGCTGATTGGCTGCAAGTGCTTGACTATAACCAATCAAAAAAAACGAACCCTACAAAAGCCTACAGGAAATCGCCAACCTATCGCGTTTGCCGCAAGCTGATGAAATCCTGAGAACTTTATCTGAGCGTTAAGCTCCCGTTTGGCGGTCAGTGGAAAAACTATCCGGGAGCCTGCTGCCGTAATAAACATAGATTTACACTGGGGGAATGGCGGATTTCTGTAATTCTACTTTGTCAGATTTCATGGTTAGACGATTCAAGATCGTCATTACGGCAGGGATTGCCGGACCCGTTAGAGCGCGTAGCGAATCGAGGCTCCATGGATGGATTAGAGCTTACCATCCATGGCACTGGATACCCGCGTCCCGGCGGGTATGACGAGCTTACGTATAATCTGACAAAGTAGAAGTAAGCACTTGCGTATAACGGCGGGCATAGCGCGTGGTGGGAGGGAACGGGAAAATATTGCGTTACACTACAGTTATCTTGATGCACAACTGATAACCCAGCCCACGCACTGCCTTGATGGGTTGATCGACTGCGCCCGCTTGCATGAGCTTTTTGCGTAAACGGACAATCTGGACTTCCAGCGCATGTTTACTGAAATCAGCCTCCCCTTTGCCGGACAATTCGATCAATTGCCAGGATTCCAGGCGGTGACCCGGCGCGCGGGCTAAAACTGTCAGCATCGCTGTTTCATGCGCGGAAAGGCTGACGCCGTTGTCGGGGCCTTGCAAAAGTAAGGCGGCGAGATTCAACATAAAAGCAGGCCGTGCCTGTTGGTGACCTTTTATGCGTCTTGCGAGCGCGCGTACGGCGGCGCCAAGCTCTTCCAGCGAGGTCGGCTTGGTCAGATAAATATCGGCGCCGCTTTCATAGCCGGACAGTTTTTCGTTGATCCGGTTGCGTGCGGTCACCATGATAATGCCGATCTCAGGCTGTGCCGCGCGGAGGCGGCGCGTCAGGCTGATGCCGTCTTCGCCCGGCAGGTTGAGGTCGATCACCATCAGGTCAATGGGGAATGCGCCGATTTCGTCAGCCAGGGCTTCCGCGCAATCTACGCCAACCGCGTTATGCCCCATGCTGCGTAACGCTTCGACGGTGACTTCGCGCAGGGCATCATGGTCTTCCACCACAACGATATTCAAAACGGTATGCATATAGCTCGAACCTTAGGAATGTGCATGAAATAACGTGAACAACGCGCGCCGATAAATTTTCAGAGGGAGTGCAAGCTTCGCTTGCGCTTGCAGGCAAAGCCTGCACTCCGGCTATTAGCAGCTTGCCCAAGTTATTTCACTGATGTTACGCACTGTCCACGAAAAACACGAAAGACACGAAAGAATAGAGGGCCCGTTTCCCAGCTTACGGTATGCATCTTTCTAATCTTGACGATGGGCTTTACTTATTGTTCCTGTACCCGGTTTTTTTCGTGCTTTTCGTGCCTTTCGTGGACTACGCTTTTTTATTAGGAACATGCGTAACGTCAGTTATTTCATGCACATTCCTTAGTTCGCTTTCAGATGTGCGATGCGGATCAAGCCTCCGAAACTGGAGCTTGGGAACCCGCCTATTGCTCAAGCCAAGTTATTTTACAAACCAAACAACTCACGCATCTTCTGCCCAGGACTCTCCGCCCGCATAAACGCTTCGCCGACCAGGAAGGTATAGATGTCGTTATCCAGCATCAACTGCACGTCTTCATGGGTATGGATGCCGCTTTCGGTGATGATCAAACGGTCGGCAGGGACATCGGCTTTTAAATCCAGCGTGGTCTGCAACGAGGTTTCAAAGGTGCGCAGGTTGCGGTTGTTGATGCCGATCAGTTTGGTATCCAAGGTTAATGCCCGTTGCAGTTCTTCGGCATTGTGAACTTCCACCAATACATCCATGCCCAGTTGGGTTGCGATGTCGGACAGCTCATGCATTTGCCCGTCTGCCAACGCGGCGACAATCAGCAATATGCAGTCCGCTCCCAAAGCCCGGGCTTCATAGATTTGATAAGGGTCGACCATGAAATCTTTTCGGAGCACCGGCAGCGGGCAACGTTCCCTGACCATTTGCAGATAGACTTCCGAACCCTGGAAAAACTCCTTATCGGTCAATACCGACAGGCAGGCCGCGCCATTCATCGCGTAATCCTGGCCGATCGCGATCGGTTGAAAATTTTCCCTGATCACGCCTTTGCTGGGCGAAGCTTTTTTAATTTCCGCGATAATCGCCGGTTTTTTTGCCAATACCTTGCTTTGCAGGGCGTTATAAAATCCGCGCGGGCCTTCTACGCCCCCGGCAATTTCTTCCAAGTTGGCGATGCTCATGCCCAGTCTGCGCCTAGCAACCTCTTCGGCTTTTTTATCGAGGATTTTTTTTAAGATGTCAGGGGTATCGGTCATTGTTTTAGTTTTTTATAAGGTTTTTGAATAGGCGATCAACGCATCGAATTTGGCTTTTGCCGCGCCGCCGGCGATAAGTTCTTGGGCTTTTTCTATGCCCGCGCTTAAGGAATCGGTAATATCGGCCGCATAAATTGCCGCGCCGGCATTGAGCGCCACAATGTCTCTGGCCGCTCCGGCTGTATTGTCCAGCACCGATTTTACCATCACCAAGCTGGAGGCCGCACCATCGATGGCTAATTCGGCCAGACCGGCGCGTTTAAAACCGAATTGCTCCGGCGTGATTGTATAGAGGCTGACTTCGCCGTGTTTAAGCTCGGCAATGCTTGTCGGCGAGGCAATGCTGATTTCATCGAGCCCATCATCGGCATTGACGACCAACACATGTTTGCTGCCGAGTTTTTTCAGGACATGAGCCAGCGGTTCCACCCACTGTTTGGCAAACACGCCGATCAGCTGGTTCGGCGCTCCGGCAGGATTGGATAACGGGCCTAACAGGTTGAACAGGGTTCTGACGCCCATTTCTTTACGGGCATTGCTGGTGTGCTTCATCGCGCCGTGATGCTTGGGCGCGAATAAAAAGCCGACGCCGATTTCATTGACGCAATGCGCGACTTGTTCGGCGCTTAAATCCAGGTTGACCCCGGCGGCTTCCAACAGGTCGGCGCTGCCGCAACTGCTGGACACGGAGCGGTTGCCGTGTTTGGCGACCTGTCCGCCCGCTGCGGCGACGACAAAGGCGCAGGTAGTGGAGATGTTAAAGGTGTTCGCGCCATCGCCGCCGGTGCCGCAGGTGTCGATGACGTGGTCGCCGGTCACTTCCACTTTGGTTGCCAGTTCGCGCATCACTTCGGCGGCGGCGGCGATTTCGTCGACGGTTTCGCCTTTGCAGCGCAGGGCGATTAAGAACCCGCCGATTTGCGCGTCGGTAGCTTGGCCGCTCATGATCAGCCGCATCACGTCGCGCATTTGCTCGGAGCTAAGATTTTGTTTGTTCAGCAGGGCTTGCAGGGCTTGTTGTATGTGCATTTAGGTTTGTTTTTTGTGTTTTAAAGTTCAAGTTATCCACGAAAGACACGAAAAGCACGAAAATATTTTCTTTCGTGCTTTTCGTGTCTTTCGTGGACCAAATTGATTATTAAGATCAGCTTTTCAACGCATCCTGTAGACGCTGATAAATGCCGCCGAAGCTGCCATTACTCATCAGCACGAAATGCCCGCCGTAGCGCGCTTCGAATTTGAGCTTAGCGATGATGTCATCCAGCGACCGGCAGATTTCGATATTACCGGCGTATTTTTTCAGCTCGCCCAGGTCCCAGCCCATCGCTTCCGGCTGGTAGATGATAGCCAGGTCGGCATTGCCTAAGGATTCCGCCAGCGTTTTGGTATGTACGCCCAGGCGCATGGTGTTCGAGCGCGGTTCGACGATAGCGATGATGCGCTCTTGTCCCACCTGTTTACGCAAACCGTCCAGCGTCGTTTGTATCGCGGTCGGATGGTGGGCGAAGTCGTCATAGATGGTTACGCCATTGATGCTGGCGATCACTTCCATCCGGCGCTTGACGTTCTTAAACCGCCCCAGCGCGGTTATCGCATCCTTGGGCAGGATGCCGACGTGTTTGGCGGCGACTATCGCCGACAACGCATTGTAGACATTGTGATTGCCGGTCAGCGGCCACTCGACACAGCCTTGCAGTTGGTTGTCCATCATTACATCGAACTTGCTGCCGTCACTGTTAATCAGTTGGGCGTTCCACGGGGCATCGGCTTCAATCGAGGTCTTGGCTACCGGCGTCCAGCAACCCATCGCCAATACCTCATTGATATTGGCGTCGCATTCGGGGCTGATAATCAGGCCTTCGCCGGGCACCGTCCTGACCAGATGGTGGAATTGTTTTTTAATCGCGTCCAGGTCGGGAAAAATATCGGCATGGTCGTATTCAAGGTTATTCAGGATGGCGGTGCGGGGGCGATAGTGGACAAATTTGGAGCGCTTGTCGAAAAACGCCGAATCGTATTCATCGGCCTCGATCACGAAAAAATCCGACTCGCCCAGCCGCGCCGAAATGCCGAAATTCAGCGGGATGCCGCCGATTAAAAAGCCCGGCTTAAAACCCTGATGCTCCAATATCCAGCTCAACATGCTGGTGGTGGTGGTTTTGCCGTGGGTTCCGGCAACGCCCAGCACCCATTTGTCCTGCAACACCTGCTCCGCCAACCATTGCGGGCCGGATACGTATCTTAAGCCCCTGTTTAGCACCGCTTCGACTTCAGCATTGCCGCGCGACAGCGCATTGCCGATAATCACCAGATCGGGTTTGCTATCGAGGTTCTCGGCCCGATAGCCTTCCACCAGCACGATACCCTGCTGTTCAAGCTGCGTGCTCATCGGCGGATAGACGTTTTGATCGGAGCCGCTGACCTGATGCCCCAACTGCCGTGCAATCACGGCAAGTCCGCCCATGAATGTCCCGCAAATACCTAAGATGTGAATATGCAATGTTTTATCCTGAGTTAAATTATTTTTTGCCTTCGTCTTCTGCCGAACCATCCCCATCGCCTTTTGCCCCGGCATTTTCCAGGATTTTGATGATTTTTTTCTGGCCGATTCGCTTGGCTCGGGTCATCACAGTGTTATTCTTCTTATCGACGGCATTAACATCGGCGCCGGCTGCAATCAATGAATTTACGATGTCTTCATTGCCGAAAACCAGCGCATCCATTAACGCGGTCGTTCCCGCGTTATCGGCGATGCCGACATCGGCTCCGTATGCCAACAACGCTTTAACAATATGGACATTGCCGTTAAAACTCGCCACCATCAATGCGGTGCGGCCGCCCGCTGTTTTACTATTAACATCAATACCTTGCCCCAGCAAAGTCTCCGTTCTTTCAATCTTGCCCATCATTGCCGCGGCAAATAAATCTTTGGCATCTTCCGCATGAGCCGCTTGGGACAAGACCAACAACAGGATTAAAAAGCCGTCTTTGTATTTCATACTGAATAGTTGCTTGCGTTTAATGAAAAGTTACGATGAAATAATCAACATATAACCTATATGATCTAATAATGAACGAAAAAAACAAAATAATAGTTGAAGCCACGCCTCATTTTATAGAGGCGCAATCCTCTCCCGATGAGGGGCGCTATGTCTTCGCCTACACCATCACTATCACCAATGTCGGCGAAATACCGGCCAAGCTGCTTCAGCGTCATTGGCTGATTACCGATTCCAATGGCAAAATTCAGGAAGTCAGAGGCGACGGCGTTATCGGCGAACATCCTTATCTGAAACCCGGCGAGTCTTTCCGTTATACCAGCGGGGCAATCATCGCAACGCCGGTCGGAACCATGCAGGGCGCCTATACGATGCATTCCGATGACGGCGATAACTTTAGCGCAGACGTTCCCCGATTTACCTTATCCATCCCAAGAACCCTGCATTAACAATGTCTATTTATGCTATCGGTGATATTCAAGGCTGTTTCGATGAATTATTGCGGCTCCTCGATGCGATCTCTTTCAATGAACAGTCCGATCAACTGTGGTTTGCCGGCGATCTGGTCAATCGCGGCCCCAAGTCTTTGGAAACGCTGCGCTTTGTCAAATCATTGGGAGATTCTGCAATCACCGTATTGGGCAACCATGATTTGCATTTATTGGCCGCTTCCTGCGCACCCAAAATAGCCAATAAAAAAGACTCGCTGCTGCCGATCCTTGAAGCGCCGGACAGGGATGAATTGATCGATTGGCTTAGACATCGGCCGCTATTTCATTTTAACGATACTTTCTGCCTGGTCCATGCCGGTCTGCCGCCGCAATGGGATTTTAAAAGAACCCAAAAAATGGCCTTGTTAGCGGAACAGGCCTTAAAAAGCCCCAATTATCAGGCATTTTTAAAACAAATGTACGGCAACAAGCCCAATATCTGGTCGTCTAACTTGAAAGGGGTCGACAAGCTGCGTTTTATCGTCAATTGCTTTACCCGAATGCGTTATTGCGATGTTAACGGTCGACTGGATTTTATTAATAGCGGACCTTTAGGCTCCCAGCCCAAAAGCCTGGTGCCCTGGTTCGAAGCGCCTAAACGTAAAAATGCAGACATGCGCATTATCTTCGGCCATTGGTCCTCTTTGGGCTATTACGAGGGACCGAACTGCTATGCGATTGATACCGGCTGTCTTTGGGGCGGCCAATTGACCGCATTAAAACTCGGGGAACAGGTAGAGCGTTTCAGCATCGATTGTCCCGAAGCTAAAAAACCCCGTAAAAATATTCTGGCAGTAGCGGGTTAAAGCTTCTGCTCTTAAAAATCTTTTATTCACCACGAAGACACGAAGAAATAAAACTTCGCGTCTTCGTGGTGATAATTTAATCAATGTCTTCGTTTTTCCAGCTTCAAAAAACTATAGCTGAACGCCACATCAGGATCGTCCTGAATATCTTCCCGCTCCACCTCAATCCACTGTTCGGAATCAATCTCGGGAAAAAACGTATCGCCGGGAAATTCCCGGTGTATTTGCGTCAGGTAGAGCGTATCGGCAACCGGCAGCATCGACTTGTAAAAATCCGAGCCGCCGATAACAAAGATCTCATCGCTGTCGCCGCAACTTGCCAGCGCCTTGTCAATATCGTTAAAAACCAGACAGCCCGGCTGGCTGTATGACGGATTCCTGCTGATAATAATATTAGTGCGCCCCGGCAACGGCCTGCCTATCGACTCATAGGTTTTGCGGCCCATCAAAATGGGCGAGCCCAGGGTTATTTTTTTAAATTTTTTGAGATCGGCGGATAAATGCCAGGGCATCCGGTTATTCAGGCCGATGGCCCGGTTGCTCGCCATCGCGACGATAAGTGATATTTTCATTTTAATGCAGTATTCTTCGAATAATTAACTTTTACCCAAACATCATACTATGAAAAATATACTGGTTGTATTTACCGGCGGCACTATCGGCTCTATTGCAACCGGCGGCACCATCGATACCTCCGAGACCGCATCGTTCGAATTGATCCGGCAGTTTCAACAGCAATATGAAAATCACCGGCAAATTCATTTCGACACGATCCAGCCGCTACAGATATTAAGCGAGAACCTTGCCCCCCCTGCCTGGAAAACGCTGATAGCCGCGATAGAAGCCGCCCGGCCCGATCAGTACGACGGCATCATCATTACTCACGGCACAGACACGCTGGCTTATACGGCTTGCGCGTTGAGCTATTATTTTAACGCCCTTAAGATACCGATGCTGCTGGTTTCCAGCGATTATCCGCTGGACCATCCCAAAGCCAACGGCCTGGAAAACTTTATCTGCGCCGTTGAATTTGTCCTGCAAACAAACCAACCCGGAATTTTTGTGCCTTACCGCAACCCGCAGCAAACCACCCAAGTCCATCAAGGCACTCGCCTGGGCTGTTCTTTACAGTTAAGCGGCGATTTTTTCAGCGTTCAGGGCAAGAGTTATCTGCAATTCGAAAACCCGCAGTTTTCATTGTTGAACCCGCCTGCGCAACAAACGCCGATCCGGCATATCCCGTTAAAAGCCGATTTTTCCGGTCGCATCTTAATGATAAAACCCTATCCGGGCCTGGATTACACACGGTTTAACCTGGACAATGCCGATGCGGTTTTGCACGATTTATATCACTCCGGCACCGCGTGCGCATCGCCGCAATGGGGCGAAAACTATTCGCTGCTTGCATTTATAAAACGCTGCGAACAACAAGGAATCACCGTGTATCTGGCCCCGGCGATTAAATCAGCCGATGCCTATCAAAGCACCCAAGCCTTAATCGATCAAGGCGCTGAAATAATCTGGAATATGTCGATTGAAGCGGCCTATGTAAAACTGCTGCTGGCCTATGGAAACTTTGCTGATAAGCGGGAAATAATGGCTTTTATGACCGCGGATATTGCCGGGGAACACCTTTAACCAAGCATGGACGATGGCAAATACCAGAGGACTTCGTTAGGGGCTCTGACGCATGCCATTACGTTAAGAACATTGCGAGTCAGACCTTCCAGGTTTTAAAAACCTGGAAGGTCTTGCATATCTTAAAAGCTTATTCGGCAATAAAATGATTCTGATAATCGTCCATAGCTCGTCTGATCACTTCATGCGCCTCTTCCCGGCCATACACATTGGTTATTTCGCAGGAACTCTTTTCGCTCGGCAGCTGTTTATAGGTCAGGAAATAATGTTTCAGCCGGTTGATATAAGACTCGGGGCAGTCCGATACGTCGCTCCATTGCCGATAAAACTCGTCGCCTTTCATGACCGCAATAATCTTGTCGTCGGCTTCGCCTCCATCCAGTAAGCGAAAACCGCCAATGGGTATCGCCTGTAACAGAATGTCGCCATGCGTCACGCTACGCTCGCTCAACACGCAAATGTCCAGCGGGTCTCCATCGCCTTTCGCAACCGGCTTACCGGATCTTAATGCGGCATATTCCGCCACCCTGTCCGCGCAATAGGTTTGAGGAATAAAACCGTAAAGCGTCGGCACCGTGTTGGAAAACTTTTGCGGCCGATCGATTTTCAGATACCCGGTTTCTTTGTCGATTTCATATTTAACGGTATCCGACGGGACAATTTCGATGAAGGCCGTGACGATGTCCGGCGTATGGTCGCCCGGACGAATGCCGTGCCAAGGGTGAGCTTTGTATTGAATATTCATGGTTGAGGGTTTATTTTGCTTAAAAAAAGAAGAGTGCTGTTTTCAACATCGTTAAATAGAAATCGGCGCTTTGATATGTTCGTGCGCCTGATAATCGACGACTTCGAAGTCTTCATATTCATAGTCGAATATCGATTCCGGCCTGCGCTTTATTGTTAACGTCGGCAGCGCGTAAGGCTTGCGGGTTAGCTGCAAGTCAGCCTGCCGCTGATGATTCAGGTAAAGATGCACGTCGCCGCCGGTCCAGACAAAATCGCCGACTTCCAAATCGCACTGCTGGGCGACCATGTGCGTTAATAAGGCATAACTGGCTATATTGAACGGCAAACCCAAAAACGTGTCGCAACTGCGCTGGTAGAGCTGACAAGACAGCTTGCCGTCGGCCACATAAAACTGGAAAAACGCATGGCAAGGCGCCAGCGCCATTTTGCCGAGCGCGACATTCTGCTGCGGGCTAATGCTTTCGTCCGGCAAATCCGCGACATTCCAGGCGGAAACGATAATCCGGCGGCTGTTGGGCGTTGTTTTAAGTTGTTCGATGACTTGCTGAATCTGGTCGATATGCCGACCGTCGGGCGTGGGCCATGAACGCCATTGATGGCCGTAGACAGGGCCTAACTCGCCGTTTTGATCCGCCCATTCGTTCCAGATATTGACCTTATGTTGATGTAAAAAGCTTAAGTTAGTCTCGCCTTTTAGAAACCAGAGTAATTCATATATAATTGATTTTAAATGTATTTTTTTAGTCGTAACCAACGGAAAGCCTTCCGCCAGCGGAAAACGCATTTGATGGCCGAAAATGGACAGCGTGCCGCTACCGGTCCTGTCGCCTTTCGGATTTCCTTCGCTGATAATTTTATCGAGTAATTCTAAATAGTGCTTCATGCGGTTTTTTTCATAACTATTGGCTTTTTAGATAGGATTCTGAAGTTTGACGAGGCGTTTATGAGGCGATTTCAATCGCTCTGGACGGAACTCACCGACTACCCACGCCATCCAGAAGCTTGATGAAATTCCGCTTAGGTTTGAAGCGGACGCGCAACCCGGTCAAATAATCGCCGAACTCACGATTCCGGTTCTGGGCAATCATTATCACACCAATCTTGCGGATCAACTTAACGGCATCGGCATAAGCCGTATTGTTGGTTTGGTCAACGATGTTTGGAATCACTTGCTTATAAAGTGCCAACGCATCGTCCGCGCGCGTCGGTTCCAATTTATCGGCCAACGCTATCAGCAAGCCCTGATGGCAGACGCCTGCATGTGCAGCCGCCCAAGCGGCATCGAGATCATCCTCCCATAAAGCGGTTTCAACCCGCAACGAATAGTCGGGTATTGAAGGTTTCGGCCTCCAGCGGTTTGTAACCGCCGCTTCAGCGGCAATGACTTCGGCAACCCGCGCCAAGGCGCGCTCGCGCTGTTCGGGCCAAACGCCGAGTTGCTTGGCAACACCGGACAGTTTTTTGTATTGCTCCAGCGATGCCCGTTCTTCGAACTGCACCCAGGTCAATTGCAAGGCTTCATCGTTGCGCTTGCGTTGCAGATAAGCCCTCACCAGAAAATCCCGCAACCGGTTGTCCGTCGCTTTGGGAAAAGCTTGCAGCCCGCGTTCCGCCCAATCCAGCGCCTTATCGTCCTGCCCTGCTTTGACCCATATCTCGGCGATTGTCAGATAGTGGTAAGCGTACGACAGGTCGCGCGACTTGATCTCCACCAACTCCTCCACATCGCCGCTCGCCTTGGCCAGCGATTCCATGATACAGGTGATATGGAAACGATGAGAATCATAAGCGTCACTGCTTTGCCGTGGCTTAATCTTGGCCCACTCGACTTCGGCCATCTCCCGATAACGCCGCAAGCCTTCCTCGCCGAGCGCCTCATGGTAAGTGACAGGGCTAAAACTGCAAATCCCGAATGGCGATGTCGTCTCTAAATGGAACAAGCGTTCCGCCAGCGCTTGCGGCTCGGGCTTCGCCATCTCGCAGGCGCTCAGGTGCAAATTACCTAGCGTCGCCACGATGCCGCCGACCCCGCCATTCGAATCGTCAATCTGTTCCAGAGCGCTTTCCACGCGCTCAATGGCGTATTCGGCCAATCCGACCAACATCGCAGCGCTATCGGGCGTAAGTAGTTCCGCCAGCGATTCCACGACCTGGTCGAGATTAGCCGCAAAGCTGCGGGACTCCCGCCAGTCGATAAAACCCTTGATGCGTGTCGCTTGGTCTATCGCCCTGCGAAAAGCTTTGACGACATCGGTTCCCCCATCGACACACTGAGCCTTAAGCAATAAAGACTGATGCAATCGCTCATCGCGCTTGGCGGTATCCAGCAACAGCTCTATCAATAGCTCCGGCGTTTGCGTGTTTAAATAATCCCGGATATCGCTCCACTGATCGCGGCGTTTCTTTTTTCCGGCCACTGCGCCGCCTGATTCTTTCTGCATCGGTTTACTTATTTGGGAATAGTTTTTTTATAAGCAAAATAAAATAACGCCGCGCCAATCAAAATCATCGGCGTTGACAGTATCTGCCCCATAGTCACCCAGTCCAAAGCCAAATAACCTAACTGCACGTCCGGCATCCTGAAAAACTCGACAAAAAACCTGAAGCAGCCGTAAAAAAACAACGCCATGCCGGTAGCGGCCATAGTCGGTCTTGGCTTGCTGGTATATACCCAAAGAATGGCGAACAACACCACGCCCTCTAAAAAAGCTTCGTACAATTGCGAAGGATGACGGGCCAACGGGCCGCCGGTAGGAAACACCATCGCCCAGGGCACATCGGTAGGCCTGCCCCATAACTCGGAATTGATAAAATTGCCGATACGTCCTGCGCCCAAACCGATAGGCGCGAGCGGCGCGATAATGTCGGTCAATTGCAACATGCCGCATTGCTGTTTTTTGGCGAACAGCCACATCGCGATAAACACGCCCAACATGCCGCCGTGAAAGGACATTCCGCCTTGCCATATTTTGATCAACACCAGCGGATTGTCCAAAAAACCGGCAAAATTATAAAACAGGATATAGCCGATTCTGCCGCCCAGCACTACCCCGAATGCGCCGTAAGTCACCAGGTCTTCTATCGCTTCCGGCTTGATCGGCGACCAGGACTGCTCAGCGCGTTTTTGCCCTATGAACCATACGGCGGCAAAACCGATCAGATACATCAGGCCGTACCAGTGAATCTTTACCGGGCCTAAGCTTAAAGCGATAGGATCAATTTGTGGGAAATTCAGCATAATTGTGGGATGAATGGTTTATTGAAAGGGTGGTTATCTCTATAGCCTTCGCACCCTCTCCCGCTGGATAGGGTGAGGGGATTTAAAAACCTACATTGATGAGCGAACACTATATTTGTCGTAATTGTATCTTTAGGCGCATCTACCAGCCTAATAAGATTTACCGAGCAAGCAAATAGCCGACCGGTTCGCTGGCTCTAACTTGACCTGCATAGCTGCCCATCCTGTCCTGCTAATGGAACAGTGTTTTAATGTCGCGGGAGCTGTGCAGAACCCTGACAATGTCGGCGCCATCTTCAAGCGGAAGATAAAAAATCAGATAACTGCCGACCGGAAAACTCCACAAATCTTGGGCCAGTTCATCGCGGCTTTCCCCTAAGCCCGGAAATTCGGCAATCAGGAGGCATTTTTCTTGGATGGAATCCATAAACTTATCGGCGTTATTGGGGCTGTCCTGTGCGATATGCCACCAAATCTCATCAAGATCGGTTTCGGCCTGGGGCCTTTTTTAACAAGCGCGGCATTATTTTGTGTTTTCTTTGTCCACAAGCCGTTCACGCCCGCGTTTTTTGATGCTTTCCATGTCCAGCGGGGTCGATTCGCCGCTGTCCATCCCAAGCCTGATCTCTTTTTTCAGTTCCTCAAGGCGCAGGCCGCGAACCTGATCACGTTCCTCCATGAGGCGCAAGGCATCACGGATGACCTCGCTTGCCGAATGGTAAAGGCCACTGTCCAGCTTGTTTTTGACCAGCTCTTCAAAATGAGGGGTGAGGGAAATGTTCATGGGTTTTGCTCCGCCGCTAAAATAACAACAAATAACAATCTGTGTTATTTTTGACGGGAAGTCCACAGAAAGGCAAGACTTATTGTACCAGTCAGGCACATTGATGCTGACAGATAGGAGGAGACCATCATATTGTCTTAAAGTTTTCGATCCATTTTAGTCACTCAAGTAGCCTTTTTTAATGCACTAATAGATAGTTCCATAGCTGCATTTGAATAATAAGAGGCAAATTCTGGAGGTAATTTAGTAGCTTTCTGAAGATATTCGCCTGCCATCAATACAAACTTTGGTCCGTATGGTGATTCCACGGCTACCGCTCTCTGAAGGCTAGTAATTCCCGACTCTGTTAATGTAGTGAAGGACATCTCACGAGCTAGTAAAGATGCAGGAAGCGCTTGTTGAGGTGCTTGCAGAATTTCACGTACAAGCTGCTCAAATTTTTCTATCTCAGGAAAAATGCTTACAATATCTTCTGAAGCGGCTCCAGAGGTGATTCGCCGAATTTTCTGTGCGGCTTCTAGGTTCTCATAGCCGCCGTAAAGATGTGCAAGCAGTGAAGATGAAAACTCCTCTTGCGAAGAAGGGCGTAATAACACTAAAAACAGACGATTCGCTAGTTCTGATAGAGCTAACAAAAACAAGCAAAGTGCATCACCGAAAATTGCGAGATGTTCTAGTTTTGCGGGGTCTAATTCTGTTCTTATTGCTCGAAGTTTCGCAACTGTTTTTCTGCATTGTTCGCCAGGATCTTTGATCATCCAATACCCTGATCGCCCAAAATTCAAATATTCGGAAGTAGTTGGGTACTTGGCTCCTACAGCTAAAAACTGATCCCAAGCATCAATATTTGCCGTAACTGAATCTGTCGGTACAGTCGTGCCTCCCATTCCTTGAGCCAATTCTTCGAACTCGTTTTCATGCAATAACGAAACAGCCAAGTCAGATGCGCTGATTCGATGATCGCGGTTAATTGAAACTTTATCGTTTAAGACCACGAAACCATGTGTTGCTAATGACTTGGTCATTACACCATGTAACCAAAAAGAACGCCCTATCGCCGACTCTCTAGTTCCGCTTTTGCAGTCAAACACTAATCGTATATGCCCTCCTATTGGAGAAGCTGCAACAGATAAAACATCAATATCTGTCAGTAAGAATTTTGATTTTTCTAAACGACGAGTTGGCTCGATTTCAACTTCTAATTGGGGCAGCCAACGTTTAGATACACTAAGTCTGAGTGCTGTGGATTTTTGTGCTCGATCTTTTAACATGGTCGTTAAAATCCTCCCAACAAAAGTTGATCAAGTTCATGAGCAGTTTCATCTGATAACGTAATAATATCGCGGTCTCTTAAAATTCGAGAGCTGACAAGAGACTCAACAAAATCTTGTTGCCCCGTCATCGCTTTCATAGCATCGTTGTCTACATTGAGTTCTGGGATTGTTTCACCTTGAACAAGTTGATACGCAATATTTAGCGATTCTCTATTTTCTGGCGTATCAATGATTTTTAGCTGCCGATACCCCCCTTCAAGCTTCACTAGTTGTGCAACTCGCAAATGCACTAGATTTTGATATTGTTCTGCGTAATCTGAAGTTGGCGATAACTGAAGGTCTCTCTTAAGCGTATAAAGCACCGCGCCAGGGCTTCGAATTCGATAACGATTAGGTAAGAGTTGTCCTTGCCTTATGGCGGACACAATCGCTAAAGCCCGTTCATACTGTTCTCTTTTCAAGGGACTTATATTTGCGAAATTTGGCGTTGGTGTAAATATAAATGCAGATTCACCTGAGTGTGTGGTAGTAATAGTTGGAGGCTTGACAATTCCATCCTGAGCAAGACGCTTAAGCAGCTGTATATCATCAATATTTATTTTAGTTCCAAGTATCTCACCTTGTTTTTCAATTAACGATAATGGCCATCCTTGAGCAGATTGAATCAATTTCAGTGTCCTTTGAACACTAGTGGCACCGCACTTGGCGACGTGATCTGCAAAAACTTCCGCATTTTCAGAGAAATATGTCGGGTTCAGTAAAATAGTTTTAGCGCGTGATCGGCGACTAAAAAGAAAACTACCCTTTGTGCCTATCTCAATACTTGCATCGAACGATTTTCGATCAGTCCCAATTTTGCTTGCTAGAGCGTCGGCATTATCTGGAGCAGTTGCAAGCCGGTCAACAATTTCTAGCGTAAGCGTTTCAAACTCATCCAAACCTGCAACGGATTCCATATATTCGCCAAGTCTTTCGTACACATCATCAAAAAATGGAACAGTCGGAAGAACAGCTTTAATACGATTTCCATCTCTTTGAACTCTGACGAACTCAATCTCTGAGAGTAATTCCACGATCCTATCAACTACTAGGCGTGGTATTCCCAGCATGGTCGAAGCCACCAATTTAAGAATCTCGTACTCAATTATGGGAAGCCCCCTAATATGCAAAGCGAGTTGCACAGCCATCCCAATTTCAGGAATAGATTCAAAACGAGGAACTTCCTTGTCGCGAATTGCGAGCTGAATTTCATGGCATCGTGCAACGGCAATTTTTTTGTCCATTTTGTTTCCAATTAAAAGTCATGCTTCTTTTATATAGCAAGTGTGTATAAGTGAAGCGTCATACACCAGATTAGGGCTGTCCGTAGACAGAGGTTACATTTTGCACCGTACAGTACGGGGTACGGGTCGAGTTATGTTATATAGAATTGAATGTGGGGCAGACCACGGTTTTATTTAAGCAATCCTTATATTCTGCTAAAGTCATAATCGGTGGGGTGTGAAAACTGGATTGGATGTCGAGAATGTCGGTATCGCCTGTGACTAATACCTCGGCTTGTCCAACCACAGCAAGGATTAAAAATTTTTGATCGTCGGGATCACGAATGATCGGTAAATCATCAGGAATTTGCCCAATGATGACGGTTTGCGCTAGTTCCCAAGCTCAAGCTTCCCGTCTCGCGAAGCTCCGCCAACTCTTGATCGGCCGTGATCGGCGCGGGCGCTGTAAAATCAAGCGAGCTCATTTCTCCCAGGGCGCTTTGGTCTTGAGCAACCGGCGTAGTTTGTCGGTCGGCGGCAATGGCTGGTCGAGCAGTGCCTGAAATTTAGCAAAAGTGCCTTCATCGACGGTGAAGAATGCCTGGTCGAGCAGCACGTCTTCCGCTTCACGGCAGGCGGCTTCAAGCATGAAATCTGAGCGGCTGCGGCCTAGGCGATTTGCAGCTTGATCGATCAGGTCGCGCTGTTTGGCCTTGGCGCGGATGTTGATGGAAACGGAAGCCGCTTCTTTGGTTTGTGCATTCGGCATGGCTATACTCCTTTGTATGCAGCCTGAGCTTACATTATTGTATAGAAGGTTACAACACAGGCGGGCCTATTTCCCACGCTCCGCTCTCATCGTTGTAAACAAGTGTTTCAAAGCACGTCAGGCTATACTGCCTGACGACCTTCGGGGTTAATGCAAATCCATTCCGGCCAGATTTGCGCAGGAATGACGGTATAGCGCATTACTGTTTTTAAACAATATGTTCTAACTTAACTGGTAAAATTGATGCTCGAAATGGAAAAAGCTGGAAATTCTTTTACAAGCATCGTTTTTCCTGATTATAAAGCTGCTTCAGCTAACGCAAAAAACGCCGTCATTCCGGCATGGATGCAGGAATCTAGAGCCAGGGAGGGTGACTATCCCTGGCGCCCGTATCCAATTTAGGCATTATGCCAAGTCATCCATTCACATCCATGCCAGTATGACGGCGCTAGCTGAAGCAGCTTACTAATCAGGTCGTTTTTTGGAGCCAAAACCATGTCAGATAATTATCGCCAAACACTTTCTCGACTCTGCACTCTGCTGCTCTATTTCATCGGGGTTTCATGTTATTCCTCTTCGCTAACATTCGTTGATAATGGCCATTTCGTCAAAATGATGGAGACCGATGAACGGGTTCGAACCGGTGGAACAAAGATGTTAACCCTGAACAACCCGACCGATTCGAGAATCAAATCTTATCAAGGCGTTTCGTTAATCCCGTTGTTGGACGCCGTTTTCAATTCAGCTTGGAAAGATCGCGCGCGATTAAATTTACAGCATCGGACGGATACCAGCTTATCATCCCCATTAGCGTCATCCTCAAGGATGTCGGTAATCGAGGGAAACTCATCGCCGATATTGTCGAATATTTGAAAGTGATGGCAAACAGAAAACCGTTGAATCGTTAGAGGAGTCGATTGCCATGCCTTATTTTCTACTCAGTATTGTTTTGCTTGTTAATGGCTGTGCTGTGCTAAAACAAGGCGAAATGCCCGCCATTACAGCCGATGACAATGTCAGCCCATCGTTTGCTATTCCTAACGTTAGAGATCGGATGCTGTACCTTGCCCGCCAGGAATGGGAATTGTTCGGCCGTCCCGAAGTCAATTACGATATTGAGCCGCCTTCACTCACCTATCCAAGTGAATCAACCCATGGCCATGAAACTCTACCGCCTTTTTTCAGTCGGATCTTTATGTATTGGTATGCTGTGACAGACCTACCGATAATCGGGCATGAAGGGGAAATAAGACCCTGGTCTGGCGCTTTTATTGTCTGGCTGGCTCGGAGTGCAGGCGTGCCTGAAAGCGATTTGCCTTCTACTGTTTTGCATTGGGATTATATTGAGCATGTGATGTCGGCCGGTTCCGAAGACAGATTTGTAAGCCATGACATCAGCACTTATGCCCCTAAGCCCGGAGACATTATTTGCACGCCGCGGGGTGAAGCTTTTATCCAGTCAATTCACAACTATAACGATCTAAGACGCGGGGCTTACCACTGTGATTTAGTGGTTGCACAACGGCCTGGAGAGCTTGATGTAATAGGCGGCAATGTCCTGGATGCGGTCACTTTAGCTCATATCAAACTGGACGGAGGGGGAAAGGTGCTGCCCACAAAAACCAGGCCATGGTCGTTGGCGATAGAACAGCGAAATTAAAATACGAGTATTGAAGAATGGATGCATCAATCAACTAGGCAAACCATAAGTCGGCCTGGTTATTAAAATGTCGTTAGCCTTTTAAGCATAATGGAAGTTACGCATTGTCAAAAAGCTTGCAAGGCCATTCTTGCGCAAAGTTATACAGGCGCGAACTGGCTTGCCAACTCCCCTTGTTTATCGACAGGCAGCTTAACGCTTAGATGAATTTGTTCGGCAAATACTTGCTCGATAATTCGGCCATCCGCTTTTTTCAACGCATACTCAAAAGCCTGAAATTTTTCATAATCCAGCGTGAAACGGAGCGTTGTCATTTCTCTGTAAGGCTGCAATGCCGCTACATCGATCACCTGTTTCGCCGTTTGGCCGTAAGCTCTGGTCAGCCCGCCTGCTCCCAATTTGACGCCGCCGAAATAGCGGATCACGGCAATCAGCGCATTAATCAGGTTTTTGCCTTCAATGTATTGAAAGATCGGCTTTCCCGCCGTGCCTGTCGGCTCGCCTGCATCATGGAACCGGTAAACAATGCCTGCATCGGTTTTGATCCGGTAGGCAAAGGCAATATGATTCGCGTGCGGATGTTCGGCCTGTAATGTTTTTAAGTGCCGCCAAACATCTTGTTCACTGGTGCAGGGATGAATGACGCCGATAAATCGCGATTTTTTTATGATTTCTTCGAATCTATAGGATTCCGTGACATAAAGCATTTTGATTCTTTCAATTAAGTTTGCGGCGCGAGCCTGTCCCTGTTGCTCAGGTTCGACAATCAGGCTGCCGATTGCCAGCAGCATTGCACCAACGCGCTATTGGCCGCTGGCTGGGAGGTTGACAGTTTCAGTGTTTCAATATCCTGCATCATTGCTGTTATGTCCGGAAACGTTTTTCTTGAGTGACAACATCAAAGCCATCGGCTGGCTCGGCGATGCAACAAAGCCATGATGCTCGTAAAAAGCTTTTGCCTGACCTGAAAGCGCATGAACCAGAAGGCCTCGTATGCCAAGAATATCGCTCGCGTGTATTGTGCGCAGCACGGCGTCTTGCAACAGGGCAACTCCCAGTCCTCGGCCTTGGCAGGATTTATCGATAGCAAGACGGCCTAAAACGGCTATAGGCACGGGATCTGGCATATTGCGGCGAACCGGGGCAGGCGCATCGTTCAATGCCAACGCGCCGGAGGCAAGACAGTAATAACCGACCACCTTGCCGCCTTCGGCGACAACATAGGTGCGTGACGCTCCGCTAACCTGGTTAGGACGTGCGCGCCGCTTGAGCCAATCATCAAGGCTGTCGACTCCGCAGGCAAAGTCGTCAAGCCTATATTCCGCCGTTAGCGGAACAGGAGCGGTGAGCATTAATCCTGCCAAGGTTTTGCGGCAGACATTAATCGTTCAAATCCTTCCCCAGTAGGAGGCTGGTCAAGAACCTCAAGGAAGTAGTCATAAGTTTTTGGGTCTACCCGCACTAGCGTTTGATCGAGTAAAGATTCTTCCGCAGCACGGCGTGCGGCATCAATCATAAAATCGGAACGCGTCTTACCCTGAGCCTTTGCCGCTCTGTCAATCAACGAACGGATGTCGCTACGCACGCGTAAATTGACCGCATGGGTTTGCGTGTCGTGTATTGCTTGTTTGTTGGGCATGGCAATCTCTTTGACGATATTAAGTTGTTGATCCTAGCATAATAGATACACGCTGTGTATCCATTATCATAGAAAATTGCGACACTTGTTTTTCAACGTATCGTGATTGGCCGGTACAGGTCTTGCTAATTCGATAGTCTGTAGAGTGGTCATACTTTTGTAGAAATCAGCCGGAGTAAGTGTCATCACTACCTCAATCATGCTGTCGAAATCAAACCCTAACGTAGCGCCGCCTTCACGGGCCGCTTTCGTTGTTTGAACATTTCCGGCCTCGATCATAGCCTTGATAAATGACAATTTGCAGTGAGGCGTTTGTTTTTCCATGTCCACCGCTAACCTAATAGGTTATATTTGACAAGCCAAAGCATCACATAATTGTTGGGCTGTAGGCAAACAATAACAAATACCGGAAAAGAGTCAGGTTAAGGTACACTTATTGATCTCTTTGGATAATATGCCAGGATAAATACAAGTTTTTCAAACCCTTGCAATATTTAAAATAAATTAACCTGCCCCCTTTTCGCCTAACAACTTGATGACGTTGTTTGTGACTTTATCAAGACATTCTTTAATCTCATGCGCCCATACCCGAATAACTATCCAACCCAACTCCGTAAGTTGTGATGTAACCCGCCTATCTCTTTCAATATTACCTTTGATTTTATTTTCCCAGAAATCGGCATGAGTAACGGGACTTGTTCCATGAATTGGACATCCATGCCAAAAGCACCCATCAACAAAAATTGCTAACCGCTGTTTCGGAAAAACAATATCAGGCCGACCAATCAAAGCCGCATGCACTCTATATCTTAATCCCTTAGCCCACAAAGCCCTGCGAAGTTGCAATTCAGGTTTAGTATTTTTCCCCTTGATATTAGACATGCATCTACTTCGTTGCTCTGGCGTCAGAACATCGTTTCGGTTGCTGTTGTGCCTAGCTTGGTTCATAACTATTTTCATCAACATCAGACAAATCAATCTGAATCTCTTGATCGAATTTTAAAACCTTAGGGGCAACAGAAATGCTGTCTACTGTAATACCGGCAGGAAGCTCCGCAAAATGATTCCGCAATTCAATTGCAGTATTGTTTAGGTCAGTTGCTATCCGAAGTTTAGCTGACGTTTCCGTGACCATATAGAGTCGAAAAAGATCATAAGGTGCTTTTCCATCAGCCATTTCATAAAGCTCCCCTATGGAAATATGTATTGGATTATTAAAGTCCCCGGCAGTTGATTTTGCATCGACGTTCCTGAGTAACCCGCTCGTCTCAACAATCTCAAAATCATACGGCGCTATCGCATTTTCATCAGAAATCCAACGATAATCCAAAATACGGTTTGCCTGTTTCTCCACTGCAAGCCAAGCATTCAGGATTTCTTCTCCTAATCTGCCAACCAACTCCGCAGATCGCTTTGCTTTATTAAGTTCTTCTTGGCTGACACCACGCCCTTGACGTCGTTTTGTTAATTTGCGAAAACCCTCAAATCCTCCAGCTGCAACATCTTCAAGTATATCCTGGCCAATAAGATCAAGAAAAGGATGTCCCTCATCAAGGTCAACATCACTAAATGCATTCGTAAATTCATCAGCATTAAGAGCCAACATTCCTTTTCTCACAGAAAACGCATCAGAGTATTTATTTTCTATTGCTTGATATATCTGCGTATCTGAGGCTAATGCGCTGGATACAAGATAAAGACTGGCGGCATGGGGCTCGGTATCTCCTGAAAACTCAAGAATCGCATAATCACCTTTTTTCAAAGGAACATAGCGCTCCACTTCCTCTGGTGGATCATAGATTAGCTCACCATTTAGTCGCCAGTTCTTTTGTTGCTTGAGTATTTTTCTCTGTAAATTGTGAAGTCCGGCACCTCCCGGCCCATAAATGGAGAGATTCAAAGGAATACGCTTACTGGCAGAGGTCAATTCAGACAACCCCGGATAAAGAGACTGGACAAACACAGCTGCATCCAAATTGAACGCTTTTTGTTTGCTTTCAGAAGTTCTATAGTGATATTCGAAGAACGTTAAATCAGACGCAGCTAGCCGTTTCAATACGAGTTTTCGTTTCACCTTTTATTATTCCTTTTTGCAGTTGCTGAATTATAGTTGTGGCAAGCGCCCTTGCCATAAGTGGCGGTACAGAATTACCAATTTGGCGAAACGCCGGATTCATCGTGCCACTGAACACAAAACCATCTGGAAATGACTGAAGCCTTGCGGCTTCCCTTACAGATATTGTACGTGCTTGAGCACTGTCATAATGAATATGGCTGTAACCATCCTTTCCAAGATGTGCCATCAGAGTACGTGCCGGTTTATCAGCCTCCATTTTTCGCCATTTATTCGGAAATTTGTTGACATCATAGGGTGGCACTATCTGATTCTTCAGGTTCTCATATTCAGATGTACCTTCAATTATATTGATGCCTTCACTTTGAAGCTGCGAAATCCGTTCAGCAAGCATATTGTGTGCATGCTTCCAGGCTTCTGGATATTGGTCTCCCGGATTAAGACGGGCAAAAAGATCATAGTCGCGGGGTAGATAACGGATAACATGATCCATGAGACTTTCCGGTGCTTCAAATCCAGGCCATGTTCGCATTAATCGAGCATAGGTAGAATAATTTGAACGCTTGCCATACGGAATTGGTTTATCGAACCGCCTAGCCCCCCGTCGCAATTCCCCGGATTTTAGTAATTCTCTGGCATAAACGGGTGGCAAATCACTGATGGCCTGCTCTACAGTAATGGCGGGAATAAGCTCTGCTGTAGCTTCAGGAGGCTCAACATAATTATGAGTGTTCTCGAAAAATTCACCTTTTTTTAGAAGCTTCAACGCTACGGCTCGCGAGCCATCATAACCTGCCGGAACATCAACCCAATGCGTCGGTGACGGGAATATTATCTGATCGGTTAGTTCCCGGCGATAGGCAATAAGGAACATCCGTTGACGCATCTGTGGTACGCCATAGAACGCTGCATGAAGAAGAGTGTAACGACATATGTATCCTTTACTTTCCAGAACCTCCCCTATTTCCTCGGCAATATTCTGACCTCCATGATTCAAAACATCAGGCACATTTTCTACTAATACAGCAAGTGGTTGAAATGCTTCCACATAACGAAGATATTCCAAATACAACTGTGCTCTTGGATCATGTTTAAATGCCTGTGGATGAGCATCGATCTCCCGTAATTTAGGCCGACCAACGCGTGCGAAAGCCTGACATGGGGGGCCGCCCACAATTACGTCAACTGCTTCATTTATAGTCCCTAGTCCTAATTCACGCACTAAATCCTCAGGGTGCGTCGTTATAATATCTCTGGCTTTACAATGCTCTTCTCTCCCATTATGAAAATTGATACCGTGTGATCTTGCGGCATCAGGATCAATCTCAATTGCGGCAGCAATATCAAATCCAGCAGTTTTGAATCCAAGTGAGAGACCGCCACATCCGGCAAAAAGGTCTAAAACGCGAGGCATATCACCTGCTTGTAGTCTAGCAAGCTTGTAAGCAATTGCTTGTTTTGTCGTTAAATTAAGGTTTCGCATAACTTCATTTAGGAAAGAAAATTGCGTTCATCACATTAGACCAAAGTTAAACATCCAAATTAGTAACATCCAACGCATTCTTAACAATAAAATCCCGACGCGGCTCGACCACATCGCCCATTAATGTCGTGAAGATTTCATCGGCGGCAATCACGTCTTCGATCCTGACTTGCAGCAAGCGCCGGTTGTTGGCATCCAGCGTGGTTTCCCACAGCTGTTCAGGATTCATTTCGCCCAGACCTTTGTAACGCTGGATATGCTGGCCTTTTTTGATTTCCTTCATCATCCATTCGAAAGCCTGTTTAAAGTTGCTGACCGGCTGCTGTCTTTCGCCCATTTGCATAAATGAGCTTTCGTTAAACATGCCCGCCGTATCCGCTGCATATTGCGCGATTTTTTGGTAATCCTTACCGTTGAAAAAGGTCGACGGCAATACAAAGGTTTTGGTGATTGCGTGCAGGCGTTTATTAACTACAACCGAAAAGTCACTGCTTGATTTGTAGTCCAGCTCAACGGTGTATATCGCCTTGCTGTCAGAGTCAGTCAACCGTCGCTCCATATCGGCAAACCAGGCGGCGAGCTTTTGCTGATCCTGTTTGAGTTCGTCGCTGATTACATCCATATAGGCGAATTGCTCCAAAAATATCTCGTCATAACGTCTGGACAGGCGGTTATTGATGCCATCCACTTCGGTAAACAGTTTGGCCAGTTTTTCCAATCCCTGCCCTTGAATGGGCGGTGCGGATACATCGGTGAACAGCTGGGCTTTATCCAATGCAAGCTGGATCAGGTATTCGTTCAGCTGGGCATCGTCTTTAACGTAATGCTCTTGCTTGCCTTTTTTAACTTTATACAACGGCGGTTGGGCAATGTAGATATAGCCTTTCTCGACAATCTCGGGCAATTGGCGATAAAAGAAGGTCAGCAACAAGGTTCTGATATGCGAGCCGTCGACGTCCGCATCGGTCATGATGATAATGCGGTGGTAGCGCAGTTTGGCCAGGTTGTATTCGTCTTTGCCTATGCCGCAACCTAAGGCGGTAATCAAGGTTCCGACTTCTTCCGATGAAATCATTTTGTCGAAGCGGGCTTTTTCTACGTTAAGAATTTTACCCTTCAACGGCAGGATGGCTTGGGTGCGGCGATCTCTGCCCTGCTTGGCCGATCCGCCCGCAGAATCCCCTTCCACCAGGAACAATTCGGATAATGCGGGATCTTTTTCCTGGCAATCGGCCAGTTTGCCCGGCAGTCCGGCAATATCCAGCGTGGTCTTGCGGCGGGTCATTTCACGGGCTTTACGGGCGGCTTCCCTGGCACGAGCCGCATCGACGATCTTGCCGACGATGGCTTTGGCGATTTGCGGCTTTTCCAGCAAGAATTCCTGTAGCTTCTCGTTCATCGTCGATTCAACCAGAGGTTTAACTTCCGATGAAACCAGTTTGTCTTTGGTTTGCGAGGAAAACTTCGGATCGGGCACTTTAACCGACAGCACGGCAGTTAAACCTTCTCGAGCATCGTCTCCGGTGGTCTGTACTTTTTCTTTTTTAGCCAAGCCGCTGGATTCGATGTATTGATTGATAGTACGGGTCAAAGCGCCCCTGAAACCGGCCAAATGACTGCCGCCGTCGCGTTGCGGAATGTTGTTGGTGTAGCAAAACACATTCTCCTGATAGGAATCATTCCATTGCATTGCCACTTCAACAGTGACTCCTTCTTTTTCCGCAATAAAATGGAACACTTCCGGGAACAACGGTGTTTTGTTTTTATTCAGATGTTCGACGAATGCGCCGATGCCGCCTTCGAACTCGAAGACGTCTTTTCTATCAGTACGTTCGTCTTCCAGGCTGATGCGTACGCCGGAATTCAGGAAGGACAATTCTCTGAGCCTTTTTGCCAGAATGTCATAGTGAAACTCGACATCGGTAAAGGTTTCCGCGCTGGGCTTGAAATTAATCATGGTACCGGAGCCTTCGGCAGGCCCTACTGCTGCCAAGGGGGCAACCGGGTTACCCATACGATACTGCTGCTTGTAAAGTTGCCCATTTTTGCGAACTTCAAGATTCAATTCTTCAGACAAGGCGTTTACAACCGATACCCCTACTCCGTGCAGACCGCCGGAAACTTTATAAGCGTTATCATCAAACTTACCGCCGGCGTGCAGTACGGTCATAATGACTTCCGCCGCAGACCTGCCCTCTTCCTTGTGAATATCAACCGGAATTCCCCGGCCATCATCAGAAACCGAGACTGAGCCATTATTGTGAATAATCACCCTGACTTCTTTGCAATATCCCGCTAAGGCTTCGTCAATCGAATTATCGACAACCTCAAAAACCATGTGATGCAACCCGGAACCGTCATCCGTATCACCGATATACATGCCCGGTCTTTTTCTTACCGCATCTAACCCTTTTAACACTTGAATATTGGTACTGTCGTATTCAGGCACGGCAGTTGTTATAGCGGCTGTTTGGCTTGACGTTTCGACAACTTGATCAACAGAGTTACTCATGATTGTTTTTTTTCCTATTGGTTGCGAATGTTCCACGTGAAACATTACGCGGGTTTTATGGTGCCTTGTTCCACGTGGAACATTTTGTAATTTTTTATTTGGCTTAAATCGCCAAAGTCTTGTCTTTCTGTAGCCGTTATAAACACTTGGCATGACATTTCTGACAAATAGCGCAATAATTTAGCACGGTTAACTACATCGAGTTCCGCCGCGAAATCATCAATCAATATGCAGCCGGTTTGGCTCTGTTCGTTGGCAAGCAACTGAACCTGCGCCAATTTCAAGCTCATGACCAATAACTTCAATTGACCGCGTGAAACAAAATCTTTTGCTAACCGGTTATTGATCAATAATTGAAAATCCCCCCGATGCGGCCCGCTATGGGTAAATCCATAGCGCAGGTCTTTATCTTGGTCTTCGATTAAGACACGGCTGAATTCTTTAACAGTATCCCAACCGGAAACTAACCTTAAATCGATTCCATCAAGGCTAAGAAATCTGCCGACAATCTCGATAAAAACAGGCTTGAATTTTTCTAAATATTGCTGACGGTAGCTATCCACTATTGTACCGTAATACACAAGTTCATTATCCCAAACATTGAGCTGTTCAAGCCGTCTTGTTTTTAACAGTGCATTACGTTGGGACAAGGCTTTTTTAAATCTGCGCCATGCAGGCAAGAAGTGCTGATCATTATTAAAAACGCCCCAATCTAAAAACTCTCTCCTGATTTGGGAACCCGCATCGAGCAATTCATAGCTTTTGGGATGAATAAGCTGCAATGGCAATGCGTAAGCTAAATCCGAGCGTTTTTGTTTTGATTGTTGATTGATGCGAATTTCAATATTTTTACCATCCAGTTGTATGCCCAAATGCAGACGACTGCCATTTTCCTGCACGGTTTGGGCTGAAACAACCAGATGGTTTTGCGTAAAATTGATAACCGACTTGATAGCTGAACAACGAAAAGATTTGGCTCGCCCTAAAATAAAAATCGCTTCAATAAGCGTGCTTTTTCCACTGGCATTTTCTCCAACAATCAGATTAATTGCCGGTGAGGGGGTGATGGATTGTTTTTGGATATTTCTAACTCCGTAAATATCCAGTTTCAACAAACTCATAACTGCAATATTACAGTCTCATGGGCATGACGATAAACTTATACCCGCAGTCACCGGGTTCATCGATAAAACAACTACTGGCATTGCTCGCAATCGTCAGAACCGCAAGCTCCGAATCCAGATTTGAAACAGCATCCAATAAATACTGGGCGTTAAAAGCAATAGTTAACGGTTCGCCGGTGTATTCGATAAACAGTTCTTCTTCGGCTTCATCATGCTCCGGGTTATGCGTGCTGATTTTTAGGCTGTCGGGTTTAATGTCGAAAGTCACGCCCTTGAATTTTTCATTCGACAAGATAGCGACACGGGTCAATGCTTCTTTCAGTATCTGCTTTTGAATATGGATTTGGTTAAAAAACTCTTGCTGAAAAACTTTGCCGAAATCAGGATATTTAGAATCGACCAGTTTCGCGGAGAAAATCAGGCTCTTGATAAAAATTCTAATATTGTTGCTGGAAAACTCGACTTTCAAATCAGCGTCCGGATCGTCAAGCAAGCGGCTCAGTTCGAGGACGCCTTTTCTGGGTAGAATAATTCGCGCTTCAAAACCGGTAGCCTGATCGAGATTATCCTCATAAATAGATAAGCGGTGCCCATCCGATGCAACCAGTTTCAACTTACTATTGGAAACATTAAGTAATAAACCATTCAGGTAATAACGAACATCCTGGTTAGCCATGCAGAAGATCGTCTTATCCAATGCTTTTTTAAATTTTCCGGCATTGATAAATAAGTGGTTCTCTAATTCCGATTCGGCAAATTCGGGATAATTATCTGCCGGCAAACAGCTCAAGGAAAAACGGCTGCGACCGGAGGCGATTTTTACTTTATCATCCAGCAACTCAAACTTTATTTCCGCTCCGCTAGGTAAAAGCCTGCAAATATCCAAGAACTTTCTTGCCGGGACAGTAATCGAACCCGACGTAGCTGTTGCGATATTGATTTTAGCGACGATCTGAATTTCCAGATCGGTACCGGTCAAAATAAGCTGATTTTCCTCGATAACCATCAATACATTAGAAAGAATAGGCATGGTTTGCCTTTTTTCTATGACGCTGACTATTTGCTGCAAAGGAAGCAGGAGTTCTTCTCTATTAATAATAAATTTCATAAAAGAATATTCTTATATTATTACTATTAGCTTAAAAGGAAGCTGTTGAAAACAGCATTATATCCTTAATAATCAATTAGCTGTGTTGTTATGAATAATGTGTTTAAGGGTGCTGGTTTAACGTGTACGGATTGTAGGTAACTAAACGATGTTAACAAAAGCGCATTTTATCCACAGGTTGCTCACGGTCAATGCGACAGGGTTCTCAACAGGTTGGAATAATCTTCGGCAATCTTGCTATCGGCTTCTTTTAACTCGGCAATTCGTTTGCAGGCATTCATTACCGTGGTGTGGTCGCGGCCGCCAAAGGCATCGCCGATTTCGGGAAAGCTGTGCGATGTCAGTTCCCTGGCCAGGCACATGGCCATTTGCCTGGGCCTGGTAATGGATTGCTTTCTGTTTTTTGATGACAAATCGGCAACGCGAATTTTAAAATATTCGGCAACCGTTTTCTGGATGTTGTCGATATTAACGAGTTTATCCTGCAAGGAAATTAAATCATGCAACGCTTCCTTAGTGAAATCTATGGTGATTTCACGGCCGGTAAACTGTGCGTTGGCAATGACTCGCCTTAAAGCGCCTTCCAGATCTCTAACGTTGGAAGGAATCCTTTTGGCGATAAAGAAAGCGACATCCTGAGCCAGCTCAATATTAACCAAAGCGGCTTTTTTCATTAAGATAGCGGCCCTGGTTTCCATATCAGGCGGCTCGATTAAAACCGGAAGCCCCCAGCCAAACCTTGATTTTAAGCGGTCTTCAAGACCTATTATTTCCTTGGGATATTTGTCGCAGGTCAAAATAACTTGGTGTTTCTTTTCCAGCAGCGTATTGAAGGTATGGAAAAACTCTTCCTGTGAGCGTTCCTTGCCGGCAAAAAATTGAATATCGTCGATCAACAGCACATCAACGCCGCGATAAAATTCTTTAAAGGCATTAATGGAGTTTTGCTGCAATGCCTTGACCATATCCTGGACGAATTTTTCAGAGTGCAGGTAAACGACAGTCGCTGACGGATTTTTTTGTAAAACCGCATTGCCTATGGCATGCATCATATGGGTTTTACCTAAACCCGAACTGCCGTAAATAAGTAATGGGTTATAAGCTTTGCCGATGTTCTCGGAAACCTGTATTGAAGCCGCTCTTGCCAACTGATTGGACTTACCTTCGACAAAATTATCGAAGGTAAACGCCTTATTGAGGAAGTTGGGACTGCTTTTTTGGTTTCCGGCAGGCTTGGCTACTTTTGCGGCCATTGCAACGGTTGAATTTCTGGAACCGATTTCCAGACTCAAATTTAATGTGCCGTTGGAAAACTCATAAATAGTTTCTTCAATTTTCGCAAAATGATGCTCTTTAACCCAGTCCAGTACAAAGCGGTTAGGAGCCAATAATTTTATTTGCCCGTCGCTTTCTATGGCCTGAAGAGGCCTTATCCATGTACTGAAGTCAGAACCTGAAATTTCATTTTCAAGTTTAGAAAGGCAGTTGTTCCAAATTGAGCTCATTGAAATAGTAAAAAGTTGATTATAATTAATAGTGTAATTTCGCTTCTTATCACTATACAGCAATAAAACATTGCGCTACAGAATTGACAGGCCTAGTGGTTTATTTTATCATCCGCTGTCTTTTTTATCTGTTTTTGTTAACACTCATCCGATCAGGCCTTAAGTAAATGAAAAGAACATACCAACCAAGTAAAATCAAACGCGTAAGAACTCACGGTTTCCGTGCAAGAATGGCGACAGTAGGCGGCCGTAAAGTTCTCAATGCTCGCAGAGCAAAAGGTCGCCACGAATTAACCGTTTAGTTGACGGTTGGTGGCTGAAGAAGTTTTTAGTTTCCCCCCGCAGTTACGGTTAAAAAAACCGGCTGAATATAAAAAGGTTTTTGCTAAGCCTGTAAAATCAAGTGACCAATATTTTACCCTATTAGCCATAAGGAATGATTTCGATCATCCGAGGCTAGGCTTGGCAATTGCTAAAAAAAATATAAGAAAGGCAGTACACAGGAATGTGATTAAACGAACTGTCCGGGAAAACTTTAGAATAAAACAACACGATTTGGGGAATATGGATATTGTTGTTTTGGCTCGTAGAGAAGCCGTAGATGCTCCGCTGGATTTGTTAAGAAAATCATTGGAAAGGCATTGGCTTAAGCTGGTATCCCGATGCGATTCATACTCATAGCAATTATAAAGTTTTATAAATACTTTATTAGCCCCCTGCTAGGCGATAGATGTCGCTTCTATCCAAGTTGTTCAAGTTATTCTCTGGAAGCGCTTCAGCTCCACGGGGCCATTATCGGCTCTTATCTCTCCCTCAAAAGATTATTAAAATGCCATCCGTTCCATAAAGGTGGCATTGATCCCGTTCCGGAAAAATTTGGTAATAAGAATGGATAATATAAGATTTATACTGATCGTTACTTTTGCGATGCTTGTTTTTATGCTGCAACAAGCCTGGCAACTGGATTATGGCCCTAAACCTGAAATTGCTGCGATTACAGAGCCCGTAGCAACCAATACCAAAGAAGATTTACCTGTCGCTTCCGGCGCCTCAGCTCAAACAGAAACGGCAGAACCCAATACCGCAGCCGTGCCATTGGCGACAGTTTCATCCGCCAACATCATTACCGTTAAAACCGACGTGCTGGCGCTTCAAATCGATCTAAAAGGCGGCACCATCCAGAATCTGGATTTACTGACCTACCCGATAGAAAAATCCAACACCGTCGTAGATAAATTACGCGCAATGATCGGTTTATCCGTTGCCGAAAAAAACACCGCTCCGGTACGTTTATTCGATAGCAACCAGGAAAAATTATTTGTCGCACAAAGCGGTTTGATTGCCGACAGCGGTTTTGCAACTGCGCCGAGTCATCACACCGTATTTAAAAACGAACAGACCGGTTACGATTTGCAACCGGGACAAGACAGTTTAACCGTGCCCTTAACATGGACTGATAATAACGGCCTGACTATTACCAAACTGTTTACCTTTAAACGCGGCAGTTACGACATCACACTTGAACAAAAAGTCAAAAACGATTCCGCCAAACCTTGGTCGGGCAGACAGTACAGCCAATTGCTTAAAGCGCCGGATACGACCAGCAAAGGCGGCATGTTGACCGGCGGCATGAGAGCTTATGACGGCGGCGTTATTTATACCGAAAAAAACAAATACCAGAAAATAAGCTTTGATGACATGGCTGATGAAAATCTTGATGTTGCGACCAAAGGCGGTTGGACAGCAACGATTCAGCATTATTTTGCTTCAGCTTGGATTCCGCCTGCCGATCAGGAAAATCACTTTTATACCAAAGCATTGAGTGAAGGGCATTATGTTATCGGGACATACTCTCCATCAATTACCGTCAACGCAAACTCGGATGCTCAATTTGTCGCCCAATTATTCGCCGGTCCTAAAATCCAGCCGATGATGGAAAAAATAGCGCCGGGACTTGAGCTTACCGTTGATTACAGCTTTTTAACCTTTATCGGCAAACCCATCTACTGGTTGTTGAACCAGATCCACGATGCCGCCGGTAACTGGGGCGTAGCCATTATCGGCGTAACGCTGTGTATTAAATTACTGTTCTTCCCCTTGTCGCAATCCAGCTACAAATCAATGGCCAAGATGCGCAAAATTCAGCCGCGTCTTAAAGAATTGCAAGAACGATTTGCCGATGACAGACCGCGCTTCAATACCGAAATGATGGCGCTGTATAAAAAAGAAAAGGTCAACCCATTGGGCGGCTGTCTGCCGATCTTGATACAGATTCCGGTATTCATGTGTTTATACTGGGTATTGAGCGAAACCGTCGAGTTTCGCCAAGCGCCGTTCATGTTATGGATACAGGATTTATCGATACAGGATCCGTTTTATGTATTGCCGGTCATCATGGGTATCACCATGAAAATCCAGCAAGGCTTAAACCCTGCGCCGATCGATCCGATACAGGCAAAAGTAATGAAGATGTTCCCTATCGTCTTTACCATCTTCTTCCTGTTTTTCCCGGCCGGTCTGGTTTTATACTGGGTAGTCAACAACACCCTGTCTATCATTCAACAGTCGTACATCACCAAGCAGATAGCTAAAATGCCATAGGCTTACGTGGACATAGAAAACCGAGACACCATTGCAGCCATTGCAACACCGCCAGGGAACGGCGGTGTCGGCATCATTCGCATTTCGGGGACATTGGTTCCCGAAATCGCCAAACACCTGACCCGCCGAGCCTGCTCCCGGCAGTCTTCCGGCATACACCCCATCCCTGGAGATAAAACATTAACTCCCCGACTGGCCCAATATTCATCTTTTACCGATGACGACGGCTCGGTCATCGATTCCGGCATCATCCTGTATTTCCCCGCTCCCGCCTCGTATACCGGCGAAGACATACTCGAACTCCAAGGCCACGGCGGCTCGGTCGTATTGGACATGCTGTTGCGGCGGGTTTTATCGTTGGGCGCACGCTTAGCCAACCCCGGCGAATTTACCGAACGCGCCTTTCTTAATGACAAACTCGATTTAGCCCAGGCAGAAGCCGTCGCCGACTTGATTGAAAGCAGCACCGAACAATCGGTCCGCTCCGCGCAAAAATCGATGCAGGGCGTTTTTTCAATACAGGTCAACGAACTGGTCGAAGAGCTGACCGAACTCAGGACTTACGTCGAAGCCGCTATCGATTTTGTCGATGAAGAAATCGATTTCCTGACCGACGGCGTGGTCGAAAACCGGATCGTCAACATACTGCACCGTATTGGAGATATCCAAAAAACAGCGCAACAAGGCCGCTTGCTGCGCGACGGCATGACCGTAGTCTTGGCCGGCAAACCGAACGCCGGAAAATCCAGCCTGCTCAACGCGCTGGCCGGACATGAAGCCGCGATCGTCACCGACATTGCCGGAACCACGCGCGACGTGCTGAAAGAGCGCATCCAGCTGGACGGCATGCCCCTGCATATCATCGACACCGCAGGCCTGCGCGAAAGCGACAATGCGATAGAACAGGAAGGTATCCGAAGGGCCCACGAAGAGATCAAAAACGCCGATAAAATTCTATTGCTGATCGATGCAAGAGAACCGGAAACCGAGTCGCTGTTAAAAACCCTGCCGCCCGGCGGCAACATCACCCGCATCTACAATAAAATAGACCTGCTGGGCCTGGAACCGGAAATCAAACAAACCGAGCTCGGCACCCAAATCTACCTGTCCATTAAAACCGGCGACGGCATGGAACTGTTAAAACAACACCTCAAACAGAGCGTCGGTTTTAACGAAGCGACCGACAACGTGTTCATCGCCCGAAGACGGCATATCGAAGCCTTAAACAAAGGCCATGAATTTGTCGAAAGCGCTTTAGACCAGTTAAGAGGCAGCCAAGCCGGGGAACTGGTCGCGGAAGACTTAAGACAAGCGCAAAACAGCCTTGCGGAAATTACCGGAAAATTCACCTCGGATGATTTGCTTGGGAAAATATTTTCCAGCTTTTGCATCGGCAAGTAACGACCGCCGCGACATACTCGGCGATTTGTAAAATCGATCATTGCTTCACTCGCGTACGATAGACACACCAAACTAACCCCTTAGTTACCCTCTATATAACCCGTTGTCGGCCAAAGCGGACAACGGCTCAAAAGAAAAAAATCCATGTTCAAACAAGCCTTCAAAAATATCGACGACATTTTGCACAAAGAGGCCGGTTGCGCCAGCGAACTGGATTACACCGAGCAGACCTCGTGGCTGCTGTTCCTGAAATTTCTGGACGGCCTGGAGCAGGACAAGGCCATGGAAGCCGAGCTGGAGGGCAGGAAATACGCGTTCATTCTCGACCTGCCGTACCGCTGGGAAAGCTGGGCCGCGCCCAAAGACAACGACGGCAAGCCGGATCACAACAAGGCGCCGACCGGCGACGATCTGCGCGACTTCGTAGACCGCGAGCTGTTTCCCTACCTGCACGGCTTCAAGCAAAAAGCCGATGGCCCGAACACCATCGAATACAAGATAGGCGAGATATTCGGCGAGATCAAGAACAAGATCCACAGCGGCTACAACCTGCGCGAAATCATCGACCACATCGACGAACTCCGCTTTCGCTCGCAGACCGAAAAGCACGAACTGTCGCACCTTTACGAAGCCAAGATCAAGAACATGGGCAACGCCGGGCGCAACGGCGGCGAGTATTACACGCCGCGTCCGCTGATTCGCGCTATCGTGCAGGTGGTGCAACCCAAAATCGGCGAGCGCATTTATGACGGCGCGGTCGGTTCGGCGGGCTTCTTGTGCGAGGCGTTCGACTACCTGACGGCCCAAGGCAATCTCACCACCGGCGACCACAACATCCTGCAAACCCGCACTTTCTACGGCAAGGAAAAGAAGTCGCTGGCTTACGTGATCGCGATCATGAACATGATCCTGCACGGCATCGAAACGCCGAACATCATCCACACCAACACCTTGGCCGAAAACCTTGCCGACATCCAGGACAAGGACCGCTACGACATCGTGCTGGCCAATCCGCCGTTCGGCGGCAAGGAGCGCAAGGAAGTGCAGCAGAACTTCCCGATTCGCACCGGCGAAACCGCGTTCCTGTTCCTCCAGCATTTCATCAAGATGCTCAAGGCCGGCGGACGCGGCGGCGTGGTCATCAAGAACACCTTCCTGTCCAACACCGATAACGCGTCGGTAAGCTTGAGGAAACTGCTGTTGGAAAGTTGCAACCTGCACACTATCCTCGACTGTCCCGGCGGCACCTTTCAGGGCGCGGGCGTCAAAACCGTGGTGTTGTTCTTCGAGAAAGGCGCGCCGACCCGCAAGACCTGGTACTACCGGCTCGAACCGGGCCGCAACATGGGCAAGACCAACCCGCTGAACGACGCCGATCTTGCCGAGTTTATCGAATTGCAACAAACTAACGCCGACTCGCCCAAAAGCTGGAGCGTGGATGCGGCCAGCATCGACCCGGCAACCTTCGACCTGTCGGTAAAGAACCCCAATGGCGGCGAAGCAATCATCCATCGCAGCCCGCAGGACATCATGGACGAGATTGCAGCATTGGATGTGGAGAGCGCCAATGTGCTTGGAAATATTAAAAAACTACTATCAGGAGCGGCTTATGACTGAGGATATTCGCTGGAAACAACGGTTTTCTAATTTTAATCGGGCTTTTTTATTGCTACGTGACGCGATGGACAACGATATGTCTACGCTCAGTCAGCTGGAAAAAGAAGGCATTATCCAACGGTTTGAATATACCTTTGAACTCGCCTGGAAAGTGCTGAAAGATAAAATGGAATGTGACGGCATTGTTTTAGACCAAATCTCCCCCAAAGCCGTTGTCAGACAAGCTTTCGCGGCAAAATATATCAACGACCCCGACACCTGGCTCAAAATGATTGGCGATAGAAATTTAATGAGTCACACCTACGATTTCGTTAAATTTGAAGCGGTCATTCAATCGATTGCCGATCATTATTTGCCGATGCTGCAAGAGTGGTATTTGAAATTGCTGATGGAAGTCAATGAGGCATGAATTCAACCGGCTTAACCAACGAGCAACTGGAACTTTTAACGCAAATTTTCAAAAAACACCCCGAAGTTCAAGCGGTAAAATTATACGGCTCACGGGCAAAAGGCACATTTCACGAACGCAGCGATATTGATTTGGTCGTGTTGGGTGCAGGTATTGACCGTTTTTTAATTGCCGAACTCTTATTGGATTTTGACGATTGCAATTTGCCTTATACGGTCGATTTGCAAAATTACCAGGAATTAAAAAATCGTGCGTTGATTGAACATATAGACCGCGTTGGCGTGGTGATTTATCAGCGGGAAAATCAGGGTGATGCGCAATGAAGGCGGGGTGGGAGATTAAGACGCTTGGTGATGTCTGCAATGTTGTTGGTGGTGGAACGCCACCAAAAGATAGAGCAGAGTTTTATTCTGGTGATATTCCTTGGGCGACTGTCCGAGATATGCGGTTGGACGTGATTACCGAAACCGAGTGCAAGATTACCAAAGCAGCCGTCAAAAACAGCTCAACCAACATTATTCCAGGTGACAATGTGGTAATCGCAACCCGCGTTGGTCTCGGGAAAGTCTGCTTGCTTGGACAAGATACCGCCATCAATCAAGACCTTCGCGGGATTGTTCCAATCGATCTGACTACCCTTTCGGTACGCTATCTTTTCTGGTGGCTCAAGAGCATTGCTGACTTGATCGTGGCGGAAGGAACAGGAGCGACAGTGCAGGGCGTAAAGCTTCCATTCGTAAAATCCCTTCAAATTCCACTTCCTCCACTCCCCGAACAGCAGCGGATCGTCGGCATCCTTGACGAAGCGTTTGACGGCATCGCCACCGCCAAAGCCAACGCCGAAAAAAACCTCAAAAACGCCCGTGCCTTGTTCGAAAGCCACCTGCAATCTGTCTTCACTCAGGGCGGCGAGGGGTGGGAGCAAAAAACGCTGGAAGAAATATCAACAACTTTTGGGAGAGGCAAGTCGAAGCACCGCCCACGAAACGACAAAATACTTTACAGTGGAAAATATCCATTTATCCAAACGGGCGATATTCGGAACGCAGGGCATTTCATCACTGAGTATTCCCAAACTTACAGCGAAGCCGGACTTGCCCAAAGCAAGCTGTGGCCGAAAGGAACAATATGCATAACTATCGCGGCAAATATCGCAGAGACAGGAATATTAGGTTTCGATGCCTGTTTTCCAGATAGCGTCATTGGCTTGGTAACAAATCCCAAAGAAGCGGAGATTGGTTTTGTAGAATATTTGTTACAGTCATTTAAGGTGAGGCTTCAAGCAAAGGGTAAAGGAAGCGCCCAAGCCAATATCAACATGGGCACGTTCGAAAACGAACGGTTTCCATTCCCCTCGGTTACAGAACAAAAACAAATCGTTGCCAAGCTCGACATTCTCTGTAAAGAAACCCAACGTCTCGAATCCATCTACAAACAAAAACTCGCCGCCCTCGACGAACTAAAAAAATCCCTGCTCCACCAAGCCTTCAGCGGTGAACTATGACCTGTATAAAAAAACCGGTTTTTTAAATCTATCCGTCATAACGCGATAAGAAAAACTGATTTTTTATACACGTTATCACTGTTGCATGTAACACAAGCAATGACTACGATGTTGCATGTAACAGTGACTGCGGAGATGATCATGAGCACAACTACTTCAGCGCGGGTGCAAAAGCACCGTGCGGGATTACGGAAATCCGGTTTGCGTCCGGTGCAGATTTGGGTGGCGGATACGCGGCGACCGGGTTTCGCCGAGGAGTGTCGCCGCCAGTCGCAGCTTGTGCAAGGCGACGCGCATGAGCGGGAAACCGCCGATTGGCTTGAGGCTGCGGCCGACCGCGAAGACTGGCAATGAGACGCGGCGATCTGGTAACGGTGGCCTTGCAAGGCGATCTTGGTAAACCGCGACCGGCATTGGTTATTCAATCGGATTTGTTTGACCTACATCCTTCTGCGGTCATTTTACCGGTAACCAGTGAGCTGCGCGATGCGCCGTTGTTTCGTATCCTGGTCGATTCAACTGAGCTGAACGGCCTCAATAAACCTTCGCAGGTGATGGTGGATAAACCGCAATCGATCACCCGCGAAAAAGTCGGTGCGGTCTTCGGCCGTTTGGACGATGAAACGATGCTGGCGGTTTTCCTTGGATTTGCTTAAAACTTATGAATGAAGCCGAAACCCGCGCCGAACACATCGACCCAGCCCTGAAAGCGGCAGGTTGGGGTGTCATCGAAGGCAGCCGTATCCGCCGCGAATATTCGATCACGTTGGGCCGCATCGAGGGGCAGGGCAAGCGCGGCAAGGCGTTGACCGCCGATTACGTGTTGGAATATCGCAACACCAAGCTGGCGGTAATTGAGGCCAAGGCGTGGGACAAGCTGCTTACCGAGGGCGTTGGTCAGGCTAAGGATTATGCAGGCAAGTTGGCCGTTCGATTCACCTATGCGACCAACGGCCAGGGTATTTACGGCATCGACATGCATACCGGTGTCGAGGGTGAGCTGGCGCGATATCCGACGCCCGATGAACTGTGGAGCCGCACCTTTGCCGTGTTGAATAGAGTGCGCGACCGCTTCGCTGCTGTACCTTATCCGGATAAAGGCGGCAGCTGGGCGATTCGCTTCTATCAGGAAATCGCGGTTAACCGTGTCTTGGAAGCCATCACCGAAGGCAGCGATCGAATCTTGTTGACGCTGGCTACCGGCACCGGCAAAACGTCGATTGCCTTTCAAATCGCTTGGAAGCTGTTTCAAACCCGCTGGAATCTGAGCGACAGGCTCAGGATGATCGGTGAGCCGACCCGGCGGCCGCGCATCCTGTTTCTGGCCGATCGCAATACCCTCGCTGATCAGGCCTACAACGATTTCTCTTCGTTTGCCGCGTTTTCCGAAGATGCACTGGTGCGCATCGATCCTGCGGACATCCGCAAGAAGGGCAAGGCGCCTAAGAACGGCAGCATCTTCTTCACGATTTTTCAGACTTTTATGAGCGGGCCAGCCCTTCGACAAGCTCAGGGCGAACGGGACTCAACTGCCGTTCGTGGTGAGTCCTTCGACGTAGCTCAGGACGAATTAAACTCAGATACCGTTCATGGTGAGCTTGTCGAACCACAGCTTCAAGGCGAACGCAGTTTTTATTTCGGCGAATATCCGCCGGATTTTTTCGACTTCATCATTATCGACGAATGCCACCGCGGCGGCGCAAATGACGAAGGCAACTGGCGCGGCATCCTCAACCACTTTACTCCCGCCGTGCAGCTCGGCCTGACCGCCACGCCCAAGCGCAAAGACAACGTGGACACCTACGCCTACTTCGGCGAGCCGGTGTTCGTCTACTCGCTAAAAGACGGTATCAACGACGGCTTTCTAACGCCGTTCCGGGTCAGACAAATTTCCACGACGCTGGACGAATACATCTACACCGCTGACGACTGCGTCATGGAAGGCGAAGTTGAATACGGCAAACTTTATAAGGAAGCCGATTTCAACAAGATCATCGAAATCAAGGAGCGGGAAAAGAAGCGTGTCGAAATTTTCATGGCGCAGATCGACCAGCGGCAGAAGACGCTGGTGTTTTGCGCCACCCAGGATCATGCCTTGGCGATGCGCGACCTGATCAACCAGATGACAACCAGCAGCGACCCGAACTATTGCCAACGGGTGACGGCCAACGACGGCGCATTGGGCGAGCAGTATCTGCGTGATTTTCAGGACAACGAGAAAACCATTCCGACCATCCTGACCACCTCAAAAAAACTCTCGACCGGCGTGGATGCCAGAAATATCCGCAACATCGTATTGATGCGGCCGGTGACCAACATGATCGAGTTCAAGCAGATCATCGGGCGCGGCACGCGGCTCTACGACGGCAAGGACTACTTCACGATCTACGATTTCGTGAAGGCGCACTATCACTTTTGCGACCCGGATTGGGACGGCGAACCGGTTGAGCCGGAAACCTGCCCCAAATGCGGCGGCTATCCGTGTCAATGCGAAAAGCCGTTGCCGCAACCTTGCCCGGTCTGCGGCCGGCGGCCTTGCGTATGCGAGCAAGAGCCTTGCCCAAAATGCGGCCTGCATCCATGTGCATGCAAGAAGAAGGCGAAAGTGACGCTTGCCGACGGTAAGGAGCGAAGTATTCAGTACATGACGGTGACCAGTTTCTGGCATCCCGACGGTACACCGATGTCGGCGCAGCAGTTTATGGAGCTGTTGTTCGGCCGGTTGCCGGAGTTTTTTAAAAACGAAGCCGAGTTGCGCGAGTTGTGGAGTTTGCCGGATACGCGAGCCAAGCTGTTGTTCGGGCTTGCCGAGAAAGGTTTCGGCAAAGAGCAGTTGCTGGAAATGCAAAAGATCATCGATGCCGAAAACAGCGATCTGTTCGATGTGCTGGCGCATGTGGCTTATGCTTTGCCGCCACTGAGCCGCGAACAAAGGGCCGCCAGGGCGAAGGTTGAAATCCATGCCCATTTCAACAGCAAGCAGCAGGCCTTTCTCGATTTTGTGCTGGCGCATTATGTTCAGGTCGGCGTCGAAGAATTGGACAGGGATAAATTGACGCCGTTGCTGCGCATCAAGTATCACGGCGCGATTGCCGATGCCGTGGCCGATTTGGGCAGGCCTGAGGAAATCGGCAAGGTGTTTGCCGGTTTTCAGAAGTATCTCTATCAATACCCGCGGTAAGGACTTCATCAATAATTTCCGCTTAGGGTTCCCTCGCTCTGTGCTAATCGTTATACACAAGTATCTGTGGGCTGTCGTCATGAGAGAAACATGCCGATATGCAGACCTTCCAGGTTTTAAAAACCTGGAAGGTCTAACTTGCAACGTTCTGAACAGGTGGGACGTTTCGAATGGAGTAACATGCCCCATCCTGCTTGATTCGAAAGTTCCCCGCCCCTTTAGCATAGGTATCTACACAATTTTTTATGCATAAGACCCTATATTTTCGTAGGGGCAATCCCTTGTGGTTGCCCAAGGTTCGCTGTGTATCAGGGCAACCACAAGGGATTGCCCCTACGGTGTGTCATGAATCCATAGCCATATATTGCCAACTTTACTTATGTAGATACTTGTGCCCCTTTAGGCTACATTCAGGATAGGTATGGCGCTGTAGCGTCCCAAACCGCAGAGCGGTTCATGCTGCATTCCCACGCAGAGCGCTCATCGTTATACACAAGTGTCAACGAACAGCCGGGCTGGGCATGTTGCCCCGCCAGAAACGTTTTGCGGTAGTTAAATATAATCGCTTAGCTTAGACGTCGCAGAAACGTTAGGAACGGGGTTGCAAACCCCGTCCCGCCTGGGTGCAGAGCGAGGGAACGATGAGTTTATGTTGGGAAGTTATTACCGACCATATCCTAAAGACAATCAGGTTTAAACTTTGAACGCCAATCGTTTCAGCAGACGATGAAAGTTCCCCCGATCCAACCCCAGCACTCGCGCCGTAGCGGCCATATTGCCCCGTTGCGCCGCTAATTGTTGCCGGATGAGCTGACGCTGAAACTCATCCACTGCGTTTTTAAAATCTATCGGCGCGGGTAAAGCGGTCGATGAATCGGTTAGGGTGTTGATAGGCGAGTCATTCGACGGCTCCGGCACTATATCCAGGTAGGCCAGGGATAGGGTTATAAAATCCGCCTGGCGGTTTTCCGGGGTCGCCGATTTTAGCGCCGCCCGGCTGAGTAAATGCTCCAGCTCGCGGATGTTGCCCGGCCAGTGGTAATCCAACAAGGCTTTCTTTGCATCCTGATCCAGACGCAACTTTTTAACGCCCAAACGCTGCTGGTTTTTTTCCAGGAAAGCGCCCGCCAGTAATAAAACGTCCTTTCCCCGTTCGCGCAATGCCGGAACGTGCATCGGATAAACGGCCAGACGATGGTAAAGATCCGGACGAAACTGGCCCGCAGCGACTTCCTGTTGCAGATTGCGGTTGGTTGCGGCAATGACCCGGACATTCACTTTGATTTGCTTATCGCTGCCGACACGCTGTATCTCGCCGTTTTGCAAGGTGCGCAATAATTTGGCCTGCATGGAAAGCGGCAGTTCGCCGATTTCATCCAGAAAAATCGTGCCGCCGTTGGCCAGCTCAAACTTGCCGGTCCGGTCGCTGATTGCACCGGAAAACGCACCTTTGCTGTGGCCGAATAATTCGCTCTCGGCAATATTCTCGGGCAATGCAGCGCAGTTGACGTAGACCATGACTTGATCGGCGCGAGTCGATTCCAGATGGATGCGCAGGGCTACCAGTTCTTTGCCTACCCCCGTTTCCCCCAAAATCAAAACCGCCAGTTCCGACGGGGCGACGATGGAAATTTCATTGCGCAATTTCCGCATGCAGTCGCTGTCGCCGATCATGTCGTGGTCGGTATTTTCCTTGAATAAGGTTTGGGTCGCATAACGCACCCTCTGCTCCAAGGAGGCAATCAGTCCCGCAGCCTTGACCGTGGCGGCAGTCAAGCTGATAAAGGTGTTGAGTTGCATCGGGTCGATATTGTCGAAAGTGCCGGGGGCCAGCGCATCCATTGTCAAAACGCCCCAGGGCTCGCCATCGATAAACAGCGTAACGCCCATGCAATCATGTACCAGCAGTTGATCGTTATCTGTTTCAATCAACCCGTCGTAGGGATCGGGCAGGTCGGAATCGGCGGCAAAGCGCACCGATTGATCGGAGGCTAAAATCTGCGCCAGGCGCGGATGCTCGCTGACCATAAAACGCCGTCCCAAGGTATCTTCCGATAAGCCGTTAACCGCCAGCGGTATCAAACAATGGTTTTCAAACCTGAGCAATGCCGCCGCATCGCAAGGAAAAATCCGGCACAAATGCGCCAACAAACGTTGGTAGCGTTGTTCTGCCGACATGCGCGCGGACAGGTCGGCAACAATGGAAATTAACGAGGCGGAAAATGAGTTTGTCGTCATAGTGATAACGTTGATGTCAATTAAACAACTTTAAACTGATGTTAATTATACAACGATACTTTGGCAACACTTGAAAACATAAGGTTTTTTGCTTGGCATGGTAAGTGCTCTTACCTATGCATTGGAAAAATTCCAATTAACCTGAAAAAACGGTGACTGTTCATAGTCATTAACCCGATTCAATCTTGAGGAGACTACCTGATGTTTTGTTACCAATGCGAACAAACCGACCGCTCCAATGCCGACAGCGGTTGCGCGACCGCCAAAGGCATGTGCGGCAAAGACGCCACGACTTCCGATTTGCAGGATTTACTGATTCACGGCGTCAAGGGCATTGCCCAGTACGCCAAACGCGCCCGCGCTCTGGGCGTTCCTGATAATGCCGCCGATGATTTCATTCTCTACGCGATGTTTACCACTTTGACGAACGTCAACTTCAACGCGACCCGTTTCGTTACGATGATACAAGAAGCCGCGCAAATACGGGATCGGGTTAAGGAAAGCTATATACAGGCTGCGCTTGCATCAGGCCTTACGCCTGAACAACTCGCCGGTCCAGCTGCCTGGCAGCCCGCTGCCGATATGGACGGAATGCTCAAACAGGCCGCTGAGGTGGGCATCAATTCCGGACCCGACCAAGTCGGCGCGGACATTATCGGCCTGCGTTCGTTGGTGCTTTACGGCCTCAAAGGCGTTTGCGCCTATGCTCATCATGCCTACGTGTTGGGCGGGGAAAGCGATACCGTTTACGCCGGAATCGAAGCTGCGCTGGATTTTCTAAGCAACGATCCCACCGATGCCGAAGCGTTGCTGAATCAGTCTATGGCGTTGGGCAGTTTAAACCTTGAGGTGATGGCGTTATTGGATGAGGCCAACACCGGCACTTTCGGCGCGCAACAGCCGACTCAAGTGCGTATCACGCCGATCAAAGGCAAGGCCATCCTGGTCTCCGGCCACGATCTGGGCGATCTGGCCGCTTTGCTGGAGCAAACCAAGGATACGGGCATCAACATTTACACGCACGGCGAGATGCTGCCCGCCCACGCTTACCCGAAACTCAAGGCTTATCCGCATCTGGTTGGCAATTACGGCGGCGCATGGCAGGATCAACAAAAAGAGTTTGCCGAATTTCCGGGTGCTATTTTGATGACCTCCAACTGCATCATCGAACCGCAAGCCCAATACCGTCAGCGCATTTTTACCGCAGGTCCGGTAGGCTGGCCCGGTGTGCGCCATATCAGCGACAAGAATTTTGCGCCGCTAATCCAGGCGGCCAGTGCGTTGCCCGGTTTCAAAGAGGATGTCAGCGAAAAAGTCGTCACCGTCGGTTTCGGCCGCGATGCGGTGCTGGGCGTGGCCGACAAAGTGATCGACGCGGTCAAGTCCGGCGCTATCAAGCATTTCTTCCTGGTCGGCGGCTGCGACGGCGCTGCACCCGGTCGCAATTATTACACCGACTTCGCCGAACAAGCCCCGCAGGACACCGTGGTCATGACGCTGGGCTGCGCCAAATACCGCTTTAACCAACATGATTTCGGCGACATCGGCGGTATTCCGCGCCTACTGGATTTGGGTCAATGCAACGACAGCTACTCGGCGATCAAAATAGCCACCGCACTGGCCGGCGCTTTCGAATGCGGCGTCAACGAGCTGCCCTTGTCCCTGGTCGTATCATGGTTTGAGCAAAAAGCCGCTGCCGTATTGCTGACCTTGCTGGCGCTGGGCATTCGCAACATTCGCCTCGGCCCCACGCTGCCCGCCTTCCTGACGCCAAATTTAGTCCAGGTGCTGGTCGATAAATACGGGCTGCTGCCGATTACCACCGCTCAGGCCGACATCGAAGCATCGCTGACGCGCAAAGCGGCTTAACCTTAATCCTGTTGTTCGTGCTGAGCCCTTCGACAAGCTCAGGGCGAACGGACAGGGGCCTAATCCTCCCTCTTGCTGCCGGAAACGTAAGTTTTTTCCGGCAACATTTTTTTATCCGGAGTCCAACCGAAATATGAACACTCACGCTATTGAACTGACTACCCGAGACGGTGAACAGCTCCGTTTCGAATGCGCCGCCGACCGAAATTTGCTGGAAGCGGCCGCCGATGCGCATATCGTATTGCCCGCCCAGTGCGGACAGGGCAGTTGCGGCACGTGTTATGCCGATGTCACCCACGGCGACTTTACCTTGGGCAAACACAACCCCGTCGCGCTGCCTGTGGACGATAAAGCAAAGGGCGGCACCCTGCTTTGTTGCACCTTTCCTCAAAGCGATTTGCGTATTTCCCTGCCCTTTGATCACGACCGTATTCTGATCGGTGAAATCAAGGTAAGGAATGCCGAAATCACCGCCGTCGATTCCGTCGGGGAAAACACCCTGCGTTTGGAGTTACGTCTTGAAGCGGATGAAGACGGCGGCAGCGTGGCCGAATTCGAGCCCGGCCAGTTCATGGAACTGGAAGTGCCGGGGCAAGACATCAAGCGCGCCTATTCGCTTGCCAATACCGGCAACTGGGAAGGTCGGCTGGAGTTTTTGATCCGTCTGCAACCCGGCGGACTTTTTTCCACCTGGTTACGGGAACAGGCGGCCGTCGGACAAACGTTGATCGTTCACGGCCCCAAAGGCGCGTTCGGCTTGCATGAAAGCGGCCTGAGACCGCGCTGGTTTGTAGCTGGCGGCACCGGTTTGGCACCGATGATGTCGATGTTAAGACGCATGGCCGAGTTTCAGGAACCGCATCCGGCGCGGCTCTATTTCGGCGCAAATCGGGCCGAAGATTTGTTTTGCCGGACCGAGTTGGAAGCGTTGCAAGCGGAACTGCCCCAGCTTCAGGTAATTTACTGCGTCTGGAAACCGGAAGATAACTGGCAAGGTTTTAGCGGTACGCCGGTGGATGCCCTGGCTCAAGACCTGGCTGGTGCAGTTGTGTTGCCCGACATCTACCTGTGCGGACCGCCCGCCCTGATCGACGCTGCCGAAGCGGCCGCGCGAGCCAAAGGCGTGCCGGATCAACAGGTGCTGAGCGAAAGATTCTTGCCTACGGTGTGACCGGTAACCGTGATTAATCTTTAAAGGGGGTATCTATACAACGATAATAAAAATCACTTTTTAAACCGGCAAGGAAACGCCGTTAGACAAATTGAAATGTTATTGCTATGCTGACAAGGCATCAGTAAATGATTACACGCAATTTGGCTGTCAAGAGGAAGTAATGATCCGGTTTCCACTCCCCAAAAAATTTACCCGTGATGAGTGAGAACCGGCGTAAAGACTCTCAGTCAGTCAATCGTCTGCTCTTGGCATTGGTCGGTGCCATTTTTGTCGGCGAGACGCTGGTTATGTTGTTTATCGACATGTTGCCGCCGCTTTCGCATTGGCACACCGCGCTGCTTGATGCCGTTTGGCTTTTGATGCTGCTCTTTCCGGCTATCTATTTTCTGGTATTTCGCCCGCTTAAGACTCAATTAATTCAGCAGGAACAAGCGGAAATAACGCGGCAAGAAGCGGTGGATCGACTCCAAAAAATCGCCAGTCAAGCGCCTGGAATTGTTTTTCAATTCCAACTGCGTCTCGACGGCAGTTGTTGCGTGCCTTACGCCAATGAGGGTCTGTTCAAGATTTATCGGGTTAGTCCGGAGGATGTTCGTGAAGATGCATCCTATGTATTTACCGTGGTACATCCCGATGATTTAGAGAATCATCGGGCCTCAATTCAAACCTCTGCACAAGACTTAACGCCTTGGATTCAGGAATATCGGTTGAAGTTCGGCGAAGAACCGGAATGCTGGCTACTCGGTAATGCGCTACCGCAACGACTGGCTGACGGCTCAACGCTCTGGCACGGTTTTATCACCGACATTACCGAGCGCAAACGGGCGGAAACCGAGCTTCAGATCGCCGCCACCGCATTCGAGTCCCAGGAAGGCATGGTCATTACCGACACTAACAATGTCATTATCAAAGTCAATCAGGCTTTTATCAGGCTCACCGGTTATTCAAGCGAGGAGTTGCTGAATCGGAGGATGAACATCTTAAAATCCGGGCGACATGATGAGAGTTTTTATGCCGCGATGTGGGACAGCATTACTCGTACCGGGACATGGCAGGGCGAAATCTGGAATCAACTCAAAAATGCTGAGGTGCTTCCTACCTTTGTCACTATCACGGCAGTGAAAAACAATGAGGGCGAGGTTATCAATTATGTCGCTACTTATACCGATATTACCGAGCGCAAGGTTATAGAAGAAAAAATCAACAATCTGGCTTTCTACGACTCGCTTACCCAGTTACCCAATCGGGTTTTATTGGCTGACCGCATGCACCAAACATTGGCTCGCTGTCGCCGCAACCAGGAAATTGCCGCTATTTGTATGCTTGACCTGGATGGCTTCAAACAAGTTAACGATACGCTAGGCCATGCATCAGGCGACCGTTTGCTAGGGGATGTAGCTCAGCGCTTAAAAGAATGCATACGTCAGGAAGACACCGCCGCCCGCTTCGGTGGTGATGAGTTTGCCTTGCTTCTAGGCGGCTTCACAACGGTCAGTGAATGCGAACAGACACTGGAGCGCATCGTTGCCGCTATAGCGGCCCCTTACCAAATCTTCGGACAGGTTGCGCATATTTCAGCGAGCATCGGCGTCACCTTGTTTCCCGAAGACAGTAGCGACCCGGATTTACTGTTACGCCATGCCGATCAGGTCATGTATGAGGTCAAACAAGCCGGCAAAAATGGCTATAAACTGTTTAACACCGTACACGAAATACGGAATCAAACTACTCAGGACTTTCTCAAGAAAATCGACGAAGCACTGGCTAAAGGTCAGTTCGAACTTTATTATCAACCCAAGGTTGATTGCCGTCTGGGCAAGGTGGTGGGTGTTGAGGCGTCGGTATGCTGGAATCATCCTGTTCTTGGTATCTTAGCGCCGTCCGAATTCATCCCGGTGATCGAGCACGACGACCTGATTATCGCTTTGGGCGAATGGACCATACAAAGCGCCTTGCTGCAATTGAATGAATGGCGTGAGACGGGATTTAACCTTCATATCAGCGTCAATATCTCCGCCCGTCAATTGCACAGTCAGGAATTTTTACGGCGTTTGCAAGAATTGCTTGCCGGATATGACGCTGAAATCATTCACCGATTGGAATTAGAAATTGTTGAAACGGCCGCATTAAAGGATGTGATTGCCGGAGGGGATGCCATTCGCAGATGCCGTGCCATGGGCGTCCGCGTTACGCTGGATGACTTTGGCACCGGGTTTTCATCGCTGGTGCAATCGCTGGTACGCTTGAATCATCTTGCCGTCGATGCCTTGAAAGTCGACTTGAGTTTTGTTTCCGACATGCTAACAGACCCGGAAGACCGGGCACTTGTTGAGGGCGTGGTCGGTTTGGCTGCATCCTCCCGGCTTCAAGTGATTGCCAAAGGTGTTAAGTACGTCGATCAGATAGTCATGCTGATGGAACTAGGATGCGAGGTTATGCAGGGTTCCGGACTCGCCAGTCCGATGTCGGCGAAACGAATGCGCTCCTGGTTGGCAACGTTTACGCCGGATCCGTTATGGGGTTTACCTGCCTCTGATTTAACTTCGCGGGATTATTTCGAGTTGCTGCTAACGGAAGCCAATCACCGCAGCTGGACTAATCGGGTTATCGCTAATCTTGATGACCCGTGCGACGACACGACTCCGGAATCGCTGCTGGATCACCAGCAATGTCGTTTTGGCCAGTGGTATTCTGACGAAGACGTCAGCCATTTTCGCAATATAAGCGAGTTTGATGCACTTGATGCCGTGCATCAAAACATCCATCAGATTAGCGCGCATCTGTGCGAGCATCGTCAAGCCGGTATGGACGTTGAGGCCGATGCAGACAAAGTTCAATTATTGGCCGAGCAGCATAATCTGACCAGTCTGGTACACCATTTTCTGGCTGATGAGTTACTCAAATAGCAAACTATAAGGAAAATAGATATGGCCGATTACGATCTTATCGTATGGAATGAAAAACTTGTCACCGGAATTGGTAAAATCGACGAGCAACATCAAATTCTCGTCAACCTTTTTAATGAGGCCAATATCAAGCTGACCACGACCAATAATAACGCCGTTTTTTTAGAAGAAATTACCCGTAATTTGCTCAGCTACGCACTGTACCACTTTGAAACCGAAGAGGTATTGATGCAGAAATACAACTATATTGAGGAGAGTGTTGAGGAGGCCGATGCCCACATCCGAGAGCACCGCAGTTTCTCAGCCAAGGTGGTTGCCGTGCGCAATGAGATTAAAACCGGGGTTCTGATTTCGCGTGAAGATTTACTTTCCTTCCTCAATAGTTGGCTAATCAACCATATCCTTAACACTGACAAGGTACTAGCCGCTTTTCTGTTGGAATCGGAAAATATCAGGTCTAAATCACGCTGATAGTGTGTAATAACGATCTTTTGCGATGACCTGCAAAGATTGTAAATCCAAGAAACTCTGTATTTCTGAATCCGGATATAACAATCCGGTTTATAAGCGGGGCGTTCTGAGATCATATCAGGAAACCGGGCGGCATCCTGATATGATAATGCCCAAATTAGATTAAGCTTTTCAAAGCTTCAAACATTTTGGCTGCGTCTCTTAACTCTTGCTCAGTTTCTTGTAAAGCCGCTTCTTTAGCATGAGTTTTGGCAGCTTTCAATTTGTTATTAGCTCTTGAGCGTGCCATATCAACTTTATCGTTTGCATTAATTTCTTTGCTTGCATCCAATGCGTCCTTGATAAGATCAGCAACTTTTTCTCCTTCAGTGCCGCTAGTTACAGCGTCGAGCGCTATTTTAATTTTAGCGGATACAATGTCAATTGCATCAGCAGGAGCATAGGTAACTCTACCTTTATCAGTTTCAGCCAGAACTGAAGTTGAAACAGCACCCATAGAAGATGCAATTAATAAAGACAGTAAGATTTTTTTTAAGATTTTCATATTGCACTCGACCTCAAGTCATTGTTATTTTTTAATTAAATTGGCTGCGTAGCTATCAATGTAATAATAGCCAAATACCAATAATTATTTTAACACATTTTGATTTCTTTCAAACTATCTGTGGAGGCGTGAAAAGGGCGATTTTTAGCGAGGCTTATTTGAGGAATAAACAATCAGATTCAATCATCATTGGCAAAATAATTGAATCTGACTTTAAAGCATTTATTTATTAATGCGTTAAATCGTATTTGCCTTTCATTTCCGTAAATGATTTTAAAGCTTCTGCTAAGCCGGCTTCTGCAGCTGCGCTATCGCCTGCATCAACAGATCTACGAGCGGCCTTTAATACATCAGTCGCTTTTTGACGTTGACGTTCAGTAACTTCAAAACGGAACTCTTTTGAAGCTTGAGCCGCTTTAAGAATATCTTGTGAAGCGGCTGGCAAGTCGCCGCTTTTTACTGCGCCTTGTGCAGCCACTATGCCGGAAATGGTGTTTTCAATGGCTTCTTTAACGGCCGCTTCACCAGCAGGCGCAGCAAAAGCAGAAGATGAAATTGCAGCCATAGACATTGCCATAACAAGAGAAACTACGATTTTTTTGAATACTTTCATTGATTAACCCTAATATTGTTGATTTTTTGTGTTCAGCATAACTATTAAAATGAGAGTTTGTGCAAAAAAGCAAAAATCAAACATAATGAATGGCTAATACCGCGAGGCATTCTAGCACAGAAAAAATTAATTACGCCCTTCTTACTTTGAAAATCGGGTAGTTTTGAATCAATAAAAACCCTTTTAAATCAATGGTTATCAAGCCTTAACCAAGCATCCATCGGCAAGGAGAGTGGGATTATTCGTCGTCTCTTTTTACGTCAAGAACCATATCTCCAGCATGATCTTCGGACAGAATAAATAAAATCGGAGCGCAGCAAACCGAACAGTCCTCGTAATATTGCTGGGCTCCGGAATGTGTGTCGACTAAAACATCCAGGGATTCGCCGCAATAAGGGCAAACGATAATAATTTCATCAAGCTCGTGCATTATTGAACCTTCCTCAGTAAAGCGTCCATCCAGAACATCGGTAGAATGCGCTTAAGAACGGCAAATAGATAAGTCGGAAAAGTGACGTAATAGCGCATTTTAGGCCGCTTGGCTTCCAGCGCATGAATAACTTTTTCGGTAACCGCAAAAGCCGGCAAGGTAAACGGAGCGGCAGCCCCTTCTTTTTGCAAGCGCGCTTCCATGGCTTGATAGGTGTCTTTATGGTGGCTGCGCGACGGATCTATATTTTTCCGGTACAGGGCAAAAGCGTTTTTTCTAAAGTTGCTCAGGATGGGTCCCGGTTCAATCAGCGAAATATCAATATGCGTACCATAAAGCTCAAGCCGTAAGGTATCGGCCAAACCTTCCAGAGCGAACTTGCTGGCATTATAAGCGCCCCGATAAGTCATGGCGACGAACCCCAATATCGAACTGTTGTAGATAATCCGGCCATGCCCCTGTTTGCGCATCAACGGTATGATCAGGTTGGTCAGTTCATGGGTGCCGAACAGATTGGTTTCGAACTGAAACCTGAGCACATCCCGGCTTAAGTCTTCGACTGCGCCCGGTTGGCCGAAAGCGCCATTGTTAAACAGCGCGTCGATTTTTCCGTCGGTTAATTTAATTGCCGAATCGACCGCTTGCTGAATGCTGTTGCTGTCGGCTAAATCCAGTTGGATTGCGGTAAAACCTTCCTGTTGCAAGCGCAACACATCGTCCGGTTTTCTTGCCGTAGCAATAACGGCATGTCCGCGTTTTTTTAATTCAACAGCCGTGGCGTAGCCAATGCCGCTAGAACAGCCTGTTATTAATATTGTTTTTGATGAATTCATGGAGGCGCTTACTTGGCTAATTCCTGCTCGGTAAAATAGAAACTTTTTCCGCTGCTGCAACTGATTGAAAAGACTAATGTTTTCTTGGTACTTTTAGCATGTAATTCAGATGCTTCAACGCGTCGGCATTGACCCGAAGCCAATGCTTTTTCTGCGGCTTGTCTTCTTGAACGTTCGATGTCGGGAAGTCTGGCTTGGTACTCTTTGACTAAGTCCGGCAATTGATCAAGCGCATAAGGCGGGATAGAAAATGCTGAAAACGTCTCGGGATTATTTTTAATCAGGAACTGGTTTTTTGCACTCTCGCTCATTGCGTCTTGTTTTAACTGAGCTTGTTTTTTCAGTATCTGCTCTTTCTCAAGCTTTTCATCCTGTTCTTTTTGTACTAAATCCTGTTTTTGTTTTTCCGGGTTCAATTCGGCAGAGCTGCCTGTTTTAACATTAATTTGCAGCGATTTATATTCAGGACCGCAAGGCTTTGCTTGGTAATCCGTCTTGCCGTTAATGTCCATGCATTTGTAAATGCCTGCAAAAGTACAGCTGGAAAAAAGGCTTCCCAAAATAAGCAGTGTGATTCTCATTTTTTCCTCGGTTACTTTGTTAACGGTCCGAAAGAGTATAGGCGATTAGGACTAGCGGACAGATTTTTTGTTCGGAATAATAGTAATAAATTGAAAATATTAAAAACCTATTATTACTATTAAGCCAATACAGATCTGTTGATAAGTCATTTTTTACATATAAAATCAGTTGCTTGAAGTCAATGGTAAAATGCAGTTAAGATTATCCGGATCTTGTGTACGGGGTGTGGATAACTCAAGCCGCAACGTTATCCACACCTCCATCCACAACTTGTTCATAATTATTTAACAGCTTTACTCTATGTTGCCTTGAGCCATAACTGTATAAAATAGGTAACCTTTCCTTGAAAAATGATTTGCAGACAATATTTTTCAGCTAAAAAACCAGCCTGATGCTTAATGTGTAAGGCTTTCGTATTGTGTTTAAGATTAAACATCATCATGTCAGAACAACTATGTTAGAAAAAAACGACAATAAAAATACCGCCCAACCGGCGCTAATGAGCTTGAAAAATTATATTAATCAGGAGATTATCGGACAGGATGTGCTGGTTGAACGAATGCTGATCGGCCTGTTGGCTGACGGCCATATCCTGGTTGAAGGCGCTCCGGGCCTTGCCAAGACCCGGGCGATCAACGTATTAAGCAAAGGCATACAAGGCGATTTTCACCGGGTGCAGTTCACCCCCGATTTATTGCCGGCCGATTTGACCGGCACTGAAATTTACCGTCCCCAGCAAGGTACGTTTGAATTCCAAAAGGGGCCGTTGTTTCATAACCTGATCCTGGCCGATGAGATCAACCGGTCGCCGGCAAAAGTACAGGCGGCGCTGCTGGAAGCGATGGCCGAGCGGCAAATAACCGTAGGCCAAGCGACTTACCCGTTGCCGCAATTATTCATGGTCATGGCGACGCAAAACCCTATCGAGCAGGAAGGCACTTATCCGTTGCCGGAAGCGCAGTTGGACCGTTTTTTACTGCATGTGAAAATCGATTATCCGAAAGCGGAACATGAAAAAAGCATCCTGCATTTGGCCAGAACCGAAGCACGTTCGGGCTCGGTAAAAAATACCGAGCAATTTCAGCCGATTGAGCAGAAGACTTTGTTTGAAGCGCGCCACGAAGTGCTGGATTTGCACATGGCGGAAAGTCTTGAAAACTATTTGCTGCAAATCGTGCTGGCGACTCGCAACCCCGCAGCCTACGGACAGGATTTGGCCGCCTGGCTGCAATATGGCGCAAGCCCCAGAGCCAGCATAGCGCTGGATCGCTGTTCCAGAGCCAAAGCCTGGTTGGCGCAACGCGATTTTGTCAGTCCGGAAGACATTCAGGATATGGCTTTCGACGTGTTGCGGCATCGCTTGATATTGTCTTACGAGGCCGAGGCGGAAGGCATCACCACCGATCATTTTATTAAAGAACTTATTGCCAGGGTTGCAGTGCCTTGATGAATTTTGGGAAACAAGCGTCAGCAACCAGTGAATTGGTTTCGGTGTCGTTAAAGACCCTGGTCGATTTGGCAAGACCGGCCGCCGGGTTAAACCTGAAACATTCAACGATACGTGCCGGACAAAGCGGCGGTTATGTATCCCGCTTTAAAGGCCGCGGCATGGAGTTTGAAGAAGCCAGGGTTTATCAACCGGGCGATGACATACGCAGCATCGATTGGCGGGTCACGGCGCGTACCGGCGAAACCCATACCAAGGTGTTTCGCGAGGAGCGCGAACGGCCGGTGTTTATTTCTGTGGATAATCGCCCTGCCATGCATTTTGCGACACGGGGTGTTTTTAAATCGGTGCTGGCCGCCAAACTGGCCGGATTGTTGGCGTGGGCGGCTCAACATCATGGCGACAGAATTGGCGGCCAGATATTTACCGGGAGCGTGTGCCGCGAATTGAAACCGCAAAACGGCAAACATGCCGTGTTGCGGTTTTTAAACGCCATCAGTAATCAATATGACGGCAATCATGCAGACCCAGCTGCGATTACGCTGGAACATGTGTTGGCTAGGCTTATGCAACACGCACGCCCCGGCAGCCTGGTTTATATCATCAGCGATTTTCGCGGCATTAACGATCAGGTTGAAACGCATCTGGCCAAGCTGTCGCGGCATTGTCAGGTGGTGTTGATTTTTGTCTATGATCCGCTGGAAAGCCGGTTGCCGGACAAAGGCCGCTACCGTTTTATCGCCAGGGATGCCGCAAGCCTGTCGGGAACAGGCGCGGCGACCGACGACGTGCGGGATGTGGTTGTCGATACCGGCGATAGGCAGCGGCTATTAAAATATCAACAGCATTTTAGCGAGCGGCTGCATCAATTGGAGCAGATAGCAAAAAAAATGGGTCTGGTATTTATTCAATGCAGTACCACTGACGACCCGATACAACGTTTAAGATAAATGAATCCGACTCTTCTCGATTTAAAAGACATTCACGAACCCGAAGCCATCGGCTGGTGGCCTCCGGCTATCGGCTGGTGGCTGGTGGCGATAGCCGTCCCGTTGCTGATAATTTTGCTGGTCTGGCTTTATAAAAGGCTGACTCGCAAGACGGCGCTTAAAACCGCCAAAAAAATGTTGGTCCGAATCAAACAGGATGCAGCGCAGGATAACCTTCAGAAATTAGGTGAGTTATCGGTGCTGGTCAGGCGTGTCGCCATCAGCGTGTCGCCGCGGGCAAAAGCCGCCGGATTGACCGGACGGCAATGGCTGGAGTTTCTCGATGCTTCGGTAAAAGGCTTGCCGTTCAGCGAAGGCATCGGTCAACTTCTGGCTGACGCGCCCTATCGAAAAACGCCGCCGACAGAGCTGGAAGTTTCCCAATTAATCGACCTCTGCGAAGACTGGCTTAAAGCCCAGACAAAATCATGATTCACTTTGAATGGCCCTGGCTGCTGGCCGCTTTACCGTTGCCTTTAATAATTCGCTGGCTAATTCCGGCCAAGATGCCCGTGGAACAGGCGGCATTAAAAGTCCCGTTTCTGGACGACTTTTCCGATGGTGAAACCAGGGCCGTCTCCCAAACCCGACAATGGCCGTTATTGCTGGCGGCGCTTGCCTGGTTGCTGCTGGTCATTGCCTGTACCCGGCCGCAATGGCTGGGCGATCCGATTGAGCAGGCGGTCAGCGGCCGTGACTTAATGCTGGCGGTGGACTTGTCCGGCAGTATGGAAGAACAGGATTTTGTGATTAACAAGCGGTCTGTAGACAGGCTGACCGCAGCCAAGATGGTTGCGGTCGATTTTATCAACCGGCGTGTCGGCGACCGGGTCGGCTTGATTCTGTTCGGTACCCAGGCCTATTTGCAAACGCCGTTAACCTTCGACCGGAAAACGGTAATGACTTTATTGAACGAGTCCGTTTTGGGACTTGCCGGAGACAATACCGCGATAGGCGACGCCATAGGCCTTGCGGTCAAGCGCCTTAAGAACGAGCAGGCCAATAGCCGGGTGTTGGTGTTGATGACCGACGGCGCCAATACCGCCGGTGAAGTCTCGCCGTTAAAGGCTGCCGAATTGGCCGCCGCCAATCACCTTAAGATTTACACCATCGGCATCGGCGCGGATGAAATGATCGTGCGCAGTTTTTTCGGCAACCGCAAGATCAATCCATCGGCCGACCTGGACGAAAAAAGTCTGATCAAGATTGCCGAAAGTACCGGCGGTCAATATTACCGGGCCAGAAATACCGAGGAGCTGAATAATATCTACATGAGACTGGACGAGCTGGAGCCGGTCGAAAAAGACAAACAATATTTCAGGCCCCGTAGCGAGCTGTATTACTGGCCGTTGTCGCTGGCATTGGGTCTGGCGGCAGTCATTGCTTTGTCCAAAGTGAGGTTGTCATGAATCTGGTCGAATTCCATTTTATCAGGCCGTACTGGCTGATGGCGGTTTTACCGTATCTGGCGATACTGGTGTTAATGCTAAGGAACAAGCTGAGTCAGGGCAACTGGTCTGCCGTATGCGATGCCGCATTATTGCCGTATCTGTTGCAGCAAAAGGCGGTCAACCAAAGCCGGTGGCCGATAACGGCCGGAGCCATCGCCGCGCTGCTGGCGATTATCGCGTTGGCCGGGCCGACCTGGGAACGGCTGCCATCGCCGGTATTCAGGAATGACTCGGCGCTGGTGATTGCGCTGGATTTGTCCCGGTCGATGGACGCCGCCGATATTAAGCCCAGCCGTTTGATTATGGCGCGCTATAAAATCGCCGATATACTCAAACAGCGGAGGGACGGCCAGAGCGCATTGCTGGTTTATGCCGGCGACGCCTTTACCGTAACGCCGCTGACCGATGACACCGAGACCATCGACAGCCAGCTGTCGGCCTTAAATACCGACATTATGCCCAGCCAGGGCAGCAATGCGGCGCTTGCGCTGGAAAAGGCCGTGGAATTGCTCAAGCAGGCGGGCCTGCAAAAAGGCCGGATATTGTTGGTCACCGATGGCGTTGATGTCGATAAAACGTTGGCTACAGTCAAAGCATTGGGCAAGTACCAGCTATCCATATTAGGCGTCGGAACCGATGACGGCGCGCCGATAGCGCTGCCGGAAGGCGGCTTTGTTAAAGATGAGCGGGGCAATATCGTGGTGCCCAAATTAAATTCCGGCGAGTTGGCGCAACTGGCGCAGGCGGGTAGCGGCGTTTACCAAACCATCACGGCCAATGACGCGGACATTAAAGCCGTGCTGGCGGGTATGGACAGGTCGGTCGAACAGCAGGGCAAGCAAAACGACAACTTGTTATTGGAGCAGTGGGCGGATAAAGGCCCTTGGCTGCTATTGCCGGTTTTACCGTTGGCCGCGTTGATGTTCAGGAAAGGCCTGCTGTGTTTCGCCTTGTTGCTGATCTTGCCGCTGCCTAAAAACAGCTATGCGCTGGGCTGGCAGGATTTATGGCAGACCAAGGACCAACAGGCGCAACAAGCCTATAAAAAACAGGATTATGCCAAGGCGGCGGAGCAATTTGAAAACCCGGATTGGAAAGCGGCGGCGCATTACAAGGTGGGCGAATTTGACAAGGCGCTGGAAAGTCTGAAAAACAGCAAGTCCGAAAGCAGCGCTTACAATCAGGGCAATGCGCTGGCGAAAGCCGGTCAGTTGGAAGAGGCTCTCAAGGCCTACGAAAAAGCCTTGGCTGTTAATCCTAACGATGGCGATGCCAAACACAATAAGGAAGTCGTAGAAAAGGAGCTGGAAAAGCAAAAACAGCAGGACCAGCAAAAAAACGACGATAAACAACAGTCCAAGAGCGGTTCCGAGCAAAACAAGGAGGGCGAGCAATCGGAAAAATCCGGCGATCAAAACCAAGCCGATGAAAAACCCGAACAAAAACCGGAGCAGAAGCAATCGGATAAACAGCAATCGGAAGACAAGCAGCAGCAAGATAAAGCCGAGGAAAAAAAGCCGGAACAGCAAAAGCCAGAGCAAGCCGAGCAGGGCAAAGATCGGAAGGAGCAAGCCAAACAACAAGCGCCTGTTAACGCCGAGCCAAGCGATGAACAACAGCAAGCCAACGAACAATGGCTCAAACGCATTCCCGACGATCCGGCCGGTTTGTTAAGGCGTAAATTTAAATACCAATACGGCCGGCGCGGCGGTCAGGAAAGCGGTGATGCCGGTGGTTGGTAAGCATGAGTAATAACCCAATCGCCATTTTCGGCGAAGCGCTGTTCGATCAATTTCCGGACGGGCAACAAATATTAGGCGGCGCGCCTTTTAATGTGGCTTGGCATCTTCAAGCGTTTAAGCAGCGCCCGTGTTTTATCAGCCGGGTGGGCCGTGATGCAAGCGGCGATAAAATCAGCCAGGCCATGCGGGCTTGGGGCATGGCTGTTGAAAACCTGCAAACTGTTTCCGATCACCCTACCGGAACGGTGCAGGTTACTATGAAGGATGGCGAACCCCGTTACGAAATTTTAGCCGATCAGGCTTACGATTTTATTGCCGACCGGCTCGATAGAGACCGGCGGTATAGCGTTATTTATCACGGCACTTTGGCCTTGCGTAACCGGGTATCGGAACAGGCGTTGCGCGATTTAACCGCGCGTCATCAGGGCAAAGTTTTTATCGATGTCAATTTGCGAGCGCCCTGGTGGCATAAAGAGTCGGTCAACCAGTGGCTCGGCAAGGCGCATTGGGCCAAGCTGAATGATGACGAGTTAATGAGCTTGGCACCACGGCAAAACACCGTGCCGGAGACGATGCGCTTGTTTCTGGCGCAACATGAATTGGAGGTTCTGGTGGTCACTTGCGGCAGTCGGGGAGCAATGGCAGTCAACCAAGCCGGGGAATTGCTTGAAGTTGCGCCGATGGCTGATTTAGCCGTAATCGATACTGTTGGTGCAGGGGACGCGTTTGCGGCGGTTTTGTTGCTGGGCATGCAGCATGACTGGCCGTTGCAACTGACGATGGAGCGCGCGCAGTGGTTCGCGTCTGCCGTAGTGACCCAAAGAGGCGCAACAGTTCAGGATTTGAGTTTTTACCGGCCGTTTATCTGTGCCTGGAATCTTGATGCCATAAAAAATAAATTCGTCCACGAAAGACACGAAAAGCACGAAAATATTTAAATGATTACCGAGTTGTGGGATTGGGAATCAGCCAAAAAAGATGAGTTGCTATGTCACACAGTCTGTTTTTCGTGTCTTTCGTGCTTTTCGTGGATAAATTGCGGTTTAATTAAATGATCAATATGAATATTATTAAAAAATTATTTTTTCTTTTGTTGTTGAGTTTTGCGCCAGCCGTTGTATTTGCCGCGCAAATCGGCGTATCGTTCGACCGCAACCCGGTCAGCCAGGATGAGTCTTTCCAGATCATTTTTACCGCCAACGACACGCCGGATAACGACCCGGATTTTGGCCCGTTGGAACAGGATTTCGAGATACTCGGCCAAAGCCAGAGCAGTAATTCGTCATGGATTAACGGGAAGTCCAGCAAGACTATCCAGTGGACGGTTAACGTCATGGCCAAGCATCCCGGCAGCCTGATTGTTCCGGCGGTGAAGTTTGGCGACGATGTCAGTCAACCGGCAAGCGTTCTGGTTACGCAGGCGACCGCCAATAAAGCCGTCGATGCCGACGACGATTTGTTTCTGGAGGTCGATGCGACGCCTCAAAGCCCTTATGTGCAGTCCCAGGTTCTCTATGCCGTGCGTTTATACAGGCGAGTCGAAATCGCCCAGGCCAGCTTGAGTGAACCGGAACTGGGCGATGCGGTGATTGAAAAACTCGGCGATGACAGTAACTACAATACCCAAATCAACGGCGTGAATTATTTGGTTACCGAGCGCAAGTATGCGGTTTTTCCGCAAAAAAGCGGCTCTTTAACTATCAAACCCTTAATGTTAACGGCCGAGGTGGTGGCTAACACGCGTCCGAATTTTAACGGTTTTTTTAATTCGCAGATGACCAAAACTAAAAAAATTCTATCCAAATCGGTGACGCTGGAGGTAAAACCGGCTCCGGCAACGTTTACCGGCAAGCACTGGCTTTCGGCGGAACAATTGGTTTTAAAGGAAGAATGGTCGGGCGATAATCAGCAAATGAAAGTCGGCGAGCCGTTGACCCGGACCTTGACGCTGCTGGCAAAAGGCACGACAGTCGGCCAGTTGCCCGAATTAAATATCGGTAAAGTTGACGAGCAGCTGAAAACTTATCCTGACCAGCCGGCCTTGCAGGAACAGAAAAAACCGGAAGGCTTGATTGCTTTCAGGGAAGAAAAAATAGCCGTCATCCCCTCAAAAGCGGGATTCTATAAACTGCCGGCAATAGAAATTCCCTGGTTTAACAGCCAAAGCCAAAAAATGGAAATCGCCAAAATCCCGGAAACCACGATCACGGCGATTGAGGCGGCGGGAGTTCAGCCGGACATTGCAGCTCCCGTAGCGCCGACGCCAGTGCAACAACCGCAAAAAATCGAAGCAACGCCGATTGCCCAGCCGCAACAGCAAAATGTTTGGCTATGGGTTTCGGTGTTTCTGGCCTTAGGCTGGTTGGCGACGCTGGCTTATTTTCTGATTAAACGTCCGGCGAAAAAACCGGTTGTGGAAAAAAGCGAGCGGGAAATACGTTTGGAAGACAGCGTAAAAAGCCTGAAAAAGGCCTGTGCCGATAATAATGCCGCAACTGCCAAGGATGCTTTGCTGGCCTGGGGACGGCAAAAGTTCGGCGCGACGAGCTTGGGCGCTATCGCCGAGCTAAGCGACGCAAGATTAAGGGATGAAATCTTGAATCTGAACCAGGTTTTGTATGGCAAGGCTACCGGTCAGTGGCAGGGCAAGAAGCTGTTCCAAGCGTTTGTGGAAAACAAGGCTCGAGAAAAAATGGCAGTTACGGATGATGATAAATTGGAACCGCTTTATCGGTTGTAATGTAGTGTTTTGCCGGAAACGCAAGTTCTCGCTATCGCTCGAACAGGCTTATTCCTGCCTACGTGGCTAGGGCAACCACAAGGGATTGCCCCTACAACGATTTAAAATATTCCAGAGCCATAAACAGCGCGGCAATCGAACGGGCTTCGGTGCATTCGCCGGTCGCCAACAATTCATTGATGTTGCTTAATTTCCACGGAATGACTTCCAATTCTTCGGGTTCATCGCCGTCCAGTTTTTCGGCATATAAATCCTGGGCGATGACAATCTCGGTCATGTGTTCCAGATAGGACGGTGCGATCGAAAAAGAACTTAAATGATGCAAGCTTCTCGCGCCATAACCGACTTCTTCTTTTAGCTCGCGGTTTGCGGCTTCCAGAAAGGATTCACCGGCATCGGTTTTGCCCTTGGGCAAGCCCAGTTCATAACGATGCACGCCGGCGGAATATTCCCTGATCAACAATACCGTCTCAGCGTCCAGCATCGGCACAATCAGCACCGCTCCGCCTGAACCGCTCCGGGCCAGGCGTTCGTAGTTGCGCAGTTCGCCATTGCTAAACTCAATATCCAGCGACTCAATGCGGAATAATCGGCTGGCAGCGATAGTTGTTTTGTTAAGGATGGTTGGTTTTTCAGCCATTGTGCTATTTTATTAATAATTTTTTGGCAAATATAACGCACTCTGATGATTGATTGGGAAAAAATTAATACTGTTTTACTGGATATGGACGGAACGCTGCTGGATTTGAATTTTGACAATCATTTCTGGAAGGAGTTTGTGCCGCTTAAATATGCCGAAAAACAGGGCTTGTCGATCGATGCTGCAAAGTTGCAATTGCAGCCGCGCTTTAAAAGCATGGAAGGCAAGTTGGAATGGTATTGCCTGGATTACTGGAGTGAGGTTCTAGCGCTGGATATTGCCGGATTGAAAGCGGAAATTTCCGGCTTAATCGCGGTATTGCCGCATGTCACGGAGTTTCTGGAAAAAGCGCATCAATCGCCCAAAAAAGTGTATTTAGTCACCAATGCACATCGGGGCAGCCTGGGACTTAAGATGGAAAAAACCTGCTTGCAGGCGTTTTTCGACGGCATTATCAGCTCTCATGATTTGGGGATTCCCAAGGAGCACGCCGATTTTTGGCGTTTGCTGCAACAGCGGGTGCCGTTTGAAAAGCAAACTACGCTGTTGATCGATGATAGCCTGGCGGTGCTTAATTCCGCCAGGCAGTTCGGTATCGCGCATTTGATTTCTGTAAGCAGGCCCGATACCCGGCAACCTAAAAAAGAAATAACCGCTTATCCCGCGATTGAGGATTTTCGGGAGCTGATGGCTGGGTTGTAGATTGGGTTACGATGGCATGATGCATCAGAATTCAATCAAGGTCACGGCAACTACGTAGCAGGTAGTCTGGCGTTTTATCACTACGCCCTTGTTTATGGTCGACATTAACGCGCATCAAATTTAGAAAAAATCCATTAGATGATTCTCAATAGTCAGGTTTGGAGATTATTGTCTTCAATAACACGCAACAAATGGAGTTAGCAAAATGACAAAACAGCGTCCGGTAAAGCAATTTTGCACCGCTCGTGACACGGCGTATCGGTTGTCGGAACTAGAACCGATAGCGTTCGAGCCTGCCACGGATTTTTCCGGCCCTTCGGTGTTCATAGACACGACCGTTAAGTTTCAAGAAATTCAGGGCTTCGGCGGGGCTTTCACCGAAGCGGCTGCGGTAACGTTGGACAAAATGCCCAGCCACTTGCGGCAAGAGATATTAGAAGCCTATTTCTCGCCAAACACCGGCAATGCCTATAGCTTATGCCGAACCCACATCAACAGCTGCGATTTCTCGCTGGGAAATTATGCCTATACGGAAGTGGACGGCGATGTCGATCTTAAGCATTTCAGCATCGAGCATGACCGACAAGCCCTGATTCCGATGATTCGCGAGGCCATTGATTTGTCCGGCGGCAAGTTAAAGCTGTTCGCTTCGCCTTGGAGTCCACCTGCCTGGATGAAAACCAACGGCATGATGAATAACGGCGGCAAGCTTAAGCCGGAATACCGCCAAGCTTGGGCGGATTACTATGTCCGTTACATTCAGGAATACGGGCAAGAGGGCATAGCGATTTGGGGACTGACGGTGCAAAACGAGCCGGAAGCCACGCAAACTTGGGATTCCTGTATTTACACCGGCGAAGAAGAGCGGGATTTTGTCAGGGATCATCTTGGACCAACCCTCCATGATGCAGGGCTTGGCACTGTTAAAGTGATTGTCTGGGATCACAATCGCGACCGGATGTTCGAGCGCGCCAAGGCCGTGCTGGATGATCCGAAGGCCGCTCACTATGTCTGGGGCGTTGGTTTCCACTGGTATTGCGGCGATCACTTCGACAACGTGCAGCTGACACATGACGCCTATCCCGACAAGCACCTTATTTTCACCGAGGGTTGCCAGGAAGCCGGGCCGCATCTCGGTTCGTGGGATACCGGAGAGCGCTATGCCCGCTCGATCATCAACGATCTCAACCGCTGGACCGAGGCCTGGGTGGACTGGAACATGGTGCTGGATGAAACAGGCGGCCCTAACCATGTCGGCAATTTTTGTAGCGCGCCGATTATTGCCGACACCCAAGCCGGAGAAATACGCTACCAAAGCGCTTATTACTACATCGGCCATTTCTCCCGTTTCATCCGCCCAGGAGCTCGCCGGGTGGCCTGCGCCAAAAACCTGGACAGCCTTGAAGCAAGCGCATTTTTGAATGTTGATGGGACTGTGGCCGTAGTGGTCTTGAATCGCACCGAGCAGGCAATTGACTTCGTGCTAAAGAGCGAGGGACTACAGGCTAAAACCTCAATACCGGCTCGGGGGATCATGACTTTTGTTTTTTGATAACGGCTGGGGGAGCTGTTAATTCAGATATACTTTTGACAGTTGATGACCGATTGATAAAAAAGGCGCTGACCGTCAACAACTTAAATATATCAGTCCGTAACCCTTTAATTTGGTTAAGTGAGGTTTTACCATGAGTGCAGTTGAATACAAAACCGAGCAGGAAATTCAAAAAATGGGCATCGATATTCTTTACAAAGGGCTAGGGGCGAGCGATTTTATCCGTTTTATGCAGCAATTTAATCAGGGGCGCGGCAATTACGTAGAAGACCGCCTAGAGTGGCAACAAAATTATTCAGTAAACGATATTCTTGCGGAAATTGAAAGCAGCAAGTAGTCTTGAATTCTATTCCCATACCCTGTTTATGCTCGACCTACCTAGTTGTGGAAAGCATCAAACGTTAAGGACGGGGTAAATACTCCATCCAGCTCAAAACGACAAAAAAGTTGCAGTTATCCAATCGCAAGCCGAACCGATTTGCCGATTCGGCTCAGCATATCCACCAAGGTATCGATAGTAAACTTGCTGGTTTTTTTATTCACCAAGTCGGAGACGCGCGGACGGGAAACCATCAATATCTCGGCGGCCTCGGCTTGCTTCAGATGATTATCGGCAATCCAATTCGACAATTCATCCATGAGCTGCTCTTTGAGCGCCTTGGTGTCGCTGATGCGCTGCTGTGATTCAGTCTGAAAACGGGCAGCATCGGCTTTATCGAAGCCAAGCTCCAAAAACAAATTGGCGCCCGGTTTGGTGATGTGGCGGATTTCAGTATCAATGGTCATTTTTATCCTCCTTTCTTTTGCTTACAACGGCACGGTAACGGGCTTCCGCAATAGCCTTATCTTGTTTTGCTGTGGCTTCGGTTTTCTTTTGGAAGCAATGTAAAACATAGATGGCCTCCTCAAACTTGGCTACATACATCACGCGATAAATACCGGCTGCATCGCGGATACGAATTTCTTTTGTGCCCGCGCCCACGTCATCAAAGGGCTTCCAGTTATCGGGTTCCAATCCGGCTTGGACTTTTCCTAGCTGAAAACCGGCCTCTTTGCGCGGCTCTGCCGGAAACTGGAGTATGTCTTGATAAGAAGAACCAACCCAACGGATTTCTTTTTCTGGTTCCATAAAGATTCTCTTGTTATGTATAAAATAATATACATTGCTGAAGGGCAAAGCAAGTTCCAATGAGGAAATGATTGGATGTTGTCGGGCGTGGCCGGAAACGCCAGTTCTCGCTTCACTCGAGTCGGCTTATTTTTGTCAGCGTAACCATAGTGTAGAATAGGTGGCTAAAAATGCATCCTGCGACCTAGAGCCCCACACTACCATCAGCAAAACTCTTGAGATAGAAATTATGAATGATATTAAACAGATTAGCGTTAGTAAGTTATTGCTGGATCTAGAAAATCCTCGTTTTCCAAGAGAAGTGCAAGGTCAGCGGGCAGCGATTAATTTAATGTTGGAAATTCAAGAAGAAAAAATTATCCGTCTTGCAAAAGATATTTCGATTAACGGTATTGATCCATCAGAAAATCTAATGATTTATGAGAGCAACGAAGAGTCGGGTTTTTTCATTGTGTCAGAAGGCAATAGAAGAACGACAGCTCTTAAATTGATAGCGCAGCCAAGTCTTGCAGATAACGACAGAATTCGTAAAGTTTTTACAAAGATAAAAGAGGCGACAACGAGGAATATTTCAAAAGTTAGCTGTGTGATATTTGATGACGAAGGTTACGAACACTGGGTGAATCTAAAGCATACTGGTGATAATAAAGGCGTTGGGCGTGAACGCTGGACAACACCAGAAGCTGATCGCTACAGAGCCAAGCACGGGAAAATTTCATTTCAAAGCCAGCTTTATGATTTTATGCAGCGCCAAGAAGATGAATATGCAGAAATTCTAAAAAAGAAGAAATTTGTTTATGCAACTAATCTTAGTCGCTTATTTGGTGACAAAAAAACCATGATGCGCTTTGGTCTTTCGTCACATGATGGATACCTTCATTGCTCCATTCCGTATTCTAAATTTGTTGAGTCTTTCAGACGGGTGCTTGAAGTCATGACGGATATTAATCCTGATAGGAAAAAGCCAGATTTTAATGTGAATGTGATTTATCTTTCGGAGGATAGAGAGGTTTTTCTGGATGATCTTAACATTGAAGCAAAGCCTGAGCTGCTTTCTAACTCGTGGAGATTGGATGATTCAAATGCCGGGAAAAATTTGGTACAACCAACTAAACCAGGAGAAGAAGATGAGCATGGTGACGTAGACACCCCGGCAAATACTGATGAACCAAACCCAAACAGTGGTGCTAATAACTCTAATGCTGGAGCTGGCCCTCGCTCGAAGAATGGCACGAAACCTATTCCCAAAACAAATAGAAATATATTAATCCCATCAACTCTCAAGCTTAACTTTGGTGGAAATATAAAGTGCTCTAAGATATTTATCGAATTAAAAACGAAAATGACGCATGACAATACGGCCTTTGCTATCGCTGTCATGTTACGAGTTTTTATCGACTTATCTCTAACTGCGCTTATTGAAAAGAAAGACTTGAAATTTAAAGATCACTCAAGAACGCCTGGACTACATGACAAAGTGGTAATGTGTTGCGATTATTTGCGAGATGAAAAATTACTAACACAAACCCAATGTTCTTCAATATGTGCATTTTCTAAAGATAAATTAAATGCACGTGGAACAATTCAGCAATACGTTCATAATCAACATCATATTCCTTCACGAGACATCGTAAATACTGAATGGGATAATTTCCAACCTTTGTTCGAGGCTGTCTGGTCTTCGACAACGCAAGGCTAATTGGGGGAAATGCAGGAAGGTCAATAGAACTGACCAGCCTTGTCGTTGCATGCTATCCTTAGTCCACTAATATTCTTGAAGATAGGATTTTGATGGCTTTTTATACACCTTTACGTTACCCAGGAGGCAAAGGTAAACTCGCTTACTATGTTAAGGCATTGATTAAAGAAAATAATCTTTTCGATGGGCACTATGTGGAGCCGTATGCAGGCGGTGCCGGAGTAGCCATTGAGTTACTTATGCAAGAGTATGTTCGAAAAATCCATATCAATGATATTGATCCAGCAGTGCATGGATTTTGGTACTCTGTGCTGCATGAAACAGAAGGGCTTTGCCGTTTGATTAGCGATACTCCTGTTAATATGAAAACATGGCATGAGCAAAAGGCTGTGATTGCATCCCCCAACAATCACACTTTACTTGAGCTTGGTTTTGCAACTTTCTTTCTTAATAGAACTAATCGATCAGGTATTTTAAAAGCGGGGGTGATCGGTGGAAAAGAGCAAGCAGGAAAATGGAAACTGGATGTTCGCTATCAGAAGGATGGGCTATTGGGTCGAATATTAAGCATTGCTGATTATGAATCAAGGATTGTACTTCACAATAGGGATACCGCTGATTTTATTCGAAATGTTCCATCAGATATAAACACCAATGCACTAGTTTATCTAGACCCTCCTTATTATGTGAAAGGGCAGGATTTATATAGAAATTTCTATTGTCATGATGATCATGTTGAGATAATGCAGGAATTAAACAGTTCCAAGATTAAAAACTGGATTGTTTCTTATGATAATGCAAGCGAAATTCGAGGGCTTTATAAAAATTTCAGAATGATTGAATATTCCTTGCAATATACCGCACAGCAGAAAAAGATTGGTGAAGAAGTTATGATATTTTCGAATAAAATATGTATTCCTAGTATTGGACTAGGAAAAAGTTCAAAGCTGCTGGTCGCATAATTTGTAATAGCCCAGTAGTCCGGAATAAGCCGGTTAGAGCGATAGCGAGAACTGGCGTTTCCGGCAAACATCCTTTTACACACCCACTTAATAACTTGGCTGGCATGACGAATGGCGAACCGAAGACGACCCCGACCCCGACCCCGACCCAATTCCGAGCCATTAACTCCGGCATCGACCGAGATACACGATGTTTCTCAGTCGGCATCTACCAGCTCAGTAACTGTTGTTTCAGATCTACCGCCCATCCCTACCGATGAGACATTACGAGAGTGTTTCATTCAAGCATCAGAGAATGCACGCGCCTATATGGACCTTCGTTTCAAGCATTTTGGAACATTCGTTGTTATCACAAGTCTTCTTGGTGCAGTCGCATTTCAGGTGGACAGACTTTCAGCAATTCGGCCGTCACTGGCAGGAATTGCTTTAACACTAAGTATCCTTTTTTGGCTCCTCGATTTTCGAACTTCACAGTATTTAGCCGATGAATTGCATCGCATCCGAGTGTTTAAAGAGTTACTCGCCGTTCCCTCGACCAATGTCCCAAAGTGCACTGTTATTTTCCACTCATCCTATGCAACAAGTTGCATTTTCATAGTAGTGCTCGCCATGTGGAGTATTATTTTTCTTCAGTTCCTTCCCGTTATATGATTAAAGCTGTAGCCCGGTAGCCCGGAATAAGCTATATAGATCGGGCAAGCTGTTTATGCCCGACATTCATAGACATACATCAAAATGTCAGGCAACGAAAAGCTATTGCCTGTCGGGACTCATTAAGTAAGTACAGCTTATTTCCCAAGGTGCAATGCGTTTTCAAGCGTCTGCCGGATAAACCGCTGATAGGGTACGCTGAACGTTCAGCTTCCTCTTTGATAGCTTCAAAAAGTGTTTCAGGCAGGCGCATGGTAATGCTCTTATCCTTTGGCTGAAACTCAAAGCTAACAGGCTTCATGCCTGACAAGTCATATTGGGTTAAATCGGCCTCGTCTACAAAGGACTCGGCGGCTTCATCGGTTCTAAGTTTTGGAAATTGCTTTTTCATAGTGTCGTATCTCTTACGAACTGATATTTTTATCAAAAAGACAACTCGCTCAACAGACAAATACTGCCAAGCTGTTCCGTTTTAGTAAAATGCCTTTTATCAGCCGTCACCAATACGCCTTCATTACACAACGCCATCGCATGAAAAAGAGCGTCATAAATTGAGGGATAACCGCTTTTGTCGTGACCTTGGGCAATAATCTGTAAGGCCTTTTTACGTTCAGCATCGGAAACCGCCCGCATTTGCAGCAAATATTTCTGCGCCTCAAGCAACTCAACCACGCTCTCAAGCGGAACACCGCAACGTTGAGCTGTATTTATAACCTCCAAGTAAAGCAAATCAGGCGCAATCAGTATTGCCTGATCTGCCCGCCTGAATAAAAAGTTGCTGTGCTTTGTCTCGTTTTTCGATTTCCGATGGCGAAAGTTGAGGGTGATTCCCGGACTGGGCATCCAGGTCATTAATCCTAAATAATCAGTTGAGTATTCCAAATGGGTGGGAGTTGGATCAATGCCGTTAGGTTAAGGAATGTCCTCGGTATTTGGAGTGCAGGCTCCGCCTGCTAACGCAAGCAAAGCTTGCACTCCAGCGATCACCATTTCTAAATCACTTGCCTTAACGGCATTGGGCGTGGAATCCGCTCATGCTCAGACCAAGCTCAGCACGAACGGATTCCACGCGAACCAACTGATTAACAGCCGGCTACACCACACACTGCAAAGTCAACACAAAACTCACCCCATCATCTTGATTTTCAACCCGAATGGTCCCGCCCATTTTTGCCATATAAGTTCGCGCAACAAACAGCCCTTGTCCTCGCCGTTCGCTGCTATTAAAGACCTCCGTATCCGAGATACCGTACTCGAATAGTTTATCCAACAACGCGGGACTGATCGGCTGGCCTTGGTTGTGAATGCCGATGTGCGCGGTGTTGTCGATGACGCTAAGGTTGATCTGAATGACGGTGCCCGGAATGCGATGGCGGTCGGCATTGCGCAGGATGTGGGTGATGACGTCCTCGAGAGAAAATTCGTCCGCATGGACTGGGGTGTTCGGCAGCGAGTCCGCTTGAAACTGCACGTTTAACACGCCTGCAAAATGCGCATTGTCGGCGACATTTTGTAAAAATTGCTTAATGTCCAGCGTATCCATCTGCAAGGTTACGGCTTCCAAGGCTTCGCTGGGCGAAGCGCTGCCGTATAACACGCGCACGGCTTGTTGCATGCGTTGTACATAGCGATGACTGGCGTCGTCGGATGCACCATGCAACACCATCAGCGATTGCAGAGGCGACATGATTTCGTGGCCGACCGCATGCCACATTTCGCGTTCTTGTTGCGTACGGATATGTTCGCGTTGCACGTCGTTTTTAACGCGCTGTAATAAATCCGCCAAGCTGCCTGCCAATATTCCTAATTCATCGCGGCCGCGTAAGTCGGCAAAATCCAGTTGCTCGAACTGTCCTTCTTGCATCGTGTGCGACACCGTTGCCGCGCGTTTGGTAAGCACCGCCACGCGGCGCACGAAGCTGAACTCAATCACCAACCAAGCCAGAACAATTGCCGCCAGCATTGCCGCGACAAACCAGGAGGTTCGCGTCGCGGCAATGCTTAAACCGCGATCAAGGCTACGCAGTTGGCCGGTTAATCGCATTTCATAACGGCCCGCTGCGGTGGTAATGATGTCGCGCAATTCAAGCTTTTCGGGAACGTCTTGAATCGGTAAACGATGGATTAAGCGGGTGAGCCAAGGAGACGATGTTTCAACCTCTTGTTTGCCCTTGACGGTTAGCAGCGCTTGGGATGTCGGCCCCAGTTTGCGCACCGATAAGGTTTCGCCGGGTTGCAAGATGGATTGTAAGTCGTTTAATGAAAAAGGCGGCAATGCATTCGGGGTATTGCTATCGAACAAGGGCGGGGTATTTTGCGGGGCCAGCACTTGCATGCTGAGGTGGATGTTTTCCAAATCAGCGGGCGGCCAAACCGGGCGGCGGCCTTGAAAAAGTGCGTCGCGCAAGGGTTCGACGGGCAAGCGTATGGAAAAATAGGCGGGCTTTGGGCAGTTCGGGGTATCGCTGACGGCGCCCGCACAGTGCGGACTTTGCCATAACCAACCGCGAAAATCGCGCACCGGCTTGGCATCGCTTTTGAGTAACTCGCCGGTTTCGACAAAGCCGGTCAGTCGTCCTTGCCGGCTGGTCGTTTCCGGCGCATTTTGCGCTTCAAAGGGCGCGATCCACTGCCATTGTTTGCCGCGCATTTGCAAATTGACCCGCGCACGGTGGACGGCATCCAGTTGCAGCAGGCCGGGTTTTCTACCGATCAGCTCGGCGCTCGGAAAACTGCCCACCAAATAAATGAATCCGCCGGCATAGGGATTATTGCCGATGGCGACGCAAATCGAGCTGCCATTGGGGTATACCACGCTACAGCCGGACATTTCGACCGCTTGTTGCGCTTTATATTGATCGTCGAAATCCAATGAGCCGTACGGCAACATCAACGGATGCAGCGGCGTGGAAAAATTGCCGGCACTGGGATTTAACAGGGCTAATTGGCCGGATGGGTGGCGTAATTTCGCCATGATTTCCGCTTGAGTTTTACTAAAACTGCTTTGGTAGTTTTGATAGCTGCGTTGTTTTTCTTCATGAAGCAACACGATAGCCAACGCCAATGTTGCCAGCATCAGCAGCACAAAGGTGGCGCGCAGCACCAAACGATTGTGGAATGCGGCTAAGCCTAAACGGGGTGCCGCGAGTTCGGCCAGCGCAGGCAACACGACTTTCATACTAAAAACCGAAATTTATCCACGAAAAGCACGAAAGACACGAAATAAATCAATGTGTTGTGTTGACTTAGCGACTCACCCTTTAGGTGACGGCCTATGGTTTGATAGCTCTTTGAAACTTTTCGTGCTTTTCGTGGACGAAATAATTTTTCCAGGTTCATCGCGTTACCCAACGAAAGCCGCGCATCGGCACGTTTTCGATGCAGTCGAAATCGGGGTCGAGTTCTCGGAACGCTTCGCGTATAGTGCTGACGTGTTTACGCACATTGTCGCGATTACGCCCGCTTTTCACTACTTCAAACAAGTCGTTATAGGACACCACTTCACCGCGATGTTGGTATAGCGTGGCGAGAATGCGTTGGGCGGTGAGAGGTAGGTTGATGCGTTCTCCGCGCCATAACGGGGTGAGCTGCCAAAGCGGATCAAGGGTTAATTCCTGGGCGGGTACCGGTTCCGGCTTCACCGCTTGCGCTTGACGGCTTTTTGCCACGCGCAGCATGTCCAGGAAAGTGTCGATAAAGTCGCTTTCTTCAAAGGTGGTTTTTTGCAAATAATCCCAGGCATCGAGTGCTTTCATAATGCTGCGATAAATCGCGGCGGGCATCGCCGAGACCACCAACACGGGCGTGCCTTGCTGTAGTTTATTGATCTCGTTAATGATGGCTACGCCTGCGTGACGCTCCCGTCCCAACTCAATATCCAATACCACAATATCGTAAGCTTCGCGGGCAATGGCCGCTTGCGCATCGTCACGGGTAAACCATTGATCGATCCGTACGTCGTTCATTTCCGCTGTCGCCGCTTTAATCCAGCCTGAAAATTGGTTGCTGGTGGGGCGATCGTCTTCGATTACCGCTACTTTGGTCATTGTTTCGCCAGGTTAATTCTCAATCTGGTAGGGGGCGTTTCCGCGTTTACCTTGATATTTGTCCACGAAAAGCACGAAGTTTTTCAAAGAGAAGTTTAACTGTCGTTCGCCACCTAAAACAGTGAACAGCGTAAACAACACAGCATGCTGATTCATTAAGTGTTTTTTTCGTGGCTTTCGTGCTTTTCGTGGACAAATGCGGCTTTTAGGTTCAAAGGGCGGCCAGATAACGCCCCTACAATTTTGTGCTTGCAAGCAATTATCAACCCTACAGCCAAAAAACGCTGTGAGTTTTTCTTCCGCGCTCGGAATAGTCCTTCATTGCTGTGAAATAACTGGGGGAGCGGCTGCATTGAACCTTCCCGGCTAAACACGAACAATGTCTTCCAGCGCACTGCATCACGCAGGCGTAAATTAACCCTCAGTCAAGGAGAATCACCATGTTGAATCGCGTTAAGAATATCGTCCACAGCATTCGTAATTTGCTTGCCCTATCCGCTCGTAAAGTTTTTGCTGCTGTCCCAACAATATCCATCGCACCGCAACAATGCTCGTTTATCGGCAAAACTTTAATTGCGGTGGGTTTGTTGGGCGCACTGGGCTATGGAATTTACCAACATCCACCTTTTCAAAGCGTTCCCCAGGGTGCGGTGGGAGTACGGATTAATCAGTTCACCGGCAGCGTGAGCGAATGGCGGAACGGCAATGTGTGGGTGATTCCTGGGCTGTACCAGATGCAGGTGTATTCACTGCGCGACCAAGTTTATCGTCCACGTGAAATTCAGAGCGCAACCGGCAGTGCGCCGCTGCAATCCAGCGAAGGTTTGTCGTTTGGGGTTGATTTGTCGGTTCGCTATGCTTTGGATCCGCGTAAAATCACTGCGCTGGCTAAAACCGGCCCCGACGACATCAGCAAAGGACTAGTCGAATCTGCGGTACAAGGAGTGATTTATAAGGTGTTTGCCAACTATACGATGCGCGAAATTTTCTCGGTCAAACGTGTGGAAATCCAACAACTGATTGAAAAGGAAGTGAGCGCAAGTTTGGCCGGAGACGGCATTGTGTTGCGTTATGTACAACTCGGCAACATTGATTTACCTGCCGAATATCGGCGGGGGATGGAAAGTTTGTTAGCCGAAGAATTAGCAACCCAGAAGATGCGTTACACCCTGGAGCTCAAGGAAAAACAGGTTAAACAATCCGCCTTGGAGGCCGAAGCCGAAAAAGCGCGCCGCGAAACCGATGCGCAAGCGGCGGCGAGCGAACAAGTCATTGCCGCCAAAGCGCAAGAAGAAGCGATGAAGCATGTGCTGCCGTTCAAAGAAAAGCAAATCCAACAACGCCAATTAGAAGCGGAAGCCGACAAAGTTGCCCGCATCCGCATTGCGGAAGGCAGTGCGCAAGCACGTCGTATCGAGGCGGAAGGTGAAGCCGACGCGCGGCAAAAACTGGCCGATGCCGAAGTGTATCGTGCTGAACACATGGGTAAAACCAACGCCGAACAAATGGAACGTGAAGGCGCGTTGGTGACTAAACATCCGCTGCTGATTCAAAAAACATTGGCGGATAAACTCTCCGATAAAGTGCAGGTGATTATCGCCTCGCCTCCTGTCGGCGGCGGTTTTATCGGCGCCAATTTATTGGGCACTGCACCGGCAGGCTCGACAAATGCTGCTTCTACCAACGAAAGTACAGGAGTGAATTAATCATGAATGCGACATCTATTTTCGTGTCTTTTCGTGCATTTCGTGGACAAGCTATTTTAGGTTTATTGCTCTGCCTTTGCTTAAACAGCACAGCATTCGCCATCCCGACAGAAATGGCGATGATTGTGCAGGATTCGACGCCACTACGCGCCGCGCCGCGTGATTCCGCGCAGCAACAAGCGGTACTGTGGCAAGGCGAATTGGTGGAAATACGCGGGCAACGGATGGATTATTTGCAAGTGTACGACTACCACCGAGAGCGCGGCGGCTTTGTGCGGGCCAGTCAGATTCGCCGTACCGCCCTGGATGCTAACGACGCTGCTGATTTGTTATCCGTCTTGCGTTTCGTACGCGACAGCCCCGGCGCTGAAGCATTGGGATTCGGTTACGCCGCAGCTTATTTAAAAGCCGCGCCTGCTGAAGTATTGCGCGGCGCAACCGGCAGCGAGGTATTTGACGCATTAGGCAGCATGGCTGAACGTCTCGCCCAACGCGCTTCAGTAGGTACCGGTGTCAGCAAAAATGCGGCTATCGCCTTATCGTCGCATCTGGAAGTGGCTGCGCGTTACGGCATCAAATTCACCAGTTATGAACGCGATGGGCGGATGGTGATCTGCTATGACGGCGAAGCTTATCGTTATGTGCTGGCGGGCGTTGCCACTCCAGTGCAACGCGCACAAGCCGCATTAGCCCTGACCCGCGCCGAATGCGTCGACCCGGATTTAGGGCCGCGTGACCGTTACTTGCTAAACGAACAATATGCCGCTATCCTCGATAAAGTGGAACATAAGGATTTGCCCGATTACCTGAAAAATCGCGTCTTCATGCGCCGTGCCGGCGTGTGGAGTTGCTTGGCTTACCAACAAACCCGTAACGGCGAAAATGCGCTCGCGACCATGAATCGCGCGTTGGCTGAACTGGCCGGTGTCAACGCCCAAGAACTGCCCGACGATGATTTAAGTGCTTACAACGATACCCTGATGCGTGCGAGCGCCAGCCGCTGGGCGGCATTACCCGCATCGAGTAATTCAGGTAAAAGTTTAAACATAGTAACCGCGAGCGGGCAACCCGGTGAAACCTGTGTGGCGCTGGTCGATGGTAAACAAGAGCTGTTAAAACGCTGCACCTACAGCATCGTGTGGAGCAACTCCATCAGCATTAATCGCGAACAGAATGCGCTGGCATTGGCCGTGCAACCGATGGAGGCTTGGCGGGAAATATGGTTGTTCCGCAAAACCGCGCAAGGCTGGGTGTTGCATGTTTTACCGCCGAATGCGAGTAACCCGGAGCTCGGTTATATCGAATTTGCCGGCTGGATCCCCGGCGGCAAACAAATGTTAATCGCCCGTGAAGCGCGTAGCGAAGGTAAATATAAACGTAGTTTTGAGGTGCTGGAACTGGACACTGCAACGGTGCAACAACAAAGCAGCAAACCGGAACTATTGGGCGCATTGCAACGTTGGCAAGCGGCTGCGTGGAAGGGACATACTTTGAGCGTGCGCTAAAAAGCGGGACAAACCTTTAACATCGCTTGCAATAGTAGACGGAGTACATTTCGTGATGCCCCGTCAATCTGCATTCATGCCGTCGTAATTCGATCTACGCGTTTTTGTTGTGATTGGGGCGCTTGCCCTGATATTCGGTTTTAACTTTTTCAGGCCTTCTTTCCGGCTTTACAATGTCGGCCAAAAGATCGGCACTGATGGCTTCGACCGGAATTTTCTGGCCAATGAACTCCTCAATATCGGGCATCGAATACGCATATTGTTCGCAGATAAAGCTGATCGCGACGCCGCTGGCGCCAAAGCGCGCGGTGCGGCCGATTCGGTGTACATAATCTTCGACATCCTGCGGCAGGTCGTAATTAATCACATGGGAAACATCGGCAATGTGCAGGCCGCGGGCCGCAACATCGGTCGCAATCAGCAGGGTGATTTTGTTTTCCTGGAAATCGGCCAGCAGGCGCTGGCGTTTGTCCTGCGGCACATCGCCGCTGAGCGCGGCAGTCTTGTAGCCGTTGGCGTTAAGGGTGTCATCGAGACGTTCGGCACAGCGCTTGGTGTTAACAAAAATAATGCTGCGTTGCGGCTTGTGCTGGTTCAATATGCCGACCAATAACGGAATTTTTTGCTCGTTCGATGGGCAAAATGCGCTTTGCTGGATAGCTTTAGAGGTGACTTCTTCGGTTTCGATGCGAATCAAAACCGGGTTGTTCATGTGCTCGTAAGCCAGCTCGGTGACTTTATAGGACAAGGTTGCCGAGAACAACATATTCAGGCGCTGTTCGGGCGGCGGCATGCGCCGCAATAAAAAGCGGATGTCCTTAATAAAACCCAAATCGAACATGCGGTCGGCTTCGTCCATCACCGTGACTTTCACGTTATCCAGGGTGAAGGCGTTTTGCCGGTAAAAGTCGATGATGCGGCCGGGCGTGCCGATGATAATATCGACATTGGACTTTAGGCTGTCCAGTTGCTTTTGATAGTCGGTGCCGCCGTAGATCAGCGCAAATTTAAGATTGAGATGCTTGCCCAGTTGCAAGGCATCCTTGTGGATTTGAATGGCCAGCTCGCGGGTGGGCGCAAGAATAATGGCCCTGGGATATTTAATTGGCTTGCTTTTGGCAACGGCTTTCGGCTCGGGTTTTTCTGTTTCTATATCAGAGTCGGTTTGGATTTCTGCATCGTCCTGCTCGGCATCATTAATCAAATGCTGAAAAGTGGCCAGCAAAAAAGTGGCGGTCTTGCCGGTTCCGGTTTGAGCTTGTCCCGCAATATCCTTGCCCCGTAACGATAAAGGCAGGGCTTGTCTTTGGATCGGGGTGCAGTGATTAAAGCCGGCATCTTTTAAGCTGCGTAAGATAGAATCAGACAGTTCAAGATTGCTGAAGCGAGTTTGAGTTAAATGTGTATTGTTCATAAGCTATAGCATAACGTAAAAATCAAAACAGCTGAAATTGATTGACTACCGGCTTTATCCCTCCTATAGTTTTGTTTTTAAATTTTTGGAGAAATAGTGTGAGCGATTCAGTCCTTCATGTAAGCGATAGTGAGTTTAACGAAACTGTTATTAAAGCTACGGGTCCCGTACTGGTTGACTATTGGGCTGAATGGTGCGGACCGTGCAAAATGATTGCACCGATTCTGGATGATATTGCCAAAGAATATGCAGGCAAGCTGACCGTTGTAAAATTAAACATCGACGAAAATCCGGAAACGCCTCAACACTACGGAGTACGCGGCATCCCAACACTGATGCTGTTCAAGGACGGCGAAGTGGAAGCGACTAAGGTCGGCGCATTGTCAAAATCGCAACTTGCCGCTTTTCTCGATAGCAATATTTAAACGCATGACCTCCGTGGGCAATTTGCTCCTCGGTAACTGCTCGTGCGTCGCCTAAAGCGCCTACTGTTGGTGCTCTACCTCCTGCATTCATGCAGTCGTGCAATATTTGCATTCCCCACGGGTTATGGAGCGAATGCAGAATGATTTGCCTGGAGCAATCACTGCCTCCGATTATTTAGATCAAGCTCAGACCTGTCACAAAAGGTTGGACGGGGCTGAGTACTTGAGTTACACTTACGCGGTGCGAAACCTAAGCGCACCCTATCATCATCGTCCGATAAACTACACCCCTGAATTATTCCTGTCCTAGTAGTTGCGGTTTAACACCGTACGTACTTTTCCTTGAGTTATCTTTTATATGAATCTAACTGAGTTAAAACTAAAACAAATAAGTGAAGTTATTGAAATCGCCGAGTCTCTCGGGCTTGAAAATGTAGCCAGATCGCGAAAGCAGGACTTGATTTTTGCGATATTGAAAAAGCAGGCGAAGGCTGGCGACGATATATCAGGCGACGGCGTTTTAGAGATTTTACAGGATGGTTTTGGTTTTTTACGGACACCGGGTTGTTCTTATCTAGCGGGTCCTGACGATATTTATGTTTCACCCAGTCAAATCAGACGATTCTCTTTAAAGACCGGCGATACCATTAGCGGAAAAATCAGGCCGCCCAAAGACAACGAACGTTATTTCGCAATGCTCAAGGTTGACCAGATCAATTTTGAACCTCCCGAAAATACCAAAAACAAAATCACCTTCTCAAACCTGACTCCGCTATTCGCTAAACAACGATTCGTCCTTGAACAGGGCAATGGCACCAGCGAAGATTTAACCGGCCGAATGATAGATTTGATCGCTCCGATCGGAAAAGGCCAGCGCGGCTTGATCGTATCTCCGCCTAAAGCCGGTAAAACCATGATCCTGCAAAGCTTGGCGCAGGCGATTGCAGAACAGAATCCCGAGTGTTACCTGATTGTTTTATTAATAGACGAACGTCCCGAAGAAGTAACGGAAATGGAGCGTTGCGTTCGCGGTGAAGTTATTTCCAGTACCTTTGACGAACCGGCAACCCGGCACGTACAAGTCGCGGAAATGGTAATCGAAAAAGCGCGTCGATTGGTCGAGCATAAACACGATGTAGTTATTTTGTTAGACTCGATTACCCGTCTGGCTAGAGCTTATAACACCGTTGTTCCGTCGTCGGGCAAGATCTTAACCGGCGGTGTCGATGCGAATGCGCTGGAAAAACCGAAACGCTTTTTCGGTGCGGCGCGAAATATTGAAGAAGGCGGCAGTTTGACTATTATTGCCACTGCGTTGGTTGATACCGGTTCGAGAATGGACGAGGTCATCTACGAGGAATTCAAAGGCACCGGCAACATGGAGTTGCATCTGGATCGAAAAATTGCAGAGAAAAGAATTTATCCGGCGATTAACATCAATCGTTCCGGCACACGTCGGGAAGAGTACCTGGTTGATCCCGATACCTTGCAAAAAACCTGGATCTTACGCAAGATTCTTCAACCTATGGATGAAACCGCAGCTTCAGAATTCCTGATCGGCAAGCTTAAAGATTTTAAAACCAACGCGGAATTTTTTGAATCGATGAAGCGGTAGGGGCCTAGAGCTTGGGCATCCACAAGGGATGCCCCCTACATCATCCCTTGGGCGGCACATAGCCTTCCGGCATTTCGGTGTTACCTTCAAACAGAAACTTGGTTCTTTCTTCGGCTAAAAAGGCCCGTGCTTTCGGGTCAAAGCTGGCCAATTTCCCCTCATTAATCAGCATGGTTTGCTTGGCTAACCATTCCTTCCAGGCTTGTTTGGATATTTTTTCAAATATTTCCTGACCTTTGGGTCCTGGAAAAGGCGGTGCATCCAAGCCTTCGGTTTCTATTCCCAATTTTACGCATTTAACCAGTCTCGTCATTTTATTCTCTTGTGTGATTGTTGAAGCAGCAGCTTAATCGGCGCGGCTAAGCCAAGCTTATTAACCTGCTCCGCTTTATACCAGACAGTTTGATCGGCTTCCATCACAATATTTATAGGGTTATCGGATTGAATAAGCAGCGGCGTGTAATCCAAATGATAATGGGAAAAGGTGTGACGCCGGGTTGTCAGCGTCTGTTGATCGGCAATATGAATATTTTTGCTCAGGCACCAGTCGCGTGCCGCATCAATGCCGTCGAATTCCGGCAGGCTCCATAAGCCGCCCCAAATACCGGTTGGCGGTCTTTTTTCCAGCAGTATCCGGTTGTCGGCATCGCTCAGCAGTAAAAAGGTAAGTTGCTTGATAGGCAATATTTTGGCGGGTTTCGGCGTCGGGAATGCCGATATATTATCTGCAAGCCTGGCTAAACAATTGTCCTTAAGCGGACAGGCTTCGCAAGCAGGCTTGCTGCGGGTGCAGAGGGTTGCGCCCAAGTCCATCATGGCCTGGGTATAATCCGCGACGCGGGCTATAGGGGTCAGCTTGGCGCTGATTGCCCACAGTTCCTTGTTGACTGCGCTATTGCCGGGCCAGCCGGAAACCGCTTTAAACCGGGTTAAGACTCTTTTGACATTGCCGTCGAGAATCGGGTGGCTTTTGTTAAAAGCGATGCTTAATATGGCTCCCGCCGTTGACAGGCCGATGCCGGGCAATGCGACCAGTTCATCCGGCGTATCGGGGAATCGGCCCCGTTCGCTAATCAGTTGCGCCGTTTTGTGCAGGTTGCGCGCGCGCGCGTAGTAGCCCAGTCCGGACCAAAGATGCAGCACCTCATCGACAGGCGCGTTCGCCAAACTCGCTATATCGGGGAATTTTTCTGTAAAGGCATCGAAATAAGGAATAACGGTAGCGACCTGGGTTTGTTGCAACATGGTTTCGGAAAGCCAGACGCGGTAGGGCGTAAGGTCTTTTTGCCAAGGCAGGTCTTTACGGCCGTGTTGATCGAACCAGGCGAGGATATTGCGTTGAAAAGCGGTTGGACTCATAAGAGGCAAAAGACCAAAGATGAAGGGGCGCGTAGTTCAAGGGTTGTTTCTTTGCTGTTCCTCACTTCAAAAAACCTTTTAACAAATCACCGAGACCGGGACCTAGTTTTTTATCGATTTTATTAATGAGTTTATCGATTTTAGCTTTATTTTTATCGGTCAATAATGACGCTATATCTATCGTGTAAGTCGGCTTGCTGAGCGTTCCGGCAATATTAATGGCTACTGCGCCTTTAACCTGTTCCGGCTCAGTGGCCGTCGCCGCTGAATCAAGCAGCTTGGCGTCGACTTTATAGTCCAGCGCTTCGGAGTTCAGGTTTAGATTGCCCTTGCCGTCGACCTGTAATGTAGATGACTTGGCAACAAGGTCGTTGTTTTGGATCAGGCCGTTAGTGATCGTGGCCGTGCCGCTCATATTTGAAAATAGCGTTTGGTCGTTTTTACTGTCCGATGGCAATGCAGAACCTTTAATGATTGCCTTGCCTTCATCGATAATTTTTTGCAGATTAAAACCTTTGACCACGCCGTCTTTGAACAGGAAACTTAACTGGCCGTTGAGCGACGCTTTCAATTCGTCTGCTTTGCGCCCCTGTCCTTGCAGCTGTGCGGATGCGTCAACAATGCCGCTCATTTTAGGGTCACCCTGATAATCTTTCAGCAAAGGTTCGATGTGTACATGGTCTATTTTTTCGGTTACAGCCAATGCCGGTTTGTCGCCATGCGTATCCATGCTGAGATTGCCGGAATAGCTACCTTGGTAAAATTGCTTGACCGATTGTTGCGTGGTAACTACGCCGTTTCTACTGCTCAAGTTTATATGGATGTCCTGCATTGCCAAACTCTTGACTTTAAGCTTGCCGAGCGACACTGTGCCGTCGGCATTGAGTTTTCTCAAGGTTTCAACAGGCAACGCGGAAAGGCCGGCAGCCAATAAAACGGCAGGGCTGGCGATGGATTTGGATGCTTTATCGGCAGGGGACAAATAACGATCGACATCAAGCGCGTCAATGTTCAGGTTGAAGCTGATAATCGATTGGGCAAAGTCTTTAATGTTGATGAAGCCTTTAATTTGGCTATCGTCCAGCGTTAGCCCCAGGTTTTGCAGATCGGCCGAATCGGCTGTCGCGGTCAAGTCAAAGTTGGCGGATAGCTTGCTTAAGGCATTGGCATCCTGCATGGCGGGCAGGGAGATAGCCAGTTGCTGCAACACTCTGGCGGGACTGAACGGCGCAACGGTAACAGAACCCTGAAAAGAGGGTTTATCCTTAATAGCGCTGCCGGTCATTTCGGCAGCGGCGAGCGTGACATCGCCCGATGCGAGCTGCAACCCGTAAATTTTGGCCGTTTGTCGGTTCATATCCAGCGCTGCATCGGCAACGGTTAAGGCTGTTGTTAGCGATTTGCCGAGAACGGTTTCACCCGAGGTAATTACTTGCAGGTCGCTATGGCGTAGCGTAAAAGCATCAAGTTTTTCATTAACGGTGAGTTCGGTGTTGAGTTTGATGGCCTGGCTTGTATTGGCGCGGTTATTCAACGCAGTCAGGGAGGCGGCGATGCCAACCGGTTCATCAAAGCTAAACTTATCGGTATTCAGGTTAAGGTCTTTTAGTTCGATGTGTTGTTCGGTTTTAAGGTCGTCCCAGATTATCCGGGCATTTTCAATAGCGATGCCGCCGATGGTAAAAATAGCCGGTATTGCGGCGGCTACAGGTTGTTCATTCTGTTTGCCGACGACAGCGGCGGCGGGCGCTACGGTTTCGGCGGTGAGGTCATCCCAGTTGGTTATGCCCTGTTTGTTTTTGGCAAGATTTAAAACCAGGCCTTTTAAGACAATGCGGTTGACTTCCACTTTTTTTGATAACAGCGGCAGTAACAGCACTGTTACATGGCTTTCTTCAATTGTTGCAAAGAGGCGGTCTTGAAACTCCGGCGCATTGCTCAGGGCAATTTTTCCTGCTGAAATGCCGATCCGGGGGAACAGCGAGAGTTTTAATTCACCGTCCAGTATCAGGTCCCGGCCGGTTTTATCTTTAACGGCGGCGGCAATTTCAGGCTTAAAGTCATTGGGGTCAATGACCAATGGCAGGATGCAGGCAAGGGCTATCAGCAGCAAAATCAGTGCGGCAATTGTCGATAAGATGATTTTGAACGGTTTTCCCACACTATTCTCCTTGCGTAAAAAATGTAATGACGATCAATTATGGAATATCATTACCTACTTATAACAGCTGTTGCCGGTTAAACGCTAATTGGCTGGCGTCTAAATCAGCGTCTGTTTATTATAATTAAAAAACGAGGTGTAAAAATGTTGCATTTAGCTAGATTTGCCGCAATTGCGGTGCTTGTATGGTTTTATATGACCGCGAAGGAAAAAGGGGAGTCGCCTATTAACTGGGCTATCACAGGGTTGATCGGCTATTGGATTACCTGGTGGATGGTTAAGCTGACGGTGGTTTCGGCTTTATCGGGCATGGTTGCTAAAAATCCCACCGGCACTTTTTTGCTTGTGCAAATACCCGCTTTATGCGCGATCGGTGCGGCATTTTTAATCAGAAAGAAGTTGTTGGCGGACGCCGCTGAAAAAGATTAAACCGCGGCATAAGAGGGGGGCATTGTTTTAGTAACTGACGTTACGCAGGTAGCTAATAAAAAAGCGTAGTCCACGAAAGGCACGAAAAAACCGGGTACAGGAACAATAAGTAAAGCCCATCGTCAAGATTAGAAAGATGCATACCGTAAGCTGGGAAACCCGCCCTCTATTCTTTCGTGTCTTTATGGTTCCCACGCTCTGCGTGGGAATCCAGTCAGGGACGCTCCAGCGTCCCAAACCACAGAGCGGTTCAGGCTGCATTCCCACGTAAGCACACCTCGTTCCCACGTGCTACGTGGGAATGCAGGGTGGGACGCGCTGCGTCCCGTATACGCGACGTTGCCCGTGACTCGCGGCGCAGCGCGCCTTGACGGCGTTCCCACGCGGCGCGTGGGAACGAGACCCTTCCTAGGAGTCAAAAAGGCGCGTCCGGCACGCGCTACGTCGATTATCTTGCGCTTGCTCAGGGCATCGACTACGGCTTAAACGCATCGCTATCGATATAAATATCGATAGGATTTTCAGGCTTAATCGTTGCAACTGGCAAATCCGCGCCTGAACGCCACAGCTTGACGGCTTCCTGCTTGTTCGCGCCGGTGATCAGGAAGATCAATTCCCGTGTGTTGCTCAATGCCTTGGCGCTGATCGAAACGCGCTCCGGCGGCGGTTTTGGCGAATTATAAACGGCATGCGCCAGTTCATCCTGTTGATGTTGATGGCCGGGAAACAAGCTGGCGGTATGGCCGTCCTCGCCCATGCCCAACAACACCATGTCGAACATACCGGCCTTGCCGACCGCAAGTTTATAACGATCGGCGGCAATTTCCGGCCCGAATTCGGCAGGCATGGTAAATACCTGGTTTGCCGGGATAGCGACCTTGTCCAGTAAAACCCGGCTTGCCATCAGGCTGTTTCTGTCCTGATGATCGGCAGGCAAGCAGCGTTCGTCGCCGTAATAAATAACCCAGTTGGTCCAGTCGGCATCGGACGCGGCCAGCAGTCGATAGACTTTTTCCGGGGTGCCGCCGCCGGCTAAAACCAGCTTGAATTTGCCGCGTTCCGAAATAGCCGATGTTGCGGCGTTAAGAATTTGCTGACAGGCGGCCTCTGCTACTTGTTCTGCGGTTTCCAGATAATGCCAGCGGCTGTTGTTTTGCATTTAGTTACACTCCGGGGTTAATGAGCTGCGCCAGGATTGGCTTTCTTTGTCGAATAAGCGGCGGCTGTCTTCCGGCCCCCAGGAACCGGCGGGATAGGTGGCAATATAGTCGCGTTCAATCGCCCAGGTTTGCAGGATCGGATCGACAATGCGCCACGCATATTCTACTTCATCAAAGCGCAGAAATAATGAGCGGTCGCCTTTTAATACATCCAATAACAAGTCTTCATAGGCATCGATGGCTTTTTCATTCTGTTGGCGGAAACTGGCGTCCAAAGTGCTGGAGCGGGTGCGCATCTCCAGGCCGGGTTCTTTTACGGTCATTTCAATACGGATGCACTCTTCCGGCTGTATCCCCAGCAGCACCCAATTAGGGTTCATGCACTGCACTTCGGTGCCGCGGAAAAACTGTAACGGCGGATGGCGAAAACAAATCGAAATGCTCGATTGCGCCTTGGCCATGCGCTTGCCGGTACGCAGGTAAAAAGGCACGCCGCGCCAGCGCCAATTGTCGATGTACAGCTTTATCGCGGCATAGGTTTCGGTGATGCTGTTCGCCGGGATGCCGTCTTCCTGAAGATAACCGCCGACCTGTTCGCCGCCAACGCGGCCTTTGCCGTATTGGGCGCGGAAGGCATGGCCGTGTACCGCCTCCCTGGGAATAGGACGGATGGATTTCAGGACTTTGACTTTTTCGTCGCGCAGGGATTCGGCTTCCATCGAAACCGGCGGTTCCATGGCGACCAGCGTCAGCAATTGCAGCAGATGGCTTTGCAGCATGTCGCGCATGGCTCCGGCGTTGTCGTAGTAGTCGGCGCGGCTGCCTATGCCTATATCCTCGGAGTGGGTAATCTGGATATGGTCGATATAATTGCGGTTCCATAACGGCTCCAGCATCACATTGGCAAAACGAAATACCAGCACATTTTGCACGGTGCCTTTGCCCAGATAATGATCGATGCGGTAAATCTGTTCTTCCGTTAAATAGCGGCTGATGCGTTTTTGCAGAGCCTTGGCGCTGTCAAGGTCATAGCCGAACGGCTTTTCGATAATAACCCGCCGCCAGCCTTGTTCTTCAGCGAATAAGCGGTTATTGCTTAACATCTCCATGACGGTGCCGAAGTCAGCGGGAGCTATAGAAAGATAAAAGGCGATGTTTTTAGGGAATTGGTTTTCCCGGTTGAGCGTATCGGCCAATTCCGCATAACACTGCGGCTGTTGTATATCGCCTTGATGATAATACAGGCGGGCGCTAAACCGCTGGAACACGGTGTCGTCAAAATCGCCCGGAGCCTTAGCCTGAATCATCTGCCTGACTTCTTCCAGCCATTTCTGCTGATCCCATGGCCTGCGGCCTATTGCCAGAATGCGGGTGCCTTCAGGCAAGCGCTCTGCGGCATCCAGGCGGTACAGCGCCGGCATTAATTTAATCCGGGACAAATTTCCGGTGGCGCCAAAAATGGCGTAGGTGCAGGGTTCGGCTTTCATCGGCATGACCTCGTTGTTTTAAGGGGACGAGGTAGCGTAACCCAAAACGCTTTATTTAAACAGTATAGCTAGTCGACGCGGTTTTACCGCCATGCCCGGTCCAATCGGTATGAAAAAACCGGCCTCTGGGTTGATCAATCCGTTCATAGGTATGCGCGCCGAAATAATCCCGTTGCGCCTGCAATAAATTAGCCGGTAGTTTTTCACTGCGATAGCCGTCGTAATAGGCCAGGGCGGAGGATAATGCCGGGGTCGGGATGCTCAGTTCGATGCCTAATATCACCGCTTTGCGCCAGCCTTCGTCGGCTTGTTTCATGGTCTTGGCAAAAAAATCGTCTAACAGCAGGCTTTCCAGATCGGGATTGGCATCGTAGGCTTGCTTGATGTCGTTCAAAAACCGGCTGCGAATAATGCAGCCGCCGCGCCACATCAGCGCAATGTCGCCATAATTGAGCGACAGGCCGTATTCTTTAGATGCTTCGCGCATCAGGCGAAAACCTTGGGCATAGGAAATAATCTTGGCCGCGTACAACGCATCGCCGATGGCATTGATCATGGCTTTTTTGTCGCCGATAAACCGCAGTGCGCGTTTAGGCAGTACGGACGCGGCCTTAACCCGTTCCTCTTTTTGCGCGGACAAGCAGCGGGCAAATACCGACTCGCCGATCAAGGTTAACGGAATGCCCAAGTCCAAGGCATTGATGCCGACCCATTTGCCGGTGCCTTTTTGCCCGGCGGTGTCGAGGATTTTTTTCAGCAGCAGCTGACCGTCTTCATCTTTGTAGGCCAAAATGGCGGCGGTAATTTCAATCAGGTAAGAATTTAACGGACCCTGATTCCACGCGGCAAATATTGACTGTATTTCATTAGCGCCTAAGCCCAAGCCCTCGGACATCAGCTGGTAAGCCTCGCCGATCAACTGCATGTCGCCGTACTCGATGCCGTTATGGACCATTTTGACGTAATGCCCGGCTCCGTTATCGCCAACCCATTCGCAGCACGGTTCGCCGTCAACCTGCGCGCTGATGGACTGGAACAGGGTTTTGACGATAGGCCATGCGGCTTTATTGCCGCCGGGCATAATGGACGGGCCGTGTCTTGCGCCTTGCTCGCCGCCGGAAACGCCTGCGCCTATGTAAAGGATGTTTTGTTGTTGCAGGGAGAGCATGCGGCGAGCGGTGTCGGTGAACAGCGAATTGCCGCCGTCAACAATAATATCGTCGGCCGATAACAGCGGCGTTAACTGGTCGATGTACTGATCGACGACTTCGCCCGCTTTCACCATCAACATGACGATGCGCGGCGATTCGAGGTTGTCGATCAGTTCTTCCAGCGAGCGAGCGCCGATAATCTGCGTGTTTTTGGCGGGGCCGGTCAGGAACTCATCGACTACGCGGGTGGTGCGGTTATAGACCGCCACTTTAAAACCGTGGTCGTTGATATTAAGCGCCAGGTTTTGCCCCATGACGGCCAGGCCGATTAAGCCGATATTTACTTTCATAGTTGTCTTCTTGAAGAGTGATTTTAAATTGTCTGTTAAACCTGAAAATAAACGGCGATTTGTCCACGAAAGGCACGAAAAGCACGAAAATATTTATAAGGAGTTCTCCGTTGTTGTTCGTGTTTTTCGGGCTTTTACAATGCGGGACGCGCTGTGTCCCGTATACGCTAGCATTGACTGCATTCCCACGCAGCGCGTGGGAACAAGAGCATTGTTTTCGTGTCTTTCGTGCTTTTCGTGGACAATTAATTTCCCAGGTTAAATCAATGCTTGCCCGGCTCCAGTTTTACGCCCCGTCTTTCATAAGTCACGTAGGCTTGCAGCGCGGTCATTTTCGGATCGTCGGCGGCCAGGGGCTGGCCTTCCAGCGGATTCTTAAGGCACCAGTTGATCATTTGCCACAGCGGGACGACTTTGCCCTGCTGTTTTTGAAATTTCGGATAGGTTTCGGGATGGGTATTGGCGGCATTGGGATGGCACTGGGCGCAGGCGACGCCGTTAGTACCCAGCTTGGGGCTGGTCCATAACTCGCGGCCTTCGCTGACAACGCTCATGAACTGTTGCTGCCAACGCTGCTCATCAGCGTCGGTAAATTCATCGGCCAAGGCTGAACCGGTGGCTGCAAACGCCAAACACAGCGTCATCGCTATTTTTTGATAAGTAGACATATTCTTCTCCTGTGCCGGACTAATAATGTGTTTGCGGAATAATCCGCGTCTTTTCGTCTTGATAGCGCGTATCTTCCGGGCGTTTTTGCGTGTCGTTGTAACGGACGATGCGGCCGGTATTATCGGAAAGCGTAAAATTCAAATCGGCATTGCCGTCGGCCACGTTGATAAACTGCCAGCCGGTGGCGTCGCGCTCGAAAAACGGATCGGCCCGGTTCATCGGCACGGTCAGCTTGGGCAGATATTGCTCGGCCTGGGCATACGATTGCGGGTAAGGCCAGGGCCAGGCGGTTGCCATCACCGAATTGAAACTGATATTGCCGATCTGGTTGTACTGAATCTGGTGGACGTGGCCGTAGATGACCGAAACTTTTTTGAACGGCTTCAACAAGGCCTGAATCTGATCGGCATCTTCGGTCCAGAAATTCCAGCCTTTATAAATTTTCTGTAACGGCGAATGCGAGAACACCACCACCGGCGTGTTCTTGTCGACCTTGTCCAGATCCTTTTCCAGCCACAAGCGCTGTTCCTCGCCAACCATGAACGGCGAGCTGTTCGGGTTGTCGAGTCCGGCCATTTCCAGCATCCGCTGTTCTGCGGTCGGCCAGCGTTTGAAGGTCCAGTCGTCATAGGTTCTGATGCTGTTCAGCGCCACGAAATGCACGCCTTTATGGTCGAAGCTGTAGTATTGAGGGCCGAACAGCTTTTCCCAATATTCGCCCAGGTCCAGGTAATAGTCGTGCTCGCCCATCACGTAACGGACATCGCCGTGCAAGGCCGACAGGATTTGGGCGCCATGATCCAGTTCGGCTTTGCTGCCAAGCTGCGCCAAATCGCCGCCGAACATGACGAAATCCGGTTTCGGCAGCAGCAGATTAGTTTCCGCAACGGCGCTAATCAGGCCGCGATCCCAGTTCCTGACGAAACGGTTGTCTTTGATATGCTGGATATGCGCATCCGAAATATAGGCGAAGCTGAAGTTTTGGCGGCTGTCGGCAAAGGCCAGCTCGACCAGGCTGATCGGCAAGGTGCTGCCGATGGCTAATGTGGCTGCGGTTTTGATGAAATTGCGGCGGCTGTTATTGATGACGTTCATAATGAATTCCTCTTTCAGTTGGCCGCTTGGGCAGTTATCGGACTGGCGTATTTAGAGCTGGTCAGCGCTTTCATAAAGGCGACCAGATCGTCCAGTTGCGCATTGGTCAGGTTTAGCGGACGGATGCCGCCGCTCAGGAAATCATTGACCGGATCGCCCGCTGTGTTCACTCCGCCGTTGTTGTAATGAACCATCACCTCTTTCAAGGTAAGCAGGCTGCCGTCATGCATGTAAGGCGCGGTTAGCTCAATGTTGCGCAGGGTAGGCGTTTTGAATGCGCCGATTTGGCTTAATTCGTCGGTTACCGCAAAGCGGCCCAATTCCGATGATTTTTTATCGGTTAACACCATCACGTCGACTTGGTTGCCTTTGTTTTTAGCTTCGAGAAAAGCTTGGGCTAATCGGGGAATGTCTTGCCGGACCTGAGTAATACCGATGCCGATGTTGTGAAACCGGCCGTCGGTAAACAGTGCGTGATCCTGTTCAATGCTATGGCAGGAAACGCAACGGCCTTGGCCTGCGAACAGTTCGAATCCGCGAATCTGCGCGGCGGTCATCGCATCGCTTTGGCCGTTGAAATAATAGCGATCGAACGGCGCATTGCCGGTAATCAGGGTGCGTTCGAAGCTGGCAATGGCTTTGGCAACGTGGTCTATGGTCAGTTTTTTGGCGCTGACATCAAACACGGTTTGGAAGGTGGCAAGATAGTCAGGGTCGGTGCGGACGATTTCTAGCACCTGTTTATGGTTGGTTAAGCCGTGCTCAACCGGGTTGATTAACGGCTGTTTGGCTTGGCCTTCCAGATCCGGTTCGCGTCCGTCCCAGAATTGCGATGCGTTGAACGCGGCATTGAGCACGGTCGGGGCATTGCGGGTTCCGGTCAGGCCGTGATGACCGGTCGAAACAGGCAGGCCGTCGGTAAAGGCTTGTTTGTCGTCATGACATTTGGAGCAACTGACGGTGCCGTCGATGGAAAAGCGTTTGTCATGAAACAGTTTGTCGCCCAAGGCGATTTTGGCCGGGGTTTGCGGGTTGTTTGCCGGTATTGGCAGCGGCGGCAAACCTAACAGGTTATTTTTATCGGGGACTGATTGGGGATTGGCGGCGGACGGTTTATTCGGCAAATGGGTGTCGGCCTGTGTATAGGCAAACAAAGCAGTCAGGGCAAGCGTTAGCAATAATGTATATCGCATGGTGGACCTCCTGATGAAGCGTAGAGAACATGGCGCGTTGTTTTTGTTATCGTCCAGCCCGAACTCAGGTGGCATGATAAAAATAGCTAGAATGAGGAGGTTAGAGGAAGCGGGTTGCGCAGGCAATCAGTAGAAATACCTACAAGGCAGGCAATTCGTAGGGGGACGGGATTGTGAAAGTATGATCTAAAGCGGCAAAAAAGAATTATCCACCGCGAAGGCGCGAAGAACATAATTCAGTACCATGACAACTTCGTGTTCTTCGTGCCTTCGTGGTTAAAATTTCTTAGCTATTGCGTACATCGGAAACTGTAGGCCGCAAGCGTTATTCGGAACCGGTGTTTCCCATTCGAGCTCGGGCGCGAACCAGCGCGGTGATGACGATAATCAACAACGCCGCCAGCGAAAGCTCCAGCACTACGAATGCGGCGATTTTAAAATAGGCGAATAGCGGATGGACAAACCGAACCAGCCAGCCGCCCGCTTCATCGGCCAATGCCGCCGCGTAGGTCGAGCCGCTCAGCCATATTTTCAGCCGTACCGGGAACTCGGTCATCAGCATCAAATGGGTCAAGGTCAACACCAGCATGCCCATCGAGAACAAATGAAAATGCGAGACTTCCAGCATGCCCTGATAACTGCGCGGCTGGGTAAACTGCTCTTCGGAACCCAGATAATAGGCCACTACGGACTCAGGCGTTAAGGCCATATGATTAAAATACATCATGCCGTTGCTCACCCATAACAAGGCGATGTACACCAGAAACATTAACACCAGGGTGTTGATCAACGATTTGCGATGCTGTTCGCCGGTAACAAAATAACGCATTAGTTTTTGCCCTGTTCTTTTACCATGACCTGATAAATCGCCATTACTTTGCGAACGCTGCCGAGCGCCGCTCTGGTACTTAAAGTTGCGCCGCTAATGCCGTCGACGCCTTTATTAAAATCCATTTCGGCTAACGGACGCTTAAATAACTGTTCAAACCAGCGCTCCGGCGGTTGGTATTCAGGCGGTTCATGGAAGGCGAGGGTGGTGACATTGCGCAATTCGCCATCGGCTGTCAGCACTATGATCAGCGTTTCCGGCTTGGTCCGGACGGTAACGGTTTCAATTGCGGCGTAGCCGAGCACCTTGCCTTGGTCTTTGCCGACATAAAAAGTAAACAGGCCTGAGTCCAGTTTACCCTTAGCCAGCTCCTCAATTTTTGCAGTTTGTTGCTGATCGGGGAATAACGATAATTGCTCGACTTGGGCGTTTTTGCCGAACGCCAGTTCCAGCGCTTCATTTTTGCTGTAAAAGACGGTGGCGAAGCTTGGGGTTACTGCGCTTAGCAGCAATAAGAAGAGAATAAAACATCCCCCTTGCCTGATTTTTTTCATAGTGTGTCTCGTTTGCAGAATTTATTAAAACTTAAGTTGATAACCCAAATAGTTTAACACCACCGACAAACAATTTATCGTAAACAACACGAACGACAGCAGCCGTTCGTGGTTTGCGTAGCGAAAGATGTTTATGAATTAGAAAATAAATCCGAAGCCCAAGTTGAAGTCATCCGGTAAGCTGCCTTTTTTCGCTGTGAAATTGCGGTAATCGGCTTTGATTACGACATTGGGAATGGGCTTGTATTGCAGGCCGAACTGGTAAATTTGCTTGTTTTTAGTTTCATCGTCAGAAAAGCCGACCGGCGCGCCGGCGATAGTGTCCATCTGTTCGTAACGGAAAAATGGCGCCAGATATTGCGTCGTATTGGGATTCAGCAGCGGCAATATGTCGTAACCGACTTCGCTGTACCAGCCGTAGTTTTCTTCGCCGATGGTTTGGCCTTTGGCGGCACTAAGCACGCCCGCATCTTCGATATGTCCCCATGAGCCTAAAGTGCGGAACTCCAGTCCGCGATATTTCCATTGCACATGGCCTTCATACAGCTGGGTAAAGGCGTTGACAATCTGTTGGGCTTTCGTTGTCAGATTGGTATAGGTCTGGTTTTGTCCGGAATTGCCCAAATACGCCGATCCCCCGAATGACAAGCCAGGCACCACGGCAGGCGCATAATCCAGTCGTCCGACAAACGCCAAGTCTTCGGCTTTAGCCTGGCTACCTTGCTGCCTGCCGGAACGGATGCCGTCAGCAGTAAAATTGGCGGCATTCAGGCTGTTAACAACGTATGTGGTATAGGTCAGGTTCGGCAACACTTCGCCAAACAGTCCGACACCAATATCACGCCACGTACTCGGGAGAATCTGACGCTCCACTTCAGGGCGGTTATTGCCGAAATAAAACGGCGGTTCGTGAATCAGGTTGACAAAGCCCATCGGCATCAACACCATACCGGCGCGAACATTCGCCATCGGGTCGATAAAGAAATCCAGCGCCGCAAACTCGACCGATACCGAGCCGCCTTTTTCGGTCGAACCGTGCTCAAATTCAAGCTCACTGTTAAATAGAATGCTGTCAGTGAACTTGTAACCGGCATACAACACCATTCGTTCAAAATCGGCATTATCATTCTTGGCTTTTTCGTCACCGACAGTGGCCTGATAATTGGCCTCGCCGTAGCCGCCGATCGATAAGCCTTTGCCTACCTGATAGACTTTGGACGCCGCAGGCCCCAAGCCGTAAGCGCTTTTATACTGGACTTCATCCGGAATGGTCAGGTTGGTGCGCAGTTTTTCAACTTCCTGGCTCAACACATCGGTTTTATGCTCTAACGTTTTTACGTCGCTACCCGCAGCAGTTTTGGTTGGCGCGGGAGCAGGAGCGGTTTGCATGCCCGCTTTCATTTCATCAATTTGCTTTTGCTGCGCCTGGATGATTTTCCACATATCTTCCATAGTTTGCGGCTTTTCCAAGGCATTGACAGGTGTATTCAATGCGACCAGAGCGGTCAGTATTCCGCCTTTTAATAATGGCTTATTCTTTTTCATTTATACGGTCTCTCACAAATAAGTAGTGAAAGCAGTATAAGTTAAATAGTTATGAAGATGCAAACGATTCCTATTTAATTCTAAAAGTAAGGTTTTGTTATTTAGCCCTGTCTTTAATTGGAATTTCAACGGCGAACTAAGGTTGGTAATTTGCGGGGAAATCTATTTAAGGTTTATAGATGACCTCATTAAATTGAGGCTCAAAAATAGCTACGTTCCCAGTTAGGGGATTAGCTTTGTTTTTGTAGTTGCGAGACCTGATTTTTAATCGCCGTTTCCTGCGCCATGATGCTCTCGCATAACCGGAATTGGTTGATTGCGCGTTGTAAGTTCTGCTCGGGGTCTGTAACCTTGAAATACCTATTCCCTTGCAGGTAATCGGTATAAAAGCGGATGCCTAGTTCAAAGGGGATCAGCCTGATGGCGGGGTATAAATAGCGATAATCGTGTTCGGTAAAAAATGCGCCGGCTTCGGCCAAGTAGCTTTTTAACAGGGCCGCGCAAATATCCGGGTTAAACCCGGCCGGTTCGGAGGTGTAACAGCAAGATCGGACGCAATCGCCAATATCGTAATGAACCAGTCCCGGCTTGACGGTGTCCAGATCGATAAGACTGACGATAAGTTTGCTGTGTTTGTCAAACAGGAAATTATTCAACTTGGGATCGCCGTGAATAACCCTCAACGGCAGCAATCCCTGTTTTTTTGGAGCCTCCAGATCGTCGGCGATAGGCTGAAAGCGGGCGATGAAGTCAGCGCAGTAACGCTCATCCGCGTTGGCAGGCTGCCGTCTTACCTGATGATACCGCATCAAATAACCCGGCGTTATATGAAAGCCGGGCAGGGTGTCATGCAAAAGGCGAGGATTAAGATCGCTCAGCAAACGATGAAAATGGCCCAGCGCAAAGCCAACCTGCTCGGCGTCGCCGATAGTACCGATTGTTTCTATACTTTCGGTATCGGCAATAAAGCTTAACGCCCGCCAGCAATCGCCGTTTTCGTCCTGATAAAGCGAGTCGTTATTTTGAGCCTTTAAAACTTCCGGGATTTGCAGCTTAACCGATGCATTGGGTTTTTGCGCTACATGTCGGCTAAGCGTTATCAGGTTGACCATGATCTGCTCAGGCGCAGGAAAAACCGTGCGGTTTATGCGTTGCAGAACCAACGGGAATGATGATGTTGCGACCAGATACGTATCATTGATCAGGCCGTTGCCGAGCGGAATGATTCCGGTAACGGCATTGGCGAACCGGCTGGCGATAGGGAGTAATGTGTTCATCAAAATACAATTTGGGGAGAGGACGTTCCATCAAAAATCTGATCCGTAGGGAAAACAGAATCCACGAAAATCACGAAAGGCACGAAAAAAAGCAAAATAATCGTGTTGTGAAATTGTTCGTGTTTTTCGTGCCTTTCGTGGACAATTCTTTAAGCAGATTCCCTGGCCTTGATTAATGTCGTTAACGTCTTCAGCGCCTTTCCTCTGTGACTCAGCGCGTTTTTAACAGCCGCCGGTAATTCCGCCGATGCGCAATTTTGCTCCGGAACCCAGAACACCGGATCATACCCGAAACCGTTTTCGCCGACGGCATAATCCAAAATTTTGCCTTCCCAAACGCTTTGGGCGATTACCGGGCAAGGATCATTCGCATGCGCCATAAACACCATCACGCAGATAAACCGCGCCGTGCGCAGTTCATCGGGGACGCCTTCCAGCTCCCGCAACAGCTTGTCCAGATTATCCCGGTCGCCGGCGCCAACTCCGGCATACCGGGCCGAAATCACGCCGGGCGCGCCGTTCAAGGCATCAACCACCAGTCCCGAATCATCGGCTATCGCCGGCAACCGGCAATGCAACGCCGCGTTTCTGGCTTTTAAAATGGCGTTTTCTACAAAGGTAGCGCCGGTTTCTTCCGCGTCGACAACATCAAACGCGGATTGCGGAACGATAGGATGGTCGGCCAGTATCGCCTGGATTTCCCTGATCTTGCCGGGATTGCTGCTGGCCAGAACGATTTTTTGTTGTGTCGAAAAGATCATTTATGATTTTCTATCGCGAACCGTTGTTTTTCCAGCAATTCCTTGATGCCCGATCCTGCCAATTCCAGCATTGCATCCAGCTCTTCTTTTCTGAACGCATGACCTTCGGCCGTCCCCTGTACTTCAATAAACGCCGCGGCATCGTTCATCACCACATTCATATCGGTTTCCGCGTTGCTGTCCTCGGCATAATCCAGATCCAGTACCGGCACGCCGTTATAAATGCCCACAGAAACCGAGGCGATTTGTCCGTGCAGCGGATTGGTTTTGATTTGTTTGCGCTTGAGCATTTTTTGTACCGCCAGCGACAGCGCGACAAAACCGCCGGTAATCGACGCGGTACGGGTTCCGCCATCGGCCTGCAACACATCGCAATCGATCATGATGGTATGTTCGCCCAATGCTTTTAAATCGATCGCCGCCCGCAAGGATCGGCCAATCAGGCGCTGAATTTCCAGGGTGCGCCCGCCCTGTTTGCCGTTACTGGCTTCACGCCCCATCCGGCTGTGGGTCGAACGCGGCAACATGCCGTATTCGGCGGTAATCCAGCCTTCGCCTTTGCCCTTAAGAAAGCGCGGCACGCTCCTGTCGACACTGGCCGTGCAAAGCACCCGGGTATCGCCGAATTCAACCAGGACAGAGCCTTCTGCATGTTTGGTAAAACCGCAGGTAAATTTGATGTCTCTTAGTTGGTCCGGGTTACGTCCGCTTGGTCTCATAGTTGTTCCGCTGAAATGAAAACCGCACAGTATACCTGAACAGCGCGCTGCCCGATTGTGCAATTTATCGACGGAAGTTGAGGGACTACTAAGAAATTTTCACCACGAAGACACGAAGAGCACGAAGTTTTATATTTTTTCTTCGTGTCCTTCGTGCCTTCGTGGTGAATTTTTATAGTTCGAACATCCGTTAACCGCCAACAAGCGCCTGCTGCAACTCGGCAACCGATTGCGGACGATTTTCCGGCTGCAATTCCATCGCCCAGTCGATGGCTTTTAACAGATGCTCCGGGAATTTTCGTTTAAACGCCTTGACCGCGGGAACCAGCGTGTCCTGTTGCATTCTGTCCCGTGCAGGAACCGGGGTTTTGTTCTCCAGGCAATTGCGCATACTTGCGCCCACCGCATAAATATCCGTCCACGGGCCTAGCTGGGCGCTCAGGTCATGCTGCTCTATCGGCGAGTAACCCTTGGTCAACACCTTGCTTTGCTTGCCCAAGTGCGACTTCGGATAGCCCTGAATCGCGCCAAAATCCAGCAACAACGCATCATTGCCCGGCCGCACCAGGATATTGGAGGGCTTAATATCCAGATGAATAAATTGTTGGCTATGAATATGCCCCAGTCCCGCCAATAAGGAGGTGAACAAGGACAAGAAAAAATCTTCGGAAACAGACAGCGATTTAGTGTTTAGCAACTTATCCAGCGTAACCCCGTAATCGTAAGTCATCACCATATAAACGGTGGAATTGGCTTTAAAAAAACCGATCACCTGGACAATATTCGGGTGTTTTAAGGTCGATAACACCTTGGCTTCTTCAAAGAACAATACCCGGCCGCGCTTAAATAAAGCCGCCGCTTCTTCGCTGTTGGCGACCACCACATTATTCCAGGTTCGGTGGGCAAACTTTCGGGGCAGATATTCCTTAATGGCAACCTGAAACTGATCCTTTATTTGCCTGGCCAGATAAACAGAACTAAAGCCGCCGTGCGCCAGCTCCCGCTCAATTACATACTGGTCTATAATGGTGCCGGTTTGCAGGTAATTCCACTCTTTGGGATAAGTCTGGGGATCGTAGTATTCAGCCATTGTGCGTTTGTTTGTACTGGAAGCCCGTCAATTATAGGTGAAAAATGATTAGAAGCATGACCGCGTTTGCCGGTAACGAGATAGAAATCGGCGACTTAACCATAAGCTGTGAATTGCGCTCCGTCAATCACCGTTACTGCGACATTAGCTTAAGACTGCCGGACCGCCTGCGTTTTGTTGAAGCCGAACTGCGCTCAGCCATCGCCGCCAAGATCAATCGAGGCAAAGTCGAATGTTCATTGAGTTACAAGAAACAGGCTAAAAGCGGCCAAAACTTTATCATTAATACCGATGCCGTCGCCACGCTGCTTGCCGCGACTTCTATCATAGAACAGCAAATGATAGGGCCTTTGTCCTTTTCGGCGCTCGATGTGCTGGCATTTCCCGGCATCCAGCAGGAGCCGGATATTGACAAGGAGCAACTCAATCTGGGCATCGCAAGCCTGGTCGATCAAACCCTGGCGCAACTGCTGGAGGCGCGGGAAAGAGAAGGCGTTCAACTTAAGCTCCTGATTGAAGAGCGCTGCGCAAAAATGTTGGTTTTTGTCGTTTCCGCGGGCAAACGCCTGCCGGAAGTGTTGTTGTTGATTCGCAATAAACTGAATGACCGGATTACCGAACTGGTCGCGCAACCCGATTTCGACCGGCTGGAGCAGGAACTGGTGCTGCTGGCTCAAAAACTGGACATCACCGAAGAACTCGACAGACTGGAAACCCATATTACTGAGGTGTTGCGGGTGCTCAAGCAAAAAGACCCGGTCGGCAGACGGCTGGATTTTTTAATGCAGGAATTGAATCGTGAAGCCAATACCTTGGGTTCCAAATCGACCGATAAGGAAATGACTAAAATCGCCATCGAGCTGAAAGTGCTGATCGAGCAGATGCGCGAACAGATTCAGAATATAGAGTAGGGTTTCAGGGAAAAGCCGCTGAAGTGCTTGAACCCGCTCCACACCATAGAAGCCGAAGTTGATAAAGCGACATTTGAACCGCCCTCATCCTGAGTACTCAGTCAAATTTATAATGACGAGTGAAGAAGGCTATGTGGGAGCGGCTTTAGCCGCGATATGACGGTTTAAATAGCAATTGAGCTATTTCTTATGGCGATTCGCAAGGAACAGAGAAGAAAAAACACAATGCCTCCTACCAACTTATCCCGATTTTCGCGCAGTCTTTGGCTGACCTTGGGCATGTTTGTCCTGTTCGCGATTCTTTTTGCCCTATACGTCCGCTCGGAAAAGCAGATTGATCGCGCCCATGAGTCTCGATTGCAATCCCTCTTGCTGGCTGACGAATTACGTCAGTCGTCAGATGACCTTACGCGTACGGTGCGCAGTTATGTCATCACCGGCAACCCTCTCTATAAACGGCATTTTCAGGAAATTCTCGACATCCGCGACGGCAAGATGCCGCGCCCGGTCAATTATCGCAACATTTATTGGGATCTGGTACTGAGCGATGACCGGCGGCCGCAGCCGGACAGCGGGCAAAATATTGCCTTGCTGGAGCTGATGCGGCAAGCCGGTTTTACCGAGGAAGAATTTGCCAAGCTGGCAAAAGCCAAGGCCAATTCGGATGCGCTCACCGCCACTGAATTCGCCGCGATGAAGCTGGTCGAATCAACCGCTAACGTTACCGAGGCCAACCGTCTGAAGGCAAGCCTGATGGTGCAGGACGCCGCCTATCACCAAGCCAAGGCCGAAATCATGCAGCCGATCGGCGAGTTTTACCGGCTGATAGAGCAACGCACCCTGAATAGCGTTCATGCCGCGGAGCATGCCGCCGCGCTATTGCGCATGACGTTCGTTTCGTCAGGCTTGCTGTTGATATTCATGTTGTGGCGCGTTTATCGGGCTTTGTATGCCACATTGGGTACGTCGGTGGGGGAGTTGTACGCGCATATTATCTGCATAGGCCGCGGAGATTTTTCATCGGCCATTCCGGTTGCGCGAGGCATGGAAAACACGGTGTTGGGTTGGCTGTCGGAAACGCAGCTCGATCTTGCCCGCTTTGATGCCCTGCACAAAGAAGCCGAAGCGGTAAACCAGCGCATGACTCAGCTTTATGCCGCTTTAAGCCAGTGCAACCAAGCCATCGTGCGCTGCAATAACGAACAAGAGTTGTTTCCGCAGATTTGCCGCGATGCGGTGACTTTCGGCGGGATGAAGATGGCATGGATAGGTTTGTTGGACGAACAAAGCAAACAGCTTAAGCCGGTTGCGTCTTATGGCCAAGGCACGGAATATCTGGAAGGGATTCAAATTTCGATTGATGCAAACGAGGAGGCCGGACGCGGCCCGACCGGAACCGCCATGCGTAAAGATCAGCCGTTTTGGTGCCAGGATTTTCAGCATGATCCCGCCACCGCAAAATGGCGCGAGCGCGGTGCAAAGTTCGGGTGGAAGGCTTCGGCCGCGCTGCCCTTGCACAGCAACGGCGCAGTCATTGGGGTTTTTACGCTATACGCCGCCGACATCAATGCCTTCGATCAACCGGCACGCGACCTGCTGATTGAAATGGCGATGGACATCGACTATGCGCTGAACAGCTTTGAGCGCGAGGCGCGCCGCCAGAATGCCGAGCGCGCGCTGGCAGATTCGCATCACCTGCTTAAAATGATCATCGACACCGCGCCGATGCGTATTTTCTGGAAAGATAGGGAGCTGCGTTACCTGGGCTGCAATCCTGCATTTGCCAAAGACGCCGGCGAATCGGTTCTACAGGATGTGGTCGGCAAAGACGATTACCAGTTGGCCTGGAAAGAACAGGCGGAAAGTTACCGGGCCGACGACCGGCTGGTCATGGATTCGAATACGCCTAAGCTGGCCTTTGAAGAGCGGCAAACCCGGCCCGATGGCACCAACATCTGGCTGCGTACCTCTAAAGTGCCGCTTCAGAACGAGGCGAACGAAACCATCGGCGTATTGGGTATTTACGAAGATATAACCGAGCAAAAGGGCATTGAGGAACGCATCCACTATCTGGCAAATTTCGATCCGCTGACCGGATTACCGAACCGCACCCAGTTGAATGATCATCTTAAATACGCGCTCAGCCTGGCGAAGCGCAGCAACGGCCATCTGGCCTTGATGTTTCTCGATCTCGACCATTTCAAAGACATCAACGACTCACTCGGTCATAGCATCGGCGATGCCCTGTTGATTGAGTTGGCAAAACGCCTGCGCCTGGTGCTGCGAACGGAAGACACGGTGACGCGCTTGGGCGGGGACGAATTCATTTTATTATTACCCGGCGTCGATGCCATCGGCGCCGCGCATGTTGCGCAAAAATTACTGGATGCCATCGCCGAGTCTTATTGGATCGAGCTCTATGACCTGGCCCTGACCGCATCAATCGGCATTGCTCTTTATCCGGCCGATGGCGTGGACCTGGAAACGCTCTCCAAAAGCGCCGATGCCGCCATGTATCGCGCCAAACAGGAAGGACGCCAGTGCTACCGTTTTTTTACCCAGGAAATGCAAGAGCGTTCGGCACGCAACCTGCAATTGGTCAATGCGCTGCATCATGCGCTGGAGCGCAACCAATTACGCGTCTATTACCAGCCGCAAGTGGCGATGCGCGACGGACGCATCATCGGGGCGGAGGCCTTGTTGCGCTGGCAACACCCTGAATTGGGCATGGTGTCTCCGGCAGAATTTATTCCCGTCGCGGAAGGCAGCGGGCTGATCCTGCCGATCGGCGAATGGGTATTAAGATGCGCGGTGCGGCAGGCAAAAGCCTGGATAGCCGACGGTTTCGGGCCGTTGATTATGGCAGTGAACCTGTCCGCGGTGCAGTTTCGCCATCCCGATTTGCCCGAGCTGGTTACGCGCATACTCGACGAAGAGGGCTTGCCGCCCGAGTATCTGGAACTGGAGTTGACCGAAGGCGTGGCCATGCACAACCCGCAAGGCGTCATCGCAGTGATGAACAATTTGCACGAGCGCGGCGTTCGCATGTCGATCGATGACTTCGGCACCGGTTATTCCTCACTGAGCTATCTGAAGAAATTCAAGGTATATAAACTCAAGATCGACCAGTCCTTTGTGCGCGACATCAGTACCGACCCGGAAGATAAGGCTATCGTCAGCTCCATTATCAGCCTGGCCAAGGGCCTTGGCCTGCAAACCATTGCCGAAGGCGTGGAAACGGCAGGGCAACTGGCGTTCCTGCGCGAACAAGGTTGCGATGAGATGCAGGGTTATCTGTTCAGCAAGCCGGTGCCGGTTGAGCAGTTTGAAGCATTATTGACGCGGAACTTCGTTTTTTGATGGGACATGCCGGTCGTTTTGTCGGCCATGACACATAGATAACGCAGCTGATAAAGGGACGCAAAGCTCGGGCATAAGGTAATAACTTCCCGAAACATAAACTCATCATTGCCACGCTCTGCGTTCGTCTTTATACACAAGTACCGGCCCCTTCTCCCTTGAGCGAGAAGGTTGGGGATGAGGGCAGTTCCAATATCGCTTCATCAACTTCGGCTTCTTATAGTCAGGTGCGCATAGCTTGCAGCGAGCAAGCCATGCGCATTGCCGTTGAAAGGATACTGAAAGGTTGCAATGTTAAACTGGTGCGTGGAATAACAGGCGCTTGGATTATTGAAATCGGCCATGATCGGTAAAAAACTATTTATAGTTTACAATTGCGAACCCTGAAACTATCAGATAAAAGAGCATAAGGAACATTAAAATCATGGGGATACTCAGCATACTGCTCTGGACTCCGGCTGCCGGGGCCTTGCTTCTGGCTTTAACGCCCGGCCGGCATATCCGGCTAATCCGCTACATCGCGCATCTGTTCGCTGCTATCGCTTTTTTATTGGTCTGCTGGCTGTTGCACATTTATAACGCGCACGACGCCCAGTTGCAGTTTAACGAATACTTCCCGCTAAACCCTAAATTGGGCAGCGCTTATGCGTTGGGCGTAGACGGATTGTCGATGCCGATGCTGGTGTTGGCGACTTTGCTTAGCTCGATAGCATTGCTGGCCTCGTTGACCGTGTCCGGCAGCGTCAAGGGTTACCATATTTGCCTACTGCTGCTTGAATTCGGCATGTTGGGCGTATTCCTGGCTCAGGACTGGGCATTGTTCTATATCTTCTGGGAAGTAACCCTGATCCCGCTGTTTTTCCTGATCGGCCGTTGGGGCGGCAAGAGGCGGCATGCGGCCAGCCTTAATTTCGTACTGTACACAATGGGCGGTTCGGTTTTTATGCTGATTAGCCTGCTGGCGGTTAGCCAGTACGATCTTCAGCACGGCGGCTCTTTGATGTCGTCGATGCATCAGGCGGCGCAAGACATGCCCAGATTTGAGCAGGTTTTGGTGCTGCTCGGTTTCGTGATCGGTTTTGGCGTCAAGATACCGATTTTCCCGCTGCACGGCTGGCTGCCGTTGGCGCATGTCGAAGCACCGAGTCCAATCAGTATTTTGTTGTCCGGCATCCTGCTGAAAATGGGCGCTTACGGACTGATCCGGGCGGTGGTGATGCTGCCGGAGGCGGCAAAACTGTTGCAGCCTTACCTGATTTTCCTGGGCCTGTTCGGTATGCTTTACGGCGGCGTCTTAGCCTGGCGGCAAAGCGATCTTAAGGCCATGGTTGCTTATGCGTCGGTCAGCCATATGGGTATCGTTTTACAGGGTATCGCGACCTTGAATGAGGCGGGCATTACCGGCGCAGTTGTGCAAATGACCGCCCACGGCCTGATTGCCGGGGCATTGTTTCTGCTGGTCGGGCTGCTGTATGAGCGCACCCATACCCGTAACATTCAGGATTACAGTTCGCTGACCCAGGCGATGCCGCGATTTTCCGTGTTCATGGTTTTAACCCTGCTGGCGGCGATGGGGCTGCCGGGTTCGGTCGGTTTTATTGCTGAAATGCATGCTTTGATAGGCGGATTTTATGCGTTGCCAAGCGTCGCCTTAGGCTTGGGTTTGATGGTGTTTTTCAGCGTCAGCGTCTTGATCGGGGCCGCTTATGCCATCCGCACGATCAGCCTGTTATTTACCGGGCCGACCAAGGCGTCGATGCAGCAGCTTGAAGATTTGAGCGCGCCGGAATTCGCGGCCGCCGGAATACTGGTGACGGGCATTGTGTTTTTCGGTTTGCTGCCTGCGCCGCTGCTTGATTTGTCGGCAGCCACGATCAGCCAAATGAACAGCCTGATCAGTCAACGGATTTTGTAGGATTAGCGATGCAAGAGACCTCTTTAAAATTGCGCGAGCGGATTAACGCTGCGCTGAACCATCTGGATCACGTCCTGCCCGGCCAAGCGCCGATCCTCGATTTCGTGCATCACAACACCTTGCATGGCTTCCAGCATCTGCCGTTTGACGATGCGCTGGCCGAATTCGAAGCCTTGACCGGCATTTGCGGCTATCTTCCCGAAGCGCGAAACCGGGACTTTTACCGGCAGGGCCGTATTGGCGATAGCGACCTGTCCGCCGCCTTTGCGCAATACCCGAACTTACAGGCCGGGCAAATCGTTTGCGCCTTAAAAGACCGGACAATTACCCGTCAGGATATATACCGCATTGCGCTGCTATTCGATTTGCAGGCGCTGAGCGTTAGCCAGTTGAACTGGCAAATAGAAGAATTGGCGGCGCTGGATGCGCTGCAAGCCGATGTGCCCGAGCCGGTTCGCCGGGGTTTGCTTGCCGACGACAGTCATGCGATCCGGCACTTATGGGAAAGTATTTTAACCAAGCTCGGGCTGGAGCAGGCGGCTTTACACCCGGAAAATATGCTGGATTTATCGCTGGAACAGGCTGAAGACTGGCTGGAACACGTTCAGCAACATATCAATGCGGGAGCGACTGAAGCCGTTCCCGCAACGCATCGGCAAATGCGGCAGCAGGCAGGCGCGGCGCTGGATGAACTGCTGGGCCAAGTCGGCGGCAACATCAGCGTGCGGGGCTTTATTCTGGCATTGAGCGGCATCGACATTCTAGACGCTATCCGGTCGCAGCTGATACGTTTTTGCGCATCAGGGCTGGACGAAGGCGTGGCGGCATGGCAGTTGCCCGAGCGCAGTCGCTTAGGGCTTTATGCGGCCTGGCGGGCAACAGCGCAGTACGACGCAAACCCCTTTTTGCATGAGTTACGCGACTGGCAGCAGATTATCGCCGAATTGCCCGAAGACCCGGTCGATGCCATCATCCTGCAACTCGAGCACCTGGAAATACCGCAAGCGCAATGGGAGGGTTATCTGCGCCGGCTGGCGCTGGAAATACCCGGCTGGTCGGGGCTGATCAACTGGCGGCAGCATCACCCCAACTATCATACCTCCAATGATGCGGCGCCGACGCTGGCCGATTATCTGGCCATGCGCCTGACTCTGGACCGGCTGTGGCTGAACCAGATTTGCCGCGACACCTGGAAAATCGAAGCCAAGCTCAGTTCAATCCAAAGCTATTTTCGCAAAAACCTGTCGGAATTTATGGTGCGCAGTCGCTTGTATCAGGGCGGCTTGCCGGAATATCTGACCCACCGCGCGGAATCGCTGGCCTTGCATGCCGGTTCCGAGCGTTACGACCGCAGCGACTGGCAGCAACTTGCCGACCTGATTTGGACCTGGCAGTGTTGTCCGATGTCGGACAAACAGCCCGCAGTCGCTCATGTACCCTATAACAGCGGCTGGCGTTTGTTTCGCTTGTGCCAGCATCTGGGGATTAACGCCGCAGGCCTGCAACAACTGGATACAAAAGATCTGCAAGCCATGTTGGCCGTTCTGGATGAATTCGCCCCGGCCGAACGCAATAAGGTCTGGCTGATTGCTTACGAACATCACTACCGGGAAAATTTTTTCCAGGCAGTGCGCGCCAATCATGATCGCGGCCGCTGGGCCGGACGCGGGCAACGGCCCGATTCGCAGATCATCTTCTGCATGGACGACCGGGAAGAAGGTTTCCGGCGTCATCTTGAAGAGCTCAATCCCGCCGTTGAAACATTGGGCGCGGCCGGTTTTTTCGGCGTTGCGATGAATTACAAGGGCCTGGACGACAGCAAGATAACGCCGCTGTGTCCGGTGGTGGTAACGCCTGCGCATGAAGTGCGGGAAGTGCCCCGGCCCGGCAACGACTCGGCATTGCTCAAGCACAACCGCGGCCTTAAGTTGAGCCGGTGGTTTGCCAATCAGTTGCACCAGGGCCTGCGGCGTAATCTGTTATTGTCGCACCCGGTCATCGACGCGATTGCGCCGGTGACCTTGGCCGGATTATTGGCTAAAGCGCTGTTTCCCAAGCCGCAGCAACGACTGGTTTCCGGCCTGGCCGGGCTGGTTTCGCCCAAAGTTAAAACGCAATTGTTGTTTAGCTCTACCGAGGAAGCGTCCACGCCGGAGCGCCCGAAATTGGGTTTTAACGACAGTGAGCAGGCCGACCGGGTTGCCGGGTTCCTGCGCAATACCGGCCTGACCTATGGCTTCTCGGAACTGGTCGTGCTGATGGGACACGGTTCTATCAGCCAAAACAACCCGCATTTGGCGGCTTACGACTGCGGCGCTTGTAGCGGTCGGCACGGCGGGCCGAATGCCAGGGTGTTTGCGGCGATGGCGAATCGCCCTGAAATACGTAAGCTGTTGGCGGAACGCGGCATCGCTATTCCGTCCGATACCTGGTTTCTCGGCGCCGAGCACAACACCTGCAATGAACAAATCAGCTGGTACGATCTCGATCAGCTGCCGACCGAGCGACTGGCCGGGCTAAAGAAACTACAGCGGGAATTGCGGCATGCCCAACAGATGTCGGCGCACGAGCGCTGCCGAAGGCTGGCATCGGCTCCGCGCAACCCGACGCCCGAACAGGCTTTGGTCCATATAGAGGAACGCGCCGTCGATTTCTCCCAGGCGCGGCCTGAGCTCGGTCATGCCACTAATGCTGCGGCGGTGGTCGGTCGCCGTTCGTTAACCCAAGGCGCATTTTTCGACCGCCGGGTATTTTTGATTTCCTACGATCCGACTCAAGACCCGGACGGCAAAGTGCTGGAAGGTATTTTGCTGGCGGTGGGCCCGGTTGGCGCAGGCATTAACCTGGAATATTATTTTTCCACCGTCAATAACGAACGCTTCGGCTGCGGCTCTAAAGTGCCGCATAACGTCACCGGTTTTTTCGGGGTCATGGAAGGGGCGAGCAGCGATTTACGCACCGGCCTGCCTCAGCAAATGATTGAAATACACGAGCCGATGCGCTTGCAGATGATGGTTGAGGCCAAAACAGCGGTGTTGGAAGAAATCTATCATCGTCAGGCAAGCATACGGGAGCTGGTCGCCGGCGGTTGGGTGCATCTAAGCGCTAAAGACCCCGACAGCGGCGAGATTTTCTCGTTTCAGCCCGGCACGGGTTTTGTGCTTTGGCAAGCCGAGCCAACAGACCTGCCGGTTCGGGATAATTCGCCGGATTGTTACCGGGATCAAACGCTGCCGGTAGCGCCGGCGCTGATCAAACAACAGCCACTGCTTGGAGCTACAAATAGCCCTCTCCAAAGGGAGAGGGTTGGGTGAGGGGAGAATAAAATGAAATTAACCGCCAAAGCTAGGTCATTGAGACAAAACCAAACTGATGTTGAGTGTTTGTTATGGCAGAAACTAAGAAATAGACAAGTATTAAACTTTAAATTTCGCCGACAGTTTCCTATTGTCCCGTTTATTGTGGATTTTTGCTGTCTTGAATTAAAGTTAATTATTGAGCTAGACGGTTCACAGCATTTTGAACAAGCGGCCTATGATGAAGAAAGGAGTTTTTACCTTACACAACGTGGATTTAAAGTGATTCGTTTCTGGAACAATGAGACTATTGAAAATACTGAAGGTGTTTTAGAGAAAATTTATTTGGTTATTTTAGAGATTACAGGCAGGGAAAAATGATTATATTATTTCCCCTCACCCAACCCTCTCCCTTTGGAGAGGGCTTTTTCTTGGCACTAATGAACTCTGTGCTTAGCCTCGTAAATTGCAGGGAAACTTAATAAATGGATGCATTAGTCATGTTAATTCCTTTAATGCCGCTGGTCGCCGCTGCGGCTATCGGCATGGGCCAGCTGTTCGGCGCCATCAGCGGCGAGGCCGATGAAAGCATAACGGCGGATATAGCAAACTGGACCCTTAGCATGTCCTGCCTGCTGACCTTGACCTTACTGGTCTCCGGCCTGCTGGGTAAAAATACCGGCTTCTACACGGTAGGGCATTGGCTGAACAGCGATACCCTGGACATACAGATAAACTTTATTACCGGCGGATTTAATGTCCGTTTGGCCGCGCTGTTTTCAGTATTGCTGACCCTAGTCAGCCACTTTTCAGTTAACTACCTGCATCGGGAAGCGGGTTATCACCGGTTCTTTTTTATGCTGTGCCTGTTTGCTTTTGCAATACTGTTGCTGGTGTTGTCGGGCAACGCGGTCGGCACCTTTATCGGCTGGGAAGTTGCAGGCGTATGTTCCTATTTTTTGATCGCCTACGCTTATGACAGGCCGGTTGCCGCTGCTAACGCGACGCGCGTTTTTGTTACCAACCGTATCGGCGACGCCGCGTTCGTGTTGGGCGCGGGCTTAAGTTACGCCTGGCTTGATAGCGTTAATTGGAGCAATATCAATGCCGCATCCGTCGAGTTCAGCCCTGGCGAAGCGACTGCAATTGCGCTGTGTTTTGCGGTCGCCGCCTTTGCCAAATCGGCGCAGCTGCCGTTCACGCCCTGGCTGGCCAGGGCAATGGAAGGGCCTACGCCGTCAAGCGCGGTATTTTACGGCGCGGTCATGGTGCATGCCGGGGTTTATCTGATCATTTTACTAAGGCCTATTTTTGAGCATGCGCCGTTGGTCATGGCGGTGGTCGCTACCGTTGGCGCGATGACGGCGGTTTACGGTTTTGTGGTTGGCTTGACCCAAACCGATGTTAAAAGCTCATTGATTTTTGCGGCATCCGGGCAATTGGGTTTGATGTTCCTGGAATGCGGCTTGGGGTTTTGGCAGCTGGCCGGCTGGCATCTTTGCGCTCATGCGGTGGTTCGCGGTTATCAATTCCTGACCGCGCCGTCGCTGATGCATAATATGCCGAGTCATTATATAGAGGCCTCGCGGCGCAAAGCGCCTGACCACGCTCACAGCCATCGCCTGCGTCGCGTCGGCGATGTTCCGGCCTGGGTTTATGTCGCGTCTTTACAGCGTTTCTGGCTGGACCCGATTACCGATTGGGCCTTGGTCAAACCGGTGCGCGGCTTGGCGCACGATCTGAGTTATTTCGACGATCATATCATTGACCGAATCATGGGCGCTCCCGCTCCGGCCATCCGGACGCTATCGTCGTTGGCGCAACTGGAAGAACAGCGGGTTGGCGCGCGCCTGGATAATGACTCCGATACATTCGCCCAAGGCAGCGGCGTGGCGGGACAATTGACCGAATGGATGGCGGCCGTTCTGCACTGGTTCGAGGACCGTTTTGTATTGCGCGGCATCGGTAAAAATGCAATCAATTACGGTCGAGAACTTGGACATATCGCCAACCGGTTTGAACAAGCGGTGCTTAGGCCCCGCTATCTGGTGTTGTTTGTGTTTATAACATTGTTAGTTGCATTTTGAGGCGATGTTACGCACCTCTAATGGGGAAGATGCGACCCACAAAAAACAGTCCACGAAAAACACGAAAGGCACGAAAAAAACAGATGAGAAAGACGCATCAGGCAACGCTGCACGGTAAATTTGTATTAACCAAGCCTTACGATTTACATGCTGCGAGTAAGTGTATTTAAAGGTGTTTTATTGCAACCACTTCTTAATTGATCAGATTAAGAGATAACAATATGTTTTTTTTATAATAAAACTTCATAGAACGAATTTACCCTGGACAACACTGAGCGTCACTTACTGCAAGGATAAAACTTTTTCGTGCCTTTCGTGCTTTTCGTGGACGATGCGTAACTTCAATTATTAATGAGAACTTACCCCCTGATGGATATTACTGTTACTCCCTGGTCGGCATCGGCGGCCTTTCCGCTGCTCACTATGCTGACGCTGGTTCCGCTGGCGGCTATGGTCGCTATCCTGTTTTCGCGGTCGTCGACTATTGCACTGCGTTTCGGCTTCGCCGGAGCGTCGTTGACGCTATTGCTGAGCATCTATCTGCTGACTGTGTTCGATTCTGCCACGCCCGGCATTCATCTGGTTGAGCAGGCGCATTTTGCAGGTCTCAGTTACAGCGTCGGCGTCGATGGCACGAATATTTTATTTATCCCGCTGACCGCCGTTTTAACCTTGCTGGCGTTGATCTATACCTTGATCACCCGGCATGCGACCGACCGGCTTTTTATTGCCTGCCTGCTGGGTTATGAAACCGTATTGATCGGCGCATTTGCCGCGCTGAATGTGATGCAGTTCTGGCTATGGTGCGTGCTGGAATTGATTCCTGTGGCGCTGTTGACCATTCATGCCGGAACCGGGCAAAACCGGCGCTGGGTCGTCGTGCAATTGCTGCAATACTGGGTCAGCGGCTTGCTGATGACCTTGGCCGGATTTTTGTTGCTGGCTTTCGGTTTGATCGATGCCGAACATGCGCTGACCTTCGATTGGCTGACGCTAAAACAGAATAACGCCTATCTGCACGATGAGGTGTTGATTTTTATTCTGCTGTTGTTCGGCTTTGCGATCCGCATGCCGTTATTTCCGTTTCACGGCTGGTTGCCGGTGTTGGCGGAACAAGGCACGGTCGCCAGCGCGGTCATTTTTCTGGTGGGCTTGAAACTGGGCATTTATGCGGTCATTCGTTTCATTTTGCCGATGGTGCCGGGCGTCGCCGAACAATGGGCCGGATTTGTGGTGACGCTGGGTTTGATCAGCATTTTTTACGGCGCATTGCTGGCGCTGATGCAAATCAATATCCGCCGATTACTGGCTTTTGCGGTCATCAGTCAAACCGGAATGCTGGTTATCGGCGCCTTCTGTTTTAACGAGAACGGCCTGGAAGGCAGCCTGCTGCTGTCAGTGGCATACGGTCTGGCGATGGCGGGCATGCTGTTCAGCGTCGGCCTGATCTATGAGCGTACCCGCACCGCCTACCTGCCGCGCCTGGGCGGACTGTTCGATACCAACGGCACGTTGGCCTTGCTGTTTTTGATTTCGGCGCTAAGCACTATGGTGATGCCCGGCACGCCGGGGTTCGATGCGGCGCATTTGCTGGTTGAAGGGATTATCGAGGAAGACGGCTGGCTGCTCGCCATCGCTATTTTGATCGGCAACGTGATGTCCGCCGCTTTTTTGTTATGGGCATTCCAACGGATTTTCATGGCCAATCCCAAGCGCGCTAAACAACCCTATAATTGCGCGCATCACCCGGTTTGGAAGGAGCGTTTTATTACCGTGGCGATTTGCCTGTTGCTGATCGGCACCGGTTTTTACACCACGCCGTGGCTGAATTTTATCGATCAGGATGCGGCGGCTATCGGCAGGCAATTTCCGATGCACGGCGCGCAACTCCCCCTCAATCCCCCTTTTTCAAACGGGGAAGTCAGTCAGCCTTCCGATGCCGACACCAAGGACGGTCAACATGAGTAATGCCGGTTTTCCCGTTTTAAGCCTGATTATTTTACTGCCTTTATTGGGCGCGTTTGCGGTAGCCGTTACGGGTAATATCCGTTTGGCCAAGCACATTGCGCTGTTGTTTGCCGTGCTGGAATTAATCGCAACAGGGGTAGTGGTGCAGTTGTTTAATGCCAGGTTAGCCGATTTTCAACTGGTCGAACAATATGACTGGATACCCAGCCTGCATATCGAATACCTGATCGGCGTGGACGGCATTTCAGTGTTGTTTTTGCCGATGTCCGCGCTGTTGACCTTAATGGCGATCGTCGCTTCATGGAATTCTGTGCAACATCTGGCCCGTTTCCATTTTGCCTTATTGTTGGCCTTGGAAGGCATCACCATCGGCGTGTTTTTGGCGCTGGATATGGCGCTGTTCTTTTTGTTTTGGGAACTGACTTTGCCGCCGATTTTCTTCTTGATCGGCTTATGGGGCATCGGTTCGGGGCGGCGCAGCGCGGCGATAAAATACACGCTGTTCATGCTGTTCGGCGGCGTGCCGCTGCTGTTTGCGATTATCGTATTGGCAGTCAACCACGCCACCGCAGTCGGCGGCAGTATCCCGCAAGACATGGCTTTCAGCCTGCCGGTCTTATTGGCAACGGCATTGCCGGATAACTTGCAAGCCTTGGTATTTTTATTATTACTGCTCGGATTTGCCGTCAAGGCGCCGCTGGCGCCGTTTCATACCTGGCTGCCCACCGTCGCCATGGAAGGTCCGACGCAATTGACCGCCGTATTGACCGGCTTGAAACTCGGCGCTTTCGGCATCATCCGTTTTGCGATGCCGCTGGCGCCGTCCGCCGCCGTTCAATACAGCTGGGTGCTGGGCATACTCGGCGCGATCACGCTGGTGTACAGCGCGTTGATTGCCTTGCAGCAAACCAATCTGCGCCGTTTACTGGCTTATGCCAGCGTCAGCCATGTCGGCTTGGTTATCGTCGGCGTTGCGTCGTTGAATATGCAGGGCATACAGGGGGCGATTTTTCAATTGTTGAATTTCACGATGATTGCCGGTTCCCTGATGCTGGTGTCCGGATTTATCCAGCATCGCTTGGGCAGCACCGAAGCTATCCATTTGGGCGGCTTGGCTAAAGTCATGCCGCGCCTGACCAGTTTTTACTTTTTATTTGCGCTGGCCAGCATAGGCCTGCCCGGAACCAGCGGCTTCCCTGCCGAATTATTATTGATTGTCAGCACCATGCTGGCGCATCCCAGTATCAGCATAGCAGCCCTGATCGGAGCGGTACTCAGCGCCGCTTATATGTTGTCGTTTACCCGCCGCGCGTTTTTCGGACCCATCACTCAAACCAGCGTCAAACAGGTGCAGGATTTACGTCCACGCGAGCTGACGCTGTTGTGCGTGTCGGCGTTGTTAATCTTGGGCTTCGGTTTTTTCCCTAATGGCGTGTTGAAAACCAATCGGGCAACGGCGGAAGCTTGGTTGAGCCGGTTAATGGATCAGCCGGTAATGGCAAGCAAGGCTGAGCAGGATTAAAAGATGTGCGGCACTCATTCATTGTAAATATGAAGAAACTCTTCAGCTAAGCAGCGTCCGCAGATCGCAGATAGATAGCCACCTCTCCTGATGGAGAGGGCTGGGGTGAGGAGAAATTGAACCGCTACACTTCATAGCTGCATGGATACTGGAAAGCGGCTAAATGAAAAATAAAAAGGGATCAAGCCGTGCGTTGTGGATGTTTAAAATAAAAAATTGCCCATACACAATGTAAGGCACCTTCTTTTTTCATTCTTTCACGGTCTCTTGGAATTACGCAACCTCACGCGCCTCTTCAATAATACTATCAGGCACGCCAAGCTTTTTTAACGCCGCAATCAACTTGGCTTCCTTACTCAAGGCAAACTGCGCTTCGTCTCGGCGCAAACCTTCGCTAATGTACGACTTTAATAATGGCTGATAGCCGGAAAAGCCTTTGCAGGGCGCAATAACCTTCATGGATTCCACCACATCGACCGGAATGCGCAAAGTGATCGAGGTCATGGGACGGTCTTTAATTAAGCGGTTTTTAACTGTGTCAGAAATCATATTCATTGCGCTCCGTTAGCGTGGCCTTGCGGGCCGAAATAAGCCGGATAAACACCTTCAACCTCTATATGCACAACAAACAGCAACCGGCCTTTTTCATCGTAGCCGATAACCGCATCTCGTGATTCATGGTTGCGGCCTGCATCAACCAGCTTTAAAAACGGGTCGAAGAAAGCTTAGGCAGCTTGGTCGAAAGTAATCCCGTCATGTTTGATTGCGTTCGCCGCAGCTTTGCGGGCATTCCAAACAAAGCTGACGCCGTTTTTCTCGTAGTGAATATCCATATAAACAAGATTAATATAATGTATTGTCTTTGTAAATACAAATAGTGGACGGTTTGCTTGATTTACCGATTTATGGAGATGATGAGATCAACTAAGTCCAGACAATTAGCTTATCGTTGTCTGACGGTTTGGAATTCTGTGATGGGCCGGAATGGGCAAGTTCGGTAGTCATAGCGCTAGTGACGCTTGGAAACGTCAGGCATAAAAAGCATGCCTGACTTACAGGATTCACAAACAGAAAGCGGCTTCTTTATTCTTGTTGGTGCGCACAATTGTACATATAATCAGACCATGAAAATTGAATTCGATCTTGCCAAAGCGGCTGCTAATCCATTAAATCACGAGGGCGTGACCTTTGATGACGCTAAAGCAGTCTTGCTAGACCCTTACGCCCTGACGCGAGAAAACGGCGATGCAGACAATGAACATCGTTTTATAACGTTGGGCATGGGTGCAAAAGGTCGAATTTTGATTGTAGTTTGGACGCAACGCGAACAGACGGTGCGCCTTATTTCTGCCTGGAAAGCCAACCAACCCCAAAGGAGGCGTTATGAGCAACAATTCTGATCCCCTGTTTGACCGTTATGCCGAGATGGATTTTAGCGATGCCAAGCCTGTCGCTGAAATTCCGGCATTGGCAAAACTGCAAGCCGAACACGGCGGCAAGTCACGGATAACCATGCGTGTAGACAACGACACCTTGGCGATTTTTAAAGCCCGTGCCGAAATGAGCGGCGGCAATTATCAAACCTTGATGAACGAGGCGTTACGGCAATTTGCCCAAGGCATAACGCTGGCAGATGTCGTGCGTGAGACCATTCGCAAGGAATTGCATCAGGCTTGAGTGGCTGCAATTATTGAGAGGCGGATTGTAAACTCCAGCTTCACGGAATCCACACTGTACAGGAAGCTGGAGCTTCGAAGACTGCGATCCCAATCTGGAGATTGGGGTCGAGTGCAAAATTTTCTCGTGCTCATGCAACGAATAAGAATGAGAAAATGATAGAGATTTTGAATATTGCGATATTGAACTGATTAATACGGTTCTCTTTCAGTTTTTAACAAATCCAAAAATTATATTAATCATGGCGACTCAATTAATCAAACACCTAAAAGACTGGGCCGAAAAGGATGCGATTTATAAACCGCTGGAATCTCAATGGACATTCGATGAGCGGTTAATTGCAAAAGCGTTGCAAAACGTCAGCGTTTATTTTCCGCATTACAGCCGTCATGATGAATCGCATTCGCGGCAAATACTCGTCCACATTGAACGCTTATTAGGCCCGGACAATATAGCGAAATTAAGCCCGACCAATACTTGGCTGTTATTGGAAGCGGCATATTTGCACGATATAGGCATGATTATTTCCGACGACCAGCTTAAGGAAGATTATGACGCCATTAAAAAACACGTTGAAAAAACCAGACATTCGGCAAACGGCGATGTATTAACCGTGATGAATGCGTTGCTTGCCAGTAAAGAAAAAACCGCCAGTTCAATTTTCGCAAGCGTCGATATTTCCCCTTTCCAGGCCATTAAACTGTTGCGCGAAATCATTGCCGATTTTTACCGCGCTCAACACCCGGAACGAGCCAATAAAATTATTCCGAATCCTTTTGACGAAATCGGCTTGAATTCGCCACGCAACGAATTATTGCCGGCCCGTTTCTTTAGTTTATTAGGAAAAATCTGCGCTTATCACGGCGACAGCTTCGACAAAGTCATGGAATTGCCTAAACAGCAAGTCGGCATTGGCACGGACGATTGCCATCCCCGTTTTATCGCATGTTTATTGCGCTTAGGCGATTTATTGGATTTAGATGACAACCGTTTTTGCCCGGTCATGATGAAAGTGGCCGGCAAATTGCCCGAATTAAGCGAAGCGCACCGTCAAAAGCATTTAGCGATTCGTCATTTCCGCGCGGACCCTGACCGTATTGAAATTGAAGCCGAATGCCCTGATTACGAAAGCTACATCGAAACCACGAAATGGTTTGGTTGGCTGCGCGATGAAGTAAAAAATCAAATGAGCCGATGGTTTGACATTGTGCCGGAGCGCAGTTTCGGCTTATTGCCGTCGGTGGGCGATTTAAAAGCACATTTAAAAGATTGGCAAGTTTTCAGCGAGAATCAGCGTCCGCATTTTGAGCTTGATCAGGACCGTATTTTCGAATTATTGCAAGGCGCGGGTCTATATGAATACAAAGAACAAGCGATGCGCGAGTTGTTACAAAACGCGGTGGATGCCACGTTAATTAGAATATGGCGCGAACATGGCGAGGATTGCAAACCACAACCCGAAAGTTTTATTAAGCGTGATAGTGCGCCGCGTTCCGAAGAGGTACAAAACATTCTCAGCCGATATGCGATTGACGTCAGCATAGAAAAGGAAAAAGAAGAGGAACAATACAATTATTGGCGCATTATGATTGCCGACCAGGGAACCGGCATATCCAGGGATGATTTAAAGTTCATGATGCAAATGGGCAGTTCAAAAAAGAATCATCGGAAACGAGCGATTACTGAAAAAATGCCGGTTTGGATGAAACCCTCGGGTATTTTCGGCATCGGTTTACATAGCGTCTTTCTATTAACAGATGAAGTGTTAATTGAAACTCGCAGTATTGATACAGGTGAAACATTAGTTATTAGATTAACCAACCCTACCGATAAAAAAGAACGTGGCAATGTTTATTTTCAGATTATTACTAAACCTACCAATATTGAGTTAAATAGTCTATATGAAAAGGATAAAACACAAGAATTTAAACCTTGGGATTTTTCTCGTTATGGCAGTCAGTTGAGTTTTATTTATAAAACGAAACAAAATACTGTTCCTAGCTATTATTTTGGAGATCTTATAGATAGCGCACTAGAAGATTATGATGGTTTAATAGATTCAACAGGTGATTTTTATATATTAAAAATTATTCGTAATATTTCAGAATTCTTTAACTATAGTTTTTTAACAGGAAGCTTAAAGTTTGTTAATGAAAATCAAAATTCATATGAAAAAATAGGAAGTAATAGTTTAGAAAATAATTGTTATTATTATGTAAATGACGAACGATTGGAATTAATTAATATACAAGCGTCAGCAAGGCATCTTAGTAATTTTTATTATAGAGGACAAAAAATTGATGACCATACTTATCGCTTTAATTTACTTAATACAACTGTTAATTTATTAGATACCGAAGCTGATAAATTACTTACTATTAGTCGTAATAAATTCAAAGATTGGGAAGTAAAGGAAAATATATTTAATCGACTTGTTAAAGTTACTCAAGAATTTTTTAACAGCAACAAAGGAAGTGATTTTTACGCATCATTAGATATTAATGAGAAGACAAAAATATCGGCTGAATATGAATTACAAGGATGGAAAAATCCTAGTTACTTTATTGATTGGACTCAGATTTTGGTTGATACTGGGCAAATAATAATCAAAATATCAGAACTAAATAATTATGTCAGTATTTTATTCTTTGATGATGCCACGATCAAACACAAGCCAGAATCTATCAAACAATTAAATAAATTTGTTGAAGAAAATTTAGGCAAAAACTCTATTGGCATATCAAGAGATAGCACCATAACTATTTATCCTTTAGTGCAAAAATTCTTAAAATCTAAAAGCTTTAAATCGACATACATTATTAAAGATGAATTCAGAATAGCAAAACTCAGCACAGAAAATGTCGAGCCTTTTACTGAAAATATGCTGTCTGAATATTGTAAAAAAACATTACTTGAGAAAATAAAGAGCTTTGGTAATTCTGATTTTTTAAAGAGAAATACTATACCTTGTTTAACTCAGTACATCTTATTAGAGTTAGGATATCCTAGTGTAATTCCTACGTTAAAAGATGATAATACTAGCAATTGGGTATCTCATAGTTTTGACTTAGATTTAATTAGCCCTCGCATGTTATTTCCCTTAGCCAGAATTGACGACAAAATTACAGTAGGAAATTTAGATATATTAGCCAAACGTGTTTATAAAAATCGTGCAGATAACAATGCAACCGAAGACCAAATCAAGCAAAAATATCAAGAATTCATCGCTTTCTTGGATAACCTAATGAAAGACGAGGAAGACTGGAAAAAATTACGCGGCAATGAATTCAACCCTAACAAAACCGATAACCACCTACCCAGCGGTTAAAACATCATGCAAATGCTAATCAACGTTCCTGACACTTTACCCAAAGCGCTTATTCAACAGCGCATAAAAGAGCTTGAAGAAAGCTTAAAACAAGAAGCGCAGGAATCTCAAAAGGCTGTTTCCAGATGGGAGAAAATGGTGCAACGCATTGAATCAAAGGCGTTCGATTTGGAAGATCACACCGATACTTTTAATCGGGACAGGCAAGAGTTCAGGGAATCTTTTAATTTTAAAGACAAGCCGGAATGAAATATCTACTCGATTCCAATACGGTTTCCGATATTTATAATCCCTCATCCGGTAACCATCATAGCGTTATTAAAAAATTGCTGGCACGGGAAGAAAGCGACGATATTTTTATTTCCGTATTAACGCTTTACGAGTTCGAATATGCGTTTGCGAATTCCCCTGCGCATAAAAAAACCGAAATAAAAGCCACTATTCAACAAATCCAACAAGACCTCATCGTTTTGCCTCTCTCGCCAACAGCGGCGGAAATTTTCGGCGATTTAAAAAAGCTGTTTAAAGAGCTACGAAAAATAAACCCGGAAAACCTGAAAAAACATACTATCGATTTAATGATTGCCGCCAACGCGTTAAATCATAAAACCGTTTTAGTCAGCGCGGACAAAATTTATAAAGATGTTATTTCTGTTAATGCTGAATTTGAGCTTGAAGACTGGACAATATAATTGCTTGCGCCGGTTTCCAAACTCCCGGTACCCTCTTCAAATATTTCCAGCAATGGTTTGATCTCCCCTGCTAACAGCGAGGAACATCGAGATCAGGTCTTGCATTGTGCATCTATTTATTTTTAAGCTATATTGACTCTTTGATTTAATGGGCGCGACAGGTAAAAAATGAGCCGTCCACTTCGATTAGAATTTGCGGGCATTTGTTCCAAGGCCGATACAAGGCTCTCAAGCGGGACGGGGTTTGCAACCCCATCCCTAACGTTTCTACGATGTCCGAGCTTTTAACCAACGCCTTACATTTCGGTCGGGGCAACATGCCACCGTTCGGCTAGAAAGCGTGTCAAACAGGCTAGCCATATCGCTTGATGTTTAACGCGACGCATTATACTATTGCCATCATGATTCAAACATTCCGTTGCAAACACACCGCCGCTCTTTTTTCGGGTAAAGAATCCCGTAAGTGGGCGATTGAATTCCAGTTATTGGCATTGCGGAAGCTGGAAATGTTGAATGCCGCGCACACCATTGAGAACTTGCGTAGTCCACCGGGCAATCGGTTGGAGAAGCTGTCGGGTGACCGGGCCGGGCAATGGAGTGTCCGCATTAATAACCAATGGCGCATTTGTTTCCGCTTTGAAAATGGATGCGCCTATGACGTTGAAATTATCGATTACCACTGAGAGGGCACTATCATGACTATTCGTATTGAAGATCTGGATAATATGGATTTTTCCGACGTAACGACCGGCGAGGTTTTGCGGGCTATTCATCCTGGCGAAATCTTGCGCGAGGAGTTTTTGATTCCTTTGAGTATGACTGCGCATGCGTTGGCATTGGCGCTTAAGGTTCCCGCGCCCCGCATTAACGACATTGTGCGCGAAAGACGCGCCATTACCCCCGACACGGCGCTACGCTTGGCGCGTTATTTTAGTACGACAGCGGATTTTTGGATGAGTTTGCAAATCGCTTATGATTTGCGGGTGGCGAAACAACAAATTTCGGCTGTCATTGAGCGTGAGGTTTTACCGCGCGAGGCGGCTTAAGTAGACTGAGTGCTTAGGCGATACCCAATAAAGAATATACCCAGCATATCCGATTTTTTTATTCACCACGAAGACACGAAGGACACGAAGTTTATGTTTTTTCTTCGTGCTCTTTGTGTCTTCGTGGTGAGAGAAAATACGTAATTCGGGTATGCTCTTTCATGGAAATGACCTTAGTTCTGAAGATTTATTGCCCTTTCAAAATTTAAAGCCTACAGTCCATATCAACATAGTATCTACTTCAGGAGGCAATATGCTTGTAAACACTAAAATCCAGAAATGGGGCAATGGCTTGGCGCTTCGGGTTTCCGGGTTATTGCGGGACATACCTCATTTTCAATCGGGCGATGAAGTGCAAATCGAGGTCAATGAAGAAGGCTTTGTCGTGAAAAAGGTTAAACCATCAAGACAAGCCATGCCCTTTAGCGAAGATGAAATCATTAAGGGCTTGAACCCGGATCATGCCGAGTTGGCGGTTACCAGCCTTTTAGAAGCAGAATATGACTAAAGAGCAGCCCTATATTCCCGATAGAAGGGATGTTGTTTGGCTGGATTTTGAACCCCAGAAAGGTAAAGAGGCGGGAAAGTATCGCCCCGCACTGATTCTGTCGTCCAAAGCCTATGCAAAACAATCAGGGCTGGTTATCTGTTGCCCTATCAGTACCAGCATTAGAAACACGCTTTCCGAAGTCCCTGTTTCAGGGCTGGATAAGCCCTCTGTCGTGGCATCATCTATTGTGCAAACGCTGTCGTGGCGGGAGCGTAAGGTTAAATTCATTTCGACCGCCGACCAAACCTGTTTCACGGCTGTTTTGCAAAGGTTATTGCCCTTACTGGGTTTTAATGAGATGTTGTAACTTCAAGGCAGGCGACCAACTTAAGGAGGGGCGCTGCCTAAGTTAAGCGTATTGACACCGTAGGAGCGGGCCATGCCTGCGACATTTGGACGGCAGTGCTAGTTTTACGGTTTCGTCGCGGGCATGGCCCAATGGCCCCGCCTTAAGTGGAAAGCTTAAGGGCATACCGCTAATATTTACGAGTCATCAACCTGATCGGCCAACGCAGCCAGTTTCTTAACCAACTCTGACAATTGCTCTGGGCTTTCCGCCCGCACCGTCGCATGCGCCACTTTCCGCCCTTTGCGCGGCGCTTTATCGTAAAGATGCAAATGCGCATGGGGAATTGCCAACAGTTCTTCAGTCTTCGGCAGTCCGCCGATGAAATTAACCATCGCCGCGTTGCCTACCGGCGCGGTTGAGCCTAACGGCAAATCCAGAATCGCCCGCAAATGATTTTCAAACTGGCTGGTTTCCGCGCCTTCAATCGTCCAGTGGCCGGAGTTATGCACCCTTGGCGCAAACTCGTTGACAAGCAGCTGGCCGTTTATTTCGAACAGTTCCAAAGCCAATACGCCGACATAATCCAGCGCTTCCATTAAGCGGGATACATAGCTTTCGGCCTGTTGCTGCATCGGATCATCCGCACGGCATTCGGAAACGCGCAGGATGCCGCCGCGATGCAGGTTTTCCGATAACGGGTAGAACACAATCTCCCCAGAAACGTTGCGCACGGCGATAATGGACACTTCGCGGTTAAACGGCACGAAGGCTTCGACGACTGCCGGGACGCCTTGCAACAGCTCCCAAGCGGTTGTTAAATCATCCGCCGATTTGAGCAGGGACTGGCCTTTGCCGTCGTAGCCTTGGGTGCGGCTTTTTAAAATAGCGGGGTAGCCGATGGTGGTCATGGCTTGTTCCAGGCTTTCCAGACTATCCACAGCCGCATAATCCGGCGTAGGAATGTCGAGTCCAAAGAAAAAACTTTTTTCGATCAACCGGTCCTGGGCAACGGCCAGGGCTTTCGGGGAAGGGTGTACTTGGGTGTGAGAGGCCAGAAACTCCGCAACTTCAGCCGGGACGTTCTCGAATTCGTAAGTGACCACATCGGCGCGTTCCGCCAGTTGCGCCAGCAGTGCCGGATCGTTGTAGTCGCCGATCAAAGGTTCGCCCAGCTTGTTGGCACAGGCATCGGCGGAGGGGTCGAGAAAAATAAAATCCAGTCCCAAAGGTATGCCTGCCAATGCGATCATTCTGGCAAGCTGGCCTGCGCCCAGTACACCCACTCTCATAATTCGTCCCCCGGTCTTGGATCGGAATGCGCCAGCACCGATTCGGTTTGCTCACTTCTAAAATTGTTTAATGCGTCCTTATATTGGACATGTTTGTTACTGATAATGGCCGCGGCCAGCAAGGCCGCGTTGATAGCGCCCGCTTTACCTATCGCCAAGGTGCCGACCGGGATACCGGCAGGCATTTGTACGATCGACAACAGGGAATCCATGCCGTTCAGCGCTTTGGATTGCACCGGTACGCCCAGCACCGGCACGGCTGTCTTCGCGGCCGTCATGCCCGGTAAATGCGCGGCTCCGCCCGCTCCGGCGATAATCACTTCCAATCCTTTGCCTTCAGCCGCTTCCGCATAATCGAACAGTTTATCCGGTGTGCGATGCGCCGAAACGACTTCAACTTCGTGGGGGATGCCGAGCCGCTCCAGTGTTTCCGCGGCAAAGCGCATGGTTTCCCAGTCGGACGTCGAGCCCATGATGATGCCAACCAATGCGGTCATGTGTTACTCCTAATTAAGCAGGTAATCATAAATGTCTAATAGTTATCACGAAGGGTGCATAGTTCAAAAAATCAAAGCCGCGTAGTATCGCATAAACGCCGGTATGTTCATCTTTATACACAAGTATTTTAAGAGTCGTCATTCCGGCAGGGATTGCCGGAATCCAGGTCACAGGGATGTGAACGCTTGATTTATCTAATCAACTCCTATTTTGCAAGACTTATTGTTTGCTTCGGCATTGCCGTCCATGGCTTCCGGATTCCGGCAAGCCCTGCCGGGACGATGCGGTTAATAAGTCAAGTAGGGTACGCTGTGCGTACCTTGTCGATGAATAAAACAGTAAATGGTACGCATAGCGTACCCTACGAACCCAACCCTATGCCTAGTTTTCGTCATCATCGCCGCTATCAAGCCCCGCCTGTTCGGTGATGCTTTTGGGGAAGGTCTTTTTGATTTTAACGCCCAAATCAACAAAGCTGCCGGCTTGGCGGATCAGGTTGCCGTTGCCTTGGGTCAGTTTATTCATCACGCCGTCGTAGGTGCTGTTGACGGTGCTTAACTGCTTGCCCAGTTTATCCAGGTCATCGACAAAGCCGCGGATTTTGTCGTAAACGATGCCTGCCTTATCGGCGATAGCGCGGGCATTTTCGTTTTGGCGTTCATAACGCCAGATGTTTTCGATAGTGCGCAAGGTGGCTAATAAAGTCGTCGGCGTGACCACAATGATTTTATGCTCGAAAGCGTCGGCAAATAAGCGCTCATCGGCCTGGAATGCGGCGATAAAGGCCGCTTCAATCGGCATGAATAACAGCACGAAATCCAATGACCTTAAGCCTTTTAAGTCCGAATAATTCTTGTTGCTGAGTCCCTTGATATGTTCCCGAACCGCATCGGTATGCTGTCTTAATGCTGTGACGCGTTCCTGATCGTCTTCGCTTGAGCAATAGCGCTCGTAAGCCAGCAGCGACACTTTGGAGTCGATAACCACATCTTTGCCTTCGGGCAGGCGGACGATCACATCCGGCTTGAACAGCCGGTTATCTTCATCCCGGAATGCGCCTTGCGTTTCGTACTCGATGCCTTTACGCAGTCCCGATTTTTCCAGCACTTTTTCCAGGATCATCTCGCCCCAGTTGCCTTGGGCTTTTTTGTCGCCTTTTAGGGCGCGGGTCAGGTTAAGGGCTTCCTGGTTCATTTGCGCGGTATCGCGGCGCAACGAGACGATTTCTTCACGCAAGGAAATGCGGTCCTTGTTCTCGTTGTCGTAAACCGTTTCGATGCGCTGCTTGAATTCGCCCAGCTGCTCCCTTAGCGGGGCGACGATATGATCCAGGCTGGTTTTATGGTGTTCGGTGAATTGCTTGCTGCGGTCGTCGAAAATCTTGCCGGCGAGGTTTTCAAACTGGGTGTTCAGGCGCAGTTCCGTATCCAGCAACAGTTTTAACTTCTCTGCGGTATTTTTCGCCTGCTCATCCATGCGGGTCTGCAATTGCGCATTCTCGGTTTTGGTCTCGATAAACAGTTGTTGCAATTGCTTAAATTCGGCTTCTCGGTTTTGAAATTGCTTTAGCTTTTCTTCGGATACGGCAAGGTCGGTCGAAAGCTGACGGATCAGGGCTTTGTCCTTGCCGTTTAGCAAACGTATTACACATACACCGGCCAGGAAACCGATTAAGGCCCAGGCCGGAGGAGGCATATTATTGATAAAACTCATATTGATTAATCTTGTAAGCCGGGCATGCTTATTATGCCTATGCTCGAATTTGCAGCCAAAATGCCGTGCAACGAAAAGATGTTGCGGTTATAAACGCTTGAATACGGCTTCTGCAATATCCAATGTTTTTTCCAGATCTTCATCGCTGTGCGCAGCAGAAACAAAACCGGCCTCAAACGCAGACGGCGCCAGATAAACGCCTTGCTCCAGCATCGCATGGAAAAAGCGCTTGAACAGGTCCTGGTCGCATTGCATGACCTGGGCGAAGCGGCTCACTTGAGTTTCCGCACTGAAAAACAGTCCGAACATGCCGCCGACGCTGTTCGTGGTCATCGCGATACCGGCTTGAGCGGCACGAGCTTTCAGGCCTGACGTCAGCTTTTCGGTTTTTTCTGTCAATGCCTGGTAAAAACCCGGCAGGGCGATCAATTCCAGCGTTTTTAAACCGGCAGCCATCGCGACGGGATTGCCTGACAGCGTACCGGCCTGATACACCGGGCCGAGCGGCGCAAGATGTTCCATGATTTTACGCGAGCCGCCGAAAGCGCCGACCGGCATGCCGCCGCCGATGATTTTGCCCAGCGTGGTCAAATCCGGCTTAACATTATAGAATCCCTGCGCGCCGTTTAGGCCGACTCTAAAGCCGGTCATCACTTCATCAAAGATCAACACACTATTATAGTGGTCGCAAACCTCGCGCAAGCTTTCCAGAAAACCGGGTTCGGGCGGAATGCAGTTCATGTTGCCGGCGACCGGCTCGACGATGATGCAGGCGATTTGCTCGCCGCATTCTGCAAACAGCGCTTTGACCGATTCGCTATCGTTATAGGTTAAAGTGATGGTGTTTTCGGCAACGGAAGCCGGTACGCCGGGAGAACTGGGCACGCCAAAGGTCAACGCGCCGGAACCGGCCTTGACCAATAGCGCATCGGAATGGCCGTGATAACAGCCCTCGAATTTGACGATTTTATCGCGTCCGGTGTAGCCTCGGGCCAAGCGAATCGCGCTCATGGTCGCCTCGGTGCCGGAGCTGACCATTCTGACCAGTTCGATGGACGGCATCAGTTCGCAGACTTTTTTAGCCATCAACGTTTCGATTTCGGTTGGCGCGCCGAAGCTCAAGCCCTTTTCGGCTGCCTGTTTGACCGCTGCAATGACTTCCGGATGAGCATGGCCCAAGATCATCGGCCCCCAGGAGCCGACATAATCGATATAGCGGGCGCCGAAACTGTCGTAGATATAAGCGCCCAGGGCATGGTCGATAAAAACCGGCGTGCCGCCCACGCCGCTAAAGGATCGTACCGGCGAATTCACGCCGCCCGGAATTACAAGTTTTGCATCGGAAAATAACGCGGTTGCTTCAGTCATGGTTCTTTAATTTAATGCCAAGGAGAGTGTGTGTGCCGTAAGCCTGCCGGGAGCAGACGGGGCGTGAGAGTTAAATTTATGGCGTAAAGGATAGGATAACTTTGCGATGATTGAAAGTTTATCCTTGCTTGTTCAATAAGCGCCTTGAAAAATAACGCTTTTAAAGTTACGCTCTGAATCGCGTAGCGGATAGTAGGGAGTCGGCGGAAAACCGATCATTATTCGACGACTGCCGGAATGACGCCTGCCCCCCGCTTTATACCGGATCGACGCCGACATTCAAGCTTAACAACAGACAGAAAATAGCCGCTTTATCGCCGTCCGAAAAAAATGGTGATACCCTGATAATCAGGCTATTATCCATAACCCGTAGCGTGATAAACAGATAAAATCAAACAGAGGCTTATGTCAACCCCATTGTCGCCGCCGGAATACCCGAAACGTAATTTTCTCTCCTCGTTAGGCATTATCATTGCAGTCATCGGCGTTTCCGAAACACTGGCCCTATGGCTGCTTGATGCGACTCATCAATGGGGTATTGTGTTGTCGCCGGTACAGGATACCGTTTTCAACATCGTTTTGCTGACGCTGCTCAGTTCGCCGCTGATATGGTTTTTGGCGGTACGGCCGCTGGTCTTGCAGATCGTTCAGGAACAGACGACATCCAATAGAGAACTGCTGGACGCTCTGAAAAATCACGTTCTGGTCAGTATTGCCGACGATCGGGGGCGCATTGTCTATGCGAATGACATGTTCTGCGAAGTCTCCGGATATTCCCGCAATGAACTGACCGGACAAGATCATCGTATTGTCAATTCCGGCCATCACGATCAGGATTACATTCGCAACATGTGGAACACTATCGCCGAAGGCCATGTATGGCGCGGGGAGTTTTGCAATCGCCGTAAAGACGGGGAATTGTATTGGGTGGACAGCACTATCGCGCCCCTGCTGGATAACACCGGCAAGCCTAAGCAATACATTTCGATACGCCGGGACATTACCAAGCGCAAAGCCAATGAATTAAAGCTGACGGCGCTTAAGCGCGCGTTGGACGCCAGCACTGAGATGATTCTTATCACCGATGCGGAGGGATTCATTCAATACGCCAACCCGGCGCTGTGCCAGTTTACCGGCTGGGCGGAGGAGGCGCTGATGGGACAAAAACCCTATGTGCTGGACAGTTCTGCCGCCGATCGGCAAGCCCTGTCCGATATGCAAAGCAGGCTCCATTGCGGCGAACCCTGGTCCGGTCGGCTGCGGGGACGCCGTCGAGACCACGCGTCCGTCTCTTCCCCGCATCCTGCGGACAATGTGCCGGAATCGGCGCGCGCAAACGACAGCGGTAACGGACAAACCGCGGAGGACGCGCAGGAATATTGGGCCAAAACCAATATTACCCCGATTCTGACCGCAAACGGCACGCTGTCCGGCTACGTACAGATTCAGCATGATGTCAGCAAGCAGGTCGAAGAGGAGGCTGCTTTGCAAATCGAAAGCGACGATACCGCGGCCCGCCTGGCAATCTCCGAGGCGCTGCATCAATCCTTGACGCTGGAACACTGTTTCGTTCAGGTGCTGGATATTCTGTTCACGCTCAAATCTTGCGACCGGCAACAGAAGGGCGGCGTGTTTCTGCGGGTACAAGATGGCGAGTATCTGGAGAAGTTCGCGGTATGCGGCAAATTCGACGACATGGCGCAGCGCATCGAATTTGGCGACGGCCTGTGCGGACAAGTCGCGGTTTCAAGAAAATTCATCGCTGCCGATCAGTGCGGTTGCGACTCGCAGCGGCACGGCCACTACGTCGTGCCCATTGCTTCCGGCGAGGACATTCTCGGCGTACTGTTTATTTTTACCGATGCCTACCCGGTGCAAAACGAGTCCCGCATTGCCATGCTCAGGGAAGTCGGCGAAATGATGGCGCTGGCGCTGCTCCAGGATCAGGCCAATGCCTCGCTGGAAGCGGCGCGTGATGCCGCCTTGCAGGTCGCGCATACCAAGACCGAGTTTTTGGCCAATATGAGTCATGAGATTCGCACGCCGATGAACGGCGTCTTGGGCATGCTGGATCTTTTGCAGGATACGCAACTGTCTCGCGAGCAATGGGACCTGATCGATATTGCGTCAAATTCGGCGGAATCGCTGTTAACCATCATCAACGATATTCTGGATTTTTCCAAACTGGAGGCGGGCAAAATCGAGTTGGAGCAAATCGAGTTTAACTTGCCGGATTTAGTGGAAGAAGTTTGCACCTTGTTGTCCAGTCGCGCGCACAGCAAGGGCCTGGAATTAAACTGCTTTCTGCCGACCAATTTACCGTTGCGTTGGCAGGGCGATCCCACCCGTATCCGGCAAGTGCTCACCAACCTGATCGGCAATGCCGTTAAATTTACCGAACAGGGCGAGGTTTCTGTAACAGTAAGGTTACAGAAACCAGACGATGCCGCCGAAGCTGCTCCCGACAGCTTTCCGGCATACACGCCATCCCTGGCGATTGCCGAACCTGTTCCTGACAGGTTTTCGGCATACACACCTTCCCTGGCGATACTACGTTTTGAGGTGGTCGATACCGGGATCGGTATTACCGCGGAGGCGCAAGCGCGCCTGTTTCAGGCTTTCTCGCAGGCCGACAGTTCCACCTCGCGGCGTTACGGCGGCACCGGGCTTGGCCTGTCGATCAGCAAGGATCTGGTCATGCTGATGAACGGCAACATCGGCGTTGAAAGCGTCTTGGGACAGGGCTCGCATTTTTGGTTTAGCTTGCCGATGGCGGCGATGGATAACGAGGCGCCGGCCCCGCAGGCTAATTTTTGCGACAAGCGCGCGTTGATAGTCGACGATAACGCAACCAACCGCATGATTTTGACGCACTACTTAAGCAACTGGGGTTTTACTTTAAGCGAAGCGGACAGCGGACCGGCGGCGCTGGTTGAACTCGAAGCCGCCGCTTTGCGAAACGAACCTTATCATTTGCTGCTGTCGGATATGCAAATGCCGGACATGGACGGCTTCGCCCTGGCGCGCGCCATTATCGAAAAGCCCGCTATTGCCGATACGCCGCGCATTCTTTTATCCTCGGGCTGTATCGGCTCGCAAGCCGAAAGACTTGTGTCGGGATTTAGCCAAAGCCTGTTAAAACCGGTACGACAATCGCAATTGTTCGATGCCGTTATCGATGCCTTAAAGCTTCCCGGTCAGAAAACCGCGCCGGCGGCCAAGGCGAAAAAAGAGGCCTTGCTCAATTACAGCGGCAAACGCGTGCTGGTGGTGGAAGACAACAAGGTCAACCAAAAAGTGATACTGTCCCAGCTCGCCAAGTTCCAGCTTAAGCCCGATTTGGCCAATAACGGGCAAGTGGCCTTGGATCAGCTGACGCGCCAAGCCTACGACTTGGTGTTTATGGATTGCCAAATGCCGGTTATGGACGGTTACGAAGCGACGCGCGCTTTGCGCGAACGGGAAATGGAAGAAGGCGGATTACGTACGCCGATCACCGCGCTGACCGCCCATGCCTCGATAGGGGAACGCGAAAAATGCCTGTCCGCGGGCATGGACGATTACCTTAGCAAACCCGCCAGCCGAGCCGATCTGGCGGTGGTTTTGGTGCGCTGGCTGGGCGAACCCGCCGCGCCTGACGTTGCGCTGGCGCAGGATAATTCTGATGAAAGCGCAATCCCTAACAGTCCTCCGCAGGCAAACAGCAAGGCCGACGACGGGGAGGCTTCAACAGCCTGTTGGGATGAAGCCGCTGCGCTTAAACGGCTGGATGACGACCATGATTTATTGTCCGAGATGATAGATTTATTTCTCGAGGAAGCGCCTGCGTTTATGGCAGAACTGGCGGCCGCGCTGTCTCGAACCGATCTGCCGGCGGTGGCCGATGCAGCTCACGCTATTAAGGGCATGGCCGGACATTTTTGTGCCGAAAAAATAATCGGTGTTGCGGTAAAATTGGAGCGCGCCGCCCGAAAGGCTTCCGCTCCTGCCTCTGACCCACATCCTGTAGGCAATGACGCAGATACCGATTTTCAGTCGATGGCGAAGGACTTGACTCAGTCTACGCTGGATTTAGTCGAGACTCTGCTACAAAGAAAAGAACAAAATTAATGAATATCGAATTCAATCTTAATGAATTAAAAGCCGCCGACCGCTTGCCTTCCCCTTCGGGAACGGCGCTCGCTATCATCCAGCTTGTGCAACAACACGACGTCACCGTACAGCAGGTCAGCCAACTGGTAAAAGTCGATCCGGCCCTGAGCGGACGTATCTTGCGCTTCGCCAATTCGGCCGCGTTCGGGGCCAGGCGGCCCATCGCCGATGTGCAAACGGCAGTCATGATGATGGGCATGCAGACGGTGCGCGATTTTGCCTTGAGCCTTTCGTTAATCGGCAATAACAGCAAGGGCCGTTGTCAGGGCTTCGATTACGAAGCCTACTGGTCGCGATCCCTGGCGATCTCGGTATCCATCGCGGCGCTCACTGCCAGGGAAATCACCGTAATACCGGCGGAATCGTTTACCTTGGGGCTGCTTAGCGATATTGGCAGTCTCGCTCTGGCAACCGCCTGGTCGGAGATTTACGGCGAATGTCTCAGTATGGCGGAGGGCAAACAGCTCCTTGCGTTGGAGCGCGAACGGTTCGCCATCGACCATAACGCCTTGAGCTTAATGTTACTGGCCGACTGGGGGTTCCCGGCGGTATTTCTGGATGCGCTGAAGCTGAGCTTTGAGATGAAGGTAGCGGGTCTTACTCGAACCGACCAGTTTGCCAGACAACTGATTTTCGCCCGGCTGATCGGAAACTACTGCGTGGCCGACGAAGCCCATCGCGCCGTGCTGTTGCCGTATTTAACGGCGGAGGCCGAACTTCACGCTCTGGACGAACCGGCTTTGCTTGCGTTTATCGACGAAACCATCGAGCTTTGGTATGAATGGGGAAAGCTGATTGACGTAAAGACGGATGTGCGCCAGCCCCTGCTAAAAACCGTCGATACCTTGGAATCGGATTTATTGGGTTTAAATTTGTTGCTGGTCGATGACGATCCCATGATGCTGGCGCGCCTTTCCAAGCAGCTCGCCGCGGCCGGTAATCAGGTTGCGGTATGCCGCAACGGGGAGGCGGCGCTAAAGTATGTCATTGAACATAAACCGCAAATGGTGATTACCGATTGGCGCATGAAACCGATGGATGGTTTGGCCCTTTGCAAGGCGCTACGGGCATCGGTCTTTGGTAAAAACATTTACCTGATCATGCTCACCTCGACGGAAGACGAGGATGCGCTGGTTGAAGCCTTCGATGCCGGTATCGACGATTATGTGACCAAGCCGATTAGCCTGCGCGTGTTGCTGGCGCGCCTTAGGGCCGGGCAGCGCATCATCACCCTGCAAAACGAACTGGAAAAAGAGAGCCGGGACATCCAACGCTATACGGCCGAGCTGGCGGCAGCGAATCGCCGTCTTAAATCGATGGTGAACACTGACGTGCTGACCGGCTTGCCCAATCGGCGCTACGCCCTTAACCGCCTGGAACAGGAGGCGGCGACGGCGCTACGCGCCAAACAACCGTTGAGTGTTTTAATGCTGGATTTGGATTATTTCAAATCGGTCAATGATACTTTGGGCCATGATGTCGGCGATCAGGTGCTTATTCATGCGGCCAACCTGATGCGCACAACTGCGCGCACCAACGATATTGCCTGTCGTCTGGGCGGCGAAGAGTTTCTGATCATCGCCCCCAACACCGATGGCAGCACCGCCCTATTGTTGGCCGAGCGGGTCCGCAATGCCATCGAACGCAACCAGCCGGTGGGATTGGAACTGCGTTACCCGATTACCGTCAGTATTGGCGTGGCAGGCTCTATGGGCGCTCAGCCCAGTTGGAAAGAATTGATGAAAAGGGCGGATGACGCTTTATATCTGGTCAAACAAGGCAATCGCAACGGCGTGCGGCTTGGATAGCAGTTCTAAGCCGACCAGCCGGCAATGCATCCGGCTAATCTTGCCAATCGGAGCGGTTGTGTTATCGTGCTTCTACTTTATTTAGTATAAACACGAGACCGGATAATGAATGTATTAGCTGTCTACAGCATCAAGGGGGGCGTCGGCAAAACCTCAAGTGCGGTCAATCTGGCCCACACGGCCGCCCGCAACGGTTACCGCACCCTGGTTTGGGATCTTGATCCGCAGGGAGCCAGCAGTTATTATTTTCGCATCAAGCCCAAGATCAAAGGCGGCAGCAAAGACTTGATCGCCGGAAAACGCGAGCTGGACGGCCTGATTAAAGGCACCGATTTTGAAAAGCTGGATTTATTGCCGGCCGATTTCTCGTTCAGAAACCTGGATTTGGTGCTGGACGCCAAGAAAAAGCCGACCCAGCAACTTAAAAAACTCCTGAAGCCCTTGGCGGAAGAATACGACTTTGTTTTTCTGGATTGTCCGCCCAATATCTCGCTATTATCCGAAGCCGTTTTTGAAGCCGCAGATATAGTGTTGTCGCCGATCATTCCTACCACGCTGTCGTTACGAACCCTCGAACAACTGGAAACGTTTATCGAGGATAATGACTTGCATCACCTTGCGCTGATTCCGTTTTTCTCGATGGCCGACCGGCGCAAAAAAATGCACCGGGACATTATGGACAGTCTGCTGGAGAGTCATCCCGAGATTTTAACGACGGCTATTCCCTATGCCAGCGACATTGAACGCATGGGCCTGGAGCGCATGCCGCTGGGCGGCTATATCAAGAAAAGCCAATCCACGCTTGCTTACGATGCCTTATGGCTGGAAATTATGGTTCGCGTTGCCAATCTCGAAAAGTAAATAAGTCGTTGGGCAAAAGTTTTCCGGCATGAGTGGGAGCGGCTCATGCTAAGGAACGAGCATGAAATAAAGTGGACAACAGTGTGCGGGAGGAGTGCAAGCTTTGCTTGCGCATGCAGGCGAAGCCTGCACTCCGACTATCGGCAACTTGCCTAAGTTATTCCATGCTCATTCCTAAGAAACTTATGAACGCCTACTTATAACGGCAATAATGGAACGTCGTTTTAATTGATACCTTATTCGCATCAATCTCTTGGAGTAAACCATGCCTAATAAACGATTTGTTATGAGCAAGCCTGTCTCTTCAATTACTGATGTTCCTACATTGGGCGCAACAAAAGAGGATTTTATCGGCGATTTTAAACGCTATTATGTGCATTCGCTGGGACGGGACGAGAATTTCCGATCATCGCCTTTTTATGCCTGCGAGGCGTTGTCGCTGTCTATCCGCGACCGGTTGATGGAGCGCTGGAAAACCACCTATAAAACCTATAACAGAATGGATAGTAAGCGGGTGTTTTATCTGTCGATGGAATTTTTGATGGGTAGAACCTTGAGCAATGCCATGCTTAATCTTGGCGTAATAGATGAAGCCACCCAAGCCATGCACGATTTGGGCATTGAAATCGAAGAACTGATTGACCGGGAACTCGATGCCGGTCTGGGTAACGGCGGACTGGGGCGTTTGGCGGCCTGTTTTATCGACAGTTGCGCGACGCTGCAATTGCCGGTGGTAGGCTACGGATTGCGTTATGAATACGGCATGTTTACCCAAACTATCGTCAATGGCGAACAGGTCGAAAAGCCGGATCACTGGCTGCGCCACGGCAATGTCTGGGAAATCGAGCGGCTGGAATATTCGTTACGCATCAAGCTTGGCGGCCATACCGAAATACAGACCGACGAACAAGGCAACCGCCGGATTTGCTGGATCAGCACCCATGATGTGTTGGCCGTCCCCTTCGACACGCCGATACCGGGTTATCAAAACAACACCGTCAATACCTTGCGCTTATGGAAAGCCGTGGCGACCGAGGAATTTAACCTGGATGAGTTCAACGCCGGCGATTATGCCGAATCGGTGGCCTCAAAAGTCACCGCCGAGCACATTACCATGGTGCTGTATCCCAATGACGCCAACGAAAACGGCAAGGAATTGAGGCTGCGCCAGCAGTATTTCCTGGCTTCCGCCAGCTTGCAAGATGTCCTTGCCCATTGGGTCAGGCAGCACGGCCATGAATTCGACAACTTCGCCGAGAAATGCTGTTTTCAGCTAAACGACACCCATCCGAGCATCGCCATCGCCGAACTGATGCGCCTGCTGATAGATGTGCATGGCCTGTCATGGGCTAAAGCCTGGGCAATCACCCGGCAAACCATGGCGTATACCAATCATACCCTGCTGCCCGAAGCGCTGGAAAAATGGTCGGTCAAGCTCATGCAACGGTTGTTGCCGAGATTGATGGAGATTATCTTTGAAATCAATGCCCACTTTATGTCGGAAGTCGCCGCGCATTGGCCCGGCGATAAAGCCCGATTGGGCAGGATGTCGATTATCGAGGAAGGGGCCGAGCAGCAGGTGCGCATGGCGTATCTTGCCATCGTTGGCAGTTTTTCGGTCAATGGCGTGGCCCAACTGCATTCCCAGTTACTGCAACAGGGCTTGTTTCGCGACTTTTATGCCTTATGGCCGCACAAATTCAACAACAAAACCAACGGCGTAACCCCGCGGCGCTGGCTGGCCTCGTGTAATCCCGAATTAGCCGCGTTAATCACCGAAACCATCGGCGACGGCTGGGTAACCCATCTGGATGAGTTAAAAAAGCTGGAGCCCTATGCCGAAGATGCGGAGTTCCGGAATCGCTGGCGGGCCATAAAACAGTATGCAAAACAGCGCCTGATTGAACACAAAAAGCAATATCTGGACATCCAGCTCAATCCCGATGCGCTGTTCGATATACAGGTTAAGCGTATCCACGAATACAAACGGCAGATTTTAAACGTGCTGCACGTCATTCATCTTTACGACCGCATCAAGCGCGGCGACACCGGCAACTGGGTTGCGCGTTGCGTATTGATCGGCGGCAAGGCTGCGCCGGGTTATGCGATGGCCAAAAGAACCATTAAACTGATTAACAATGTCGCCAATGTCATTAACTCGGACCCCGATGTCGGCGACAAGCTGACACTGTTTTTCCTGCCCGATTACCGGGTCTCGGGGATGGAAATAATCTGCCCTGCGGCCGATCTTTCCGAGCAGATTTCCACCGCCGGAAAAGAAGCCTCCGGCACCGGCAACATGAAACTGATGATGAACGGGGCGTTAACTATCGGCACGCTGGATGGCGCCAATATTGAAATCAGGGAAGAAGTCGGCGACGAAAACTTTTTCCTGTTCGGCCTGACCGAACAGCAGATTGAAGCAAGGCGGGAGCATTACGACCCTTATGCGATCATCGACCAGGATGAAGATTTGCAGCGGGTGATGAATCTGTTGGAAAGCGGGCATTTCAACCAGTTTGAACCGGGGATATTCGACGACTTGATCGCATCGATTAAAAGCAAGTTCGATCCGTGGATGACCATCGCGGATTTTAGAAGCTATATCGATGCGCAAAAACGCGTGGAAGCCGCCTATCAGGACAAAGACCACTGGACCCGGATAAGCATATTAAACTGCGCAAACAGCGGCAAATTTTCCACCGACAGAACCATCGGCGACTATAACCGGGACATCTGGAAATTGGAGCCGGTGCCGGTGCAATATCCATAAACCTGAAAAAAACCATTTCGTCCACGAAAAGCACGAAAAGCACGAAAATTTTCAAAAGAGATGTCAGGTTGAGGCAGTCAGCCAAGGGATGAATGGATAAGTTAATATAACGTACCGATTTATTTCGTGTCTTTCGTGCTTTTCGTGGACAAGCTGAGTTTTTCAGGATTATTGTTGATGACAGGCAAACTCAAGCTGTACTATGCAGCTCCCGATTAACTACCCGAGGCCATCATGAAGCCAGACAGCGCCGCAATCAGAAAACGATACGACCGCATCGCCCCGTATTTCGAGGGCATGGAAGCGGTCATGGAAGGGTTGTTTTTTAAAAGCTGGCGGAAAAAATGTTGGGCCAAGGTCGAAGGTCATCATATCCTTGAAGTCGGCGTAGGAACGGGCAAGAATTTCGATTATTACCCCAAGGATGCCCGAATAACCGCGATTGATTTTAGCGAGCAAATGCTAAAGTACGCGGCGCAGAAACGGGATAGGAAAAACATCAAGGTCGACCTGGAGCTGATGGACATTCAGTCGTTATGCTTCGCCGATAACAGTTTCGACACGGTTATCTGTTCGTTTGTATTTTGTTCGGTGCCGTCGGCGGTAAAGGGCTTGAAGGAAGTTTACCGGGTCTGCAAACCGGGCGGCCAAGTGTTATTGCTGGAGCATGTGATCAGTTCAAACCCCGTGCTTGGCGGGCTGATGAACCTGCTTAACCCAATCGTTGTCGCGCTGGTCGGGGCCAATATCAACCGGAACACCGTTAAAAACGTTAAAGCCTGCGCCTTTACCTCGGTGCATGTCGACGACCGCAGTAGTCATATCATCAAGCTGATCGAAGCCAGAAAATAAAGGCTTGTTATTTAGGTAGTTAAAAAAGTTACCACGAAGACACGAAGAGCACGAAGTTTATTTCTTCGTCTCTTCGTGGCGAATAAAAGCCTGTGGGTAATGAGCCTTTGCAATACTGGTTTCCCAAACCGGCATGAAACTTTTTAACTCGATAGCCGCCAAATTGGGTAAAATAGAATCAATTTTTGGATTAGTTATTTACGTGAAGCCACAATTAGAAAATCTGGTACAGACGCCGATCCCGACCAAACACGGCGAGTTTATCCTGCATTATTACAGCAATACCCTTGATGACAAGGAGCATGTCGCCCTGGTTAAAGGCGATGTTGCGGGCAAGGAAAACGTGCCGGTACGCATTCATTCCGAGTGTTTTACCGGCGACGTATTGGGTTCAAGACGTTGCGATTGCGGCGAACAGCTGGATATGGCGCTGCAAATGATCGACAAGGCCGGTTTCGGTATATTGATTTATCTGCGGCAGGAAGGCCGCGGCATCGGCCTGTTGAAAAAACTACAGGCTTATAATTTGCAGGATCAAGGCATGGATACCGTCGATGCCAATATCCACCTAGGCCATCTTGCCGACGAAAGGGAATACAGCATCGCCGCGTTAATGCTGGAAAACCTGAACGTAAAGTCCGTCGAGTTAATCACCAATAACCCCAAGAAAATCGAAGAGCTGGAAAAACTCGGCATTAACGTGGTTGGGCGCATCCCGGTCGAGGCCGTGGCTCATGATGACAACGTCGGTTATTTAAAAACCAAAGCGAAAAAAATGGCGCACATGCTGTTTGAATCTAAAAAAAGCTAAATGAGACCTTCCAGGTTTTTACTGGAGCCGCTCCCGGCGGCTCCAGCACTTCCGCCATCCATGGCAGTCGTAAAACCTGGAAGGTCTGAATACCCTAAGGCCTTAGTTACCTTAACACCGTTTCAACCAGTTTTACCCAATAAGCCGTGCCGACCGGCAATATCCGGTCGTTAAAGTCATAATGCGGATTATGCAGCAGGCAGCCGTTTTCCGAAGAGCCGTTGCCTATCCAGATATAACAGCCCGGTTTTTCCTGCAACATAAAGGCAAAATCTTCCGAACCCATGCCGGGTATCGGTTGCCGGTCAACACCGTCTTCTCCGGCCACGTCTATCGCGGCTTGTTGCGCCAATTCCGTTTCAGCTTCCGCATTAAAAGTCACCGGATAGCCTGGATTTTCCGGGTTGAATTTGATTTCGGCGCTAAGCTCAAAACCCTCGCAAACCGCATTGACCAAGCGAGTGATTTTATCGGCAATGGTTTTTTGAACCGAGCTGTTAAAACAACGGAAAGTGCCCCTCAACACAACCGATTCAGGCAGCGCATTCCAGGTATTTCCGGCATGGATCTGGGTAATGCTGACCACCGCCGGATCGGCAGGATTAACAGTGCGGCTGACAATAGTCTGCAATGCGGTAATTAGCTGGGCGGACGCGACTATCGCATCATTGCCCAAATGCGGCATCGCAGCATGGGTCGCCTGACCGGTGATGATGATTTCGAAGCAATCGAATGAAGCCATCATCGCGCCGGGCTTGGCTGCAAAATGCCCCGTCGGAATATCGGGGACATTATGCATGCCGAAAACGCAATCGGCCGGAAATTGTTCAAACAGCCCGTCATCGATCATCCGCCTGGCTCCGGCGCGGCCTTCCTCGGCAGGCTGAAAAATAAAATACACCGTGCCGTTAAAGTCGTGATGCTCGGCTAAATAACAAGCCGCGCCCAGCAGCATCGCCGAATGGCCGTCATGGCCGCAGGCATGCATTTTGCCGTCGTGGCAGGATTTGTGGGCGAAGGTGTTTTGCTCCTGAATGAACAAGGCATCCATATCGGCGCGCAACGCGATTTTCCTGTCGCCGTTCCCGGCAGTCAGCGTTGCGACAACGCCGGTTATGCCCAATCCTTGATGAACCTCCAGGCCGAAGCCCGATAACGTGTCGGCAATGAATTGCGCCGTTTGACTTTCCTCAAAAGCGGTTTCAGGAAAGCGGTGCAGATGCTGCCGCCACTGGCGCATTTGTTCGTGCAGATTCTGTATATCGTTTGCTATGGACATGGAAACTCGCGTGGATTTGATAATGGTTAACTGATGTTACGCATTGTCCACGAAAAGCACGAAAGGCACGAAAAAAACATCCGCTGTAGGTTTCTCGCTGACGGCGTCATACCCGGCATGCCGGAACCCAGGCAGTTTCAGGGAGCCGAAGGTTTCCTTATCCACCCGTCCGGCCGCATTCCAAGCCATGCGCGCCTGTTGCAGAGCGGCCATCATGCGGTTTTGTTCGCCGGGCGTCAGCGGTCTGCGCTTATGTCGTGGCCTAGGCTTTTTCTGCCTGGCACTAATTAGCACTACTATGCGACTACATTTAGCCAAGGCAAAACGTTTCGAACGGGGTAACATGCCCCGTCCGGCTTAGTGCATGTAAAATACAGACTTAATTGCCAAATTCAAAGGAACGATATGATTTTCAATGTCTACCCGTCTTTAGTGTTCGTCAAAGCCGCGGCAAGATGGCTGGCGATGCTGGCTTTATGCGGTTTGCAAGGCTGCTTTTCACCGATGGCGCTGGACCGCGCGGTCATCGAATACGACAAGACAACCACCGACATTCTGTCCAAACAGCTGCTGTTGAATATTGCCCGCTCCCATCAGCATCAGCCCTTGCATTTCACCGGCGTTGCCAATATTGCCGCGACCTTTAATTTTCAATTCAATGCCGGGGCGACGCCGGCGTTTACCGGCGAAAGCGGCTCGTTATTGACGCCGGTGTTTGGCGGCACGATCTCCGAGAACCCGACTATCAGCATCGTGCCGATCGAGGGCGAGGAGTTTACCCGCCGTTTGCTGACGCCGTTTCAGGAAAGCAAACTGACTATGCTGTTGCGGCAAGGCGCCGATGTGGACTTGATTCTGCGCCTGCTGGGAGGCGAGTTGCGGCTTAACGGCGGTAAATCGGGCGGCGTTTATCTGAACAAACCCGGCGATGCCGAAGGCTACCGCTTGTTTCGGCAAGCCGTGTTGCATTTGTCGTCGATCCAGGACAGCAACCGGCTGTTTGTAGAACCGTTGATGTTTGGCCGGCATTGGATTTTGCCGACCGAATCGTTGACAGCGGAACAAATGACCGCATTGCAAAAAGACTTCAAAGTCGAATATCAGGCCGATCGTAAGCAAGTTGTACTGAGTAAGCGAATAACCGGGCATATCCTGCTGACCAATTACGATCCGACGACGTTGAGCAACGAGGAACGTATCCGTTTGCATGAAGAAGCCGATCAAGGTGCGGCTAACGATGTCGGCGTCGATATCCGGCCTGGTTATCCGGGCGGGGAATGGCCGATACACGGGGTCTTTCGCTTGCGCAGCTTCCATAATGTGTTGAATTTTATCGGCCAGTCTATCAGCGACGACCCGGAATACGGCGTAGCCAAACATCCGCAAACACCCAATGTCCATGAAAATCCGAATAACACCCTGTCCTTGTTGGTCAGCGATAATGAACCGGCGGCGGCCGACCTGAGCGTCAAGTTCGGCGAACAGTATTATGCGTTGCAGCCGGAAACCGGCTATCAATGGAATCGCGAAGGATTCCGCTTGCTGTACCAGATTTTTCAAATGACCATGACCGACCTGGCGCAACAGGGCGCGCCAGCCATTACCATTGCCAAATAACGGGAGAAACTTTTGAACGAGCAAATCGACAACAGCATGATCATGAAATGCGTGGCCTATCAAAACGGCGTCAGCATCGGCGATGTGACCATCGAAGACATCAGCGAAGTGCTAAAACAGGAACATACCTTTGTCTGGCTGGGTTTGCGCGAGGCAAACGGCGAGCTGTTAGCCAAAATCCAGGAGGAATTCGGGCTGCATGATTTGGCTATCGAAGATGCCTGCGCGGCGCATCAGCGCCCGAAAATCGAGGAATACGGCGAATCGCTGTTCATGGTGTTGCACACCGCCCATCTTGCAAAAGAGCAGGTCGAGTTTGGCGAAACCCATATTTTCTTCGGGCCGCGGTTTCTGGTGACGGTCAGGCACGGCGCCTCGCGCAGCCACAGCAAAGTCAGGGAGCGTTGCGAGGCCATGCCCGAGCAATTGGCCAAAGGCCCCGGATTTGCGTTGTATTCGATCATGGATTTTATCGTCGACAACTATGTGCCGGTTATCGACGGCTTGCAGCAGCGCTTCGATGTGCTGGAGTCGGCGATATTTGAATACCGGCCCAGTCGGCAGACCATTGAAGGCCTTTACCAACTAAAGCGCGAGTTGTTGCAGCTGGAAAGCGCGATTAACCCGGTCATCGATATTTGCAATGAGCTGATGCGTTTTCATAGCGGGGTTATTTCCAAGGATGTGGGAGTGTATTTTCGCGATATTGCCGATCACATCAAGCGCATCGACCAAGCGATTCACGGTATGCGCGAGATGTTGGTGGCGGCGATGCAGGTGCATCTGACTTTTGAAACGGTGCGGCAGAACGAAGTCGTCAAAGGCTTGGCCGGTTGGGGGGCGATCCTGGCGATACCGACCATGGTGTTCAGCTGGTACGGCATGAATTTCAGGCACATGCCGGAGTTGGATTGGGAATACAGCTATCCGGCGGTGATCGGCGGCGTGGCGTTGGGCAGTCTGCTGCTGTATTTGCGCTTGAAAAGAGCCGGGTGGCTGTAATTTTAAAATATATCCGCGATGCGCCCTAAGAACAGCGCAGTACAGGGCAGGAGACCTGTATGACAGTTAAAAGATTTATCCAAACAAAGAATAACCGCCGATTGGACCGAATCATCGGCCGAAAAGAGCTTGCCCCGTCTTGGTATAACCGCGTTGCGCCGCCACGCGGTTATACCTAAAAACCGTAGTTGAATCGTGAAAAAACCGTTCGCCGCCGGTCGAGTTCATGGTTACTCTGGTTATCCCGTCAGTGTGGTCAATCCAGCTAAAATCAATGCATTTGCAAAAAGCGAACTGAGCCGGGCAAAGACTGACAAAGCTGATGCCAAGCTTATCGCTCGCTATGCCTCAATTACGCACCCTGCGGCCCCAAAAAAAACTTTTAGCGTTGAGCTTCTTAGTTTTTACAACGTTTTTTTATCATGTAATCAATTGCTGATAATAAATTTGGCATGAACGGCTGTTTTTGAAATCAATAAAGCATCAATTGGGCGTGATTAATTCAAGCAGGTGCGCTACTCGTTTTTTCATAAGTATCTACACAAGTACCGGCCCCTTCTCCTTTGAGGGAGAGGGTTGGGATGACGACTTGCATGGATGCAGGAGGTAGAGCAATGCAGGAGCAATTGCCGAGGGGGATATAAAGGGTTGTTTTTATTCTCCTCACCCCAACCCTCTCCAGCAGGAGAGGGAGCCAAGCCGCCTTGTAACTCATTGTATTTATAATTAAAAAAAGTTGTGTAGATAGCTATGCCCGTTTTTTAGGAGATACTTTCATGAATAACCAGTTTATTAAAAAAGCGTTAGTCTTAGTGCTGAGTTTTATGGTTCTGTCTGCATTTTCAAACATAGCCTATTCAGCGAATACTTTATCGGGAGTGGCGACCTATAAGGAGGACGCCGGCGCAAAAGCGAACACTTCTGATCGTTATGCATTGCCCCCCAGTAAGGTTAACATCGAATCCTGCCGACGAGAGGCGCTACGTTTGCATCCGGGAGCAATTGAGAAACAACGAATACTGCATCGGCATGGGGATTTCTTGGTGCGATTTCAGATACAGGGACGTGACGGTTTGGACTGGTTCATGTTGTGCGACTTGGCAAACCGAGAAGTCATTGATGCATTCTGATGGGTTTCCACAGATTGGCTTGGACAGGTCTTAGAATGTTCGTCTTTATACACAAATGTTCAAGCACACCTCGTTCCCACGTGCTACGTGGGAATGCAGGGCTGGACGCGCTGCGTCCCGTATACGCGACGTTGCGGTGACGGCATCCCTGCCAGAAGACGGTGTATCGTAAACACTTGTGTATAAAAACGGGCGCAGAGCGTGGGAACGATGAGTTTATGTTTCGGGAAGTTATTACCAACCATATCTTTAGCAACGAGCAAACATCTTTTTCGGGAATCATAAAACCGGCGTTTGTAGGTGGCAGTACCCATTTATCATGGCTTGCAAACAGGGGATACTTCATGGCTCTTCTATCAAAGCAGGAGAACGATCGATTTTTAGAGGCTTCCAAAGTCAATACTACGCAACAACCGAATTCGATCCGGGCGCTGTAACGATAGAGCACTATTTTTACAGTTTTTTTATAGCAACAGGGCTAAATTAACCACTCGGAACATCCATAAAAAAGAGGTAACCATGACTTTTATCTACGGCTTGAGCGGCTTGCTCGCATTCGCTTTATTCATTTACCTGCTGGTGGCGTTATTTTACCCGGAGAAATTCTGATGACTGCAAACGGCTTATTGCAAATCACTATATATTTAGTCGCCCTGTTGCTGCTGGCTAAGCCATTGGGTGTTTATATGGCGGCGGTGTATGAAAATCGCCCGTTACTTCTTAAGCGCATCTTGGGGCCTTTGGAAACGGGGTTTTATCGTTTGAGCGGCGTTAACCCGGAACAAGAGATGGGCTGGAAAAGCTACGCCGCCGCCCTGCTCTGGTTCAACCTGTTCGGCGGACTGGCGGTCTTCGCCTTGCAAATGCTGCAAGCCTATTTGCCGCTGAACCCGCAGCAAATGGCTAATGTGACCGTCGATTCGGCATTCAACACCGCGGTCAGTTTTGCCACTAACACCAATTGGCAGGGTTACGGCGGCGAAACGACGATGAGTTATCTGACCCAGATGCTGGGCTTGAGCGTGCAAAACTTCGTTTCGGCAGCCACCGGCATGGCGGTGTTGGTTGCGATGATACGCGGCTTTCAGCGCGCTCATGCGGACGGCATCGGCAACTTTTGGGCGGACTTGACCCGCGGCACTTTATATATCCTGTTGCCGTTGTCGTTGGTATTGGCGTTGGTATTGACCGGGCAAGGCGTGGTGCAAACCTTCAAACCTTATCAAACAGTGCCGTTGGTCGAGCAGGCAACGGAAACTGCTGCGCAAACCTTGGCGGTAGGCCCTGCCGCTTCGCAAATCGCCATTAAACAGTTGGGCACCAACGGCGGCGGTTTTTTTAACGCCAATTCGGCGCATCCTTTCGAAAACCCGACGCCGCTGTCCAATTTCCTGGAAATGCTGTTACTGATCCTGATCCCGGCGGCGCTGTGCCATACCTTCGGCACGATGGTCGGCGATCCGCGCCAAGGCTGGGCCATTTTGTCGGCAATGACGCTGGTGCTGGTCAGCTTGCTATTCATCACGGTGGGTTATGAGCAAGGCGGAAATCCTGCGCTGACTGCGCTTGGCGTCGAGCAAAACGTTAGCGTAGGCCAGTCCGGCGGCAACATGGAAGGCAAGGAAACGCGGTTCGGCATCGTTAACTCGGCGATTTGGGCGACTGCAACGACGGCGGCATCCAACGGTTCGGTCAATTCGATGCATGATTCTTACACGCCGCTGGGCGGCCTGATTCCGATGTGGCTGATTCAATTGGGCGAGGTTATTTTCGGCGGCGTCGGTTCCGGGCTTTACGGGATGTTGATTTTTGTGCTGATTGCGGTGTTTGTCGCCGGTCTGATGATAGGCCGCACGCCGGAATATCTCGGCAAAAAAATCGAAGCCTTCGAAATAAAAATGGCGGCTATCGTTATTTTAATTCCGGCCTTGTTTATTTTGGGCGGAACCTCGTTGGCGATCATGGTCGACGCAGGAAAATCGGCGGTTGCCAATCCCGGCGCGCACGGCTTTAGCGAAATTCTTTATGCATTTTCCTCGGCGGCGGGCAACAACGGCAGCGCTTTTGCCGGTCTAAGCGTCAATGCTCCGTTTTATAACATCGCTTTGGGTATCACCATGCTGTTCGGGCGCTACGGCATCATTATTCCGGTACTCGCTATTGCCGGTTCATTGGCGGCAAAAAAGACCGTGCCAACCACCGTCGGCACCTTACCGACGCATACGCCGTTATTCGTGATGCTGCTGATCGGTACCGTGGTGTTGGTCGGCGCGTTGACGTTCGTTCCCGCGTTGGCTTTAGGGCCGGTGGTCGAACATTTAATCATGACGGCCCAATAATGAATCTACCAAAAGAATTGTCCACGAAAGACACGAAAGACACGAAAGACACGAAAGACACGAAAGACACGAAAGACACGAAAGACACGAAAGACACGAAAGACACGAAAGACACGAAAGACACGAAAAGCACGAAAAGCACGAAAAGCACGAAAGCTCTAAAGCCGGACGGGTATGTTACTCCGTCCGCAGGGTTTCTCGCATGATTCAGGGATAGTGGCAACATCAAAACGTTTGGAACGGGGTTGCAAACCCCGTCCCGCCTATTAGCATTTAATCATGACAGCGGCTAAAAATTAGAGTTAGCTGGATAAGAATTTTTTACCACGAAGACACGAAGAGCACGAAGTTATAAAGCATTCTCTGAAAACCTTCGTGTTCTTCGTGTCTTCGTGGTTAATTTAAATTTATGCAAAAGAGAAATAACCTATGAGCACAAAAAGTCACACGCAACAGCTATTTAGCAGCCAAATCCTGTGGGCTGCGCTAGGCGATACCCTGCGCAAGCTGGCGCCTCAACAACAATGGAAAAACCCGGTGATGTTCGTGGTCTATATCGGCAGTTTGCTGACCACCGGGCTCTGGCTATGGGCATTATTTTCAGGGGACAGCTCAGAAACCGGCTTCATGTTCGCCGTGACTTTCTGGCTGTGGTTCACGGTATTGTTTGCCAACTTCGCGGAAAGCGTCGCCGAAGGCCGCAGCAAAGCGCAGGCGGCATCTTTGCGCAACGCCAAACGCGACATCATGGCGAAGAAACTGGATAAACCGTGTTACAGCACCGATTACGCCAAAGTCGCCAGCACCACATTACGGCGCGGCGACATCGTACTGATTGAAGCGGGCGATTTCGTCCCCGCCGACGGCGAAGTCGTCGAGGGCGCGGCCAGTGTCGATGAAAGCGCGATCACCGGCGAAAGCGCACCGGTGATTCGCGAATCGGGCGGCGATTTCAGCTCGATAACCGGCGGTACGCGGGTATTGTCCGATTGGCTGGTGGCGCGGATCGTAGTCAATCCCGGCGAAGCCTTCCTGGACCGGATGATTGCGATGGTGGAAAGCGCGTCGCGGCAAAAGACGCCTAATGAAATCGCGCTGACCATTTTGCTGGTCGCATTGACGCTGATTTTCCTGCTGACCACCGTGACTTTGCTGCCGTTTTCTATCTACAGCGTGGAAGTCGCCAAAGCCGGCACGCCGGTGTCGATCACCGTGCTGGTGGCGTTGCTGGTCTGCCTGATTCCCACCACCATCGGCGGCTTGCTGTCCGCTATCGGCGTTGCCGGCATCGGGCGGATGATGCAGAAAAACGTTATCGCCACTTCGGGACGGGCCATAGAAGCGGCGGGCGATGTGGATGTGTTGCTGCTGGACAAAACCGGCACGATTACCCTGGGTAACCGGCAAGCCTCGGCGTTTTTTCCTATCGGCCTGGTCAGCGAAAAAGAATTGGCCGATGCCGCGCAACTGGCGACGCTGGCCGACGAAACGCCGGAAGGTCGCAGCATCATTATTCTTGCCAAGCAGAAATTCGGTATCCGGGAGCGCAATATCCACGATCTGGACGCCACCTTTGTCGCCTTTAGCGCGCAAACCCGGATGAGCGGCGTCAATATCGGCGAGCGCCAAATCCGTAAAGGCGCTGCCGATGCGATACGCGGCTATGTGGAAACCCAACATGCAAAATTTCCCGAGGAAGCGACACGCATCGCCGATACGGTTGCACGCCGCGGCAGTACGCCGCTGCTGGTTGTCGACGGCGGACAGGTATTGGGGGTTATTGAGCTGAAAGATACGGTCAAAGGCGGTATCAAGGAGCGTTTTGTCGAACTGCGCAATATGGGTATCAAAACCATCATGATTACCGGCGATAATCGTTTGACCGCAGCGGCGATTGCCGCTGAAGCAGGCGTCGACGACTTCTTGGCCGAGGCGACGCCGGAAGCCAAGCTCAAGTTGATCCGCGAACAACAGGCCGAAGGCCGTCTGGTGGCGATGACCGGGGACGGCACCAACGATGCGCCGGCATTGGCTCAGGCCGATGTGGCAGTGGCGATGAATTCGGGTACCCAGGCGGCTAAGGAAGCCGGCAACATGGTCGATCTCGACTCCAACCCGACCAAGCTGATCGAAATCGTCGAGACCGGCAAACAAATGCTGATGACGCGCGGCGCGCTAACCACGTTTAGCCTGGCGAACGACTTGGCCAAGTATTTCGCCATCGTTCCGGCCGCATTCGCCAGCACTTATCCGCAACTGGGCGCGCTTAATGTCATGGGACTTAGCAGCCCGGACAACGCGATACTTTCGGCGGTTATATTTAACGCGCTGATTATCGTCGCCTTGATTCCGCTGGCCTTGAAAGGCGTGACGTACCGGCCGCAAAGCGCAGAGGTATTACTGCGCAACAACTTGCTGATTTATGGCGGCGGCGGGGTTATCGTGCCGTTTATAGGGATTAAGCTGATCGATCTTGGCTTAACGGCGTTATCGTTTTAAAAAGAAAGCCCTCTCCAAAGGGAGAGGGTTGGGTGAGGGGAAATCAACATAAGGAGTCATCAATGGCTAACCATATCAAACCTGCAATACTAATGCTCTTGTTCTTTACCGTGCTGACCGGCATCGCCTATCCATTGGCCGTTACGTTCATCGCACAAATCGTGTTCCCCCATCAGGCAAACGGCAGTTTGCTCGGCAGTAACGAGCAGCCGCTCGGTTCCGAGTTAATCGGCCAAGCGTTTAGTCGGCCCGAGTATTTTTGGGGAAGGCCGTCAGCGACTTCGCCCGCTTCCTATAACGGCGGCGCATCCGGCGGATCTAATCAAGGGCCGAGCAATCCTGCATTGATAGATGCCGTTCAGACCCGCATCAAAGCATTGCGCGATGCCGACCCCAGTCATTCGGAAGCCGTACCCGTGGATTTGGTGACCGCTTCGGCCAGCGGACTTGATCCCCATATCAGTCCCGCTGCTGCGGCCTATCAAATCAGCCGCGTTGCCAAAGCCCGACATATGTCGACGGACAGCATGCGTGAATTGGTTGAGCGTTATACTGAGCCTCGGCAATGGGCTGTGTTGGGCGAGCCTCGGGTGAATGTGTTGAAATTAAATTTGGCGTTGGATCAGCGCTATGAATAATGAATTGCCCTCGTTCCCACGCTCCGACGCTCATCTCTATGCACATCCGACTCCTCCATTTCAGTGTCCTGGTTCTTGGTCAGAAGTTTGGGAATCCATGTTTATAGTTCCCACGCTCCGGCGTGGGAATTCAGTCTGCAACGCTCCAGCGTTGCGGGACGCTGGAGCGTCTACCACCGCATTTCCACGCCGGAGCGTGGGAACGATAAAACCTGATTACCTTCCTTCAAGCAATGAACTATGAATCGCGCCCCGACCCCGATGCCCTTCTCGCCCGCGTAGAACGCGAGGAAAACCAGCGACGACGAGGACGACTAAAAGTGTTTTTCGGCGCGGCAGCCGGTGTCGGCAAAACCTACGCGATGTTGCTGGCCGCAAAAATCAAACGGGCTGAAGGCGTCGACGTGGTGGTCGGTCTGGTGGAAACCCATGACCGGCAAGAAACCGTCGCGGTATTGCAGGGCCTGGATGTGCTGCCGCCCAAGCTGGTCAAACATCGGGGCACGGTGCTGCGCGAGTTCGATCTGGACGGCACGCTGAAACGCCGCCCGACCCTGGTCTTGGTGGACGAATTGGCGCACAGCAACGCGGTCGGCTGCCGCCATCCCAAACGCTGGCAGGATGTCGAAGAATTGTTGAATGCCGGTATCGATGTTTACAGCACGCTCAACGTCCAGCATTTGGAAAGCCTCAACGACGATGTCAGCCAGGTGACCGGCGTGCAGGTTCGGGAAACCGTGCCGGATACGGTATTCGAGATGGCCGATGAGGTTGAATTGATCGATTTGCCGCCCGATGAATTATTAATGCGGCTCAAGGAAGGCAAGGTGTATGTTCCGCAACAGGCGGAACGGGCGATGCGCAATTTCTTCCGCAAAGGCAACCTGATCGCCTTGCGCGAGTTATCGTTACGCCTGACCGCCGATCGGGTCGATGCGCAAATGCAAGACTACCGGGACGACCACGCGATACGCGATGTGTGGCAGGTCGGCGACAGGATATTGGTCTGCATCGGCCCCAATACTATCGCCGAGCGGCTGGTGCGCGCCGCCAAGCGGCTCGCGACCAGTCTTCATGCGCACTGGATCGTGGCCTACGTGGAAACGCCGGAACTGCAACGCCTGCCCGCCGAGCGTCGCGACGAGGTATTGCGGGTGCTGCGTTTTGCCGAGCAGTTGGGCGCCGAAACGGTGACTTTGTCAGGCCCCGATATGAGCAAGGAAATCCTTGGGTTTGCCAGAAGCCGCAATGTTACCAAAATCGTATTGGGCAAACCCCGGCGTCGGGGCTGGCGGCGCTGGGTGCTGGGCTCGGTCGTCGACACCCTGATTACCGAAGCGCATAACATCAACGTCTATTTGCTGGGCAGTCCGCGCGGCGAAGATGACTTGGAGCGAAAAGCGCCAAAAGAGATGCCGGGGGGCAAAGTGCTGCGGCCCAGTTATCCTTGGGGACGCGCCAAGCGGCGCTGGATTAATTGGGGCTGGGCGGTGGCGATGACCGTTTGCACGAGCTTGCTGGCCTGGGTGATGTCCGGGAAATTCGAATTGGCTAATCTGGTCATGGTTTATTTGTTGGGCGTGGTGTTCATGGCGGCCCGTTTCGGTCGTGAGGCATCCATTCTGACTTCGGTGCTGAGCGTTGCCGCATTCGATTTTCTGTTTGTAAATCCGGTGCATACCTTTGCGGTTGCCGATGTCCAGTATTTAGTGACCTTCGTCATTATGCTGTTGGTGGGCCTGATTATCAGTCATTTGACCAGCAATATGCGCTCTCAGGCCAAGGTAGCCTCGCATCGGGAACGGCGCGCCAATGTCCTTTACGCGCTGAGCGAAGACCTGGCGGCCAGCCGTACCGTAGCGGAAACCGCCGGAATCGCCGCGCGGCATATTCAGGAGGAGTTCGGCGGCGCCAGCGTATTGCTGTTTCCCACCGACGACAGCCGGATCGTCTACCCGCTGGACCCGCCGGTGCCGGAATCCCTGCGCGATTGCGATTTGAGCGTGGCGCAGTGGGTTTTCGACCACGGCCAGATGGCGGGACAAGGCACCGATACCTTGCCGGGAGCCAATGCGGTGTTTTTTCCTATGTCCGGTTTTCGCGGCGTGATCGGCGTGCTGGTATTGCGCGCCGCCAACTTGCGCCGGGTATTTCTGCCCGAGCAGCGACGGCTATTGGATACCTTTATCAGCCAGATTGCCCAAGCCATCGAACGGGTGCGTCTCGCCGACGAAGCGCAGCAAACGCAATTGCGCATGGAATCCGAGACCTTGCGCAACTCTTTGCTCAGCGCCATTTCCCATGATTTACGCACGCCGTTGGCATCGATCGTCGGCGCGGCCAGCACCCTCGTGGAAGAGGACGCCCAACTTGCCCCGCAGGATCGGCAGGAGTTGAGCCTGACCATTTATGACGAAGCGCTACGCATGTCGAACCTGACCAATAATATCCTGGATATGGCCCGACTGGATGCAGGGCAGGCATCGCTGAACCGGCAATGGTATCCGCTGGACGAAATTATCGGCGGAACCTTGACGCGAATGCACAAGCGGCTGGAAGGCCGTTTGGTCAAGACAAACCTGCCGGATGGCCTCTGTCTGGTTCGCGTCGATGCGGTGCTGATCGAACAGGTGCTGGTCAACCTGCTGGAAAATGCCTGCAAATATACGCCGCCGGGCAGCCCGATTGACATCCTCGCCGAGCTGTCCGCCCATATGCTAAAGGTGACGGTAGCGGATCGCGGCCCCGGCATACCGCCGGGAGAAGAGGAAAAGCTGTTCGATAAGTTTTACCGGGTACACCGGGAAGGCACGCAAAGCGGCGTCGGTCTGGGCTTGGCTATTTGCAAGGCTATCATTATTGCGCACGGCGGCGTTATCGGCGCCGGTAACCGGCATGGCGGCGGGGCGCAATTCTTTTTTCTGCTGCCGGTAGACGAAGCGCCGCCGCAATTGGCAGCGGAGCAGCTGCAAGATGAATAGCGCCAAATCTGTGATTGTGATTGTCGAGGATGACCCGCAAATCTGCCGTTTTTTGCGCACCAGCCTGAGCGTGCAGGGATTCCAGGTGATCGAGGCGACAACCGGCGAACGAGGCATAGTGGAAATAGGCACCCGCAAACCTGAGCTGGTCATCCTGGACTTGGGCTTGCCGGGCATGGACGGCATAGCGGTGATCCGCAAGGTTCGCGAGTGGTCGGCGGTGCCGATTATCGTGCTGTCGGCCAGGAGCCAGGAAAGCAACAAGATTGCCGCGCTGGATGCCGGAGCGGACGATTACCTGACCAAGCCGTTCAGCATCGGCGAACTGCTGGCGCGCATCCGCGTATCGCTGCGCCACGCCGCGCAGCTTACAGGAGACGGCGTTGAAGCGCTGTTTAGCGTCGGCGATTTGCAGGTTGATTTGTCCCGGCGCAGCGTACATATCGGCGAACAGGAAATTCATCTGACCCCGATCGAATACCGGCTGCTGACCGTGTTGATCCATCATGCGGGCAAGGTCTTGACGCATCGGCAGTTATTGCTGGACGTTTGGGGACCCGCCTACGTGGAGCATGCTCATTATGTGCGGATTTACATGGGGCAATTGCGCCGGAAGCTTGAAGCCGATCCCACGCAACCGCGTTATCTGCTGACCGAAGCGGGCGTGGGGTATCGGTTGGCGGGTGGGGAATGAATCGAGAGCATCCGGTATATATCGCGCCTCTACTCAGTTGATCCTATGGCGTCGCGCCCAAGCAAACACCCTCACAGTCGAGATAATAAGTGGCAAGTTTATCAGCCTAAAAAATAACTGATGTTACGCATTGTCCACGAAAAGCACGAAAGGCACGAAAAAACATCCGCTGTAGGTTTCTCGCTGACGGCGTCATCCCCGGCATTCATTCACAGACTCCCAAGACAAGCTCCTTACGTCATACACCCAGGTCTGTGGGATGCCGTCGTTCTGGCAGGGACAGATATTTGCTCCTGCAATATCGGCATTCCCCACATCCCTGTGGGTTATGCCGGAACCCAGGCACAGGGAGGTGAAACTTCGTGTTACACAAGTATTTACGGGATTCCGATAGTCCCTGGCCTGGCGTTGGGCAAGAAGCAGGTCTGCTGCCTGGCAACGTTCTGATGTGATTTAACTATTTTCGTGTTTTTTGTGGACTACGCTTTTTATTATGAGCCGAATTTTTATATTTAATGCGTCGCATCCCAACCCGGCTGCAACAAGTTTTGGCATTGCAATTCAAACGACTCGCCCAGCACCGGCCCCAAGTCCGCTACATTGCCGTAAAGTCGTCTGAGTTCCGGTTCGTAAGGTTGCTCTACGGCTCTGGACAATTGCTCGATTGCGGCATCCAGCGCCGATTTTGAGGCGCGGCTACCGGCTTTCAACTTGAGAGCCTGTTTGATGTACGCCAAAGCCGGTTCGACAAAAAAGGCATCGGGCTGTTTTCGGCCCAATTGGTAGATTTCTATCCATGCGCTCAGTTGCTCCGGTTGGCAATGTTCCGGCAACAGACACAAGTCTTCATCGGTGCTGAGCAAAAACGACGGCTGCGGCTCAACTTCGTTAATGATGAGGTGATGCAACAGCGCGCAGATAAAATCCTTGCCCTTAAGATCGGCATAACGATAAAACAGGCTGCCGCGTTGATGAAGGTTGCCGAGTTTGCCGACCAAGCGGTAGCCGCCGACGCTGATGTCTATCGGCAAATCGTCCAACGGCGCACCCAGGTTTTTGGCTTTTATGCGTTCGACAAAGCCATTAATCACTTGCTGTTGCCGTTCGAACTCCAGCTCGCCCGGTACGCCTGCCAACCACCGGCCTTGGGCTTGCAGTTTTTTGACGGACAGCGGCTTGCCGTTTAACGCCTCGCGTATCCATTCGTGATAAATGGCATATCCATCCAGTTTGGCGATGGAAAACGGTTCGCGCTCTTCGTCATCGGCTTCCATGCCGGTAAAACGCAAATCCATTTGCCGCTGCATGAAATGACGCTGCGGATGGCGGAAGAAACTGAACAATTCGTTCAGTTCGATTACTTCGGTTTGCTCGGCGTCTACGGAGATTGTGCCTTGCCACCACAAATTCGCAGGGGCGTTTGACCGCTCTCCACGGCCGGACAATGCCCTGGCGGTTTCGCAATCGGTCTCGGAAAAGCTGAACAAACCGGTCGTCCCGTCGAAATAGCGCCGACTGAACGGTTGCAACGGATGCCGGGTAATCAGGTCTTTAGGGTCAATCTGCTGTTTATTTCCCCTCACCCAACCCTCTCCCTCCGGAGAGGGCTTTGCATCGTTTATGTCAGCCATTTGGTCACCGACATCCTGCAAAACCTCCAGCAATTCGCTGATCACCACCGACGGCGGAATGGCGTCGTTGTGGCTGATCGACTGGCCGATGTAGGTCATAATCAACTGTTGTCTGGCCGACAGCAGGATTTCCAGGAACTGATAGCGGTCGTCGCTGCGGCGCGAGCGGTCGCCTTTGCGGAAGTTGTGGGCCAGCAAGTCGAAGGTCGGGTTACGGTCGATTTTGGGGAACTCGCCGTCATTCATGCCCAACAGCGCAATCACTTTGAACGGAATAGAACGCATCGGCAGCATCGAACAAAAGGTCAGCTGGCCGCGCAAAAAACCGTTGGATGATTTACGCTCGGCGACCATGCCTTCCAGCCAGCTGATAATCACTTGCAGCTCGACATCGTCATTATGCACGGAGGCCAATTCGGCGGATAATTCCGCCAGCAGTTCGTTAAGCTGCTGGCGTTCGACCGGTTCCGCCGCCGCCAATAACTGGTCGGCGTAATAATAAAGCTGTGTGCTCCAGTTTTTTAGCGGTTTCGCTTGCTTGAGTTCCTTGCCGGCTTTAAACAACAGCTGCATGAAATCGCACAAGCCGCCCAAGGCCTGCGCCGACGAGCCTTCAATATCTTTATAAGGCAATACGCCGCTAACAAAATCTTGGTCGCTGCCCACCGCATAGCCCATCAGCAACCGGTCCAACGCCGCCTGCCAGGTATTTTCGCTGAGTTCCGGCAGGCCGAGTTCCTGTTTGTGTTGCGCCGACTTGCCCCAGCGCACATGGGTATCCTGCACCCAGTGTTTGATCAGCTCCAGGTCGACCTCGGACAAGCCGAAACCCGGATACACCACCGGCTGCTCCAGTAAATCCAGCACCGTTTGCCAGCCGAAACGGCTTTGGCTCAAGTCCAAAAAGCGGATAAAGGCGTCCAGCGCGTTGTTGCTCAGACGCAAGCTGCGGTCGGCGATGGCGTGTTGGATGTCGTCGAATACCGCGGAAATAAACGGCTCGTATACCTGGATGTCCGGCGCCATCACCACAATGTCGCGCAGCTCCAGCGTAGGATCTTTTTCCAGCGCTTGCAGCAGCTGGTTTTTCAGCACCTCCACCTCGCGCATTCGGGAGTGACAGGCATGAATGCTGATCGAGTCGTCTTTTTGAAGCGGCTGTTCATTCAGGCTATTATTTAAAATACCGTTTTGCAGCCGTTGCAGGTTAGTGGCTGCCTCGCTCAGCTCAAAACTTTCCGGTTCCAAATCGAATTGCGCCTGCTCCAGCAACATTTCCTGAAATTCGCGGCCCTGCTGGCCTAAGCTCGACAGCAGCGGATGGCCGCTAAGGGTTTCGTCGTTCGCTCTCTGCCGTTTGCCGGCCAGATCGGCCCAAAAATCTTGCGCCGGATTGAGCAGGAAAAGATGCAGTTGGCAATGTTTGGACAGGCCTTGCAAGTAACTTAAAAATAACGGCGGCATGGTGTTCAGCCCGAACACCGAAATCCGCTCCGGCAATTGCGCGCTAAACGCGCCCTCCTCAGCGTCATTCAGTTTGGCGATTACCTCCAGCCATAACGAGCCGCGGTGTTTGCTGCCGGTCTGTTCGGTTATTTGCAGCCATAAGGCTTGTTGCCAGCGTTCGGTTGCCGTTTGATATAACAACTGGCCTTTTAGCCAGGCCGCCAGCATATCCGGCCGCATCATCTGGTATTGGTCGAAAATCTGCGCCAGTTGCTGGGACAGTTGATAACGTTTTAGGGCGATATTTTCGCCGGACAGGTATTGCGTTAACGGCAAAAACGCCTCGCCGTCGAGCCTGCGCAGCAACGCCTCAATCCGCCACAGCATCAAATTACGCTCGAAAGCCGCATCGCTTAAGCGGCTGTCGATGCTCTGCGCCAGGGAGCTGAAAAACTTGCCGGGAAATAAAAACTCGTAATTCCCCCAGACTTTAAACTGACTGGCTAATTGCTGCGATAACCAGCGCTCCATGCCCTGACTTTGAATCAAGAAGACTTCCTTGGCGAAAGGCGATGCCAGCGGCGCGTTTTCGATCACGGCGGTCAGGTGGAAGACCAGATTTTCGGTTTTATTGGAGCTGTGCAGGATGAACATGGGCGTTTGATTTTGCCGTCTCTATTTAGATGCTGAATTTATGATGGATATTCACCACGAAGACACGAAGTTTATGTTTTTTCTTCGTGTCTTCGTGGTGAGAAAAATACGTAATTCGGGACTGTGCTTTCCTGGAAATGGCCTAAAGAATTTATACGAAATAACTTGGGCAAGTTGCTAATAGCCGAAGCTTGCACTCCCGCTGAAAATTTATCGGCGCGAGTTGTTCACGTTATTTCATGCACACGCCGAAGCCTTCAAGGCGTGGCCCACAGCAGATGGAACCGCGGCGCATGAACAAAACTTTTCCGGACAACGCTATCTGCTGTATTATCACATACCCTTTACATACCAATAACTAAAATCAGGATAAGCTCATGACTCAAGATGAACTAAAGCAAAAAGTGGCTCAAGCCGCTTTACACTATATTAAAGATGTCGCCATTATCGGCGTAGGTACAGGTTCTACCGTTAATCACTTTATTGATTATTTGGTCGATTTCAGGGCGGATATTGAGGGCGCTGTTTCCAGTTCGATCGCCAGTACCGAACGCTTGAAAAAAATCGGCATCCCGGTGCTGGATTTAAATGCGGTGGGTACGCTGGACGTTTATGTGGACGGAGCGGACGAAGTCAACCCGCACAAACAACTGGTTAAAGGCGGCGGCGGCGCGTTGACGCGCGAAAAGATTATCGCCGCGGCCAGCAAACAATTCGTCTGTATTGCCGACGAAACCAAATGCGTCGATGTGCTGGGCAAATTCCCTTTGCCGGTTGAAGTGGTTCCGATGGCCAGAAGTTATGTTGCCCGAGAGCTGGTTAAATTAGGCGGCCAACCGGTATGGCGGGAAAATTTTATTACCGATAACCACAATGAGATTCTCGATGTGCATAATCTGGATATTATCGAGCCGATCAAACTGGAACAAATCATCAACAACATTACCGGCGTAGTCACTGTCGGTATCTTTGCGATGCGCCCTGCGGATATCGTGTTAGTCGGCAAGGGTAATGAGGTCGCTACGCTTTAAACGCCTGTACCCTGCATAACGCCATGGATGGCGCGGGTAGCCAACGGGTTCTTTTAGTCGTGGATTAGTAACGGATGTTACGCATGTAGCTAATAAAAAAGCGTAGTCCACGAAAGGCACGAAAGGCACAAAAAGCACGAAAAAAAACCGGGTACAGGAACAATAAGTAAAGCCCATCGTCAAGATTGGAAAGATGAATGTCGTAAACCGGGAAACATACGGCGCTCTATTTTTTTCGTGTCTTTCGCGCTGCTTGGATGTAGTGCGTAGGATGCACTCAACTCGCAGCGCACCTTTCACTGCATTTCCACGTAGCGCTAAGAGATACGCTAGTTCCCAAGCTCCCGCTTGGGAACCCAGTGAGCAAAGCTCCAGCTTTGCGAGCCGGGAAGCTAGAGCTTCCCGTACTGAATTCCCAAGCAGGAGCTTGGGAACTAGCACAACTAGCGCGCAACATACGGCTCTCTATTTTTCGTGTCTTTCGCGCTTTTCGTGGACAATGCGTAACATCAATTGGTAAGTACTCAGCGTTCCTTTTTTTAACGGCTGAGCAGTCATCAGCTATTCTACGGTCGAAGCACCTGGAACAGCGGCTTTATACTCATAAATTCCGGTTAGTTTGCGCTTGAATTCGTCGGAAATCAGCCTGGAATCCTGCTTGCTCTTTACTACGCGCGGGGTGATCAATACAACCAGCTCTGTTTTGTTATTCTTTTTGTCGGTACCGCCGAATAACGGCCCTATCCAGGGAATATCCTGTAACAAAGGAATCCCATTTTTGTCATTAGAGACGGTTTCATCAATTAAGCCGCCTAACACTATGGTTTCCCCATCATGGACGGCGACGGAACTCTCGATCTCTTTTTTCTGAATGGTGGGCGAGGTTGTGACGCCTGTGGAGGTTACCACCGGGGTGCTGACAATTTGCTTGATTTCCATAATGACCATGCCGCTCTCATTAACTCTGGGCGTAACGTCCAGGGTAACCCCGGTATCCTTATATTGAATTGAACTGCCAAGCGCTATGCTGGGCGTATCGCCGCCGGCAACCGGAAGCGATGAGGTGCTGGTTTGTATGGGGACTTGATCGCCTATGTTTATTTTAGCTTGCTGATTATTCAACACCATCAACGAAGGCGAAGAAATTACATTGATATTATTGGCGGTGGCTTGCGCGTTTAAAAGGGCTTTCACCGTTCCCGAGCTGTAGATAGCGCTCATGCCGCCTGTTGATGCGGCTGCCGCCGCTGCCGCCGCGGTGCCTAACGAACTCGCAAAGGTCGGCGGGGAAGGCGGATTGGCGGCGCTGCCGACGGCACTATTGCCTTGGGATAAATACCAGGATATGCCATATTTTAATTCATCCTTTAAGGTAACCGAGACGATGGTCGCATCGATCAGCACTTGCAGCGGCAGGGTATCAAGCTGCTTGATCACAGGAAGTATCACTTCGTAATCCTGCGGCGTGGCAACAATGATTACCGAATTATTGGCTACGTCCGAAATAATGCGTACCTCGCCGACATTGGCAACTTCCGCGTCGCCGGATTGCTCGGATGTTTTTGGAATGTTTTGTTTTTCAGGCGCTTTATTGCTTAATTCGGCGGCTTGTTGTCCGGGCGCGACTTTGGCGGATTTTTCTTTCTTGGCCGCGCCGGTAAAAATCTCATTTAACGTTGCCGCCAGTTCTTCAGCGTCGACGTTTTGGACCCTATAGACATTAACGCCGCCGCCGGATGCGGTATTGGCCCGATCCAGGCGAAATATCCAGTTTTCAATATCCCTTAAATAGCCGGCCTGATGGGTAATCGCCATCACCGCATTCAAGCGTTCGACGGGAATAAAACGGAAAAAGCCGTTTTCTCCTTCCTTGCCCTGTTTACTAAAAATCTCCTCCAGTTCTTTAATCACCGTTTCCGGCTCAACATGGGCTAATGGAAACAGGCCGAAAGAGCGGCCTTTCAACACATCGATATCGAACACGCTGACCATGTCCATTACCCGTCCCAGTTCATCAGGGGTGCCGGAAGCGATCAGGATATTGCGGGTGCTGTCGACATTGAGAATGGTCTTGTCCTGCACCAGCGGTTTGATCACCTCGACCACGTCTTGCACGGCGACATTTCTGACCGGGATAACCCGGACTTGAAAGCCGGTCCTTCCGCCGCTATGGGGGCCTGCAAAACCGGAGCTGTACAGGGCTTCGGCGGCTGGTTCGATGTGGTAAATGCCGGCATCCTTAATCAGGACGGCATTGTTCATGCGCAGCAGCATTTCAAGGGTGGGAATCAGCTCCTCTTTACTTAAGGGATCGGTCGTTTGCAGGGTGACTTTACCTGCCACCTTGGGACTGAGTACGTAGTTTTGTCCAAGGATGTCGCTTAACACCACTTTGGCGACCTCGCCCAAATCGGCTTCGTCAAAATTGAGGCTGTAGGCGCCCTCGCCGCGGCTTTTGGCGGATCTATGCGGGGTTGCGGTATCCGGTACAAAACGGTTGGTGCCGGGAAACAACTCAGGTTTTGCCTGCGTTATCGCAATAGCGGGCGCGTTGTCTTTCAGCGGCGCAATAGCGGTATCGGCTTGCTCTTTTTTTACCGGCGGCAACGGCAATTTGAGGGCTTGTTTGGGTCCGAGCGATTCGCAACTTGACAACGTCAAACTCAAGACTGCCAAACAAAACGTTGTTGTTAGTTTTTTAACATTAATCATTGCTGTTTCCCTCCGGTGTATCTTCAGTATTATTGGGTGCAGGTGCAGGTGCAGGTGCAGGCATGGCGGCCGGAAAAGGCGCTGGGGCTGGAGTGGGCGTCGGCGTGACAGTCGCAGGTAATATTTTTAATTTCGGCTTGCGAAGCATTAGATTCTTCTCGTTACCGCCTTGTTTAAGCACGACGTTGTCCTTGTTTATTTCAGTCAGTTTCCAGCCGTCAATCTCATCGCCCACGGTTATTTTTCGAGTGTGATCTTTGCCGGCCTTCGATTTAGGACGGCTGAATAATGCCGATACGGTTTTTTGGGTGCTGTAAATTCCGTTGAGCTCCCAAGCGAAGCTCTCCGATTGAGAGGCGGCTTGCGCGGCTTCCTTGCTCTGCTCTGTTACCGGTCTTCGGCCTTTAATAAATAACGGCCTGGCAACCAGGTCGACATAACTGTCTTCCGGCTGTTTGGTCAGTTCTATTTCGGGCAGTTCGTCCGCTTTATAGTCTTGCGGCGTTACCGAGACAATCGAGGACAGCAAGCGCTGCCGCATATAATACGAATACAACCACTCCACGGTAATAACCAGACACAGGCCGATGCAGACCGATACCAGCAGTTTCATGAGCTTACTGTTCATTCCGGCTGCCTTCTCATAAAGCTGACCGCCTGAAAATTAATATTCAACTCGTTACTCGGTTCGAGCTGGTGCGTGGTTCTGCTTCTTACGCCGCGCAACGGCCTGACATCGATCTGATTGATAATAATCAGCGGCGTTGCGGTTTCTATCTTGTACAGCACCGTCCGCAGCACTTCGCTATTTCCGGTCATACTCACGCGGACGGTGATCCGGCTAAATTCATTTTTGCTGCTGAGAGGGAGCGCTTGGGTGCTGCTCAATTGCCCGCCTGCCTCGGTAATGACTTTTTTAATAAGCTCCTGAACCTCGGCGGACGCTAAAGCGCCGGTGCTCTGCCGGTTCAAAAGTCCGCGTTTTTGATACTGTTCTTTTATGGCGCTCATGTTTGCAATGACCGCGTCTTTTCTTGCCAGAATCCGCTCATATTGCTGTAGCCTGAAAACAAGATTATTTTTGGTCTCGCTCAGCTCCAAGCCTTTGTTAAGCACCGGCACTATAAAGGCCAGGCCGACCAGCAGTATCGCCGCAACCAACAGGGCGACGGCCGACCAGCGCTGCATTTGCTTGCTTTCGATGTCGATCACTTGCGTCTCCCGGTAGTCGAGGGCTGCGTAACCGCCGGGGTAACGTCAACGGTAATCTGGAAGCGCTCCTGGCCGCTGGCTTTATCCTGGGTGACCGGCGAAACGAAGCGGGCGTCGGCAAACAATTCGGAGTCTTCCAACACGCCGATCAATGCCGACGCGGCGGGCGATTCGCCCTGTATTTGCAGATGGCCGTCCGAGTACTGTGCGTAGGACAGCCAAGTATTATCCTTGATTAGCGCGCTTAAGGTATTTAAGCTCTCAATGACCGGCGGCGCGGTATTTTTTTCCGCTATCAAGAGCCGGGTTTCGTCTATCATCGCATCGATCTCCAGCTGCAAGGCCTTAACTTGCTTGGCATCCTTTTCGATGGCATCGATTTTTTCCTGCAAGGCATTGACCGTTTGATGTTCAAACCAGACCGGTAGCGCCAGCGTGGCCGCCGACAGTAAAAATATCGCCGAAACCAGTGCCGTATAAATCAGGCGCGGCGCATTTGCGGTTTTGTCCCTCAAGCTTTCCGGCAATAAATTGTAGCCGTCGTAACGATGTTCAAGATCATTCGGCGTCGCCTCGTAATCGACGAACAGCGGCGACATGTCCATAGCCTTGATGTCTTCATGCAGCGCATCAAGCGTTTCTCTGGGCGTCAACACCAGCATGACCCTGATTTGTCCGGGTTCATGTTCGCCTTCCAGCCGCTTAACCGCAAAATAAACCTGTTCCGGCTTAAACGGCGTATAGCGGTCAAGTTCATAGGCGACCACTTGGGACAGGTTTTCTTTGACCGCAATCGGCAAGGCGAGTTCTTTTTGAATGGCTTCTTGCGCGCTGAGCCGGACGATTAAATGGGCTTTAGCCAGCCGCTCATCGTTGGCTCGCATGGTTTTATATCGGGCTATGCCCGACGCGTTGCGCTCCAGTATTGCCAAAGGCTCGGCGTGCTCATTAAGCAGGTAGCTCAGCGCTAACCGATTGCCGTCGGGACGGACGATGATAAAGCCCCGCTTCTCATTAACCCGCTGTCTGATTTTTTCAGGCACCAGAAAGTCGAGTTCGCGCAGCCACCAGCGAAACAACTTTTTAAGGTCCAGATCAATTGTTGAATTCAGGTTCGGCATACTGTCTCACTAGTAACTCATTTTTTTCATCGGTAAACAATGAACCGTCGGCCGCGGCGTTGCGCTGCCAGTTCAAAACCTGAAACGGCGACGCCGGATTGGCGGATTTTTTTATCTGCGTAGCGATGACGGCCGTTGCGCCATCTTCCAACCGCGCTTCGCTAATAACCGTAATGACGCCGTTTTGCTCGCTACCGGGAGTAACGACGCCGACGCTTAGCGGCGGGTTGTCGCCGGTTTGTCCGGCCGGCCGGTTAGAAACTAACGGAGCTGTCGGCATCGGCAGGCCGTTTATCGCGCTTTCCCGCCTTGCTGCGAGATAGTCGTCTATCAATCCGGAGTCCACGCCCGGCAGTAGTTGCAACACTTCTTTGGCGGCTTGGGTCGAATCGACTTGCGCTTGTCCCGAATAGACCGTGACCCGGTTTTCCAGCCACTTGAAGGCCTGTTCATTGATGCCCAGCACCAGCTGTAATTCCTCAACGGACTGAAACGGCTTGTTGCGCGGCCGGTAGTTTAATCCGGCGTCTTTATATTCTTCTTGCTCCGCGCCTTCCGGATGCGTCAGGTCATCGTTATCGCGCCAATCGAGAATCGCATTGACCCATTGGGTTTGCAACTGCTCAGCCACAGGCGCATGGCCCATAAGTGCTTGCAACAGGGGCTGATCCGCCCGGTTTAAATCCACCTTGCCTGTTTCGGCAAGCAGCCGGACTCTGACCTTGGCTTCCGCGTAATCCAGTTGGTAAATGCTGCCGTCGGTACGCCAGCGTTGCAGCGGATCGGGATGCATCAGCATCAGCTCGGCAATGGCAAGCCCCGATTCCGCGACAGCCGCGGCCTGGGCATTTTTACTGCTGCCGGCCACAATGCCCGCTTCCCGGCGCATGCTCAGCGCAAAACTGCCGGCCATAATGGTCAGCAGGCTCAACACCCACAAAACCAGCACCAGGGCGAAGCCCTCAGGCTTGTTCAATTGCGATCCCCGGCCGGTTCGGCGGCGTTGGCCGGATTTTCCCCAAGCCCTGCGCCGCCGGTTTCGCCTGCAACCTTAAGCGCTATAATCATTTCCGGCCAAAAAACGCCGTTTGTCGTGTCAATGCTGATTTTGACCAATTGGGGGTGAACGCTTTTTTCCAGCCATTCATCCTGCCAGCGGCTTTTGCCGGTATCGTCGACGCCGAAATAAGCCAGCGTGAAATCGCTGACATGCTTTAACAAAATCTCCTGTTCCGGGCGCCATTCTGCATCTTCGGTTAGCGGAAAAAACGGCGTTAGCGTCACCTTGATCAGCTGTTCTTTAGCGTGTTGCTGCGGTTGTATCGAAAATAGCTGCATGCCCGCTCTACCGGCGCTTGCAGGGAAAATCGAGACGAACTGCAAGGACTTTTTTTTGCCTTGAAAAGAGAACGTTTTATCCTTGTTTTCGGTCGCCGCGCCGGTTTCCGGCCGGTTTGCGCCAGGCGCGCCATTGCCGTCGGCAAAATCGTTCCATAAAGGGCGGGCTGAGGATAAATGCCGCTGAAAAAAGTTATAGACGACGGCGACTTCATTCACCTCGGCCATTTTGCGTTCGCCCTGTTCCCAGCTTTGGGCGCAAATTCTCAAGCTGCTGAACAACAGTACCACCATAATGCTTAAGAGTGTCATTGCGATCAGAACCTCAATCAGCGTAAAGCCCGCCGAGGCGCAGGCAAAATGACGCTTCGCCTTATTGGTACCGTTCATAACACTTTATTAACCAGTTTCAATGTTATTAACTCAACCTGCCTGCGGGCGGCTTTGGCATTATCGCCCCAGCTTACGACAACCTTAATCTTAAAAAGCTCCGCCGTTATAGTCGTGACATCCAAATTTTCGGCGTTGAATTGGAACGGGCTGACCGATACTTGCCAATGGTATTTGTTATGTTCCAGCCCGGTCGCTTGTTTTGGCTTCAAGGGCGCTTCAGCGCCGGTTTCGGCCATTAAAGACTCGGCAACTTGAACGGCGGCGGTATATTCCTCGGCAACGCCGGCGTTATTAATACCTGCGGAAAATATCTTCAGCAAAATCCCCAAGGAAAGCGCCAGGATTGAAAACGCGATCAGGATTTCCAGTAAAGAAAAGCCGCGTTGTCTATTCATTTTCAAGCTCGGCCTGGCCGGTTAACCAATTTATATCGATCTGCCACGATGTCTGTCCTCGCTCCAGCGTGATTCTTCCTCCCGTAGAGGAACCATCGGCAAAAAAACGGATGTTCGCCGTACCCTTCCCGGTTAATTCGGTTTGCGCCGTCACCACGGTGACATCGATAGTCTCGGGTATTCGGTAACGCTTGTCCCGGCCGCTGACGCTGTAGCTGTTGTCGCCAAGATCAAGCGCGATCGTGGTTTCCTGATGGGTCATTAAAGCCTGCCCTCTGGCATAACGTAGCGCTGAAACGATGTCCCTTGCCGCGGCCTTGAGTTCTGTAGAGTCGCTCCCTGACGACAGGTTAAGGCCGATCACCGAAAAGCCCAGCACCACGACAAAAAGCACTACGGTCAATTCCAGCAGGGTAAAGCCATGCTGACGCGAGACACAAGGTGCAAGATGCAAGGTGCAAGGGGAGGAATATGGCGGTTTTACACCTTGAACGTTAAAACTCATTCCCAACTAACAATATCCCGATCTTCGCCTTCGCCGCCTTCCTTGCCGTCCGCCCCATAGGTGAACAAATCGAATTTTCCGTGTTCGCCGGGAGCGGCGTAATGATATTCCTGCTGCCATGGATCCAGCGGCATTTTGGATTTTCGCAAATAGGGGCCGTTCCAGCGTTTGGCGCTGTCGGGCGATTCAATCAAGGCCTTCAAGCCTTGCTCGGTGCTCGGATAACTGCCCAAGTCCAGCTTGTACATATCCAGGGCGGCCGACAAATCTTCAATCTGCACCTTGGCCGCTTTGGTTTTGGATTCGCCCATGTGCTTCATGACCTGCGGCCCGACTATTCCGGCCAGCATCGCAATAATGCCCAGCACCACCAATAATTCAAGCAGGGTAAAACCGCGGAGGCGCAAGGCGGAAGGCGAAAGGCGCAAAGAGCCTGCCTTGTTGATCTTTCGCCTCTCGCCTTGCGCCTTGAACCTTAATACCTGTTTCATAATATTTTTCCTAATTTTAAAAAGCCAAATCGTTAACACTCAAAATAGCCAGCAGAATCGACACGATGATGCCCGCAATCATCAAGCCTAATGAAATGATCAAAACCGGTTCCAGCAAAGCCAGCATCCGCTGTATCGCCACGCTAAGCTGCTTATCGTAAATCGTCGCCACCCTGAGTAGCATTTCCTCCAGGCGTCCGGTCTCTTCGCCCATTTTTACCATCTGCATGGCCATTTTCGGGAAGATGCCTTTTTCCATCAAGGCATCCGACAGGTGTTTCCCCTGTTTCAACTGCTCTTCGGTATCCTGAATGGCCGCCGCCAAAACCAGGTTGTCTACCGTTTCGCGAACGATGACCAAGGCCGCCAGTATCGAAACGCCATTGCCCAATAAAGTGCCCAGCGTGCGGCTGATGTTGGCGGTTTCCTTGTTCAGGATAATCGTCCCGGCCAGCGGCAGTTTCAAAAAACGGCCGTCCCAACGCTTCTTTTTTACCGGGTCGGCCAGCTGAAGATTCATGTAGCCTGTGATCGAGACAACGCCCAAAACCAGCGCCCACCAATAGCTTTGCAGCCATTCGGCCAGCCCCACCACGATCCGGGTCGATACCGGCAGCGCCTTGCCCGCGCTTGCAAACATTTCGGAAAATTGCGGCACCACGAAAGTCAGCATCACAAACAGCGAGGCCAGCGACATGATCAATAAAATGGCCGGGTAGATTAATGCCGTGCTGACCGTTTCTTTCAATTCGCGGGAGCGCTCCAGATACTCGGACAAGCGCGCCAATACTTCGCCGAGACTGCCGCCCGCCTCGCCGGCGCGGATCATGTTCAGGTAAAATTTGCTGAAAATGCCGGACTGCTTTTCCAGCGCATCGGCCAAGGTTGCGCCGCCTTTTACTTTCTCCAGAACCCTGCCGATCAACTTGGTCACCCGTTCGTTGTCTTCAGTCAAGTCGATCAATACCAGCAGGGATTTATCCAAAGGCAAACCGGATTCCAGCAAGGTTGCCAATTCGCCGGTGAACAGGGCGATGTCTTTTTGCGATAATTTGCTTTGCTTGATGCCCAGCCTTAATCCCAAGAACGATTTGGCGACAGCCGGGACTACGCGAATAGGGATATAGCCGTCCGTCTGCAACGCCGCAATCAGCTGTTGTTCGTCAACCGCGTCCCTGACGCCTTCTTCGGTCTCGCCAAGACTGTTAACCGCTTTGTAGGCAAATAACATTAGGCTTCCGATGTTACCCGCAGCACTTCTTCCTGCGTGGTAATGCCTTGCAGGGCTTTAACCAAGCCGTTTTCATACATCGTGGTCATGCCTTCCTCAATGGCAAGCCGTTGAATGGCTCCGGCTTCTTCATGCGCCATAATCAATTTGCGGAGCGGATCGGTCATGTGCAGAAACTCGATAATCGCCAGCCGCCCGCGGTAACCTAAGCCTCCGCATGACGGGCAGCCAACCGGTTTGTATAAGACAATATCGCCTTCCGGCGCAAACCGCCTTAATTTCATGCCGTCGATAATGTCTTGGGACGGCGTATAGCGTTGCTTGCAGGCAGGACACAGCTTTCTTACCAGGCGCTGCGCCAAGATGCCGTTGACGGTGGAAGTGAGCAGGTATTCTTCAAGCCCCATATCCAGCAAGCGGGTAACGCCGCCCGCCGCATCGTTGGTATGCAGCGTCGATAGCACCAAATGCCCGGTCAGCGCCGATTGCACGGCGATTCTTGCAGTTTCCAGGTCGCGCATCTCGCCGATCATGATCACGTCGGGATCTTGGCGCACGATAGAGCGCAGCGCCGACGCAAAGGTCAGGCCTATTTGCGGTTTGGCTTGAATCTGGTTGATCCCGTCCATCTGGTATTCGACCGGATCTTCAACGGTGATGATTTTTCGCTCGGAGGTGTTGAGCTGTTTTAACGCGGCATACATCGTGGTGGATTTTCCGCTACCGGTCGGGCCGGTAATCAGGATAATACCGTGCGGCTGAGACAGCACCTCGATAAACTGTTGCAAATGTTTGCCGGAAAAGCCCAGCGCGGCAAAATCCAGTACCGTAGTTTCCTTGTCCAGCAAGCGGATCACCACGCTTTCGCCGTACATCGTCGGTATCGTCGAAACCCGTAAATCCAGCTCCTTGCCCAGCATTTGCACTTTGATGCGGCCGTCCTGCGGCAGGCGGCGCTCGGCGATGTTCAGCTTGGCCATGATCTTGACCCGCGAAATCACCGCGGCGGTGGATTTGACCGAAGGCGCGTCGATTTCCTTTAACACGCCATCGACACGCAGCCTGACCTTTAGCGATTGCTCAAAAGGCTCGATGTGAATATCCGAGGCCCTGCTTTCAATCGCCCGCTGCATGATCAAATTGACCATTTTGATCACCGGCGCTTCGCTGGCCAAGTCTTTTAAATGCTCCAGATCTTCCTCGCCCAGATCATCGACGGCCAGATCGTCAACCAGTTTATCCATTTGCGAGCGGCCTTCGCCATACTGAACTTCCAGCGCCGCATCGATTTCCGAAAGCAGGCCGACTTTGGCGATGATGTTTTTGCCTGTCGCCAGCTTTAACGCATCAATGACAAAGCGGTCTTCGGGGTCCATCAGGGCAACGGTGATGTCGTCATTGTGAGTCAATCCGATGACATGGTAGTTTTTTAAGAACCGTAACGGCACGGTTTCCGGCAGCTGCATTTCCAGCGGATAGTGGTCCGGCGTAACTTTTTCAAAGCGGCCCGACTCTACAAAAGCGTCGGCTACATCAAGCTCCGAGCACAATCCGAGCTTAACCAGCAACTGCGGGGTGCTTTCCGACACCGACGTTTTTTGCATGCGCTCGACTTTTTTCAGTTCTCCCACAGAAAGCTTCTGCTTATTTTGCAGAACGGTTAACAACGATTCATAAGCCATTATTTTAATAAGACCGGGTGGAAACTGAATGATTTTAGGATAGTGAGTTCAACTTGGGCAATCAATACGTACAGATACTTATCTAAATCAATGCGATCATGCGCTGAGGCAGTCCCACGAATGTGTAAAAAATATCGTTCTTAATCGGTAGTTTATAAGAATCCGGGTTAAGCGGAGGAGTAACGATTGACCCGTTAAAAAAATGGACCGCTGATGTCAAAAGTAGGCGTCGGCAGTCCATTGTATTTGATAACGCTGAGAGGGTATGGCGGATTCCTTATCCGCAGCGGGTTTTAATTTCCATGCAAGCAATTGTTTGCAAATTATTACTACCGGGATACCTCAGGATCGTACCCTTGGTATCCCGATTTCGGCTCTATTTTTTAAAATTCAAACGCGCCTATATCGATTATCCAGTCTTGCTTGCGCACCACTATCGGGCTTGGCTCGGCTATCGGCAGATCACTGATGGTAAGGTTGCTCAGATCATTACCGGCATCGATCAACGGCGACCCGATTGCCGGGCGGTAATCGTGTAGCGCTTCATTCGCGAATAAAGGCTGGTTGTTGCCGCCGATATTGGTGTTCCACCCGGTGACCACTGCGCCGGTCAAATGACCCACCCAATACTGCGCGGCATTTGAGGAGACCCAGTTGTTGGTCAAATTGACGCTGCCTTTTCCAATCGCCATCGCCTGTACTTTTCCGGGAGCGCCAACGGTGCTGGGCGAGGTGTAGAACACATTGTTTTTGACGTCTGAGACAGCATTAGGCATATCCATGTTGAACAATAGCATTTCCGGATAGATACCGTGCGTGGCATCGCCTTTCAATGTCATAGTGTTGTTATAGAAAAATAATGTGCCTTGACGGTAGTGGGCGGTTTGGCTGCTGTCTCCGCCGTAGTGGATCAGGTTATTGCCGTACGCACCGGGGGTGAGGTCAAATAAATTGCCGTAGATGTGGGTTTTGCTGTAAGCGGCATCGCCGTAAATTAACTGGTTCCCGCCGGTCGAATCCTCCAGATTGACGGCTATCGTACAGTTCGATGCGAAGGTGTTGTAGCGTACGACTAAACCGGATGATCTATCCTTCAGGCAATCGCCGCCCGCGCCGGGACGAGTAGCGCCAAAGTAGTTGTATTGAAAAATGATGTCGCGTGCTTCGGTGTAGCTGTGGTGCTCCGAAAAGCCGTTGGTCACGCCGGTTTTCGGCGCATTGCTGTTGTTATAAATCCTGTTGCCTTCGATGAGCACGTCTTGCGACAGTTCTACGAGCGCGCTGTTTTTTGAGTTGATGAACAAACCGTTGCCGCAGTTGTGGAGCAGGTTGTTTTTGATCACCAGATGCGCTGCGGCTTCGACAAAAAGACAGGTTCCGAAAGCGCCATAAGTAACATTGGCGCCGGTTTTTCCATCGACGAATGTTGAGCCTTCGACGGCGTCGCGAATGTCGAGATTTTCGATGCTGATATAGCCGGCCGGGCCATTATTGTAGTCGTAGAATAGTTGCGGGCCTACCATGACCACGCCCAGTTTGTAGAGCGCCCGTCCCCCATTGTTATCGTGGTATTGAAGGGAGCGCGGGGCTTGGCCCGGCAGGGTTTCCATCTGCGTAGCGTTGCTGCCGTCGATGATGGGTCGCGCACCGGTCACAGGGTCGGGCATGCCGATAACGCGCATGAATTTGTTCGGTGCGGTCGGCGCCAGATTGGTGCCGGCCGAAATCAGCAACATTTCGTTGTATTCACCGTTATTGGGCTTGGCGTAAATTCTGACGGTGTCGCAGCCTTTCAATTGACTCCAGGGCAATTCGCTTAAGGCGGAATATGCCTTACCTGGTCCGACATCGTAGTAATTGATGGTACTACATCCGGACTGGTCTGCATTGGCCGTTGGCGTTGTCGCCCAGGCTACGGTTGATGACCCGGATTGCGGCGGTGGCGGTGGCGGGGTGCTTGCCGCAATGACAAAGCCACGCGTCCTCGAATAGTTTATGCCGCCGACCGTGGCGCTTGCATCAATCGATGCGGTCGCCGCTGCCGGCGCATTTGCAGGAATCGACAGGATGTAATTCCCGAGTGCATTTGCGATAGGCGCGGGGCTTACATTAATCACTGATGTATCGCTGCTGTTTACCGTGACAGGTATCGATGGGTCGACCGTTCCATCGGCGGCAATGAAGGCTATGTCTACGTATTCGCTAGAGCCTGCGGTGCGCGTATTGATCGCGCTAAGCCCGGCTTTCGATGAAAACCCGATTCTGGCCTGGCCGGTAACGGCCATTACGTTGCTTGCTGTAATGAACAGCAAGAAGCACCCGAGCAGGCAGGTGGAAGTTATTTTTTTCATGGCGATGATTTCCTTTTGGATCAGGTTTAACGAAAAAATATAATTAATTTTTGTAACTGCACAGCAGCCTATCACCGGAATCCGGCGTTAATGCAGAAGCGTTCAGCGGTTAACTGGGCAGTAATATGTTGCGTAGTAGTTTATATAATGTGTTACGGGCCTGCCGCTAACGAAGCCTTGGGACTCTAATGTACGGGATTTGTGCTTCCAAACGGTTTCTTAAAAACAGCGATTGCTTGCAATTGTTTCTGCATCGGTAGATAGGTTGAGGTAAAAAACTCCTTTTTACCGCAATATATGTTAATAAATAACGCTGTCGGTTTCGCCCTCCTTACGGAGGGTAAATGGCGCATCGGCGACTAAGGCTTACCTTTTCTTGTTATGATTTACATAGGAAATTAAGCTCGATACCGGCGCAGCTGAATAGACATGCGCACATGTAAAATGAAAACAAGGTCGCTTTATGAAACAAAGCAATGCTTTAGCTTATCTACGCCAACTGTGTTGCTCTGGACTGAATAAGGAAATCGTTATTCCGGAGTTTCTCCGTGCTGTGCAAAGCCTCATTCCTTCCGGCAACAATGCATTTTCCGGGATTGATGAACATATTATTCCCCTGTATTACATGCTTGAATTCGCCGATACCGATCTGGATGGCCCTGGCGTGGTTTTTGATTATATGACCCCTGAGAGGAGGAGTTATTTTATTGACTGGTTTAGAGCGTATCCGGTTTTAGCGGAAACCGATGTGTTTGATGAATCGTTTTATAGCTCCGATATGTATAATTTGGTGCTGCGCCGATTGGATCAGTATCATTTGCTTTGGGCGCTCGTCAGGCACGATCATAAACCGGTTGGTATGCTTTGCTTGTATCGCCCGCGCCAGCAAAAAAAATTCAATAGCCGAGATCAAGCGCTGTTGGCGCGATTGCTGCCTTATGTGTCTCATGCCCTGCATGCGCCAGAGGATAAAGACATTCTGTATAGCGAAAACGGCTCCTCCGGTATGATGATCATGGATACACAGGGAGCTATTGTTTTTTTGAGTAGTGAGGCAAAAAATCTGTTGGCCTTAGCTTGTTATCCGGTAGTAACCCAGAATGGGTTTATTAAGGAAGCGGAATTGATCGATAAATTGGCGCAACTTTGCCGAAATTTGGACGCCGTATTTCGTGGTCGGGCCGCTACCCCTCCAGCTTGGAGTTTTGTCGGCGCCAATGGCAGGTTTATGTTCCGCGCTTACTGGCTGAACAAACAAAACAATGAGCCTGGCGGATTGATCGGCATGACTATAGAGCATCAGGAGCCGGTTGTATTGAAAATTGTGCGCGCCATGAAAAACCTGCCGTTGTCGCCTATGCAAAAAGAAGTCGCCTTGCTGCTGGCGCAGGGATTTGCCTCCGAGAAAATCGGGGAACGCCTGCATATCAAATTGACCACGGTAAAAGATCATATCGGCAAAATTTTTACCAAACTGGATATTCATCAACGCGAGGAATTGTTGCCCAAGTTGCTGGCGTTGGAAGATGCAATTCAAATCGTAACGGTTCTGTAACCATAAGATATGATTGTGACGATGCTGTCGAAATAAACAGAAAGTGTCCAGATAGGAATTGCTCAAAAAATCAGGCGATCATATCTCTGAGCTCTCGGCAATTGCGCGATGCATTGCTCTATCTCTTGCATTCCTGCCGGAACGATGGAGTACCTCGGCACGCGCAGTTGTGTGAATTGAGTGCGTCCTAAAATTAAAGTTAGGCGGAAGCACATAAAATCGCGGGGCATTCAGTCATATCCACTCATAAAAGCTCGTGGATAATAAACTTAAGCGCTAGAGGTCGTAAACGCACATCTTCCCAAGCAAAAATGCCCTGATAATTCAACAAAGCGCGGCTTTCGCTCGCGCTCTCCCCCTCCCACGCTGTATAATGCGCGGTTATTTTTCACTGAGTTATAAGGTGTGGTTTATGCAAATTATTCAGGAAGCGCTCACGTTCGATGACGTTTTATTAGTGCCTGCGCACTCGACTGTGCTGCCACGCGACGTAGAAATGAAGACCCAGCTGACGCGGGGCATTACGCTCAATATCCCTCTGGTCGCTGCGGCGATGGATACGGTTACCGAAGCGCGGCTGGCGATTGCGATTGCCCAGGAAGGCGGTATCGGCATTATTCACAAGAATATGACTGCCGAACAGCAGGCGCGAGAAGTGCGCAGCGTTAAAAAATACGAGAGCGGAGTGATTAAAGACCCAATCACGGTTTCGCCGGATGCGAGCATTCGGGATGTTATCAAGTTGACCCGCTCCAAGAATATTTCCGGCGTGCCGGTGGTCGACGGTGATGAACTGGTCGGCATTGTGACTAGTCGCGATTTGCGCTTTGAAACGCGCTTTGATGAGCCAGTTGCCAAAGTCATGACGCCTAAAGAGCGTTTGGTTACGGTCAATGAAAATGCTGATCGCAGGGAAGTGATTGCCCTGTTACATGAGCATCGTATCGAAAAAGTGCTGGTGGTCAATGATGCCTTCCATTTGCGCGGCATGATTACCGTGAAAGATATACAAAAAGCCAAGGATTATCCATTGGCCTGTAAAGACGAACACGAACAGTTGCGGGTCGGTGCGGCCATCGGTACCGGACATGGCACGGAAGAGCGGGTTGCCGCGCTGGTCGAAGCCGGCGTGGATGTGATTATCGTCGATACGGCGCATGGCCATTCTCAAGGCGTGCTGGACCGGGTGCGTTGGGTAAAGCAGAACTATCCTGAGGTGCAGGTGATCGGCGGCAATATTGCCACGGCGGCGGCAGCACTGGCTTTGGTTGAGGCAGGTGCGGACGGCGTTAAGGTCGGCATAGGTCCTGGGTCTATCTGTACGACCCGTATTATTGCCGGTGTCGGCGTGCCGCAAATTACCGCAGTCAGCAATGTCGCCGATGCGTTAAAAGGAACCGGCGTGCCGTTGATTGCCGATGGCGGTATCCGCTATTCCGGCGATGTCGCCAAAGCGCTGGCTGCCGGTGCCTATGCGGTGATGTTGGGCGGCCTGTTTGCAGGCACTGAAGAAGCGCCGGGAGAGATCGAGTTGTTTCAGGGACGGTCCTATAAATCCTATCGCGGCATGGGTTCTTTGGGCGCGATGTCGCAACAGCAAGGTTCCAGCGATCGCTATTTTCAGGAAGAAACCGATTCGGCGGAAAAATTGGTGCCGGAAGGCATAGAAGGCCGGGTGCCGTATAAAGGCAGTTTGCTGGCCGTTATTCATCAGTTACTGGGCGGTATTCGCGCCAGCATGGGTTACACCGGCAGCCAAACCATTGCGATGATGCATGAAAAAGCGCAGTTTGTGCGGGTGTCCAGCGCCGGCATGCGCGAAAGCCATGTGCATGACGTGACCATTACTAAAGAAGCGCCTAATTACCGGATGGAGTAATCGAGCAGTTAAGTTTCGCAGCATGCTGCGCTTCTATGCATAACTTCTCAGCGCCCGAATGTAGTATAAACAACTCATTGAAATACTTTAATTCACCACGAAGACGCGAAGGACACGAAGAAATGAACTCTTCGTGTCCTTCGCGTCTCGGCAACTGCTCCTGCGTTGCTCTACCTTCTGCATCCATGCAGTCGTTCGTGGTGATGTTTTTTTGAAGTTACCGGTTTTTGACCTACACACAAGAGTTCTATCGTGAAACAACAATCCCCAAACATCCATACCCACAAAATCCTGATTCTGGATTTCGGCTCGCAATACACCCAACTGATCGCGCGCCGTATTCGTGAAATCGGCGTCTATTGCGAAATTTATTCCTGCGAATGCGACGCTGAACAAGTCAAAAAATTCGCGCCCAACGGCATTATTTTATCCGGCGGACCGGAAACGGTAACCAGCGGCGATACGCCGAGAGCGCCGCAGATTGTTTTCGAATTGGGCGTTCCGGTGCTGGGTATCTGCTACGGTCTGCAAACCATGGCCGAGCAATTGGGCGGCAAGGTTGAAAGTTCCGACCATCGGGAATTCGGCTATGCGCAAATCAGGGCGCGCGGCCATTCCAAATTACTGACCGGCATCGAGGATCATTTATCGCCGGAAGGCTTTGGCCTGCTGGACGTCTGGATGAGTCACGGTGATCGCGTGGTTGATTTGCCGAACGGCTTTAGCCTGATTGCCAGCTCGGACGGTGCGCCGATTGCCGGTATCGCCAATGAAGACAAAGGCTTTTACGGTTTGCAGTTTCATCCCGAAGTGACTCATACCAAGCAAGGCGGACGGATATTGTCGCGGTTTGTGCTGGAGATTTGCGGCTGTGAAGCGTTGTGGACATCCAGTAATATTATCGAAGACAGTATCGAGGTCGTGCGGAAAACGGTCGGCACCGATCATGTGGTTTTGGGCTTGTCCGGCGGCGTTGATTCGTCGGTTGTTGCGGCGCTGCTGCACAAGGCCATTGAAGACCAGTTGACCTGCGTTTTTGTCGATACCGGCTTGTTGCGCCTGCACGAAGGCGACCAGGTGATGGCGACTTTTGCCGAGCACATGGGCGTCAAGGTTATCCGGGTGGACGCCGAACAGCGCTATCTGGACGCCTTGAGCGGCGTCACAGACCCCGAACAAAAGCGCAAAATCATCGGCAGTCTGTTTATTGATATTTTTGACGAGGAAGCCGCGAAAATAACCGATGCAAAATGGCTGGCGCAAGGCACGATTTATCCCGATGTGATCGAGTCGGCCGGTTCCAAAAGCGGCAAAGCGCATTTAATTAAGTCGCATCACAATGTCGGCGGCTTGCCGGAAAACATGCTGTTAAAACTGGTTGAACCTTTGCGCGAGCTGTTCAAGGACGAAGTCAGGAAGCTGGGCGTGGAGCTGGGTTTGCCTGCGGATATGGTTTATCGCCATCCGTTTCCCGGTCCCGGTTTGGGGGTCAGAATTCTGGGCGAGGTGAAAAAGGAATTTGCCGATTTATTGCGCCAGGCCGATGCTATTTTTATTGAAGAGCTGTATCGCCACGATCTGTACGACAAGGTCAGTCAGGCGTTTGCGGTATTTCTGCCGGTCAAGTCGGTCGGCGTGATGGGCGACGGTCGGCGCTATGATTACGTGATCGCTATCCGCGCCGTCGAAACCATCGATTTCATGACCGCTCGCTGGGCGCATTTACCGTATGAGTTTCTGGATTTGATTTCCCGGCGCATTATCAATGAAGTCCCCGGTATTTCCCGTGTTGCTTACGACATCAGCGGCAAGCCCCCCGCAACGATCGAATGGGAATAAGCAGTACTACGGATGAAGCATGGATGCGCTATGCGATCAGGCTGGCGCAACGGGCCGAGCAACAGGGGGAGGTCCCGGTCGGCGCTATCGTGGTCAGGGACAATCGATGTATCGCGGAAGGCTGGAATATTCCGATAACCAGCCATGATCCGACCGCCCACGCCGAAGTGGTTGCCATGCGAGGCGCGGGAGTTCACGTCCAAAATTATCGTTTAAATGATGCGACCTTGTACGTGACGTTGGAGCCTTGCGTGATGTGCATAGGGGCTATGAGTCATGCGCGGATCAAGCGGCTGGTGTTCGGCGCGTACGATCCCAAACGGGGCGCGGTGTGCAATGCACTAAGCCTGACCGATGCGGCTTTTTTAAATCACCGGATCAGTTGGGACGGCGGCGTGTTGGAAACGGAATGCTCGGAAATGCTGAGGGATTTTTTTAAAGCCAGGCGATGATGGACAGGCGTTTTAAAGCGCCGACGGGGATCGATTGTTACCGCATCGTACTATTTTATGAAAGCCTTCCTCTCCCCAAAGGCATAAGTATCTATACGGTTTTTTTGTATTACAAATACAATGAGTTACAAAACAGTCTAGCTCCCTCTCCTGCATCCATGCAAGTCGTCATCCCAATCTTCTCCCTCAAGGGAGCATAGCTATCTACACAACTTTTTTAATTATAAATACAATGAGTTACAAAGCGGCTTGGCTCCCTCTCCTGCTGGAGAGGGTTGGGGTGAGGAGAATAAAAACAACCCTTTATATCCCCCTCGGCAATTGCTCCTGCATTGCTCTACCTCCTGCATCCATGCAAGTCGTCATCCCAACCCTCTCCCTCAAAGGAGAAGGGGCCGGTACTTGTGTAGATACTTATG